>Ga0154006_1000680_pt1 | contig 11570 bp, 12 predicted proteins | sample TSFL090MetaG_FD_104747 | JGI IMG/M metagenome (GOLD analysis project Ga0154006, IMG submission 104747) | Attine ant fungus gardens microbial communities from Florida, USA - TSFL090 MetaG | ecosystem: Host-associated > Fungi > Mycelium > Unclassified | place: USA: Florida, Wakulla State Forest... | reverse complement strand
GTGCCAGCTTTCGCGCAGGGAATCGGCATGCGGCTCGGGGGCGTCCAGGTACTGTCGCATGCGGTCGATGTCTTCTTGCAGGCGACGCGCGTGCGGGCTGTCGGGATCGGCCTGGCGCAATTCGTCTTCGAAGCGGGTGAGGGCCTGGTGCAATTTGTCGCGGGTCTGGTCTGTCATGGCGTTTTCCCCTCGGTGGATCGGTCTCGATAGAGATTGGACGAACGCTGATAGCATAGTTCCGCGCTGACGGGCCGACAAGACCGGCGTACGCTTTGTTACACTGGTGGCTGTTGGGCATGGCGTTTGCCATGCCGTGTTGCGCCTGTGTTGCGGCGCCCGCTTTCTTGTCACCGACGGATTCATGAGTCAACCCCATCCAGCCACGCCGCCAGCCACCCGGATCGCATGGGAAGCCGGCGGCGTGCGCCATACCTTGCACTGGCACAGCGAAGCCGGCAACCCGCCGCCGCGGCGCGTGGTGCCGGCCGACGACCAGATGGCCGCCGATGCTGCCTACAAGCTGGCTTGCGAAGGCACGGCCTTGCTCTGGCAAGGCGATTTCCAGAATGCGCGCCAGCTGTTGCAGGCGCTGGGCCGACGCATCGACCGGGCGCGCGAGCGGGCCCAGGCCAAGCTGGCCCGCGCCGCCGCCGAGACGACGGCCGCGCCCGGACAAGCCTTCCACCAGCACCGCCAGATGCAGGCGCAGCGCGCGCGCATCCTCGGCATGCTGTTGCTGCCGTTCGAGGCCGGGTTCCGCATTCCCTTGCGCCGCGCGCCCGAGGTGGGCGAAGCTTGCGCCGAAGCCTGGCCGCCGTCCCTGGCGGGCATGCCGTTCGCGGCTTCGCTGCGCGAGTTGCAAGGCTTGATCGGGGCGCATGAGTGGCGCAAGAAGGGCGTCGCGATTGCCGCGCTGGGCGCGCGCATCCATCCCTGGTATGGGGTGTTTTCACCGGTGCGCGGTGAATATCTCGACCTGCTGGCGCAGACGCCCTTGCCCTCGACCGAACTGGCCTTCGACATCGGCGTGGGCAGCGGCGTGATCTCGGCCCTGCTGGCGCGCCGCGGTGTGCGCCGGGTGGTGGGGACCGATCTGGATGAGCGCGCGCTGGCCTGCGCCGCCGCCAATCTCGGCGACCTGGGGCTGGCCGACCGCGTCGAGTTGCGCCGGGCCGATCTGTTTCCCGAAGGCCGCGCGCCGCTGGTGGTGTGCAATCCGCCGTGGCTGCCGGCGCGGCCGGCCGCGCCCATCGAGCGCGCCGTGTACGATCCGGACAGTGCCATGCTGCGCGGTTTCCTGGCGGGCCTGGCCGACCACCTTGCGCCGGGCGGCGAGGGCTGGCTGATCATGTCCGACTTCGCCGAACACCTGGGTTTGCGCGCGCCGGACATGCTGCCGCAAGCCATTACGGCGGCCGGACTGGAGGTGGCCGGCAAGCTGGATATCCGGCCGCGGCACGGCAAGGCGCTCGACCGCGACGACCCGCTGCATGCGGCGCGCGCGCGGGAGACGACTTCCTTGTGGCGGCTCAGGGCGAAGGCTTGAATCCGGCCCGGATCGGGGGCGGATGGCTCAGGAAAGGAGCAAGGCATGCGGCAATCACATGATGCGGGGCGGGCAGGCTGGAAGATGATGGGGGTGCGCGCCGGCGTGGCCTTATTGGCGTGCGCCATGCTGGGCCCGGCGTCGGCCGAGATCACCCAGCACGACCTGGGCGGCAGCCATGGTAGCCACCAGCGCGCCGTGCCCGTGCCGATCCCGGTGCCGATTCCCGATATCACCGGGCGCGGCCAGGCGCCTGCCGATCCCGTCACCACTTCCGGCAACAGCTGCACCTGCCAGGTCACCGCCACCAGCGGCAGCGCCTGCATGATCTTCCTGCGCACCAATGCCGCTGACTGGATCGCCGGCCATGCGCCGCAGACGCCCCTGCGTTCCTCGGCCGGGGGCCGTTTCTATGACGCGCCGTTCCCCCTGGCCGCCAGCGCCTGCGCCGGGCGCAAGGTGGCGCCTGCCGGCGTGAAGGTGCATTGGCTTGACCGGAGCAATGCCATCCTCGAATGGAAATGAGGCATTGATCCTTTTATTTGTCTCTCAAAGTCAGACATTTTTCAATGTCAGGGTACGCCCCGCCTCCCCGATAATGGCGCCCGATATCACTCACGGAGTCGGGAGGTTCCAATGCGGACAGCGTCATGGCGGTGGATGGGCGGTATGGTCAGCATGGCGGCATGCATGCTGACGGCGGGCGCTGCGGCGGCCAATCTCAACATCGGCGGCGTCATCAAGCCGATGCCCTGCAAGTTCGCCATGCATAACGGCGGCAATTTGGATTACGGCGTGATCCCGTCCGGCCAACGTCTGCAACAGCGGGATCTCGTGCTGGAGGTGAAGCGGGTGCGCTTCGATGTCACCTGCGAGCATGCCACCCGGCTATCTCTGCGCGTGACCGACAATCATGCCCGTCAGGTGGCGCTGCCTCCGGTGCCAGTGTCAGCGCCAGCCCCGGTTCCGCTACAGGCCATGGGCCGGATGCCGCCGGCCGCGATCGCGACGCTGGCTTACCGGAGCCATGTCGCGCAACAGAATCAGGCGCACAGGCCGTCGGCGCAGGTACAGGACCATCATCAATTCGCCATCACCGACAATGATGGTGGTGCCATCGGCATGTACAAGGTTCGTTTGGCACCGGGTTCCATGCAGGGTACGGTGGACAGCGGCGAGATCATAACGGCGGTGGAGGTGGTGCATGCCATGGAGGGCGCGTCCCAATGGAGCCGCCGCAATGATGACAACCTCCGTACGCAGGGCCGTCATGCCTTTACCGCGTCCGGATCGACGTCGCCGGCGGCGTTTTCGGCATTGGGCGGGGAAATGGTCGTGGAGGCCGTGGTGAGTCAGATGACTGAGGCACGCAGCACGGACGAGATCACCCTGCAGGGATCGGCGACCATGGAAATCATCTATGACTGAAATGATGGAAGCTTGCGCAGAGGCGTAGTCGCGAAGCTGGATGCATGGAGGAGAGCGTAGCGCACCGGCGTTGCGCCGGGCGCTTGTGATGGCGATGCAGGCGGAGTCTGATGTCGGGACGCCCCGCCTGCATGGCTATCGCCCAGTCTGGATGAGGCTTACTGTCGGCCTTCGCCATAGTGACGGTAGTTGTAATCCATTTCCTCGTAGATCCAGCGGTCCGGTTCTTCCGGGTTGCCGCCCCAGGAAGAAAACCAGTCCGAGATTGTCTGGAAGAAAGAGGTGCCGCCGCTGATCCGGGTGAGTTCGTCGTGGGCCAGTTGTCGCATGTCAGCTCCTTTCAAGGTGGGTGAAAAATCGGATACGGCCGCGGGTGAGCGGCCGACAGGCGATCCTGTTATCTCAACTGCACACAGCCGTCGGGCAGGTGAAGGATGTCGATATCCAGAACGGGTTCGGAGAGCGGGTCGTAATGATGGGAGAGGCGGCCGCCGCTGACCTGGCGTAGTGTCGTGAGGGACAAGTTGCGCATGTGGACTCCTGATGCAGATGACAGAAAAAGGTGAAGCATCACCTGTCGCCCCCGGGTGTGCCAGTGGCACGGCGGCGACGGAGGGATGTTAGTGGCGTTTTTTGTCCGGGATGTCGTCTGGTATTCCTTTGCATCGGATGTTGGTGATTTTTCTAAGGAATGCCAACCTCCGGCGACAGGATGCCGGTTGGCCGGTGCCGGGCACGGCATGATGTGCCGGGGGATCGTCTGGCGAGCGGCATGGCCGTCGGCAGGAAAGGGGCATCCGCCCGGCGACGGCGCATCGGACGTGACCAGCGGACAAGAAAAAACGCCGCACACCTTGCGGTGTACGGCGTTGGAAGTACGGCTTCTGGACGATCGGTGCCTGAGGTCTTGCGCATTCATCCCGAAGGAGATGGGATACGGCGGCAGGTAGCCGCTCAGGCCAGGATCAGAAGATCAGATGGCTTCCAGGGCCTTGTTCAGCGTTTCGCTGGGGCGCATGACGGCGGTCGCCTTGGCGCGATCCGGCAGGTAGTAGCCGCCGATATCGACCTGCTTGCCTTGCACGCCGTTGAGTTCGCCGACGATCTTCTGCTCGTTCTCGGTCAGGGTCGTGGCCAGCGGTGCGAAGTGCTTGGCCAGCGCGGCGTCCTCGGTCTGGGCGGCCAGTTCCTGGGCCCAGTACATGGCCAGGTAGAAGTGGCTGCCGCGGTTGTCGAGTTCACCGGTCTTGGGCGAGGGCGACTTGTTGTTGTCCAGCAGCTTGCCGGTGGCGGCGTCCAGGGTCTTGGCCAGGAGCTTGGCGCGGGCGTTGTCGTGCTTGATGCCCATCTCTTCGATCGACACGGCCAGGGCCAGGAATTCGCCCAGCGAGTCCCAGCGCAGGTGGTTTTCATTGACTAGTTGCTGCACGTGCTTGGGCGCGGAACCGCCGGCACCGGTCTCGAACATGCCGCCACCGGCCATCAACGGGACGATCGACAGCATCTTGGCGCTGGTGCCCAGTTCCATGATCGGGAACAGGTCGGTCAGGTAGTCGCGCAGGATGTTGCCGGTCACCGAGATGGTGTCCAGGCCGCGCACGACGCGTTCCAGCGTGTAGCGCATGGCGCGCACCTGCGACATGATCTGGATGTCCAGGCCGGTGGTGTCGTGGTCTTGCAGGTAGGTGCGCACCTTCTTGATCAGTTCGGCTTCGTGGGCGCGGTACGGATCCAGCCAGAACACGGCCGTCATGCCTGACTGGCGCGCGCGGGTGACCGCCAGCTTGACCCAGTCGCGTACCGGTGCGTCCTTGACCTGGCACATGCGCCAGATGTCGCCTTGCTCGACGTTCTGCTCCAGCAGGACCCGGCCGTCGGTGGTGACGATGCGCGCCACGCCATCTTCGGCGATTTCGAAGGTCTTGTCGTGCGAACCATATTCCTCGGCCTGCTGGGCCATCAGGCCGACGTTGGGCACGGTGCCCATGGTGGTCGGGTCGAAGGCGCCGTTGGTCTTGCAGAAATTGACGACTTCCTGGTAGATGCGGGCGAAGGTCGATTCCGGCAGCAGGGCCTTGGTGTCCTGGGTCTTGCCTTCGGCATCCCACATCTTGCCGCCGGCGCGGATCATGGCCGGCACGGAGGCGTCGACGATGACGTCGTTGGGGTTGTGCAGGTTGGTGATGCCCTTGGCGGAATCCACCATGGCCAGCGCCGGGCGCTTGGCGGCGTCGGCCTTCAGGTCGGCCAGCACTTCATCCTGCTTGTCCTGGGGCAGGGTGGCGATCTTGGCGTGCACGGCCGACATGCCGTTGTTGGGGTTGACGCCGATCTCGGCGAACAGTTTGGCGTGCTTCTCGAAGGTGTTCTTGTAGTAGGTGCGCACGGCGTGGCCGAACACGATGGGGTGCGACACCTTCATCATGGTGGCCTTGACGTGCACCGACAGCAGCAGGTTGCTGTCGAAGGCGTCCTGCATCTGCTCTTCGTAGTACTCGCACAGCGCTTTCTTGCTCATGAACATGCTGTCGATGATCTCGCCGGCCAGCAGCGGGATCTTGGACTTCAGCGCCACGGTCTTGCCGGACTTGGTGACCAGTTCCATGTTGACTTCGCAGGCCTTGTCCAGGGTCAGGCTCTTTTCGCCGGCGTAGAAGTCGCCGTGGCGCATGTGGGCCACGTGGGTGCGCGACGCCATGCTCCACTTGGCCATCGAGTGCGGATGCTTGCGGGCGTAGTTCTTGACGGCGTTGGGCGCGCGGCGGTCGGAGTTGCCTTCGCGCAGAACCGGGTTCACGGCGCTGCCGATCACCTTGGCGTAGCGCTTGAGGAGCGCCTTGTCTTCATCCGAAGTCGGGTTCTCGGGGTAGTTCGGCACCTTGAAGCCGCGGCCTTGCAGTTCGCGGATGGCGCTTTGCAGCTGGATGACGGAAGCGCTGATGTTGGGCAGCTTGATGATGTTGGCTTCCGGATCCTGGGTCAGGGCGCCCAGCGCGGCCAGGTTGTTGGGAACCTTTTGCTCATCGGTCAGGAAGTCGGGGAATTCAGCCAGGATACGCGCGGCGACGGAAATGTCGCTTTCGACGATGTCGATGCCGGCCTGTGCGGCAAATTTCTGGACGATGGGCAGCAGCGAGTGGGTCGCCAGATAGGGAGCTTCGTCGGTCAGCGTGTAGATGATGGTCGGATTACCTGTGGTCACGATGTTGTCCTTGCTGTTGGAGTGTTGACGTGCTATGCGGGGTGCCGCGGTAAAAAAACAGACGGTAGTTTACTCCTAAGCGCGGGGAAATGCTTCAACTCTTATATAAGACTTGAAGAATTTTTTGCGGGCTGGCCGATCCTGGCTGGCTGCCCTGAGCATGCGCGGCCGGTATCGGAGGGCGACGGGATTTTCTCTGGAAAAAGAAAAATAGCCTGAAATGCGGCTATTTTGATGTTATTTACTGACAGTTTGGCTATTTTCATCCATTTTTCTTTTTGCGACTATCGGATGTGCCGCCATGCGGCGGGGAGGCTACAGGTAATGCAGCTCGAACGTGGCCGAGCCGTCGAGCTTGATTTCCCGGCCGATGGGCAGGTCTTCGGGGCGGTTGAAGCCGACATGAAAGAGGATGGTGCCGCTGAAGGTGCTGAAGAAGGCCGGCGAGAAGCTGTCCATGGTGGTCCAGGTCAGCAGCCGCTGCTGGCTGATCCAGTCGGGATTTTCCGAGCGGCTCCAGCCTGATGCGCTGTCGGTGGCGTTGGCCTTGGTATGGAGCGTCTTGGCCGGTTTGCCGTCGATATTCATCATGTCGGCGGCGAACATCATGCTGAAATGACCGATCCGGGCCTGGTCGGCCATGCCCAGCCCGAACAGGTGATGGGTGTGGTACGGTGCAAAGTCGCCTTGCAGCATGCTGTCGGGCCGATTGTCGGTGACGCGCAGCGCGACCTGGCTGGCGGCCTGGCAGGTGATCGAGAACACGATCTGCAAGTTGTTGCCGCGCATGCCGTTGCCGGGTGCCAGCTGTTCGTGCTCGATCGGGCCGAGGTCGAGGGTGCCGTTGCGCGAGAAGTAGGGCGTGCAGGACGAAGGCTTGATCAGTCTCGCCACGGACAGTTCGGCATCGGCCCACGCCGTCGGGGCGGCACAGAGGGCGAGCAGGTTTGGCAGGAGGCAGCGCCGGAGCCGCTGGGGCAGGGAGATCATGGCGATCCTTTCACTCATGAGATGAGGTACCGGTGCGCGGCGGTGCCGTGAAACACATGGAGGCGAAGCACCGCCGCAGACCGGGGCGCCTCAGAGATATTCCAGCTCCACGGTGGCCGAGCCGTCCAGCGCTACTTCCTGGGCCTTGCCGGTCAATCGCTGGTCTATGTTGTCGATGACCGGTTCGATGGAAAACAGGCCTTGCACGGAGGTGACCGGCGTGGGCTGGCGCTGGCCATCGGTGCTCCAGGTGTTCGAGGCTTGCGGGCCTGCGATGTTGCCGAAATCCCAGGCATGCCTGCCGTGCCCGGTGCGCAGGGAGGTCAGCGGCGCACCCGAGGTGTCATTGCCCTTGACCTCGACACGGATGTAATAGACGCCGATCCTTTTCTTGCCCAGCCGGCCGATGCCATAGGACATGTCGATGCCCTTGTAGGCCTCGATGACGTCGTCGGGGCGGTTGTCGAGAATACGCAAGGCGATGCGCGTGGGCGCCACGCACTGGAGGTTGAACTGGATCTTGAGTGGGGTGAGCTTGCTTCTCCGGGTGTCATTGAGTTTGGTGACGGGAATGGTGCCGTAGTCGGCGGTATTGCCCTGGGGCAGGGAAAACTGGCAGGCGTCCGGCTTGATGGCGCCGGTCACCTTCATCTCCTGGATGGAGGCATGGGCGGGTGCGGCGAACAGCAGGGTGATGAGCATCGGCGCCAGCAGGCGGCCGGGGAAAGACAGGTCGGGACGGTTTTTCATGATGGATCGGGATAAACGGCTCGGTAACGGGAAAGGACAGGGCAAGCAGGCGGACAGACAACGGTTGTATCAGAGATACGTCACTTCGAAGGTGGCCGAACCGTCGAGCCTGATTTCGCGACCGGCCGGCAAGGTTTCAGGCGGGGCGAGATGCGGCGCCACTTCCACCGTGCCCGAGAGGTGCTGCACCTGGCTGGCCTGGGTGAGGTCGGCCGAATTGCTCCAGGCGTGCAGGTAGGACGAGGCCAGATAGTCGCCGCGTTGCCAGCTCTTGCCATCGTCGGTGGAGTGGATGAGCTGGCGGTCGCCGTCGGATATGAAGCGCAGGTGATAAATCCCGATGCTGGCATTGTCGATCTTGCCCAGGCCGAAGGCCAGGGCGACCGGTTGCGAGGACAGGTTGGCCATCACGCTGTCGGCGCGGTTGTCCTTGATGTTCAGACCGATCTTGGTGGGGCCGGCGCAGGAGATGTTGAGCGTGGTGCTCTTGGGTTCGAGCGCCATCGGCTGGCCGGCGACCATCGAGGAAAAGTGGATGGTGCCGAAATCGACCGTGCCATTGTTGGATAGGGTCGGCGTGCAGGCCGGCGGGCGGATCGTGCCGATCACGCGCAATTCCACCTGGTTGCTGGCGCCGGCCTGGATCGGGGCCAGCAGGGCCAGCCATGCCAGCGGAAACAGAAGGGATGAGACTTTTTTCATGATGCTCCTTTGGGACCTAGGGAAAGGCGGGCGAACGACCTGCGTCGATGAAGAACCGGAAGACGCCCGCAGGGGTGAATCAAGGGATGGTCAGAGGTATTGCACCTCGAAGGTGGCCGAACCGGTCAGCGGGATTTCCTGTGCCCGCAGGGTTTCGGGCAAGTGCACGCTGGGGGCCACTACCAGCGTGGTACTCACGGCGCTGGCCGCGACCGGCAGATGCCCGCCGGCGCCGGCCCAGGAATAGCGCATGGCCGGGGCGATGGCGGCATCCGGGCGCGGCGGCATCCAGGTGTCGCCGCGCCCGGATGCGTGGATCAGCCGCGCCGGCCGTCCGTCGGCCATGATGCTGCCGGCCTGGAAACGGATGCGGTAGAAACCGACCTTTTCATGATTGATCCGGCCCAGTCCGAAGGTGCGCGGCTGGCTGGCCGAATCGGCCTGGTTGTCGCGCACGTGCAGGGCGAAACGGTGCGAGGCGGCGCAGATGATGTGCAGGGCGATCTTCTTTTCGGGCAGCGGCGTGGCCTGTCCGATGCGGATGCGCGAGACGGCGATGGTGCCGAAATCGGCCACGCCGTCATTGGCGAAAGAGGGGATGCATGCATGGGGCCGGATGACGCCATGCATGCTCAGCACATTGCTGTCGCCGGCCGCGACAGGCGGCACATGCAGGACGGCGAGACAGACTGGCGCGACACGGAAGAGGGCAAGACGGCAGATGACGCGATGACGGAAATGCACGGCGGTTCCTTGCTGGATGAATGCCCTGTCCGGCAGGGCGGGAAAAGAAATGGTGGAGCGATGGCCGGCCGGACCGGTTTGGATCAGCGATGGCGCAGTTCGAAGGTGACCGAACCATCCAGCTTGATTTCGCTGGTGGCGGCATGCGGCACCGGATTCACGGTAGCGGTGCTGCCCCCGCGATTGTCGGTCAGCTTCAATGCCACTTTGGTGTTGCCATTGCACAGGATGCTCAACTTGATCTTGCGCAGCATGTGGCTGTGCGCCCCCGGCTGCAATTCGGAAGCCTGGAGGGGGCCGAAGTCGACGCGGCCATTGTCATCGCACTGCGCGTTGCGGGAAGACGGGGTGACCGTGCCGATCACCGACAGTTGCGCGCTGGTGGCCTGCGCAGGGAGGGCGGCGGCGGTGAGTAGGGCCGCCAGGGCGGCGGAAGAGGTGCAGCATGCAAAGCGATGAAGATTCATGACGGCTCTTTAAGACGTTAATTTTGGCCGACATTATTTCCCAGGAGAAAGGTTCTTTGGCGTGGTTTCCAGGGGAACTCGTCACATTGCTTGTAAAGTTAGAAAATATTTGTTGTTACAAGATCGTGCTGCTGTGAGTTTTTGTTTGTTTTATCATTTTTATCCTTCATGAGCGACACGGTGCGCACTTCTGGATGATCGAGGCGGGCCAGCCGGCCCCGGCCAAACCTGTCAGGCGGAACCGGTTGCCTCTGGACTGTCGGCCAATTGCCCGCGGATGCGCAGGGCGGTCAGGTGGCGCGCGGCATCGGCGTCGCGCTGGATGTCATGTTGATCGCCGGGCTTGCCGTCGTCCGTGAGCGCTTGCGGCTGCGACTGCGGTGCCTTGCGGGTCGTTATGGTCGGGTCGGGATGGGGCATGGTGAACTCCTGATGATGAAAACGGTGCAGCCTGCCGTGGTGCGGCAGGCCATGTGCTGGCGCAACCTTAACGGCTTGCTTGTGCCGTGTCCTATCAGCTTTTTTCGTATTCCCCTGTAGGAAGCGGGGAAGCCGGCGCAGGGTAGGGCGGCAGCCGGGGCCGATATGGCAGCCGGCCGGGGAATCGCCGGGTTGTCAAGGCCAGTGCGGCTTGCGGCCGGGTTCTTCCAGTTGTCCTACACAGGAAAGGGCCGCCGTCCTATCGCAGGACGCGAACACGGCTGCCTACCATGTCGCCTGCCTTGCCATCGGATGGCCGGTCTTTGTTCCGGCCGTGCCTGGCACATCGGAACAAGGAGCTGTATCCATGACGACATTACCCGCCGGCGACTTCCAGTTCCCGCTTTTCATCTATCCCCGGCGCGAACCGCTGACCAGCAAGAGCGCGTGGGCCGCATTGCAAGAACATTACCGCGATCGCGCCCGGCATTTCACCCTGCCGCGTCTGTTCGACGCGGATGTCCGGCGCGGCGAGGCCATGACGGCGCAGGCCAATGGCATCTATCTCGACTATTCCAAGAACCTGGCCACCGATGAAACCATGGCGCTGCTGATGCGACTGGCGCGCGAGTGCCGCCTGCCGGAGCGCATCGACGCCATGTTCCGGGGCGACCACATCAACCTGACAGAGGATCGCCCGGCGCTGCATACCGCCTTGCGCAAGCCTGTCGGCGAACGGCTGGTGGTGGAGGGCGAGGAAGTGGTCGGTCAGGTGCATGCGGTGCTGGCGCGCATGGCGGCCTTTGCCGAACAGGTGCGCAATGGCGGCTGGCTGGGCCATACCGGGCACCCGATCCGGCATGTGGTCAACATCGGCATCGGCGGCTCCGATCTGGGGCCGATGATGGCGCACGAGGCGTTGCGCCACTACGGCAAGCAAGACATCAGCCTGCATTTCCTGTCGGATGTGGATGGCGCGGCCCTGCTGGAAACCGTGCGCGCGCTGCCGGCCGAACAGACGCTGTTCGTGGTCTGCTCCAAGACCTTCACCACGCTGGAAACCCTCACCAACGCCCAGGCCGCGCGCTGCTGGCTGGTCGCGCAACTGGGCGACGACAAGGCGGTGGCGCGCCATTTCGTGGGTGTCACGACCAATAGCGAAGAAGCCGCCCGTTTCGGCATCGACCCGGACAACATGTTCGGCTTCTGGGATTGGGTCGGCGGCCGTTATTCGATGACCAGCGCCATCGGCCTGTCGACCATGATCGCCATCGGGCCGGCACATTTCCATGCCATGCTGCGCGGCTTTCATGACATGGAC
>Ga0154006_1000678_pt1 | contig 11585 bp, 4 predicted proteins | sample TSFL090MetaG_FD_104747 | JGI IMG/M metagenome (GOLD analysis project Ga0154006, IMG submission 104747) | Attine ant fungus gardens microbial communities from Florida, USA - TSFL090 MetaG | ecosystem: Host-associated > Fungi > Mycelium > Unclassified | place: USA: Florida, Wakulla State Forest... | reverse complement strand
CCAGCGACAAAAACAGGAGCAGCAGCGCAAGGGAAATCAATCGGAACAGTCGAGTCAAGGACATGTCGATGGATGCAATTTCGGGAACGGCGGTGGTTCGGAACAAAGATGGCGACGGAAACGAGGTACCGGAGCGGCCATCGTCGAGTCGGGGAGCGAGCGCGGCCAGGTTCGCCGCGCAGGCATCCGGAATGAAACAAGCCCTGAAGAAGCTTCAGGGCTTTACCGGTGGTGCTGTGGATCCCCCCCCCACATAAGCAAGGGCCGGATTATACCGACTTCACCTCTTCATGCCGTCTTTTGCATCGAAATACAACATTTCATTCGGCTTGCGTCTCTTATTCCAGTTTTATATGTGCCGGCTGGCCTCCATCCACCGCACAAGTTGCTCTGCCGCCATCGGCCGCGCAAACAGGTAGCCCTGCACATACTCGCACCCCATGCCGCGCAGGATGGCGGCCTGCTCTTCCGTCTCCACTCCTTCGGCCACACAACTCATGTTGAGCGACCTGGCAATACCGACGATGGCCGGCAATACCGCAGAGGCCCGCCCCTCTTCCGTGGCGCGCACGATGAAAGAGCGATCCAGCTTCACGCAATTGAAATTGAAACTGTGCAAGGTTGACAGGGAGGAATAGCCGGTACCGAAATCGTCCAGGCACAACCCGAAACCCATGGCGCCAAACAGCCGAAACTGTTCACGCAGGTGATGGGCATCGTCGACCAGCAGACTCTCGGTCAGCTCCAGCGTCAGCAACGACGGCGAAAGCTTGTTGGAGAGTGTGATATCCCGGATCTGCTCGAAGAAGCGCACATTCATCGCCTGCCGCGCCGAGACATTGACGTGCACGGTGAAGCCCGGATCGAGCAAACCCGCGGCTTGCATCATGGCTACATCCCTGGCCACCTTCCTGAACGCCAGCGCGCCCAGTTGGGAAATGCGTTCGCTGCGCTCGGCCAGCGGGATGAATTCGGCCGGCGAGATGGCGCCCAGGGCTGGAGATTGCCATCGCATCAAGGCTTCGGCACCATGCAGCCGCCCCGACCGGAGGTCGAAGATGGGCTGATATACCAGATGGAATTCATCTTCGATGCTCGCCGAATCCATCGCTCCCAACAAGGCTTGCACCCGCGCCTTCTGTTCCAGCATGGCTTGCCGGAAGATGCAGAATCCGCCGTCTTTGCCCTGCTGCGCCTCGCGCAGCGCGAGCACGGCATTCGCCAGGCTGGTCTGCATCGCCAGCCGGCGCCGCTCCAGGCAATGACTGACGCCAAAACAGAGAAATGCCCGGACTTCTTCCTGCGCGCCGGTACCGAGGACGAGATCGGCCTTGGCCTTGAGCCGCTCCAGCCGCCTTTCGTTGGCCTCCGGCTCGCCCAGCATGATGATGGCGACCCGGCTTTCGCTATAGCGGCACTGAATGACCTGGTTCTCCGGATAGTCCGCCCAGATGGACGACACCTCCTGACTCAGGTTATGCCACAAGTGATTCAGTGCCACCTTGTTCAGGGTATCGGCCAGTTGGACGTAGTTACTGATCTCCAGCACGCAGACCGTGGCGGCTTCCCACCGCGTATTCTCCAGACGGTCGATGGCGCCGATCTGGCTCAGCAAGCCGCTTTCCTCATCCCGATCCACCTTGTCGCGCAGTGCCTGATAGAGCGAGGACAAGTTGTTGGCCATGCTGGCGACGGCATCCTGGACCGAGACGATTTCCTCGATCGCTCCCCCTTTCGGGTACAGCCGGTCAAACTTGTGCGTGTTCACCACTTCCTTGAAAGCCACCTGTTCGGCCTGCTCACGCAATCGCATCAGCGGAAAGGTGATACTGCCCCGGTAGACGCGTATCAGGATATACCCGCCTAGTGCGATGAATGCAAGCGCCGCCCAACTCATCCAGAAGAAACTGTTGAACACCGACAGCAATTCGTCGCGGGAAGAAATGACCAGCACCCGGAAATGCGCCAGGTCGTTCGGCACGCGCCCCAGATCGGTCAGCGGCTGCTGGTGGATCAGGAACCTTCCTTGCGAATCGGTATGCCGCTTGACCAGGCGCACGCGATCCGACGACGACAGGCGCGAAACGACGAATTCATTCAAGCGCAATTTCTGACCTTCTCCATCAAGCAGAAATGCCTTGTCGTGATCGCTCAGTCGTTCCGATTTGAGCAGCACGCGGTCATTGTCATCGATGATGAACACACCGGCGATCAATGACTGGCGCACTGCCGCATCCAGCAGCTTCTGCAATCGCGCCGAGGAAAGATCGACCGCCACGACACCCTGATCATCCGGCGCACGCCTGATCGGGCAAGTAATTGACGCGTTGGACTGCGCATCGGCGCCCCAACTGAAATAGATGGAAGAAACTTGCGGGCATCCGGCGGCGGCATTGGCGTACCAGGGACGCTTGCGCGGATCATAGCGGCGGATCACCGCCACAGGAATGGCACCCGTGGTATCCGGCCGGCGATCGAAGCGTTGCAGGCCGCCATGATGCAATGCGTCCTGGATATAGAAATCGAGATTGCCGGCCCCTTTGAGATTGATCGCGACCATTTCTCCACGGCTGTTGCCGAACTGGATATAGGAAAAACGGGGGTCGACGGTATTTTCGCGCCGCGCCAAGGCATCCAGGAAGCCGGTCAATGCCTTCAGGTCGCCGTGCAAGGGAATGTCGGATTCCAGCAATAGTCCCTGCAACTGCCTGACGAACACCCCGCCGGCGAGATACTCGGACTTGAATCCATCCAGCACGCGGTCGACTTCGCGTTCCAGCAAAGGCTGCACGATCTTTTCCTCCAGATCGTGCTGCAACCAGAAAAAGGCGGCTGCGCCAAAGAAGATAAGAATCCCGATGAAAGAAACCAGCGCACCGAACACCAGTTGCCCGATTTTCCACTGGTGATCTTTTCTTAGGAATTCTATTTTCATGATCCCCGCCATGCGATCTACCGCTATCGCGGCCTGAATGGATGCCCACCGCTAGAGGTCACGCTTCATGCGGGTTGTGTTAGCCACGCCAAATACAATCTAATTGACCAGCGGGATACAAATTCTCTTGCTCATCCCTGGGCCAAGGTGGGGAAAACGGATGTTTCCTGATGAGTATACGAAAAAATGTCACTTGTCTGTCAAGACATCCTCGACAGAAAGGGCGAGAGTGGGTTGCGTGGAATAGCCCATTGCCAAACTCAAAGCGGCGTCACTGTGTGCATCTAATGTGAACACGCCTACTGCCTCATCTAAATATTGCGCTTGTGTTCGAAGTGATTGCGACGCTGCTGCAGCTTCCTCCACCAATGCTGCATTCTGTTGGGTCGCCTGATCCATTTGAATAATTGCTTGATTAACCCGCACTATTCCTTCGCTTTGTTCATTGCTAGCAGTGCTGATTTCACTGATAACTTCAGTAACCTTACGGACACTCGCAACAACTTGATCCATTGTTGAACCCGCTTCGGCCACTAACTTCCCACCTTCTTCGACATTGATAACCGAGTTATTGATCAAGACCTTGATCTCCTTGGCTGCAGCGGCACTCCTCTGTGCGAGAGTACGCACCTCCGAGGCCACTACGGCAAACCCTCTACCTTGCTCACCTGCGCGCGCAGCTTCTACTGCCGCGTTCAATGCCAGGATATTCGTCTGAAATGCGATTCCGTCGATCACGCTGATGATGTCAACGATCTTTCCGGAAGACTCACGAATGGTATTCATTGTCGTAATAACCTTGTTGACTACTTCGCCCCCCTCTACTGCGACTTGTGATGCTGACAATGCTAACTGATTCGCCTGGAGAGAATTTTCAGCATTTTTCTTGACGGTTGACGTTAGCTCCTCCATGGCAGATGCGGTTTCCTCCAACAAGCTGACCTGTTGTTCTGTGCGGGTAGATAAATCAATGTTGCCAGAAGAAATCTCGGCAGCGCCTGTTGCGATGGAGTTGGAGGCGCTTCTTACCTTGCTAACGATTCCGACCAGATTTTTCTGCATGATTTTCAATGAGGCCAGCACACTTCCATTCGACTTTTCAATGACATCATCTATCCGGCGTAGATCGCCTTGAGCAACCTGCTGGGCAATTTTCCCCAGATCAGCAGGTTCAGCGCCGAGAGCTCCTGATAAGCTTCTAATCATCACAAAACTGGAAATGCCCGCACTCGCAATAGCCAACATGCAAACGGCGACGAGCAAGTTACGATGAGTTTCATAGCGTTTTTCATCATCGCCGATTAAATTGTTTGACCGTACATTTGTCGCCTCGGTATAAATGTTGGCCTTAGCTGAAAGAGCATTTAAAAGAGGGATGCACTCATTATTAATTTTATTTATAGCTTCTTCTCTCTTATTCTTGATGACAAGGTCTACAATAGACAACGCGACTGGTGCATAAGCCTGTTCAATTTTGTCGATATCCATGACCATCGCCTTAATGTTGTCGGGTATGTCATCGGCTACAACCATTTTTTTCAGCATGGAAAGGCTCTCTTGCACAATCTCATGCGACTTTATCGCCGCATTTTTTTCCATTTCAAGATTTTCAGGATTAGCGGAAAGAACCATGTTACGCACGGCAATCGCTCGCTCCCCCACGGCAATATGGATTTTTCCAACAAGGTGGGCACGAGCATCGATTCCATGTACATATTCGACAAATTGTTCTTGGGCGTTTCTCAGAGCATTGATCGCAATGCCAGATGCCACACATACCAAAAGAGTTAATACCCCGAAAATTAAAGCCAGTCTGGCGCGTACTGTCATGTTTTTGAGGTTCATTTCAGTCTCCTAAAAACTCTTAACGGTGGGGATTTCCTTCGGCGGCTATTTAATTCATCTAACCACGACACGAAACAGTAGGATGCCTACCAACAATGGCAAATAAATGGCGTAAATAATTCGAAAATAATATTCAATGATTTTTTCTGGAAATGAGACAATTTCTCCTGTTGGCGATATCTCATTTTCAAAGAGAACCTGGGGCAGCTCAATGATGGCTCCGACGGTTCGTCATCCGCCGCGACTTGGGCTGCATCAGGCACACTCAGAGCCTCCTTGCTGACATCGTGCAGTATCTGAGCGTCGATGACGCTATCCGAGAACACCCGTCACAGGCGCGCGCTCCCCTGCTCCTGCCCTGGGAGTTCCCTGGTTTGGTTAATCTTCAAGTCACTACAAACCTGGCAAAGAGTGTGCTTACAACGGCGATTGCCACCAACAGTCAACTATCAGAATCGCCAGAAAGCGTTGAGAGATGCGGATTGATTGAGGAAGCCATTGCGCCCTTGGCGGTCATATCTGAGCGCGATGTTGGTGCCGTTCCCGGTATGATACGTATAGCCCAATCCTGCCGTTAGGATCCAGGGTGAATGCGCCAATCCCGAGGCGACAAAATTCTGTCCTGGTACACCAGCATAGGCCGCCACGATATCTCCCGCATCATTGATCGTGTCGTAGCCTATACCAAGGCGGACGCTGAATTTACTCTGCTCGCCTAGGTTGCCAACCAGTTGCGCATCTCCCCCAAGCACCAGCGCCCGCACCGTATTGGCGTTGACGTCCAAGTTCAGCGCGCCAGCGCCGGTTTCGCTGTAGGAGTGGCTTCGCAAGCGAGTGTAATCAATCTGGACGCCAGGAATGAAAGCCATGTCCTGTGACAAAGGAAAAGTCTTGGACAAGCCGGTGCCCACGTGCGCGCTCCAGGTGCCATAGCTGCCACTGGCGATGCGGTTCAGACCGCCAAAGCTCAAGGCGCGTCGGCTACTGTTATCGCTCCAGCCGACATCGGCCTGGAAATCCAGTGTCAGACCATTCACTGGACGGCTGCCATAGAACGCCAGGATATTGGAGTTGATGCGCGCATTCTGGCCTGTTCCCGAGAGCGCGGTATTGCCATCTACATGGATATTGGCGTAGGCATAGGCCAGTCCGAGGCGGGCTGTATCCCATTCTCCTTCAGCCCCCACCGCCATGCCCCAGGTATTGGACGAGAAGCCGGAAGCGCCGTTCTCATCATTCTGGCGAGCGTGCGAACCGAAGGGCTTGATCCAAAGATGTTTGTCGGTCTCTGCCTCGCCGGTCGAGAGGCCGCTAGTGACACTAGCGGTGGACTCCAGGCGTCCTGAAACAAGATGATTCACCAAAAACAGGGTATTCATGATGGCCTGAGAGCTGAAATTAACTGGCAAAGTCTGGGCCGCGGCCCGAGCCAAGCTCCCTTGATCGGGCAATCGGCCCAAGGCCGTGACCACATTGCTCATGTCGCCGCTGGGCGTACCTTGTACTTGTGCATCCAGAACGGTGGCAGCCCCCTGTGCGGGGAACAAGCCATTATCCAAGACGGAATGATGGAGTGTGATGCCCGTGCTGTCTGTTCCCGAACCGCTGCCGCTGGTCACAACCGCCAGATCGATACTATTACCGCGGATCATCGGGATGAAATTGAACAGGGCAGAGTTATCTGGCACATTGAAGCTTGAGGCATTTAAGCTGCCAGCGGTAACGATACCGGTCCACGTCTGGTTTTTGGATAAGACGTTGGCGTCGCTGACATCTACGATCAAGTGAGCGCCAGCATTGAAGGTCGCGGTGCCGCTAACGTTTAGCTTGCCGTAGCTGACATCGCTGCTCACACCGATGCCCAAGGTTTGTCCGCTAGTTTGGGTATAGCTTTCCAAGGTCAGCGTACCAGCCGAGACAGTGGTATTGCCGCCCCAGGAATTTCCACCAGCTATCGTCAGTGTGCCACTGCCTTGTTTAGTTAATGCTCCCGATCCGGAAAAGATATCTCGAGTCGTAATCCCAACCGCATAATTTTGCGTATCAATGTAAGCACCATTGCTATTGATTGTTACGCTATTTGCGGTGAAGCCTTGCAAGAAATCACTCTGAGATTTGCTAGCACGCAGGATGCCGCCGTTGAAATTGATGGCAGCAGTACCAGCTCCATGAGAAATAAAACTGGTTTGCAGTACGCCGCCTGTATTGAGATTCAGAGTTCCGTTGCCACTGGATGTTGATCCTATGACCAGATAATCAGAGTAAACACCGCCACGGTTCTGGATATTCAGGGTGGCGTTACCAGCAATCCCGACGTAGAGCTCATTCACTGTCCAAGACGACCCTACGCCGTCGACCTTCACTGTACCCATGCTGCCGGAGCCGGAGCCAATATATCCCACCGCACTGGAAACACGGCCACCGTTCCAGACATTCAGAATAGCATTGCCTGAATATCCAACTTCGAGTTGACCGCCATGCGTTATGGCCCAAGACGATCCTGGGCCATTGACCGTCACTGTACCAACTCCGCCGGAGTTATAGCCAATCGTGCCATATCCACTGAAAACACTGCCACCAGCATTAATGTTTAGCGTGCCATCGCCGGAATGACCAACGATGAGGTTGCTACCATTGGTTGTCCAAGATGACCCCATGCCATCGACTGTCACCGTGCCGATGCTGCCTTGGCTGGTGCCAATGACAGTCCCCGCACTGGAAACACTGCCGCCGTTCTTGATCTCCAAGGCGCCATTGCGGAGAGGGTTATATCCAACATCGAGTTGAGTGGAGGGAATAGACCAAGTGCCCCCCTGCGAGCCTGGCGGTACCAGAATAGCACCACCGGATAGCATTACCTCATCGCTCGTTTCCACCGATTGTGCCCATGCGGCCCCCCCCAGGGCTAAACCGGCAATCAAGGCGATTCCCTTGTTTGCGTTGTTTCTGGCTTGCACCAATTCCGGAATGACCTGGCAGCCTCTGAACCGTTTCCCGGAAACGGTTTTATAGTTATTGTTCATAGATACCCCCCTCCATATCTATTCACGTTCGTACATAATTATTCATATGCATGGGGAATTCAAGGTAGTCGAAAGGTGTGCCCCTCAATCGTCATTTGTGGGGAGCCTCTGACTGGCGTACTGGTTGTTATCGGCATTTCCTCGATGCACCATCTGCAATGAACTTATTGATTGGCGGCAACGGCAAGTCGATGCTCTCTCAAAATTTGAATCGGCCAGACTTTTGTGGACCTCTTGAAGCCGTAAATTACGCTAACCAAGGAAATACTCATGGGCAACAAGAGGTACACGGAAGAGGTCAAGGCTGAATCAGCCAAACGAGTTCCAGGTCAAGGTCGGCCTGTAACGGAAGTAGCTGCTCGGCCCGGAGTCAGCACATGGTCGCAGCACGAGTGAGTAGAGATTCACCGTAAAGCCCCGAAGTTCTGCAAACCGATCATTTACTGGCAGCAGAGAACCGGTGCCTTCAAGCCGAACTCAAACGCATGACCGAGGAGCGCGACATTCTGGGCTGGCCGATCTCCCTCGGACAGGACAGCGACATACCCGCTTCCCCGCCCCAAGGCCATCGGCTCCCCGAAGAAGACGGGGAAAAGGAAAGGCACGGTCCGTTTTCTTGTCTTTTCTATAACACGGACAAGTTGAAAGTCTCCGTGGTATCGGCCCACTGCTCGCGGATTTTCTCGATCTCGGGAACGCACGCCATGAACAGGCGCACCAATTCCGGGTCGAAATGCCTGCCGCTTTCGTTGCGAATCAGCTCCAGCGCCTGTTCGATCGACCATGCCGCCTTGTACGGACGTACGCTGGTCAGCGCGTCGAAGACGTCGGCCAGGGCGACGATGCGGGCGGCATGCGGAATGTCTTCCCCGGCCAGGCCATTGGGATAGCCGCTGCCATCCCATTTTTCATGGTGGTTGAGCGCCACGGTGGCGGCCACCTTCAACATACCGGACTGATGGCGACCGATGATGCGCGCACCGATGACCGTATGCTGGCGCATGACCGCCCACTCTTCGTCGGTCAGCTTGCCCGGTTTGCGCAGGATGGCATCGGGAATGCCGATCTTCCCCACATCATGCATGGGCGCCGCATGCAGCAGCTCATTGGCCGCGCGCTCGCTATAACCCGCGGCCAGGGCCAGCACCCTGGCGATGTGACTCATCCGGATGACATGCATGCCGGTTTCATTGTCCTTGTATTCGGCGGCCACGCCCAGGCATTGCACCACTTGCAGGCGCGTCTCTTCCAGCTCCTTGGCATGCACCAGCGACAGATGGGTACGCACGCGCGCCTGCACGATGTCAGGATTGAACGGCTTGGTGATGTAATCCACCGCGCCCAGCTCCAAGCCCTGCTTTTCATTGGCTGCCTCACTGAGCGCCGTGACGAAGATGACTGGAATGGCGATTGTCTGCGGTTCCTGCTTCAGTGCGGTGCAGACTTCATAGCCGGACATCCCGGGCATCATGATGTCCAGCAGAACCAGGTCAGGCTGCTCCGCGCGCGCCAGCTCCAGCGCCGTTTGCCCGTTCTTGGCAAACAGCAGGCGGTAGCTGCCCTGCAAGGTATGCCGCAACACATGCAGGTTGGTGGGTTCGTCATCCACCAGCAACAGGGTAGGGCGCGGATCGGGAAACTGGGGATTACTCATGGCATGACAGGCCGGCGGCGGCCTGTTCCGATAGGTCGTATTGATCAATGATTTTCTGCAGCAGCGCACCGGCCTGAGCGAACTCGAAGCCATCGGCGGCCATGCGCAAGGCCTGGGCCTGCGTGCGATGCACGCCGCTTTCCAGAGCGCTGCACACGGCTTCCAGAGCAGCGTCATCCAGCTCATTGCGCAGCAGGACGTCCCGCAAGGACCGTATCGACGCCAGCAGGTCGGATGACAGCGGCGCACTTGGAGCCGGGGTCAAGGCCGGGGCAGCCGTCGGCGCGGCGGGACGGCGTTCGGCGACCTTGTGCCGCACGGCATCGAATTGCACGCGCAATTGCGGCATCATGGAAGCGGCTTCTTCATGGCGCCCTTCCTTCATCAGATCTTCCAGTGTCCCGGCCAGGCCGGACAGCGCGAGCAACGCCAGGTTGCCCGCCACGCCGCGCAGACTGTGCAGGCTGAATACGGCCTGCTCCCAGTCGATGTCGCCGGCGTCGGCCGTCAACACGGAATATTTCCCGCCAGCGGTCTCCAGGAACTGCCCCACGGCCGAGACCATCTTGGCTTCGCTGCCCCACAGCATCGCGCCCTTTTGCCAGTCGATGACCGGCGGGTTGACGGACGCGCTGCGAGATGCCGCATCGGACGGCATGGAATGCCCCGGAAGATCGAGCACAAGGGCGATTTCCTCGAACAGCTTGGGCACATCCAGCGGCTTGATGGCAAAGCCATCCATACCCGCCGACAAGGCTGCACGGCGGTCTTCCGCCATGACACTGGCGGTCAGGGCAATCACAGGCATCCGCACGCGGCCGGTGGTGCGCTCGTGCTGGCGCATCAGACGGGTCGCCTGGAGGCCATCGACCATCGGCATGTGGACGTCCAGCAGCGCCACATCGAATTCATCCGCCTGGAATTTTTCCACCGCCTCGGCGCCGTCATGCGCCACGGTCACCACATGTTCATGCTGTTCCAGCACCAGCGACAGCAGTTCCAGATTTTGCGGAATGTCGTCGGCAATGAGAATGCGCAGTTTCGGCAATGCGCAGACAGGCACGCTGAACACATCGGACGGATCCGGCGGGTCGCCTTCCAGCAGCGGCAGCCATACATGGAAAGTGCTGCCCTGCCCCTGCTCACTTTCCACTTCGATGCGCCCCCCCATCAGGTCGGTGAGCTGCCGTGCGATCGTCGTGCCCAGGCCGGTACCGCCGAAGCGGCGGCTGATGGAAGCATCCGCCTGGGTGAACGGCATGAAGATGGACTCGACCTGCTTCGGCGTCATGCCGATGCCGCTGTCGCGCACCTGGATGTGCACGGTCTGCTTTTCATAGGCGAACAGCACGTCCACACCGCCCTGCTCCGTGAACTTGATGGCGTTGCCGATGAGATTGGTCAGAATCTGTAGCAGGCGCAGCGGATCGCCCTGGAAATATTCCGGCATGCCGGCTGCATAATGCGTGGTCAGCGACAGATCCTTGGCCCGCGCGCCAAGACGCAAGGAAGACTCGACCTGCATGGCCAGGGCCTTGAGCGAAAACACCGTCTGCTCCAGTTCCATGTGCCCTTTTTCCATCTTGGTGGTGTCCAGGATGTCGTTGATGAGGCGCAGCAGGGAGCGGGAGGACTGCCGGATCGTATTGAGGTGATTGCGCTGGGCCGGCGCCAGATCGGATTGCAGCAACAATTCGGTAAAGCCGATGATGGAATTCATCGGCGTGCGGATTTCATGGCTCATGTTGGCCAGGAAGCTGCTCTTGGCCGCCGCGGCCTGCTCGGCCTGCTCGGCCGTCTCGCGCAAGGAGGCTTCCAGGGCGTGGCGCTCGCTGATGTCGGTCACGAAGCCCACGAACAGCAATTCGCCGGCCAGTTCCACCCGCCCCACCGCCAGGCGCATCGGCATCAGGCTGCCATTCTTGCGCAGGCCCATGACTTCGCGGCCGGTGCCGATGATCTTGGGCATGCCCGAATCCTGGTAATTCTTCAGATAACCGTCATGGCGCGACTGGTCGGGCTCGGGCATCAGCATCTTGATGTTGTGCCCCACCACCTCCTCCGCGCGCCAGCCGAAAAGCCGTTCCGCCCCCGGATTGAACTCCTGGATCAGGCCCTTGCCGTCGAT
>Ga0154006_1000677_pt1 | contig 11596 bp, 4 predicted proteins | sample TSFL090MetaG_FD_104747 | JGI IMG/M metagenome (GOLD analysis project Ga0154006, IMG submission 104747) | Attine ant fungus gardens microbial communities from Florida, USA - TSFL090 MetaG | ecosystem: Host-associated > Fungi > Mycelium > Unclassified | place: USA: Florida, Wakulla State Forest... | reverse complement strand
ACAAAATAGTAGAGAAAGTGTTAAAATGACTTGAAGAAAATAATCTCTTTGTAAAGCCAAAAAAGTATAGGTAGAAGGTGAAGAAGGTGGAGTTTCTAGAAGTAGTAATAGGACCAAAGGGAGTAGAAATACAGAGGGAAAAGATAGAAGAAGTTCTAAGCTGGCTAACACCAAGAAACATAAAGAAGATGCAAAAGTTTCTAGGACTTGCCAACTACTATAGGTGATTTATTAAGAACTTTGCAAAACTTGCAGTACCACTACATGTGTTAGTCAGAAAGGAGGAGAAGTGGAGATGGAAAAAAGCACAGGAGAAGACATCCAGAAAGCTAAAAAAGACCTTTACAACAGAGCTAGTCTTGGCAATACTAGACTTAAACAAAAAAATATGAGTGAAAGCAGATGCATTGGACTATGCAACAGAAGGAGTGTTGTCAACAAAGTATGGGGATGGAAAATGGAGGCTAGTAGTCTTTATCTCTAAGACACTGAACACAACAGAACAAAACTATGAGATTCATGACAAAGAAATGTTGGCAGTAATTTGATGTCTAGAAGCATAGAGGCATTACCTAAAGGGAGCAAAAATGGAGTTTAAGATCTAGATGGACCATAAAAACCTCCAGTATTTCATGATAAGTCAAAAGTTAAACTGGAGACAAGTCCAGTAGGCCTTATACCTGTCACACTTCAACTTCACTTTAAAACATGTTTCTGGGAAAAGCATGGGTAAAGCCAATAGACTGAGTTAAAGGGCAGATTGGCAGAAAGAGATGGAAAAAAATAACAAAGATAGAATACTAATCAAGCTAGAGTGGGTAAGGGGAGTAGAAATACTAGTAGAAGATGGAAATCTAAAAAAAAGAATTAAGAAGGTGTAGGAAGAGGATGAAAAAGTAATAAAAGTAGTAGAAGAACTAAAGAAAGCAGAAATAAAAAGCCTCTGAGATGAGGAGTGGTTGATAAAGAAAGAAGTAGTTATGAAAGAAGGACAAATATATGTCCCAGAAGAGAATCTAAGAAGAGAGATAGTATATCTATACCACAATATGCTAGTAGAAGAACATGAGGGAAGATGGAAAACAACAGAGTTGGTTACAAGAAATTACTGATGGCCAGGAGTTACAAAGGAAGTAGGGAAATATGTAGATGGATGCAATACCTGTCAGTAATATAAAAACAAGAGTGAGGCTCCAACAAGGAAACTTATGCTAAACAATCCCAGAGAAATTATAGAGTTATATTTCAGCTGACTTCATTACCAAACTATCTCTGGCTCAAGGTTACAATGTAATTTTTGTGGTTTGCAACTGTTTCAGTAAAATAGTATATTTTATAGTAACTATAGAGAAAACATTGGCAGAAAGGCTTGCTTAGTTTTTAGGGATCATATTTGGAAATTATATGGCCTTCTAGAAAGTATCATATCAGATAGAGGGGTATAGTTTACAACAGAAATAATGAAGAAACTGAATGAGTTGTTGAGGATCCAGACAAAGCTGTCAACAGTCTATTATTTCTAAACAGATAGACAAACAGAAAGAATCAACTAGGAACTAGAATAATATCTAAGGGTCTTTATCAATCACAGACAGAAACAGTGGCCAGATTGGCTAGGGACTGCTGAATTTGCATATAATAACAAAATCTAGGAAAAGATAAAAGCAGTATTAAAAAAAGTGCAAAAGGAGATAAAGAAGTATATAGATAGGAAGTGAAGTGAAGGAGAAAAGTATAAAGTTGGGAACTTAGTACTATTAAATACAAAGGATTTCAAATAGCAGATGATAGGAAGGAGGTCGGAGAAGTTAACAGAATGATTTGTGGAGCCTTACAAAGTCAAAGAAATTGTCTCAACCAATGCTATAGAATTAGAATTACCTAGTTCTATTAAAATACACCCTGTAGTCAACATAAGTTGAGTACAATTGTACAGGCCCCAGGTAGAAGGACAAAGGAAAACTTTACCAAAACCAGTTATCATCAAAGGAGAAAAGGAATTCAAGGTAGAAAAAATACTAAACAAAAGAATAGTCAGGGGAAAGGAAAAATTCCTAGTACAATAAAAAGGGTATACAGTAGAGGGAGACACTTGGAAAAGTAGGAAAAACCTGAAAAATGCAAAGAAGCTAGTTGAAGAGTTTGAAAGGGAGTATGAGAAAGAAGCTGAAGAAGTAAGGCAATAGAAGAAAGAAGATGACAAAAAAGAGTTCTCAAGAGAACTCCCAGGGAGGTTTATAGCAAAAGTACTATAGAGGTGGTCAAATAAAAAATACAAAAGACAAAGGGAAAAAAGATAGAAGGAGAACTGAAAACAATGGAAAAATTCCTCAGGATGAGAAAACTTAAAAGGGAAACTATGTTATAAGACAACTTTCAGAAAGGAAAATATTTCTTATACATTTATCAACTTGATGAAGAACATCCAAGAATACAATGTGGGAAAAGATATGAATAGCATGGGAAGGATTATATAAGATATAGATAGTTCTTAGTAAGGGTCATACAATCATAGGAGGTAGATATATAGACTACCTAATATTTGTATAAGTATCTAGAGGAATCTAATAAGGAACTCTATTGAGTTCTTTCTGAACAACCACCTCGGTTGAACTCTAAGTCCTCATGACTTCACACTAACAAGATAGTTACTTTCACATCTTAGATCATTGTAGATATACCTTGTCTATAATAACCTCCTTTTCTACTATAAAAGAGAAAATAATAGTATTCTCTTTCAGCAAGACAGTTTTATACTCAAGTATTGAAGTATATTGATTTTTGTAGCTATTTCTTGATACTACTGGCATTTTGTGACTAATCCTACTATGACTACTTTGATTGTTTAGTTAACATAGTGTTTGGTTCTATCACTACTTTGATTGGCATCAGTTAACATTACTTTATTAAGTTGGTACTATCACTACTATTGATTGACTTGATTGTTGGCATATTATTATTGAAATACTATTGGTAGATCCTTAAAATTACTTACAGTAAGCATATTAGCTTAATAAATTATAGAGAAATTAGAAAATTGATATTTAAATTGCTGGCAATCCTTTATTATTGGATACTACTACTAGACCCTTATCATCACTCCCAGTGAGTTTATTGCTTCTATAAATTGTGAAAAAATTAGAAATATTAATATTAATTATTAGCAGTATATTATTGTGTTTATTTATTGAATACTATTGAAAAACTCCTTTATTATTTACATATAGTAAGTCTACTGAGCATATAAATCATAAAAAATGCAAAATTTAACATAAATTATAGATAGAACCTTACTGTATTTATTTATTAAATACTACTATAAGCTGTATAAGCTTTAAATTACCCAAAGTAAGAATAGTATTTTGATTTAAGTAAAAGAATATGAACTAATTGGTTGTTAGTAAAAAAACTATCATTATATACAGATGGATTCTATTGAATTAAAACATTAAGCCAAAAGAGCTAAAGAATAAGTACAATATAATATAATTGTTCTAGAAAACCATCATCTATCTGTTTTACTCTAAAATATCTCTTTTGCTTTTGTTCTAAATAAAGGAAAAGAAAGAAAAGGGCATTATAAGACCTCTTTATCTGTTATACAAAATCTTGATGATGCTATACTTGATCTGCACAAATAATAGCTTGCTAATTAATAAGTTCAAAGATTAACTAATGATATACCACAAAATATAAGAAATAGTATTTCTACTTTGAACTATCTACAAGTACTAGAAAAAGAACAGTAGAGAAATAAGCTGCTAATACAAGCTATAAATAGATAAGAGCAGGAAAAAGTAGCTCAAGTATATAGAGAGGAGACTTTGAGAGCAAAAATAAAAAAACAAAAACAAGTAGAAAGAAACCAGTTATTACAGTAGCATAGATTAATAGAACAATTGGAAGTACTACAAGCAAAAAAAAGAGTCTGTTCAAATAGTTCAAATCAATCAAATAATAGAGAAGTGGAGGAATGAGGATATAGATGTTCTTGATTATAAAGAATATTCTAACAGTTGTAAGTGACATATTTGACTGATTGTTGATACATAAATATTGACCAGATATAATAGGATATTGAAGAAGAAAATATTCAAGATTTACATATAGAAGATAATATAATTAAGGTATTATATTTTTTGAACACCCAAATCCTATATACTTAAGAATTAAACTAGAATCAAAAAACTATTACTCTAGATGACATTTCACTACCTATTATTTAGTTTATATATTATCCACTAGCAGAACAACTATTTCTAGAAGCCAATATACAATATGGTAACTTAGACATCTAAGAAAGTATACTGCATTACATATGGGATAATAGATGATACATATATATATCTAATTATTCCTATATTTTTTTTTTCACTCAAAAATTCCAATAAATTCATTAAAAATTAGAAAGAAATTCAGGAAAATCAGAAAAAGAAACAGAAAATTAGAAAAAGTATTAGAGGAAGGAAGTATAGTATACTGTAGACTATTGGAGAAAAGAAATATAGTAGACTAGAGATAATACTACTGGAAGTTATTGAAAGAAGAAAATATAGCAAATTACAAACTGTTAGAGGAAAGAAGTATAATGGACTGCATACAATACTACTGACTATACATACTGCAGACAAGAGTATATTGGAGAAAGGAAATATAGTACACTATAGACAATACTAAGACTATTAGAGAAAGAGAACATAGCAATCTGACAGATAATACTGTATACTATTATATAGACTGTTAGAAGTAGAGAGCATAGCAGCCTACTAGATAATACAATATTAACTTCACTCAGAATTAGTAAAGAGTTTAGGTTAGACCAGAGATCTAGATAAAAACCTTATCTATTATATATACAAAACTGAACATGGGATGATATTTGCTTAGCTAATGCTTAGCTAATGCTTAGCCAATGCTTTACAAGCATTTGTTAGTACACTTGCTCTTTTTTTCTATAAATTCAACAAAATTTATTAAAAATTTGTATAAATTTAGAAAAAATCAGAAAAAACTGTAAATTGAAAAAAGAAAGTATAATATACTATAGACTATTGGAGAAAAGAAGTATAAAGGACTAGAGACAATACTACTAGAAGTTATTAGAGAAAGACAGTATAGTAAACTAAAAACTATTGGAGGAAAATAGTATAGCAAATTATAGATAAGACTACTAGCAGTTATTGAAGAAAGGAAGTATAGCGAACTACAAACTATTAGAGAAAAGAAGTATAACAAACTATAGACAACCTACAATCTACTTACTATATACATTATAGACAAACTGTTGGAAAAAAGTATAGCATACTATAGACAATATTAAAACTGTTGGAGAAAGGAAGCATAGTATCTAATAGACAACACTATATACTATTATACAGACTATTGGAGGCAGAGAGTACAGCAACCTGCCAGATAATACAATATTAATTTCACTTGGAATTAATAAAGGGTTTAAGTTGGACTGAAGATCCAAATGAAAACCTCATTTAGTAAGTATGCTATATTATGTATAGAATGATAATTAATACATATATGTATCTAATTATTTTTACACCATCTCTTTTTACTCAATTTACTCAATAAATTCATTATAACTTAAAAAAACTCAGGAAGAATTTTAAAAAATTATAATTGACTTTTTCTTTTCTTTTCTTATTTTAATAGAATTTAAATAAATAAATTTAATCAGAACAACTCTTTTGTTTTTATAATTCAACCCAAATTACATATGTAAGAGAAAAATAAATATATATAAATATATAGTAATACTGCTAGTTTATTGATTTCTCTGTTTTCAATCATTATCTCCTATTCTTTCTTTTTGCTCTTTTACCCTTCTACTTTCTCTATACCTTGATTGAATACTGGGCCCTAGGTATAAAGGAAACAGTACTTTATAGCTATGGTATAGAGTGTAGTTAGTATGACTAAGCTTAAGTCTATCCTTTTAGACAGATAGTTTTCTTAAGTAATATTGTAGTAGTATATTTGTATACTCTTCTATTAGTAACCTGGTACTTGGGATCTATTATGATTCTTATATACAAAAGAATAATAGTTGTTTTTTAAAAGAGTTATTTAGAGTAGGAATCTTCTTTTTAGAAATGATAGTATACTTTTATTTTTAGAGTAGTTATAAGTAAAACAGTAAGATAATTGTAAAAGATGGATTCTATTGAAGAAAAATATTAAGCTAAGAGAGCTAAGGAGCAAGTATAACAATAGATAGTTGTTTTAGAGAACTATTATCTATCTACTTTACTCCAAAATATTTCTCCAACTTGTTACAGTTGTACTATAGACTAGTAGTCATATACTGTATAGTTTACCACTATATCAAAAAGACAACATCAGCAAGGCTACTTGTTAATAAGGGTCCAGCTATTTATATAGTTCTTTGAACAGGTATTTTGTTATACCTCTATGTCACTATTTAGTAGTCACTTTGTTGTGACACAACTCTTATTTGGAATAAAGATAGTGGAAAGAGAAAAAGAAGACAATTTTATATAACTCCTACATATGTTCCATAAACTCTTGAGGATGTCATACTTGATTTGCATAGATATCAACTTGCTGAGCAACAACAGAAAACAATTCAGGAATCTAGAGTATATATTACAATAGTAGAAGTAGAAAGACAGAGACAAGTAAATAATGTTCAAATTGATTAAATAATGGAAGAATAGAGAAATGAAGATACAAATGCTCTAGATTATAAAGAGTAGCAAATTTTTGAAAACAGAGGGGATAATAGAGATCTATATGTTGATAGAAATATGCAAAAGAATATTATAATCAACCTTATATCACACAGAAGTTCTCCATAAGGCTTAGATATGTCTTACTTCTTTTATTAATATTTTTCTATTTGTATAGTAGCTTAGTCAGTACTTCATTGTTGGTATATGTTCTTTACTCAGCAGACCTCATGTCTACTATATACTCTCCTCACCCCTACCTTATAGTATATATATATATATAGCAGTAGGCACCCATCTGTATTCCCTATGCTTTACCAATTGTATTATTCCCTTCTCCTTTACTCTCTAACTTATTTTCAAGTCTTTATTGAGTATTACAACCTGAGTTATTTCTTAAGGTTGTAACATTTAGTAAAGTATTATTGATTTATCTTGCAACTGAAAGAATGGTATTTTAGCAGACTGGCTGTTGGTATATTGCAAAAATTGCTGTTGAATATACAATTGGAGCACAAAAGGTTAAAAACCTCAAAGAATGACTCAGCTCAGTTTACATTAGTAAAAAACAGTCAGAGTACCAAGAGTCCAAAGAATAGGACATACAAGAAATAGAATTAGAAGCCAATGAAATAGACAGTTAAAAAGAACTTAATGAGTTAAGTGATGTACTATTAGTAGAACAATCCAAAAAGAATATGTCCAGAATATGAGCAAGTATACCAGCATCAGTAGCTAGAATAGCATCAGCATCAGTACTAACAGAAATAGTAAACTACAAATCAATGGTTTCAGAACCTGAATAGTTCAATAGAGACAGAAAGATGTTTGAAGATTGGTGAAAAGCAATGAAGCTCTATTTAAAAGCCAACAAGGTCACAGACACTGAAAAAAAAATCATAACAATATTAGATAGATTTAGAGAAGGAATGTTATGAGAGCCCCAAAAGAGGAAAAGTTTTCCAAGCATTTGAACACTTAATCCAAAACCTCAAGACATACAATAGGGTTAAAGATATAAATAGTGTAGGAACTAGGGTCATGTGACAAGGTCAGGTAATCACAGAACATTCTGGAAGAACATAACTAAGAGTACAGCCACTGTAAAAGTAGTATAAGTAGAAGTCCAATCCAATAAAGAACTCTATCAAGTTCTTTTTGAACATCCATCTAGGGTGATCACTATCAGCTCTATACTACCAATCCATTGTGACCAGTCTATGCAGGGGAACAACGGTAACCTCTTAAAGGCCTATCTAGCTTAGAGATTCCCTTCTTAGAGATAATATTGTTTCACCCTTCTTAGTCAGTAGTCAGTCATAAGTACAGATGAAGAAGACCATTCATTCTCCTACAAGGAATCATCACCATTACCATTGCCATTGCCAATGTCTTGCCAACAACAACAGCAACAGGGGGAATATCCCTCAGTACCCATTCCCCTCCAAACCAAAGAGGAGCAATTCCTCGCCATGATTGTGACCCTGCAGCAGCAGGTCAACACCATGTTCCTTCAGCAACAGAGGAGCAGAGTAGAGGTCACAAGACCTCAAGTTTTCAGTAGGAAGATAGAAGAGGTGAGTGCATTTATTAACACGGCTTGCCTATATATTAGAATGAAGATGATAGAAGAAGCAGTAGTGACCCAGGTAGCCTGGGTGTTGTTATATATACAGGAAGGAATAGTGGAAGCATAGAAGGATAACTTGCTGGATAAGCTGGCTAAGGGAGAGTCAAAAGTGGAATTGGTAGAGCAGCTGTTCACAAAGATAAAAAATGACTTTGGGGAAACATTGGAGGAGAAAAGGAAAATAAAACAGCTGAGAACAATTGAGCAAGGAGGGAGGACCTACGATAAGTATGTATAGAAATTCAAAAAGGTCACTAGGGGGAGCGGCTATGAGGGAAGACCCCTTATCAAAGAATTCAAGAGAAGGTTGAATGGAAGTATTAGGAGAAAGCTGGCAGAAGCAGAAGAACCACCAACCACCATTGGAGAGTGGCAAAAAAGAGTGGTGAGGCTGGATAGAAATCAGAGGCAAAGCAGAATGGAAGAGAGGATGTTGGGGAGAAATACAGTATGCCCAGGGAGAAATGCATAGCCTAAAGGGGGAGGATTGTATAGAGGAAGAGGGGGGCAAATAACATAGAGAACGGAAGAAGGGTATAGAGGAGGAAATACACTCAATAGAGGGGGAACTCAAATGGGTCCAAGAAGAGACCCAAATGCAATGGATATAGATAGAGGAAAAGAAGGAGACAGGACATGCTACGTATGTGGGAAGTGAGGCCATATGGCCAAAAATTGTTGGGAAAGGTATAAAGGAAGAATAGTAGAAAATTGGTCCTATTTGATGTCAACATAGAACAAACCTTCTTTCTTTGTTGTAGAAAATAATGTTGGGCCATTCAGGATTTTAACTAATACTGTATTGTCAGCAACTGAGAAGAAAGTGTCTGCTCCACTCTCAAGTATTTTAGAAACTGAGATCAAGTTTGATTGAAGACTTGGAGTATATACAGTGTTGTTGAGGATAATGGTCCTCAATTTTCTGTCTACTCTGGTATTAAACTTGACAGTACCCCTTCCAAGAATAATAAAAGTGAATTCTATAATAGCTTAGAAATGCTCTGATTTAGGAGAGAATCTGATATGAAAAGAGATTTGTCAGCAAAGCAATGGTCACTGGTACCTGAATTGATAATAGTGACAATACTTACTAGATGCAGTCGAGAAATTTGAAGTATAGATAGACTACAAAAATTTCAAATATTTCAAAAAACCATATAAGCTTAATGGACAATAAGCAAAATGGTATTTGAAACTACAAGACTATAACTTTACATTACACCATATTCCAGAAAAGACAAATATGAAAGCAGATGTACTTTCAAGATGAGAAAAAGTGGACACCAAGGATAACAACCAGGACATATAAATGCTAAAAGAAGATTTATAGTTATAAAGAACAATAACAGAAACACTAATAGCACTGCTTAGAACTGGATACTTTGAAGTCAATGGAGGAGAACTAAAAGAATGCATAAAGAAACTACAAACAAGAGAAAAAGAGGTAATAAAAGAATTAAAAAAGAAAAATAAACAGGCATGGAAAGAAGATGGAATTATTTACATGAACAGAAAAATCTACATACCCAGAAATCACCCACCTGTATTCTCTATGCTTTACCAATTGTATTATTCCCTTCCCCTTTACTCTCTAACTCATCTTCAAGTCTTTATTGAGTGTTGCAACCTGAGTTACTCCTTAAGGCCATAACAGAGAATCTCCTTAGAGTTATAAGTCACATATCTAATAATCATTGATAAATGGATCTAACTGAATATATTACAGAATGTTGAAGAAGAAAATATTCAAGAGTTACATGTAGATGATAATATAATTCAGATATGATAGTTTTTCAACAACAAAACTTTATATACTTATATATTATCAGAATCAAGAAGCTATTGTTGCAGATGATATTTCACTATCTGTTTTCTATCCTATACTTTATCCACCTACTAAACAGCTATTCTTAGAGACTAATATTCAGTATATGAACTTGGGAATATTGGCTGTTATTTGTTCTTATTGTTATGCTCCCCTACTGGTTGATCTTCCTATCTTACTAGAGAATATCCACTTTAGAAAAAAGGTTCTTAAATATAACAGTGATAAAGAGGGTGCTTTTCTTTCTTTAGTTAATATGGGGCTTTATGCTCTCAACTTCTTAGATCTGGACTCACTCTCTGAAGCTGTCTCTAGAGTATTTACTAATACTTGGGAGGCTAATGCTAGGTCCATCACTGTTACAATTCAATCCAAGGAGTAGTAGAATAATAAGTATAGGAGTGTACTTGAGTCTTACAAATGTATAAGAGCCAGAGAGGACTGGTACTCATTTTGCTCTACTACAAGGAGTACTAAATGATCTTTTTTTGACAACAGGATTGCAAAGATTGCATCTACTAACAAGTGCTCATGGGATCTTATGAGTTGGGTCAAGCAGTATAAGTTACTTGCAGTGGAGGCTATTCAGTATCAAGGCCTCCTCTGCAATTTTCTTCCTAACCTGTGGCATGCTCTTTATTGATCATATAATGTAGCAGCTAACCATCCTTTTCAGTTAAATATTCTAGATGATGTCCCTTGCCTAGCCTCTTGGCCATGGGTGTCTTTCTTCATACTAAAGTTAAACAAGACCCTTAAGGCCTGTTTTAACATTTCTGCTCTAGATTCTGATTATGTTACTTGGTGCTATTTCAAGAGTATTCTTGCTAATAATATTTGTGCAGCTGGCATTCTCTCTTTGGCCAACTTCTGTATTACTCTATGGCACTGATCTTATTACTTCAAGGAGTCAGTCTCTGTCATTATTCCCAAGCCAGGCAAACTGGCTTACAACACTTCTAAGGCCTTTTAGCCTATTGTTCTACTCAACACACTGGGCAAGCTCATTGAGAAGATGATTGCTTGGCAACTTCAATTTGATGCTATCAAGCATAGTGTTCTTCATCCTAACTAACTTGGTAGTATCTCTCAGAGATCTACCAAGAACACTGGGCTCATCTACTTGGTCCACTCTGGCTGGGCCAAAGACCTCAAGACCAGTATGGTGGCTTTTAACATTGCTCAATTCTTTTCTTCTCTGAATCACAGTATACTCACTGCAGTTCTTCAACACTCTGGCTTTACAGACTGCTTAGCTGATTTCTTCTCTGACTATCTTGTAGGTAAATCAACCTAGTACTCCTAGAATTCCTTTCTCTCTGATGTCTGTGATGCAGATGTTGGTGTGAAGCAAGGCTCTGCTCTCTCTTCTATCCTTTCTGTGCTCTATATTGTGTTGCTACTTCATCTCTTTGAACAATGGACCCAGGCCCTCAACTT
>Ga0154006_1000676_pt1 | contig 11599 bp, 9 predicted proteins | sample TSFL090MetaG_FD_104747 | JGI IMG/M metagenome (GOLD analysis project Ga0154006, IMG submission 104747) | Attine ant fungus gardens microbial communities from Florida, USA - TSFL090 MetaG | ecosystem: Host-associated > Fungi > Mycelium > Unclassified | place: USA: Florida, Wakulla State Forest... | reverse complement strand
GAATTGCTCCAGCAACTCGGCGGAAATCGCCGGCAGCTCCGCCGGCTTGGCTTTCGGTTTGCGAGGCATACATTCTCCTTGGGAGCATCATATGCCTTGAACACGAAATTACGGACAGGCCCGGCCGCCTGCGAACACTGTTACAAGTTAGCCATTGACTCCGCGCGTCCTGGCAGTTAGTGTGTAGGCCGAAGTCCAAGAAGTCCGATTGCTGTTCATCAATTTCTCGCTCCCCCAAGCGGTATTCGTTGTCCTCTCCCTCCTTGACGCTTCGAGCGCTCTTCAACAGAGCAAATTTTCGTATTTTTTTCTCAAGGATTCATCATGGATACCGGTACCGTTAAGTGGTTCAACGACAGCAAAGGCTTTGGCTTCATCACTCCGGACAACGGCGGCGACGACCTGTTCGCTCACTTCTCCGAGATCCGGGCCGACGGCTTCAAGACGCTCGCTGAAAATCAAAAAGTGAGCTACGAAACGAAGCAAGGCCCGAAGGGTCTGCAAGCGGCCAACATCAAGCCGCTGTAAGTTTGAAGGGCCCGGCCGCCAGCTATGGCGCCGGGTCGCAGCGACACCCTCACGGAGCGTTGTCTCCTAAAGTTGGCGCGATCGCTCTTGGCTGCATCGGTTGATTCAGCAGCCTTCCGCGCGCCACATGCCTCGTTGCACTTCAATCTCCCCTCCGGCAGCAACGCCTTTTTGCGCTTCCGACTGCTTTAGATTCAGCTCGCAATGGCTTTGAATCGGTGCACATGTTGCACGGCACGCGCACACCCGAACATTATTAAAATTAAAATGCAGAACAAACGAATTCAACAGTACAACGGCTATGCCGTCCAACCCTCGGCGCATCGCTTGCCCGACGGGAGTTTTTCATCCAACCTGCTGCTCGAACGCATCGATCGCTCACGCGCCGAAGGCCGCTACCAGTTCTATTCGCTCGACTACTTCCCGAGTGAAAAGCAGGCACTGCAACACTCGGCCCGCTGGGCACGCAACTGGGTCGACACGCGCGGTTAAAGGCAACGGCCTGCGGATTGGCGCGCCTGGATCCGCGGCCAGTCCGATTCGGGCACTGTCGCCCTGGTGCTTTCCTTTCGATGGTTCCGGTGCCGACGAACGACCGATGTGGGGCGCCATCGCGGTCTGCTCGGGGCGATGGCCGCCGCCGTTGCGCCAGCCGAGGCAGGCTCGACCTCGCCGCCTCAAGAAACCGACCGCTCCGTATCGTCGTCAACCATTCGAGTGCCAATGTGCGGGCACTCCAGACATATAAACTCGCATTTGAATCTTTCGGCATCGACGGATTTAATCCGCCACCATCTTCAGCCGTTCTCCAGCGCGTTCTCAGAATCAATCAGGCGACTGTCCAGCAACGGACGACAGACCGTGGAAGTCGGCCGGCATCAGCCGAAGCAATCGTTGGTCATCAAGCACGGACTGGCACCTTCGGCGCACCAAGGCGGGGAAATCGCGTCGATCGACCGGATGTGCACGAGATCCGGAAAATAATGCTGAACCGTGCTTCGCGCCAGTCATCATTACCGGATGCAATTACATTTTAAAAATCGCGGAAGGTATTTTGGAAGCTTGATGAGAATTGTATCCGATTGGCATCTGTATGTTGAAAATTGATTCGATGCGTCGATAATAAATTGTGTATGAGAGGTAAATAAATGGGCTGATATTTCTCTGTCTGGAGATTTATTCGGTCGTTGCGCTTTCCCTGTTGCGACGCGGTGGCAATGGTATCGGTAGAGTTTTCAAAAATCAGCTTCTGGCTGTTGCCAGGCGTCGAGGGAATTTATTGAGAACATTCTGAGCATTGAAATTATTGGGTTTGGCATGGGGAGGTTGGCTGAGTTCACTGCGTTCGCGATTTGTCATCAATCCGCCGAAACGGTGAGGGCACGTTTGTGGTTTAAATCGTACGCAAACTTATCAGAAAGGAAAGGATCGTGGCTAAGAACACTCTTCCGGAAGATCAGTCATCGGCCTACGTATCACAATGGATATATATCCAAAGCTCGCTAACTGAAAACGATGAAGTGCCATACGTGATGACGGCGACCATTGACGATCAGAACTCGACTAGCGGTGTCGTCCTGTCTCCGTTGCAGTCCAATACGCCAGCTCAACTCTGGCAGATTACCGCCGACGGGCGGCTTCTGTCCGCGATCGATGGAACCCTGGTGGCCGTGCTGGGGCAAAACTATAATTCGGAATCCGATGCGCAATATATCGCCCTCGGTCAATCGCCGGCACAAACCGACAGCTCGCTGCAATGGATTTATAACAGCGATGGGCAATTGAGGTTTATTAATGCCTGCAACGGCTTTGCGTTGAACGTGGCCGGAGGATACGCTGGCAACAATCCGCCGATTATCGCCTATCCGGTAGAGAGCCCTACGCCTCTGAACGACCAATGGACGCTCAGTCCGGCGTGCCCGCTTGACGACATTCTGGCGCAGCCGCCAGTGCCATTTCCTCAATTCATCGACGACCAGGCTATCGCATATTCGGACATCAACGTCATGCTCGACGTGGTGGATGTGCGTAGCGAATATACAAGTCAGGATGCGCCCTTTGCAGAATGGTATGCCAAGATCACTACCGCACCATATCCGAATAATGTGCAGCCTGAAGATTGGCTCGCAGTTATGACGCAAGTGGCTAACGAACTCACTGCGGCGGATTCCATTACCAAACTCTTTGGCAATTACCAGAGCTATCAAAATTCCCTATTTTCCGAAAATAACAATCTACTGACTCAACTCGTGACAGACGCCGGCATGGAGACGGGATCATCAACAGGGGGGCTGGGTCTTGCTATTTTCGAGGGGGTGATGTACACGACTCTTGAAATGATGGGGCCGGTTGGTGCCGTACTGGGTAATCTGATGATGGCCGGCATCAATATTGGCCTTGCCGCCACTGACGACACGTCGATCTCGCCCGATCCATTTCAAGTGGCGTACTCCGATCTGCTCAGCCAGCTACGGGAAAACTTCATTGCATTGGAAAAAATTACGAGCAATATGGAGACGACGATCCTTACCGATTGGGGCAAGATGAGCGCGACTTTTGCCGATATTTGCTTGCTTTCGGGTCCGAACTCCTTGGCATGGCCTGACACGCTGACCTTGCAGATGGAGGAGAGCGCGCTGCCTGGATACACCATCGCATCGATGCAGATGCTGCTGCCCGCGAAATATCAGATCTACCAGATTCAGGAAACCAATGGCTCGCAACTTCCCGGTGTGCCGTCGGATGCACAGTGGGTACAGTGGGATTCGTGGAGCGAATTGCTGAAAAGTAACATCTGGACCAAATACTGGATTGCGGATTCCTCCAATGTGAATGCGTATCCGTCGCAAAATGCGATGGACGATCTCAAGAATGCCAACGTTTCCGCATCGGATTTCTATCAGGGATTGGCGGGGTGGGGTTTCGCCCGCAGCTATCCATTCAATGCGGGCGCCTTGCCAGGCGTCGATACCAATGGACTGGTGATCACGGTTACCAATCTGACGCCCAATCCGCTCACCGTGAGCGCAGCCCCCAACAGTGGACAGGGCGTAACGGTCAATGGTCCGTCATCGCAAACCCTGCAACCCTACGGGAAAGTCTCCTTTATCGGGTATTACACAGACGGGCTCGCGATCGATATCACCGCCACTGACCAGAATCTCGCCGGGGGAGCGGGGCAAGTAGCCTCGTTCACTGCCCACCAGCACCTTTGTGTCATGGAAGCCGGAGATGTATGGGTGGACGGGCAAACGGCAAATTCAGGATATCAATTGACGACCCCGATCTGTAATTCTGGATCATTTGCGAATGGGTGCCCGGGTGCGGTGCAAGTCGGGATCTGTTTCGGGAAATAATTCGGGACGCGACATTCGCGAATATCAAAAGCAAAATTCGCTTGAATTGCCTGGTTTACCTTGATTCGAATTCAAATAAAACAGGATGATGCCATGGACTCCAATTCCGTAACCTTGTCAATAGACAGTCAATACACCATCTCCAACATCACGTATATCGATAATTCGCTTTTCGTCAGCGAGGGGCAGGATCACGATCCGGCCCCGGAAATTGCGCCGCCGACAAACAATGTGTGGACGATCACGCTGAATTCGGATCGAAACAACACCTCGCCCGTCGCGGCCAGCTTCAATAATATTGTGGGCGGTGCTTCACACGCATATACCCCGCTCGATTGGGCGCTTGGCAGTTCTCCTGGGGACCTCAATTTTTATTATGGCGTAAATATTTCCATTGGTTCGGAAACGATCGCCGTATATCTCGGCCAGGGTAAGTGGGGGGCGGCCCATTACAACTGGTGGATGGGCAGCAGTGCGCTCATCATTCAGAGTTATCTCATCCCGGCCAACGGTGAGCAGCCGCCAATGCTTGGTTTTGCTCCGCAGATGATGGTGGACGGCACCCGGTTCGCGCTGCAGGGAACATCGGACAGTTCATTCCATCTGTCCATCTGACTCATCGCTTCAAGCGTCGAAAGGAAAGCCCGGAACGCGGCCGGGCTTTCGTTCACGCTGACTCGTCCTGTTCCGAGTCGATGCTTCATGTCGGCAAATTCCCGTCCCGTCTGATCAGCGTGTATGCACCGTAGTCAAGATAGATGCCGGAAGGTCCGAAACGGGTTGTGGATTCAACCGGTCGCTGCTGAAGCACGAATGCCCCATTCAATGGGCTGGTGCATGCCGAATTGATCGATCGACATCGCAAAGGATGAGTTGCGCCTGACTTCGCCTCTTCAAAAAATCGACCGCCCCGAATAAGTCGTCAACCACTCCAGCGCCAACGTCCCCGCCAACGAGTTCCCGTTCGCATCGAGCCCCGGCGCCCACACGCACACGGCCATTTCACCCGGCAATACCGCGACGATCCCGCCGCCGACACCGCTCTTGGCCGGCAGCCCGACGCGATACACGAAGTCGCCCGCCGCGTCATAGGTCCCGCAGGTCAGCATCAGCGCCGACAACCGCTTTGCCGAACTCGCATCGACGATCCGCTCGCCGGTAACCGGCGCGACGCCACCGTTCGCGAGAAACAGCGCGGCCTGCGCCAGCTCGACACAATTCATCTCGATCGCGCACTGGCGGCAATACGCGTCGACCACGGCGTCGGGCGGCATCTGCATGTTGCCGAAGCTCGCCATGAAATGCGCCATCGCGCGGTTGCGTTCCGCGTGCTGCAATTCCGATTGCGCGACGCGCGAATCGTAGTCGAGATCGTTCGCGCCGATCAGCCGCCGCACGAATTCGACGAGCGCCGTCTCGGCCTTGACGAACCGGCGGCACAGCACGTCGGTGACGACCAGCGCACCGGCGTTGATGAACGGATTGCGCGGCTTGCCGCGCTCGCTTTCGAGCTGCACCAGCGAGTTGAACGCGTTGCCGGACGGCTCGCGACCGACCCGTTCCCACAGCGCGTCGCCCAGCATCTGGAAGGCCAGCGTGCACGCGAACAGCTTCGAGATGCTCTGGATCGAGAAGCGCTCCTGCGCATCGCCGACCGTGTAAACGTTTCCGTCGAGCGTGACGACGGCCATCCCGAACTTGTCGGCGGGCACTTTCGCGAGCTCGGGGATGTAGTCGGCAACGCGCCCCTGGCCGATCCAGGGGGCGAGTTCGGTATGGATGCGTTCGAGGATCGGCTGGTAGTTCATCGCGTGAGGCTGAGGCGGGCGCGCGGCCCGGTTTCCGGGGAGCCCGTATGGAACCGTTTCGGCGCCGGTTCGTCAACCCCGGCAGCAATCGCACCCTTATTTTCGAGATCGCCAAACGGGCAAGCGGCCGGCGCAGTATCATGCGGTACGTTTCGGCCGATGGCCGGCAAGTCGGCGCAAGCCGCCGCCGCCACGGTCTCCCCGTACGATCCGACCGTTGCCCATGTCTTTTCGCATCCTGCTCGTCGAAGACGACACCCGCCTGTCCACGCTGATCGCCGGCTACCTGCGCAAGAACGACTATGAAGTCGACACTGTGCTGCATGGTGACGCCGCCGTGCCGGCGATCCTGTCCACGCGCCCGGATCTCGTCATCCTGGACGTGAACCTGCCGGGCAAGGACGGCTTCGAGATCTGTCGCGAGGCGCGCAAACAGTACGACGGCGTGATCATCATGGTGACGGCGCGCGACGAGCCGTTCGACGAACTGCTCGGCCTCGAATTCGGCGCCGACGACTACGTGCACAAGCCGGTCGAGCCGCGCATCCTGCTCGCGCGGATCAAGGCGCAACTGCGCCGCGCCCCGGCGCGCGCGGCCGAGGGTGCCGCGCCGCAACCGGAGCGCTATACGTTCGGCCAGTTCTCGATCGATCGTACCGACCGCTCGGTCGTGCTGCCCGGCGGCGACTCGCCGGACCTCACGTCGGCGGAGTTCGACCTGCTGTGGGTGCTGGTGTGCCATGCAGGGGAGGTCGTCAGCCGCGACGACCTGATGCTGCAGCTGCGCGGCGTCGAATTCGACGGCCTCGACCGCACGATCGACGGGCGCATCTCGAAGCTGCGCCGCAAGCTGCACGACGATGCGGGCAACCCGCAGCGGATCAAGACGATCCGCAGCAAGGGTTACCAGTTCAGCAAGCATGCGTGGGAATGACGCTTCGGCGCGACGCCGTCAGCCGCCTCCCCGCATCGCACGATAGCCGGAAACCGCGATGATCCGACGCACCCCTTCGCACCCCGATGCAGCGCCGCTTTCGTCGCTGCGCTACATCAAATGGCGCTGGCTGCATTTCCGCCGCGCATGGACCGACACGCGCGCCGATCGCATTCCGAGCTGGTCGCGCCTGTATGTGCGCACCTACCTGCACCTGCTCGGCCTCGTGCTGCTGACGGCGCTCGTGCCGGCGCTCGCACTGTGCGTCGTGTTGTCGCCGCAAGTCGTATGGCACGCGTTCGACGCGCTGCCGGGCGATATCTGGATCGTGCTCGCGTTCGTGTTCGCCGCGCCCGCGCTCGCCGCGTATCGGTGGATGCGGCCGGTCTGGTCGGATCTCGTGATGGTGCGCGAGCGCGCGATCGACTTCACCGGCGGGCGCTTCAACACCCGCGCGCGGGAGTCGCACAGCGTGATCATCGGCCCGCTCGCCCGCACGCTGAATGCGCTCGCGATGCGCATGGAGCGGCTCATCGCCGCGCAGCGCGACCTGACGAACGGGATCTCGCACGAGCTGCGCACGCCGCTCGCGCGCGTGCGCTTCGCACTGGAGATGCTGCGCGAACCGGGCTCCGCCGACGAATACCATGGCGCGCTGGAGAGCATCGCGCAGGACGTGACCGAGCTCGAGGAACTGATCGGCATGAGCCTCACGTATGCGCGCCTCGAATACAGCTCGCTGCAGTCGAACCTCGAAATGACCGCGCCGGTCGCCTGGTTCGAGCACCAGGTCAGGGACGCGCAGCTGCTGTGTCCAGAGCGCGCGATCGAATCGCGCATCGCGATCGCGTCGGACCTGCGCGTGACGATGGACCGGCGGCTGATGTCGTATGCGTTGCGCAACCTGCTGCGCAATGCGAGCAAGTACGCGGCATCGCGGATCGTCGTCGGGATCGCGGTCGAGCACGGCAACATCGCGATCTTCGTCGAGGACGACGGCCCCGGCGTGCCGGAGGGCGAACGCGAGCGGATCTTCGACGCGTTCGTGCGCCTCGACCGCCGCACCGGCGGCTACGGGCTCGGCCTTGCGATCACGCGCCAGGTGCTCCACGCGCACAACGGCCGGATCGCGGTCGTCGATCCGGTCGAACTCTGCGGCGCGCGATTCGAGATCAGCTGGCCGATCTGAGCCCCGTCAATACGTGCGGCCGAGCTGCAGGTAGATGTTGCGCCGGCCGCCCGGCGCGAGCGCGACACCCATGTACACAGGGCCGAACGCGGTCGACAGGCTCGTGAAGAACGTATAGCTCTGCTTGAGCGCGCCGCCGCCGACCTTCACGCCGCTCGACCACACGTTGCCGACTTCCGCGCTTGCGCCGACCGACAGCGCCTTGATCGGCGACGCGTTGAACGTCATCAGCTGGTTCATGTAGGTCACGTTCCCGTACGCGAGTTCGTTGCCGGTCAGCTGGTCGGCCGCATACGCGGCCATGTGCTGGAACCCGCCGAGCGTGAAGTTGAACGCGTTGATCAGGTTGGTGCCGCCGATGCTCTTGCCGCCCTCGATCGTCGCGCTGACGCTGTGCCGGCCGAACTGCTGCGCGATCATCGCCTTGCCGTAGATCTCGGTATAGGGCGTATTGGAGACCCCGTCGCCGAATGCCTGCGCGGACTGGCTGTTGTGCGACCACAGCGAGCGTTCGACACGGAATTCGCCGAAGTAACCCTTGCGCGGGAACATCGGATCGTCGAGCTGATCGATGACGAGCCGCGCGCGCGCGGTCAGCGCCTGCGACGAGAAGCTCGGCCAGAACAGCGCCGAGGTGCCTTCGTCGCTCGGGATCGGCAGGTTGTAGTTCGGCGAGCCGTGCCCGGTCGCGTAGCCGATGCCCATCCGGAAGTCGCCGAGCCGCCCGATCGGCAAACCGAAGTCGAGCCCGGCGCGCGTCGTCTGCATCACGTACTGGTTCAGCTTCACCTCGCCGCTGTCGTCGTACAGGTTGACGTAGCGGCGCTGATATTCCGCATATGGAGAAATGTAGAGGCCGTAGGCGGCCGGCAACGGCTGGCGCAATTCCACGCGCACCGACTGCAGGTCGCTGCCGACCGTCGTGTCCGCGCGGAACTCGAGGCCCGATTCGGTGAGCCACGGCCGCCGGTAGCCGACGTGCAGGCGGAAGCCGCCCTCGTCGGTCGAACTGCTCGACATGCCGACGCCGAACAGCAGGAAATTCGGACCCCAATATTTCTCGCGCGCGTCGATTTCGAGGACGTTGTCGTCGCCGTGGCTCACGATCTGCTGCGTCACGCTCTCGAAATTGCCGCCGGTCGTCAGACCGAGCAGGTCCTGGCTGACGGTCGCCGGATCGTAGGTGTCGCCCGGCTTCACGTGCAGCGCGTCGCTGACGACACGCTTCGGCACGCCGCCGGTCGTCTTGATTTCGATCCGCGTGATGCGGATCGGCAGCGGCAGCGGCTGCGCATGCGCGGACCGGTAGGCCGCGTACTGTTCCGGCGTGAGCGCGAAGTGCCTGAGCTGCGGCAGCGCCGCGGTCGCGGCGGCCGCGCCGGCGGCGATCGCCTGCTTCGCGTTCTGGAAATCGGTGAACGCGAGCGCGCCGAGGTCGGGCGCGAGCAGCACGTCCTGCGCGGCGAGTTGCTTGCGCTGCGCCGTCACGTTCTGGCGGATCAGGATGCCGACCATCTGCTGCATCACGTCGGCGGGCGACGCGAGCGCGTCGAGCGGACGCAGCGGCGAGCCGATGTCGACGGCGATCACGACCTTGGCCCCCATCTGCCGCGCGGTGTCGACGGGCAGGTTGCTGACGAGCCCGCCGTCGACGAGCGCGCGACCGTTGATCTCGGCCGGCGCGAACAGGCCGGGCATCGCCATGCTCGCGCGGATCGCGAGCGGCAGCGAGCCGTGGTCCAGCACCACCATCTGGCCGGTCTGCAGGTCGGTCGCGACCGCGCGATACGGGATCGGCAACTGGTCGAACGGCTGGTTGGTCGGCACGGCGGCCGTCCAGTTCGCGAGCAGCGCCTGCAGCCGGTTGCCCTGCACGAGGCCGACCGGTGCCTTCACGCCTTTCTTGCCGAAGCCGAGCGTCAGGCTGTTGATGTACGAGCGCTCGTCCTCGCGGCTGCTTTGCGGCAGGTCCGCGCGGTCGGTCACATCGAACGCGATGTCGGCCAGGTTCACCTCCGACAGGCGCTTTTGCATCTCGTCGGCGGCCATTCCGCTCGCATACAGGCCGCCGACCACGGCGCCCATGCTGGTGCCCGCGACGCAGTCGATCGGGATGCGATTCTCCTCGAGCACCTTTAGCACGCCGAGGTGCGCGTACCCGCGCGCGCCGCCGCCGGACAGCACGAGGCCGATCGAAGGCCGGTCGGCCGGGCCGCCGTCGGCGACGCAGGTCGGTGCGGGCCTGAGGGCGGGCGCGGCGGCCGTCGTGGCGGTCGCGGCGGCGGTGCGGGTGGCGGTGTCGGCGGCCGGCAAGGGCTGCGCGGCGACGGTGCAGCACCACAGCGCAACGAGCGTTGCGCCGAGCGGGCGCACCCCTGGCCAGCGGAGAGTAGCGGTCGCTGTCATGGTGGAATACCTGGCGTGATCGTGCATCGGACGCCTGCCGGGAGCAGGCAAGACCGAGAGATTACCGTGTTTTGCAAGCGCAACGCGAGAGGTCGACTCGTTGCCGCATGTCTACAAAAATGCGTTTTCGGCAATTTCGTCGCGAAAAAATCATCGGAATTGCCTAAAGTATCGGAATGAATTGCCGCTAAGCCCGTGATGGGACGCCGCCGGTGCGCCGCGGGATGCGGCCTGGCCGTTTCGGCCCGTTTGTTCAATAAGGCTTGATATGTCGACACCGCTGTTCGGAAAGTTGTTTGCGCAACCCGTTGCGATCGACCCTGGAACGGCGAGTACGCAGATTTATACGCACGCGCGCGGCGTGGTGCTGAACGAGCCGTCGGTTGTCTGCTTTCGCAAGGCTGGCGCGTCCGACGCGCGGCCGACGCTCGAAGCGGTCGGCGAGCGCGCGAAGGCGCTGCTCGGCCGCGAGCCGGAGCATCTCGAGGCCGTGCGGCCCATGCGGCACGGGGTGATCGCCGATGCGCACGCGGCCGAGCAGATGATCCGCAGCTTCATCGACATGTCGCGCACGCGTTCGCGCTTCGGCCGCCGCGTCGAGGTCACGCTGTGCGTGCCGTCGGATGCGACGGCGGTCGAGCGCCGCGCGATCCGCGAAGCCGCGTTCGCGGCCGGTGTATCGGATGTCGAACTGATCGAGGAAGCGCTGGCCGCCGGGCTCGGCGCGGGCCTGCCGGTGACCGAGCCGGTCGGCTCGATGGTCGTCGACATCGGCGGCGGGACGACCGAGGTTGCGGTGATCGCACTCGGCGGCATCGTCTACCGCGAGGCGATCCGCGTCGGTGGCAACCAGTTCGACGCGGCGATCGTCAACCACGTGCGCAACCTGTACGGCGTGCTGCTCGGCGAACAGACGGCCGAGCGTGTGAAGCAGACGATCGGCTCGGCCACCAGCGCCGTGCCGCGCACGTCGACGCGTGCGATCGGGCGCAGCGTCGAGGACGGCCTGCCGCGCTCGATCGAGCTGTCGAACCATGATGTGGCGGACGCGCTGGCCGCGCCGCTCAAGCAGGTGATCGGCGCGGTGAAGTCGGTGCTGGAAAACGCGCCGGCCGAACTCGTGACCGACATCGCGCATCGCGGCGTGGTGCTGACGGGCGGCGGCGCGCTGCTCGCGGATCTCGAACGCCTGCTGCGCGATGAAACCGGGCTGATCGCGCGCATTGCCGACGAGCCGGCCACCTGCGCGGTGCGTGGCGCCGGCGAGGCGATGGGGCGGCTCGCGATGTGCCCGGTGGATTGACGCCCGACGCTCGGCCTCACGTTCAGCGGCCAGTACGGCAGCGGCGTGCGCGTCATCGCTGCGCGCGCCCCCCGT
>Ga0154006_1000675_pt1 | contig 11605 bp, 12 predicted proteins | sample TSFL090MetaG_FD_104747 | JGI IMG/M metagenome (GOLD analysis project Ga0154006, IMG submission 104747) | Attine ant fungus gardens microbial communities from Florida, USA - TSFL090 MetaG | ecosystem: Host-associated > Fungi > Mycelium > Unclassified | place: USA: Florida, Wakulla State Forest... | reverse complement strand
GGTCGGTGTCGGCGCGGGCCCGGATGACGATGCGGGCGCCGATGCCGCGAGCAGCGCGGCCGGTTCAGCCGCGGCGGCCGACGTCAACGGCAAGCCGACAACCCACGCGAGCGCCACTGCCATTCGCATGACGCGCCGCATGCCGGCCGGTAGCGCGTGAACGGCGACGCCCGCCCGCGCCACGTCAAGTCCGCGCGACGCCTGTCGCACGATCGCCGTTGGTCGACGCGTGCAATCGCCGCAATCGCCGCATCCGTAGCGTCACGGCGTGCGCGTCGCCGACGCCGGCGCACCCGCCGCCGCTTCCGGATTCGGCGTCAGCCGCAAGCGCACGCGCAGCGGCTGCAGCATGTCCGGCGGCGGCGCTTCGGTAAGCGGGCTCGCGGTCAGCAACTGGCGCAGCGTCGCATCCGCGTCGGCCGTGCCGAGCGACGCGAACTCGACGCGCGTGACGGCACCGTTCGCACCGATCCACGCACGCACGACGATCGCCGGTGGCGGCGCATCGGCGTGCGCATTCAGCACGCGCTCCTCCAGAACCCGATGCAGCCGGTCGGCCGCGTCGCCGTCCGCTTCGAGCCACGCCTGGAACTGGCGGCCGACGAGCTCCGCATAGCTGATCCACGGCTGCGGCACATCGGCCGTCTGTGCCGCGACCGGTGCGCACGCGGCCAGCAAGCCTGCGTACAGGCAGGCGCGCAGCCACCCGGATACCGCCCGTTTCCGCTTTTGCATCATCACGCCTCCCGCTCTCCGTCATTCGTTCGCACACCGATCGAAACGCACGCGCCGCATCGTTCGCTATCGTGCCGCTTCGCCCCGCACCGCCCGGCCGCGCTCATCCGATCTCGATCGGCACGTACAGCCGCGTGCCGCCGCGCTGCACGAGCAGCGCGACGTTGCCGTGCGCGGCGTCGATCTCGGCCATCAGCGCGCCGATGTTCGCGACCGGCGTGCCGTTGACCGACAGCACGACGTCGCCGGGCTGCAGGCCCGCGCGCGCCGCCTGGCCGCTCGCCTGCTCGACCACGAGCGCCTGGCTCACGCCGAGCGTTTGCAATTCCTGCCCGGTCGCCGCGCGCAGCGCGAGCCCGAACCGCGCGGGCCCTTCAGCGCCGCCCGCCGACGCCGAACCGCTGTCGAATGCGCCGACCGTCGCGCTCACGTGCATCGCCCGCCCCGTTCGCCACACGAGCAGGTCGGCCTGCCGCCCGGCGCGCATGCCTGCGATCGTGCCGAGCAGATCGGCCGATTCGGCGACCGGCTTGCCGTCGACCGCGAGCACGACATCGCCCGCCTGCAGCCCCGCATGCGCGGCCGGGCCGTCGGGCTCGACCATCGTGATCAACGCGCCGTCGGGATTCGCGAGCCCGAACGAGCGCGCGAGCGCCTGGCTCACTTCCTGCACGGCCACGCCGAGCCGGCCGCGCGTGACCTTGCCGGTGCGCAGCAGTTGATCCTTCACGTCGAGCGCGATATCGATCGGAATCGCGAACGCGAGCCCCTGATAACCGCCCGTCTTCGAGAAGATCATCGAGTTGATCGCGATCACACGGCCGTCAAGATCGAACAACGGCCCGCCCGAATTGCCGGGATTGATCGGCACGTCGGTCTGGATGAACGGAATCGCGCGCTCGCCGGGCAGCGAGCGCGACTTCGCGCTGACGATGCCTTGCGTGACCGTGTTCGCGAACCCGTACGGCGAACCGATCGCCATCACCCAGTCGCCGACCTCGGTGCGCGCGGGGTCGCCCGTCGCGACGACCGGCAGGTTGCGCGCGTCGATGCGGATCACCGCGACGTCCGACACCGGATCGCTGCCGATCACGCGGCCCCTGAACTGGCGCTTGTCGGTCAGCTTCACGTCGACGGCGGCCGCATCGCCAACGACGTGCCGGTTCGTCAGGATCACGCCGTCCGCGCTGACGATGAAGCCCGAACCCAGGCTCACCTCCTCTCGATTGCCGATCACGCGCCGCGCGAGAAACGGTGCGAGCGGATGATCGGGCGCAATGCCGGGCGGCAGCTGGATGCCCATTTGCGTGACTTCGCGCGTGACGCTGATGTTGACGACGGCCGGGCCGACGCGCCGCACGAGCGCCGCGAAGTTCGGCAATGCGATTGCGGCGGCGGCGGGACGGTCCGCTGACAGTGCGGCCCGCTCGGCGGCGGATGTCGTGGACGTCGCTGCCGCTGCCGTCGCTGCCGTCGCCGCCATCCACGCACACGCGAGGACGACCCCGCCGGTCATCGACCGCAACGCCGCTGCCCGGCCCGTTTTCGTGCGTGCGCTCACGTCGCCGCGGCGTCCGGCCCCGATGCCGTGCGCCATCATGGCCTCGGCGGCACCGCGACCGGCGCATCCGGCCGCTGCGGCGTCACCGAGCGGCCCCAGTTCGTGCCGAAACGATTCCGCTCGGTCGACAGGTTGAACGTGCCGAGGCGGTTCGACGGCTGCTTCGACAGCCGCTCCGCATCCGTCTGCGATGCGCCGCCCGGCTGCGCGTCGGCCGTCGGCTTCAGTTGCTGGCTCAGACAGTCGTACGACAGCGCGCGCTTGCCGTCGACTTCCGCATCGACGCACACCGGCTTCGCGGCCGAAGCCGGCTCGGCCGCCGCGCGGCCGCCCTGGGCATGCACACCGGACGTCAGCAGCACGCAGGCGATCGTCGCCACATCCTTTCGTCGCATCCTCATCCGCGCCTCCGTTCGATCCTCGCCGGTTGGCATTCGCACCTTCGTGCCTTCATGCCTTCTTGACTTCATGCACCCGCGCCGTTCGCCCGCCGGCGCGCCAGAAACCGCTCGAACGCCGCGCGCTCGGCCGCGTCGACGGCAGGCTCGCGCGCATCGGCGTTCCGCGCCCAGGCATCGCGCATCCCGTCGACCGACCGCCACGCATGCACCTGCGCGCCGGTCGGATACGGCGTGACGACGGGCTCCCGATAGTCGACGCGAAAAAGCCGCGGCGCGTCGCGGCCCGCCGTCCACAGATCGCCGACGTCGCGCACGCTCGCATCGAACCAGAACCGCACCCAGCGCACCGTCGGCGCGACCGCGGCAGCACCGGCCGAGACCACCGCCGCCCCATCGCCGGCCGGCGCCTCCGGCACGCGCAGGAAGCCGGTCAGCACGAGCAGCACGGCGGCGAGATCGTCGTCGCGCAGCATCCGGTACGACCAGACATCCGCGACGTCCAGGCAGGCGATCACCGCGATGAAACGCTCGATCGTCAGCGCGGGCCACGCGTGCCGCATCAGCACGTAATGACGCATCCATTGCGCGACGAACCGCTCGCGATGACGGGCCGCGACCTGCACGTCGCGCGAGCCGCGGATCGCGAGCTCGTCCGGCTGATATTGGCGCGTCGTCAGCACGCACTGCGCCGAGCAGCGCGCGCTGCGGTGCCGCGCATGGCCGCCCGTGCCGGGCAGCGGCTCGAGCGCGCCGAAGCACAGCGGACAATGGGTCGGCCATTCGCCGGGACGGCCCGGCCACGGGTTCGCCTTCGGCAGGCGCGGACGATCCGGCACGGCAGCCGCGCGCCGCCGCCCCGGCGTGCGCGCATCGGGCGCCGCGACGCGCGGCGTCGAACGGACAGGTGCCATGGGCGCCTCGCCTATCGGGCAGCCGCGAGCGCTTTCTTCAGCGCGTCTTCGTTGATCGGCGCGTTCGCCGTCAGCTTCACGAGATACGCCTGCGCGTTCTGCTGCGTGCGCTGCGCGCGCAGCATCGCACGCACCTGCTCCTTCACGTCGGCAAGCGGGCGCGGCGCGGCCGCCCGCACGTCGATCAGCTTCACGACATGGAAACCCGACGGCGTGCGGACCGGCGCGGACACCTGCCCCGGCTTCAGCGCGTCGGCGGCCTGCCGCACGGCCGGCAGCATCACGGAATCCGGCACGAAGCCGAGATCGCCGCCGTTCGCCGCGCTCGTCTTGTCCTGCGAATTCGCCTTCGCGAGCGCCGCGAAATCGCCGCTGCGCGCGCGGTTCGCGAGATCGGCCGCCTGCTTGCGGGCGGCGTCGAGCGTCGCCGTGTCCGCATTCGGCGGCACCGCGAGATAGATCTGCGCGACGTGCAGCGCACGCGGCACGGTGAAGGCCGCGCGGTTGTGGTCGTAGGCGGACTGGATCTCGGCGTCCGACGGGTAGTCGGCCGGCGGCGCACTCACCGACGCGAGATAGCTGCGCGCGACGATCTCGCGCCGCGCCTGTTCGAGCGCCGCCTGCACCTGCGGCTCCTTTTCCCAGCCCTTCGCTTTCGCCTCGGCGAGCACCGCCTTCTGCGCGAGCGTGGAACGCACGACCTGATCCAGCGCCGCCGGATCGGCCGCGAGCCGCTCGCGCCCTTCGGGGCTCACCGCCTTCAGCAGGCTCGCGATATCGGCTTGCGTGACCGACGCCTGCGCGGCGTTCGCGATCACGTCGTCCTGCGCGAGCGCGACGAGCGGTGCGGCCAGCATCAGGCCGCCGGCCATCACGGCCAGCGTCTTCATCTTCGTCATCATGGTTCGACTGCCCTCTCGATTCCTGTTGAATCGCGCCCGCCGCCGGTTGCGCGGCCTGCGCGTCGTTACGTTCGTCCGGTCGTCCCGCAGCGCGCTAGCGCAGGCTCGACAGCGTCATGCGCAGCACGATCGGCTGGGTCATCCCGTGCGGCGGCGTCGCGCCGACCGCGCGGCCGACCAGCGCGTCGCGCAACGCGGCGTCCACCGCCGGATCGCTGGCCGGCGCGCTGTCCACGCGCGTCACGTGCCCGCGCCGGTCCAGCCACGCGCGCACCGGCAGCATGAGCCGGTCGTCGCCGGTATCCGCGAGCCGGTCGGCCCAGCGTCCGACGTCCGCGCGCAGCCGGCACGCGGTGGCGTCGTCGCCGTCGATCGCCGCCTCCAGCCGCCGCGCGACGCTGTCCGCATACGCAAGCCACGCGGCAGGCGCATCGTCGGCGATCATCGCGCGTGCCGCGGGCCGCGCTTGCCCCGGCATCAGCGCGCGCAGCACGGCGCCAATCCGGCCGCCGGCGCGCCGGATCGCGGCAATCATGACTGTGCCGTGGCCTCGGACGGGGTCGCTGCAACGGCCGGTGCGGCCGGTGCAGGTTCGCCGCCGGCCGCGCGGGCCGCCGCTTCCTGCTCGGCCAGCGCCGGCCGGTTGCGCAGGTGCAGCAGGAATTCCTGGATCAGCCGGTCCCACAGCTCGACCGTCGAACGCAGGTGGCGCTCCGACACGCCGCCCGCGACCACCACGTCCATCTCCAGCGCGAGGAACGCGCCGTGGCTCGCCAGACGCGCGAAGCGCTTGGTCCGGTTCCAGTTCGCGACGAGTTCGGCCGGCAAGTCGCCCTGCACCTGCAGCACGCACGACAACGTGTAGTCGATGTACGGGATCGCGGCGGCGTCGGTGCCTTGCGGCACGAGGCCGGCGGCCGGATTGCCGAAGCGCACCGCGAAACCGACACCCTGGCTCGCGCTCATCATCTGCATCGCGCCGTTCTGTTCGGCGACCGTCACGCGATAGCCCGCGCGGCGCAGGATGTCGGCGAGGCGTTCCGCGCTGATCGCCTCGATCGGCGCGTCGTGTGCCGCGTGTTGGTCGGCGGCGTTCGGTTGCTTGTCTTGCATGTCAGTGTTCCCGGTGTTCAACGAATCGATCGGTTCAAGGCCGGCTCCGGCCCAGGGTCATGGCGCGCTCGCGGGTGCGGCGGAGGCCGCGGATGCGGACGCGCTCGCGGGCGTCGCGGCTGGCGCGCGCGCGGCCGGGTCGTACTTGCCCGCATACAGCGCATCGCCGTAGCGTTGCGCGAGATCGTCGTACTTCACCCGCGCCGACTGCGCGAACGGCTGCCGCGACGCGAACAGCGTGCCGAACCCGACATGCTCGTACGCGTCGAGAATCTCGTGGCCCACGCGATACAGCTCCGCATTGTGTGCCTCGCAGGTTTTCAGTTGCGTGTCACGCGCGGCAATGTCCCGCTGCCCCTGTGCATGCTGCGCATCGCGCGCCCGCGACACGGCGAGCAGATCCTCGTACGACGCCTTGTACTTCGCGAGCGACCGTGCATCCTGTTCGCGCCCCGCCCGCTCCGCCGCGAGCGCGCGCTTCGCGGCCGCCTCGGCGCCCGCATCGCCGCGCGCCGACGCGAGCTGCCCCTGCGCCGCCTTCAATTGCGCGAGCGCATCGTCGCGCTGCTTCTCCGCCGCGCTCTTGTCCGCCTGCAGCTGCGCCTGGTTGTCCTGCAACTGGCGCAGCTCCTGCACGGTCGAGCGCAACTGGCTGCGCAGCTTGTCCTCGATGCTCTGCGCGTGCGCGCCGCCGGCCGCCAGCAGCAGCGCGAGGGCGAGCATCGTGCGATTGATCGTGTTCATCCGCGGCTCCGGTCAGAAGCGAGCGTTGAGCTCGAGCTGCAGCACGTCGATCGATACCGGCGGCCCGTACACTTCCTTCGAGCTCAGGTAGCGGGCCGACACCCACGTGTCGCGCGCGACCGCATACGCGGCGCCGATCACGTAACCCCGCGCGTTGGTGCCGCCGAGATGGAAGTCCGGATCGTTGAACGCGTCGAGCACGGCGTCCGGCTGCAGGTACTTGTACGCGACCGAGAAATTCCACTGGCCCTTCTCGCGCGGCTCCGGCTCGCCAATCGTCGCTTTCGCGAGGAAACCGTTCGGCCCGCTGCGGTAATCGGCGCGGGTCGCGTTCACCGTCGTCGCCTCGTAGTTGTTGACCGGCAGCGACGCCGCCGCGAACGCCTTGTTGTCGTTGTACGCGAGGTTGCGCACGAATTCGCCATCGAGACGCAACTTGACGCGATCGGCGACGACGGTGTCCCACTGCGCCTTCAGGTCGAGCAGCCGGTAGTTGTAAGCGAGCCCGAACAGCTGCGGTTGCGGCGTCATCCCCGGTGCGAGGTTCGGGTTCTGCACGATGTTGCGCAGCGCGATCAGCGTGTTGCCGCCCTGCATGAAGGCGGGCGCCTCGTTGTCGGTGCTGCAGCTGGTCGCGCCGAGATACAGCGCGCACGGCGACGACAGCGTGCCGCGCATGTTCTGGAAGTCGTAGTATGCGACCGCGCCGCGCAGCCGGTTCCGCGCGTCGATCTTCCAGTCCGCGCCGAACTGCGCGCCGAACATCCATTTCGTGTCGCTGCCGGCCTTGTCGGTGCTGTTGGACGGGAAGTTCTCGCTCGTGTACTGGATCGGGAACACGCCGAGCGTGCCGAACAGCGTGACGTCGGGATTCCACGGCAGCGCATGGCGCAGGTTCGCGGCGAGGCCGTCCATCATCAGGTCGTCGGAGAACACCAGGTCCGACTTGAAGAACGGGTTGTCGAAGCGGCCGGCCGTCAGGTTCAGCCACGGCGTCGGCCGGTACGCGAAGAACGCCTTGTTCAGCCAGATGTTCTTCTTCCCCCAGCCGCCGCCGGCCGTCCCGGTGGTGGAAACCGGGCCGTTGTCGTTGCCGCTTGCGAGCTGGAGGCCGGCGATCATCTCGTCGGACAGCGTCGCGGTCACGCCGAGCCGCGCGCGGTAGCGCAGCAGGTTGTTGCGGTTCTGCGTGGTGTTCTGGGTCGGCAGTTGCGTCGTGTTGGTGTTCGGGTTGATGTCGAAGCCGCCGCCCTGGTTGATCGCCGCGAAGTTCGTCACGTTGTTCGCGTTGCGGCTGCCGTAGAAGTGATACTCGTCGCGCACGCGCATGTCGCCGTCGAGCTTGATGCGCGACACCCAGTCGGGGAACGTGTTCGGCTGCGCCCAGTTCTCGGCCTTCGCCTGCGCGATCACCTCCTGCTTCACCTGGTCGCGGATCTGGTCGCGCACGAGCTGCGGCACATACGGCACCGAGACGTCGCCCGGCTGCGTCGGCGGACTGACCACGCCGCCGGCCACCACCGGTGCGCCCGAGCCGCGCGCGGCACGCGCCTGCACGGCCTCGGTCCGCGCTTCGCTGATCAACTCGTTCGCGTTCTGCTGCGTGAGCACGCCGCGCTTCACCAGCAGGTTGATCAGGTTGATCACCACGCTCTCGGTCGGCGCGGCCTTGCCCGACGCCGCCTGCGCCTCGAGCGATTGCCCGTGCGCGGCCGACGCGCACGCCAGCCCGAGCGTCAGCACCGCCGCGCCGACGCGCGACAGGCGCGCGGGCAGCGCGCCGTTGCGGGGCACCCCACCCCGTCCGTTCATCTTCTGCATCATTGAAGCACTCCGAACAATTTCCGTTTCTTTTCCGGCAGCATCCGTGCGACGGACCTGCCCCATGGATCGATTCGTCATTCGTGCACGTGTCGTCATGCCGGCTTGCGCCCCTGCAACCTGACGAGCACCGGATACGCGGTCGCGGGCGGCGGCACCTCGTCGACCCGGCCGAGCGACTCGACCGCCGCGAGCACCGCCGCGTCGAGCTTCGCGTCGCCGGTCGACTGCGCGACCGTCACCTTCGTGATGCGACCGGCCGCGTCCATCCACAGGTTCAGGCTGCCGACGAAGCGCGCGCCGCCGGCTTCCTGCACGCCCTTGTCCTGCTCGATCGCGCGCTGCAGCACGTACACCATGTACTGCGCGTAGCTCGCGTTGCCGAACTTGCCGCCGCCGCCGCTGCCGACCATCCCCGAGCCGTCGCCCGCGCCGATGTTGAAGCTGTCGGTGCCGGCCTGCGCGGGCGCGTTCATCGTCATCTGCTTCGGCTGGTTGTCCGACGGCTTCGGCGCTTCGGACGGCTTCGGCGCGATCGTCGGCCGCTCGACCGGCGTCCTGACCTCTTCCTTCACCTTCTCGGGCGGCGGTTTCTGCGGGGGCGGCGGAGGCGGCGGCGGCAGCGGAATCACCGTCGTCACCTGCGGCGCGCTCGCGCGCTTCACGCCCGCGGTATCGCCCGCGAAATGCCAGATCAGCGCGGCGAGCCCGGCCAGCGCCAGCGCGATCGCAACCGGCTTCACGTAACGGCCGGGGCCCTTGTCCGGCGGGCCGCCGTTGTAGGTCATCTCCATCATGCGGCCCTAACCCTGCTTCGCCTTGCCGGTCACGAGGCCGACCTGCGACAGGTCGAGGCGGCGCAGCAGGTCGAGCACGTCCATGACCTTCTGGTACTGCACGGCCGCATCGCCCTTCAGCACGATCGGGAATTCCGGATTGGTGGCCTTCTCGGTGCGCAGCCGGCTTTCGAGCTCGTCCATCGTCACCGGATACGCGTCGAGGAAGATCTGCCCGGAATCAGCCACCGTGATCGCCTTCGTCTTCGGCTTCGCGAGGCTCGCGGACGAGCTCGCCTTCGGCAGATCGACCTTGATGCCCTGCACCGACGCGGTCGTCATGATGATGAAGATGATCAGCAGCACGTACGCGAGGTCGAGCATCGGCGTAATGTTGATGTCGTCGTACGGCTTGTCGTCGTCCTGAACCTGCATGGTGGTCTCCTGCGTGCGTTCAGTCGGCCAGCACCGCGTGATCCGGCGTGCGGTGCGCTTCGGCGAGGCGCGTGACGAATTCGTCGACGAACACCTGCATGTTCGCGGTCACGTTCTTGTTGCGGATCAGCAGGTAGTTGTAGCCGAACAGCGCGGGAATCGCGACGAACAGGCCCGTGACGGTCGCGAGCAGCGCGGCCGCGATACCCGGCGCGATCGCGTTCACGTTCACGTCGCCGGCCGCCGCGATCGCCGCGAAGGTGATCATCACGCCGACCACCGTGCCGAGCAGGCCGAGGAACGGGCCGCCCGAGATCGCGATCGTCAGCAGCACCATCGACTTCGACAGCCGCTGGTTCTCGCGCACGAGCGTCGCGTCCATCGATGCGCGGATCGCCTCGATCGACTCGCTCGTGATTACCGTGCGGCCGTTGCCGTCCATCCGGCTGTGGATTTCATGCACGCCGGACTTGTAGAGCCGGTACAGCGACGACTGGTACAACCGGCGCCCCTCGGTGCTCGCCTCGTCGACGTGCGCGAGGCCGACCAGATGGCGCCCCGCCACTTCGCGAAAGCGCTGCACGAAATACTGGTTCGCCTTGTCGACGGTGCCGACGTAGCGCGCCTTGGTCCACATCACGATCCACGACACGAGCGCCATCCCGAGCAGGATCGTGATCACGACCCATGCGTCGACGGTCACCGACTGCACGATCACGCCGAAGTAGCCGAAGCCGAAGCCCGACTGCTTCTCGTCCGTGCCATACGCGACCAGCTTCGATTCCGAACCCTGGGCCAGCGCATCGACCGCGAGCGCGGCCGTCGAACGCGCGATCTTCGACAGCCGCAGTTCGTCGAGCGCGCCGGTGTACGCGGCGAAGCCCGCCGGTGCGCCGGCCGCATCCGCGCCGACCGTCGCGACACCGTTCAGCGCGGGCAGCGCTGCCGCCACCTGCGCGGCCTGCTTGCCGTTCACGTAGACGGTCAGGTTCTTGCCGTCGGCCGTCACCGCGAGATACGTCCACTGGTTCGCGGCAACCGGCGACGCGGCCGGTGTGCGAACCGGCGCCGCGCTGCCGGCCGCGCCGTCGACTTCCGCGAACGGCACGCCGTTGTCGAGGCCGATCAGCAGCGCATTCGCGCCGTCGCGGCGGCTGTAGAGCAGCGTGTTCGGCGCGAGCGTGGCCGGCTTGACCCACGCGCTGAACGTGAAGCTGCCGCCGGCCGGGACGTTCAGCGACGGGCTCGCGGGCAGCGTCAGCGACGCATTGCCGTCGAAGCGCGCGCCCTTGCCGACGATGCCGTCTTCCACCGTGCGGAACGTCGCGTTCTGCGCGTTGTTCGCATACGCGGTCACGTCCTTCGGCGGCGTGCCCGATGCGCCGCTGAAGTGGTACACGAGCGTGTAGTCGGGATCGAACGTCTCGGCGGCCCTGCCGCCGTCCGGCGCCTTCTTGTTGCCGTAATACATCCAGATCGATTCGGCGGCGCCTGCCGGCATCTTCGGCACGTCGACCCAGATCAGCGCAACGCCGAGCACCGGATCGTACTGTTCGACGTGGAAGTTCAGCGGCGTCTTGTCGTCGGCCGCGACGAAGCGGATGTCGGCGCCGTTGTCGGCCAGCCCGTCGAACTGGAAGTTGCCCGAATGCAGGCGAATCAGCAGCGGCACGCGGCCGGCCGACTCCGCGAGGTTCGCGCCTTTCGGGCTCGCGTCGATCGTGATCGCCTTCCGGTACGACCAGTCGTTCTGCCACCATGCGTTCGCGATGCCGGGCAGCACGCCGAGCATCACCGCCAACAGGAAAAACAAGACTCGCTTCACGATCCACTCCCCGAATGTGCGGGCGCGGCGCTCATCGCATCGCCCCGGCACGGTCAAAAAAAATCCGTCAGAACCCCAGCCGTACGTAGAAATAGAAACGCGGGCTGTACTGCCGCGTATAGACGCCCGCCTTCAGCGGCCAGCCGGCCTCGAAATCCGCGCTCGCGTACTTCATCAGTTGCAGCCGCGTGCCGACGCCGACGCTCATCAGGTTGAAGCGCGACGTCTGCTCCGGCAGCGGGCTCAGCAGCCACAGGTGCGCCGCGTCGAAAAACGCGTGGAAGCGCCACTCGTTCACGCGGCTGCCGACCGCGCCGCCGAGCCACTTCGACAGCGACGGGCTGCGCAGCTCGAGCGACGCGATCACGCCGCTGTCCGCCG
>Ga0154006_1000674_pt1 | contig 11613 bp, 9 predicted proteins | sample TSFL090MetaG_FD_104747 | JGI IMG/M metagenome (GOLD analysis project Ga0154006, IMG submission 104747) | Attine ant fungus gardens microbial communities from Florida, USA - TSFL090 MetaG | ecosystem: Host-associated > Fungi > Mycelium > Unclassified | place: USA: Florida, Wakulla State Forest... | reverse complement strand
TTCGGCTTGAGCGGCATCCTGCAAAACCACCGCGCGGTGCTCAAGATCAATACCCCCGCGCCGGTCGTCACCAATGTGCGCGTGCAGGTGCCGGCATCCGTGCCGCAAACGCCCGAAGGCGTGTCTGCCTGGCTGAGCCAGGAACTGGGACTGCCGCATTCTTTCGAGCGCGTCACGCGCACGCCCAGCCAGCCCGTGGCCTGGGGCGACCGCACGGTGCGGCAGCCCGAGCGCTGGCAGATGGTGTTCCGCACCCCGACCGACATGGTCCAGGCCGAATACTGGCCCGACTCGCGCCAGATATCGGCCCGTCGCATGGTGCCCGGCTGGTGGGGCGTGGTCGAGAACCTGCACAAGGCCAACGGCACGGGCGTAGCCTGGGTGCTGCTGTCGGACTCCATCGCCGGCTGCATGATCCTGCTTTCGCTCACGGGCCTGCTGCTGTGGACCGGGCTGGAGCGCAGGAAGCTGGTGGGCGCCACCGTGTTTGTCGCGTCGGTGCTTGCGACGCTGGCCGTAACGGCGGTGACGATCTGACGGCAGCCGTATCGGCAGCGGCCCGGGTTTCTCAGCCCACCCGCAGATAAAGCATCACCCCGCCGCCACCCCTGGTGGTGCGCGTGTGGGTGGGCAACGACGGCCGTGTCAGCCGCGTCGGCTTCAGCTCGCTGGGCACTCAGCAGGCCGACGACGATTTGCGCGCCATCCTCACCGGCCAGCCTCTGTCCGAGTCGCCGCCGCGCGACATGCGCCAGCCCATGATTCTGCAGCTGACGCTCGACTATCCGTCATGACGCCGGCTCGCGCTGGTGTATCGTGGCGGCCCCATCAAGAAACCGTCTCGATTACCGCTGTGCCTGTCTGGGGTGCGCGGCAGCGGCGGTGTACAGGCCGGTGCCGAGACACGCCATGGTCGAGGCGTGAGCTACTGACGGGCCGGCTTCTTACGGTTGCTTCGACCTGCGTGCCAATCGTGGTTCGAGTGGCGCCGCGATGGGTTCAAGGTATTGCAGAAAGCGCGTGCAGGCGCCTTCGATATGTCGGTTCAGCAGGCGCTCGGCCGTCTTGCCTTTGCCTTCGGAGATTGCTTCCAGAATGCGTACATGATCTTCGTAGGGCAGCATGCCGCGTAAGTCATGAAACCCTTCGACGCGTCGTTTGAGGATCAGCCGGTCGAAGATGCTGCTCAGCATGCGGCACAGGCTTCCGTTGCCGGAGAGCCCCGCCAGCGTCAGGTGGAATTCACGGTCGACCAGCAGGCGTTCGCGACTGAGGTTCTGCATGCACAGACTCTTGTATTGTGCATTGATTTCCTCGAGGCGCCGCAGCGCGGCCGAGCCGATGCCTGCCTCGGTCACCAGGCGCAGCGCGTAGATTTCCAGCGCAGCCCGAGTCTGGTAGAGTTCGCGCACTTCCTGGGCATCGATTTCGGCGACGAAATAGCCGCGGTTGGCCACGCGGGTGACATAGCCCTCCTGGTAGAGGCGCTCCAGGGATTCACGCACGGGGGTACGCGATACGCCCAGGCTTTCCGCCAACGTTTGGTGGGTCAGCTTGTTGCCTGGACGCAGACGGTTGTTCAGAATCGCGCCCTTGATCGCCTCGTAGGTGCTCTGGACCAGTACATCGAGCATTGTGGGCGCGGCGGTTCCCGGCGTTTCGATCGTGGCGGAGGGTTTGCTCATTCTTTCTTGAGTATCGGTTGGATTTTGGACGCTTTTGCCACGGCGGCCCACTGGGCGGTGTCATGGGCCAGTAGCGTGCCCAGGCTGTCGGCCGTCCCGCCTACGGCGTTCAGGTCGGCGCTATGCAGCACATTTTGCACCTGCTTGTCCTGCAAAATGAGATTGATGTCGGCGTTGAGTTTCTGTACGACGTCTGGAGGCGTGCCCGCCGGCGCGAACAGGCCGAACCATACCACCGATTCGAAGCCCGGCAGTCCGGCCTCCGAAATAGTGGGCGTGTTCAGCCCGGGGACCGGTTGCGCGCTGCCCACGCCCAGTACGCGCACTTTGCCGTCCCGGGCATGGGGCATGACGGTGGAGGCGGGATTGAACATCACGTCGACTTGTCCTCCCAGCAGCCCGTTCATCGCTTCCGCGCCGCCCTTGAACGGCACATGCACCAAATCGACCTTGGCCATGCTCTTGAAGAGCTCCATGCCCATGTGGTTGGTTGCCCCGATGCCGGATGAACCGTAGTTTAGTTTGCCTGAGTGTGCCCGCGCGTAGTCGATCAGCTCTTTCACGGAGTGGATCGGCAGCTTGGCGTTGACCGCCAGCACGTTCGGGGTTCCGATCAGCGTGACGATGGGCGCCAGATCCTTGATGGGGTCGAACGGCATGCTTTTGTACAGAGAGGGGTTGATCGCCAGGCTGCTGGTTCCCATCAGTAAGGTGTAACCGTCCGGCGCAGCGTGCGCCACGGCGTTCGAACCGATATTTCCGGCTGCGCCAGGCCGGTGCTCCACGATCATGACCTGGCCGGCCACCTTCTCGAATTTTTGCGCCAGCACTTGCGAAACCACGGTGGTGGAGCCGCCCGGCGCGTAGGGGTCGATCAGCTTTACCGGATGCTCCGGATATGAGGATGCCGCTTGCGCGCTCGCCATACCGACCGCACAAGACAATATGGCGGCTGCGGCGCGTTCCGGCCATGTCCGCCAGATGAGTCGTGCGGCGAGGTTTTCTCGGCCGCCCGAGATTACGTCTGTTGTCACTCTTGTCTCCTCGGCCCGTTTGCCGGGCTCATGGTTCATGAAGACTGCTCGTCGGCAGGCTGCTCGCCTGATAGGTACCGGACCAGGTTGGCGATATTGCCGCTTTCGTGGTCCAGCGACTGCAGGGCATCGAATAAACTGTCGCGCCGCGTAGCGGCCAGAGCGGTTGCGCAGCAATCGTCGAATTTGCGCTTGAGCTGCGCGCGGCTCATCCAACGGTCGGGCTTGCCCAAGGCAAGCGGTACTTCGCGCTCCAAGGTGCGGCCGTCCCGCGTCGTGACCGCCACACGTGTGGCGAACTCGGAGTCATGTCGCAGGCGTTCGTCGACCTCCATGTGGATGCGCGGAATCAAGGCCAGGATGCGTGGGTCGGCAATTTTTTCGTCCGAGAACGTGGCCAGGTTCACCTGGCCGTCCACCAGCGCGGCCGCCAGGCAGTAGTGCAAGCTGAATTTGCCTTGCAGCGCGCCCTTGGGCTCGACATAAATCAGCGGCTCGAAGGCCATTTCACATACGCCCGCATGCACCGACTGGATGGGCGCGCCCGCCAGTTGCTCATGCAGGGCCAGCGCAGCCTCGATGCCGGGGTGCGTCGCGCCGCAGGCGGGATACGGTTTGAGGGCGAGTCCGTATTCGGTCAGAATCTCCAGCGGCTTGCCGAGATCCTGGAAGCACGTCGCATCGGCGTGCGTATCTCCGAACAGGTCGAAATAGCCATAGCGGCGCTCCAGCGATTGTGTGCTGGACGCCAGGCCGTTGGCCGCCATCATCACGGCCTGCAGGCCGTTGCGTGCCGCCAGGCCGGCATGCAACGGCTTGACCATACTGCCGAAATTGACGCGGGCGCCGCCCGCCGACGATACAGCGATGCCGATGGCCATTTCCATGGTCGCTGCGTCCAGGCCCAGCAGGCGGCCGGCGACGATGGCGGCCGCCAGTGCGCCGAAGGTCGCGGTGGCATGCCAGCCGCGCTTGTAGTGCGCAGTGTTGAGCACGCGTCCGAGTTTGCCGAACACCTCAAGTCCCAGGATATAGGCGTCGACCCAATCGCATCCGGTGCAGGGGCGCAGGGCCGCGGCTGCCAGAAGCACCGGCACGATCACCGCACTGGGATGCGCGTAGGCGGGGTGATTCGTGTCGTCGTAGTCCAGGGCATGGGCGATGGCGCCGTTGAACAGGGCGGCATCCGAGGCGGGCGCATGGTAGCCGGTGCCGACCAGCATGGCGGGAGCGTGGGGAGCGGAACCCGGCGTGATGGTGAGTGTGCGCAGCAGTGCGTCGGCCAGGGGCTCGCGGCGTCCCGCCAGCATGCAGCCGACGCAGTCGGTGATGGCATCAACCGCGCGGGCGCGCGCTGCTTCGGGGAATCCGTCGGCTTGCACGGCGAACTCCGCCAGCAGGCGGGTGGAAGGTATCGGACTCTTATTTGCATCTTTCATGGTTGTCTCCGTGAAACGTATGCATGCGTCTGTCATGCGGACACGCCAGCCTAGGCGCGTCGCACCAGCGCGTCTACCGCCGTCACCATGCCCGAGCCGACCGGACCGACGAACAGCGGGTTGATCTCCAATTCATCGAGGGCCGGTTGTGTCATGACGAAGCGCTCGCCGAACGCCACTACGGCCTGTACCAACGCTTCCACATCCATGGCCGGTCGGCCGCGGAATCCTTGCAGCAATTGCCATAGCCGCAGCGATTCCAGCGAGCGCCGTACCCGCGTTGCGTCGGTGGGCAAGGCCAGGTAGGCGACATCGCGGTGCAATTCCACGGCAATGCCGCCCATGCCGATGGCCAACACCGGCCCGAAGTCGGGATTGCGCAGCGCCGACACCAACACCTCCACGCCTCCCTTCACCATCTCTTGCACCATGACCGGGGCGTCTGCGCGGCCCATGCGGCTGCGCAGGCCGCGCACTTGCTCGGCCAGGTCCGCGGGCGAGCTTATGCCCAGAACCACCAGGCCCAATTCGGTCTTGTGGTCCACCTCGTCGGGCAGGGCTTTGGCCGCCACTGGGAAGGTCAGGTCCGCGCAACTGGTTCGACTGTCATCCCCGGCGCCGACGATGCGCCAGGCCGGCACCGCTATGCGGGCATCGCGCAGGAACGCCACCGTCTGCGGCCAGGAGTCTGGCGGCGCGACCGCCTGCGTCGTCGCCGGCGCCTCGAACGGCGGACGGGCGGCGTGGCGGCGCGACCGGTACAGCCAGCCCAGGAAACGAGCGGCCTCGGCCGGATCGCGCGCGCACAGGATGCCGCGCGCGCGAAGGGCCGCTTTGGGGGCGGCTGGCAGCGCATCGCCCAGGAAGCTCACGACCATGGGCAGGTTCGTCTGGCCGGCCAGCGTGCCCAGCAGCTCTATGCGTTCCTGTACATCGTGCGGACCGCGGTTGGCCACTTGCACCACCAGCGCTTCGGTGTTCGGATCGTGCGCGAGGATGTGCAGGCAGCGGTCGAACAGCCCGGGCTCGGACAGGACCTGTCCCGTCAGGTCGGTGGGGTTGTCGATGCCGCCGAACGGAGGCAGCGCTTCGGCCAGGGCTGTCCGGGTGGCGGAGCTGAATTCGGCCAGCGGCACATCGTGTTCGTCGCACAGGTCGACGGTCATGGCGCGCGTGCCGCCAGGGATGCTGAACACCGAAACGCCGCCCCGCGCGCCGCGTTTCGCGGGCGGCGGCGATACGGCCAGGACTTCGGTCGCCTCGATCAATTCGGTCAGGCTGCGGACCTGGATCACGCCTGCCTCGTCAAGCAGGTCGTGATAGACGCTGTAATCCGACGCCATCTTGCCGGTGTGGGAGGCCGCCGCCTTCTGGCCGCCGGCGGTATTGCCAGTCTTTAACGCCACCACGTGCAGCCCCTTGCGCCGGGCATGCTCCAAGGCGCGCAGCAGGCGCTGGCCGTCGCGCAAGCCCTCGATGAAAAGCGCCGCCACGCGTACATCGTCGCGCTCCACCATCCATTCCAGGTAGTCGGCAATGGTGAGCACAGTTTCGTTGCCCACGCTGACAACGTAGGCGCAGCCCAATTCGCTGTCCTGCAAGTGACGGGCGATCGCGCCGGCCATCGCGCCGCTCTGGCTCAGGATTGCGATAGGCGCCGTATGCAGAACCTTGCGGCGCGCCGCCGAACCAAAGGTCAGCAGCAAGCGATCCGGCACGGACCACAGGCCTTCGCAATTCGGGCCCACCACCAGGACGCCGGATTCGGCCGCCGCCGCGGCCAATTCCTGCGCGTGTGCCTTGCCTTCGGGCGTCTCCTCGAAGCCGGCGCTCAACACCACTGCGCAGCGGGTGCCGCGCGCGGCGCAGGCGCGGATGGCGGCGGGCACATGCCGCGCCGACAGCATGATCAGCGCCACGTCCGGTGCTTCGGGCAGGTCGGCAATGTCCGCATAGCAAGGCAGGCCGCCGAGTTCGGGGTATTTGGGATTGACGGGGTAAATGCGGCCGGTAAAACCGGCCTGCCGCAGGATTTCCAGCGGCGCACCCGTCATTTTGCTGGCGTCGCCCGATATGCCCAGCAAGGCCACGCTGCGCGCATGGAACAAGGGGTCGAGCGCATGGTTCGAGGGTACGGCGCCGCGTGGAGCGGCTTGCGGGTCTTGCACGGCGTTTGCCATGGGACTCCTTGCGATGAGATATGACTGCGCCGGACGGCAAGCCCGGCCGTGGGTTCAGATCACGTTCCGGTTGCGCATCGAGGCGATTTCCTCGGACGAACGGCCGAGCAGGTCGCGCAGCACTTCGTCGGTGTGTTCGCCCAACATGGGCGGCGGGCAGCGAATGTCGCCGCCGCCGGCGCTGAAGCGGAAGGGCACGCCGATCTGGTGCAGAGGCCCAAGCTCGGGGTGCGTGATCTTCTGGACCATGCTGGGCGATGTGTCGTGCAGCTCGGCATAGGCTCCGGCCAGGTCGTTGACCGGCGCGCAGGGAATATCGGCCTGCTCCAGCACCTGGATCCAGTGGCTGGTCGTGTGTTTGCAGAAAACCTGCGCGAGTTCCGCCACCAGCGCCTGGCGGTGCTCGACCCGTTTCTGGTTGCTGGCATAGTGTTCGTTCCGGGCCAGGTCCGGGCGGCCGATGGCGTCGCAGAAATCGCGGTACGTCTTGTTGGTGCCCGTGGCAACCACCACATGACCGTCGGCCGTGGGAAAAGACTGGTATGGCACCAGTTGCGGGTGGCCCGAGCCCAGCGGGCCGATTTCCGCCGCGCCGTCGAGCACGGCTACCGAGTAATTGGCCAGCATGCTCATCGTGGCGTCGAGCAGGGATACGCTGACTTCTTGCCCGTTTCCGGTGCGTTCGCGGTCGTAGAGCGCCGCCAGGATTGCGGTGGCCAAGTAGATGCCGCCGCCGAAATCGGCAATGGAGGCGCCGGGCCGTACCGGCGAGTTGGAGCCGAGCTCGCCCGTGATGCGCATGACGCCGGAGCGCGCCTGCACGGCGACGTCCATGCCCGCTTTGTCGGACATCGCGCCGTCGGTGCCATAGGCCGAGATATTGGCGTAGATCAGCTGCGGGTTGAAGGCTTTCAGGCTGTCGTAGTCCAGACCCAGGCGCGCCGTTACGCCGGGACGGAAATTCTGCACCACTACGTCGGCCCAGGCCGCAAGCTCCTGGCAGGCGCGCCGTCCTTCATCGGATTTGAATTCCAGGCAGATGCTGCGCTTGTTGCGGTTGATGGCCAGGAAGTAGTCGCCGCCGACGCGCGGGATGTCGGTCTGGAAGCGTTCGCTGACGTTCATGTAGCGGGTCGCATCGCCGCGCTGCGGTCGTTCGACTTTGATGATGTCGCAGCCCAGGTCGCCCAGCACCATGGTGCAGTAGGGGCCTGCCACGCCGTGGGTCAGGTCCAGCACCTTCAGGCCTTGCAGCGGGCGATGCAGATCGGTTTCGTTCGGCATGTTCAGGACCTCAGGGATACGTCGCGCGAGGGCAGACGCACCACGGCGGTCCCGTCGCAATTGGTTTCGCCGCGCTGGTTGGTTCCCCACCAGCGGATGTCTATCAGCGCTTCGCCGTTCTCTTTGCGCTTGCCGGTCACTTCGCCGGTCAACTTGGTCAGGTCGCCGACCAGGTTGGGGCGCGTTACCCGCCCGTTCAGCTTGCGCGTGAAGCCCTGGTCGCCGTGCCAGTTGGTGAGCAGATGGCCGGCCCAGCCTATGCGCTGCCAGCCTTGGTCGTAGGCGCTGGGCATGCCGATCTCGTGCGCGATCTCGACATCGAAATGTCCCGCGGCCGGGTGCATGGGAATGTTGCGGGTTGGGGAGTAATACACATTGCGCGGGTGCCGGTCGCGCTCGAGGAAGGCCAGCTTCATGACGTTGTAGACGGTGCGCCGTCCGGAGTAGAAGCCGACGATGTCCACCAGGGTCAGCGGACCCTTCTGCACCACGGGTAGTTCGTCGCCTTCCTCTACGTCTTCCCAGTAGCGGATGCGCGAACCCATGCGTTGTTCGGTCCGGTAGCCTTCGGCGATGGCCTCGATCTCCGCCTGGCTGTACTTGTAGGGCGGCGGAATGTCGGACGCCTTCTGCACCGCGAACTTGAAGCCGCCGCCGCTGCGCTTTCTGGGAATGCGGTAGATATCGCCTTCGTAGCGCGTGACCAGCTCGCCGTTCTGGTTGTAATACAGCACTTCGCCCACCTGGTTGACGTAGCGGGCCACGTTGCGGCCTTCCTTGATCTGTACGTCGATCAATCGTGCCCGGGCGGTAATGGTGTCGCCGGCCTTGATGGGAATGAAGTGTTCAAAGCGCGATCCGGCGAAGATCCATTGGATGCCCGGCAGTCCCGGAGCGACGATGCCGCTGTCCACCGTGTACGTGAAAGTCGGCGGGGCGATCACCGTGCCGTGGACGGTGCGCTTGGCGTAGTCCATTTCGGAAAACAGCGGATTGTCGTCGCCCACGCTGTATTGCGCCCAGCGGCGGATGTCGTGGATCGAGATGGGTTCGTAGATGGCCGGCGTGTGGACATCGCGCCGCAGCCAGACGCCGATCAGCTCGCGGGCCTGTTCGATCTGGGCATCGTCCAGGGCAGGGGATTCCTCGCCGCTGCGGATCATCCTGGGGCCGCCGCCGTCCTGTTCTTCGCTCATTTTTACTTGTCTCCTTGCTATTGGAAATTCAATTTTGCATGCAAAATCATGCGCAAACAAGATTGAAAATTTTCTTTCGCGATCCGGTAATTTCTAATTTATTCATATAAATCAATGAATTAAATTTAATTCAAGAGATTTGAATCAAAAAATTTCAACTCTTGATGAGTCGCTTGATCGCACTTATCATCACAAAAAATATCGATAATTGCATGCAAATTGGCATGCCAAAAAAGGAGACGAAGATGGGGGAACATGCGCCCGATTCCGCGCGCGGCTATGCGCAGAAGATCGCAGACTTCATGGCGGCGATGCACCGGCGCTGCAGCGAACCCGATGCGCGACAGGCGATCCTGACGCGCTTGATCGACACTGTCGGCTGCCTGCGCGGCGCCGCGCATGAGCCCGCCGTCGAGCACGCCCGCTCGGCCGCGCTCGCCTATGCGCGAATCGGCCAGGATGCGTTGGGTGCCGGTATGGTCGGCTCGTCGCAGCGCGTCACGGTCGAAGCGGCCGCTTTCGTCAATGGCGTGGCGGCGCGGTACCTGGATTTCAACGACATCTATCTATCCCGTGAAGCGGTCCATCCCAGCGACAACATCCCCGCGGGCCTGGCGCTGGCCGAGGCGCTGAAGCGGCCCGGCCGCGATGTGTGCGCGGCCTTGGCGCTGGGCTACGAAGTGCATTGCCGCCTGTCCGATGCGGTCTCGACGCGCAAGGGCCGCTGGGACAACGTCATCCTGGGCGCCATCGCCGCCAGCGCCATGGCCGGCGCCTTGCTTGAGCTCGATCCGCGCCAGCAGGCCAATGCCATCAATATCGCCGCCACGGGCAACACTGCATTGATGCAGACCCGTGTCGGCGTGCTGTACATGTGGAAGGCGGCAGCTGCTGCCTATGCCGCGCGGGCCGGCCTCTTCGCCGCGATGTCGGCCGCCCATGGCCTGACCGGCCCGGCGCAGGCGCTGGACGGCAGCCACGGTCTGTTCGCGCAAGTCACGGGGCAGCCCGAGGCGGACGTGTTCGCCGACACCGGCACGCTGCGCCTGCTGGACACGCATCTGAAGGCGTATCCGTCCCAGTATTTCACCCAAACCGCGATCTCGGCGGCGCTGGCCCTGCGCGGCAGGCTTGCCGTGCAGGGCATACGCAGGCTGGTCGTGTCCACCTTCGAGTTCGGCCGCGTTGCGGCGGCGGATGGTCCGGACAAATGGCAGCCCCGCACGCGCGAGACTGCCGATCACAGCATGCCTTATTGCGTCGCCGCGGCTCTGTTGGACGGCGCGGTCAACCAGGCCAGCTTCGACGACGACCGCCTGGCGCGCGAAGACCTGCGCCGGTTGATGGCCAAGATAGAGGTGATCGAAGCGCCGGACCTGACCGCTGCTTATCCCGCGAAGGTGCCCACCCGGATTGTGGCGGAATTGGACGATGGCACGCGCCATGAGGCGCTGGCCGAATATCCCTTGGGCCATAGCCGCCAACCGATGAATGACGATCAGGTTGCCGCCAAGTTTTTCGATCTGTGCGGCGCAGGGCAGCCATCGCGCGTCCTGTTGGAGGACCTGCGCAATATTGCCGCCCGGGACGGCGGGCAAACCGCCCGCTTGCTGCAGCGGGCGGTCAGTGTCTGAAACGTTCGCCGGTAGCCGGCATTCCGGCTCCGGTATTCGCCATATAACAATCCAGGAGATCGCATCGTGACGCAAATCCTCAGGAAATTATGGGTTCCCTTTTTTGCCATGTTGATGTGCGCGGGGAGTTCGGCTCCCATGGCGGCTGGAATGCCGATCAACATCTCGGCCGGTGTGCGCGATCCCATCTATGCGCACCTGTACGTGGCCTTGCGCAAAGGGTATCTGGAAGAGGAAGGCCTGCAGCCCAAGCTGGTGGTGACCGGCAGCGGCGCCCGGACCGCGCAGTTGCTGGCCACCGGGCAGGCCGACGTCGTGTTCGGCAACCCGGAACATGTGCTCGTCATTACCGACCAGGGCCGGCCGACCGTCATGCTGGCGGCCGTCGACCAACGCAACACCTTCGGCAACATCCTGGCCAACGCAGAGTCCGACATCAAGACCATGGCCGACCTGAAGGGCAAGGCCGTCGGCGTCACGGCCACGGGCGGGGGCGCCTACTATTATGCCCATTACCTGTTCTTGCACGGCGGCCTGGCGCGCAACGACATTACCTGGCTAAACCTGGGCAGTGTCTCCAACATGATGGGCGCCCTGCGCAGCAACCGGGCTGCCGCGGTCGTGGCCAGTCTCTCCATGATGGAGACCGCGCGCGCCGAGAACTTCGGCCGGGTGTTGTTCGACTCGCGCGATACCGCGGCCTGGAACAAAGTTTTCGGCGGCCCCATGCCGTCATCGGTGGTGTACGCACTGGCCGCCAGCGTCGACAAGCAGCCGGACCTGTACCGGCGTTTCGTGCGCGCCATCGTCAAGGCCGACGGTTTTATCAAGCAGAACACCCCGCAGGCGATCGCCGAACTTATCGAGCCGGAAATGGGCGGCCAGTCGCGGGATTCCCTGGCCCATGCCATCGAGGCCTACAAGAGCACCTATTGGCGCACGCAGGGTCTGCGCATCGGCGAAGACGAATTCAATCGCTGGCGCGGATTTGCCGTGGACAACCAGCTGATCCCCGCCAGCGGCGGCAAGTACGGCTATACCGATCTGGTGCGCGATGTTGGCGCCTTTTAATATGGCCGAACGCGGCGGCGTGTCCGGATTCCCCGTCAGGCTGAGCCGGGTGCGCAAGACGTTCACCACGCATTCCGGACAGGTCATCAC
>Ga0154006_1000672_pt1 | contig 11644 bp, 7 predicted proteins | sample TSFL090MetaG_FD_104747 | JGI IMG/M metagenome (GOLD analysis project Ga0154006, IMG submission 104747) | Attine ant fungus gardens microbial communities from Florida, USA - TSFL090 MetaG | ecosystem: Host-associated > Fungi > Mycelium > Unclassified | place: USA: Florida, Wakulla State Forest... | reverse complement strand
GCCCCTCCTGGACTCACGGCACGCATGTCCGCCCAGCCCATCCGCATCCTGTCCGTCATCCCGCCGATGACGCAGCTCAACACGCCTTACCCGTCCACCGCCTACCTCACCGGTTTCCTGCGGTCGCGGGAGGTGGCGGCGGTCCAGGAAGACCTGGCGCTCGCGCTGGTGCTGCGCCTGCTGTCGGCCGACGGCCTGCGCGCCGTGGTGGAGCTGGTCGACAAGCTGCCGCCCAAAAAACGCAGCCACTCCGTCCAGGCCTTCGAGGCCCAGCAGGCCCGTTACCTCGCCACCATCGGCCCGGTGATCGCGTTTCTGCAAGGCCGCGACTCCACCCTGGCCCATCGCATCGTCAGCCGCCAATACCTGCCCGAAGGGCCGCGCTTCGACTCGCTGGACGTATACGTGGATGACGAGGGCGGCGACCCCCTGGGCTGGGCATTCGGCGCGCTGGGCCTGCACGACCGCGCCAAGCACCTGGCCACCTTGTATCTGAACGACCTGGCCGACGTGCTGCGCGACGCCGTCGACCCGCGCTTCGAATTCGTGCGCTACGCCGAATCACTGGCCGCCAGCCAGCCCACTTTCGACCCCTTGGCCCAGGCGCTGGCCGCGCCGGCCACCCTGGTGGACGACACGCTGCACGGCCTCACCCTCGAAGCCCTGGCGCGCCATGCGCCCACCATGGTGCTGCTGTCGGTGCCGTTTCCCGGCGCCGTGTATGCGGCCTTCCGCATTGCCCAGACCATCAAGGCGCATGACCCGGGCATCATCACCGTGCTGGGCGGCGGCTTCGTCAACACCGAACTGCGCGAACTGAAAGACCCGCGCGTGTTCGACTACTTCGACTACGTCACGCTCGACGCCGGCGAACGCCCCTTGCTGGCCTTGCTGGAGCACGTGCAGGGCAAGCGCTCGCGCCAGCGCCTGGTGCGCACCTTTTTGCGCGATGCCGAAAGCGGCGCGGTGCGGTACATCAACATGGTCGAGCCCGACATCAGTTTCGCCGAAGTCGGCACGCCCACCTGGGACGGCCTGCCGCTGGACTGCTACCTGTCGCTGCTGGACATGCTCAACCCCATGCACCGCCTGTGGAGCGACGGGCGCTGGAACAAGCTCACCGTGGCGCACGGCTGCTACTGGAAGAAGTGCAGCTTCTGCGACGTCAGCCTCGACTATATCGGCCGCTACGAGGGCGCCTCGGCCAAGGTGCTGGCCGACCGCATCGACGCCATCGTGCGCGAGACCGGGCAAACCGGCTTCCATTTTGTCGACGAAGCCGCGCCGCCCAAATCGCTCAAGGCCCTGGCCACCGAACTGATCGAACGCAACACCGGCATCTCCTGGTGGGGCAATATCCGCTTCGAAAAAACCTTCAGCCCCGAGCTCTGCGAGCTGTTGGCTGATAGCGGCTGCATCGCGGTATCCGGCGGCCTGGAAGTCGCCTCCGACCGGCTGCTCAAGCTGATGAAAAAAGGCGTCTCGGTCGAGCAGGTGGCGCGCGTCACCCGCGCTTTTACCGATGCCGGCATCCTGGTGCATGCCTACCTGATGTACGGCTTTCCCACGCAGACGGTGCAAGACACGGTGGATGCGCTGGAGTATGTGCGGCAATTGTTTGAAAACGGCTGCATCCAGAGCGGCTTTTTCCACCGCTTTGCCTGTACCGTGCACTCGCCGGTGGGCAAGAACCCCGAAGAATACGGGGTGACCCTGGAGCCCCTGCCGCCCATTTCGTTTGCCACCAACGACGTCGGTTTTCACGACCCCACGGGCGTGGACCACGATGCGCTGGGCAAGGCGCTGAAAAAGGCCATCTACAACTATATGCACGGCATCGGCCTGGACGAAGACGTGCGCGTGTGGTTTCCCTTCAAAGTGCCGCGCACCACGGTCGCGCGCGATCGCATCGAGCGGGCTTTGCGGCAGCGCGGCTAACTGACTTGCGTAACCTGTGCGTGCGGTTGGACACTTAGCAGCGGGGTTTCACTCTTGGCAGCCGCGCTGGGCTGCGCCTCTGATGGAAACTGGTTCGCAAGGTTGGGGTGATGTGATCCAGGTTTCTCTACCCGTCAAGTCGCTTCCGGCCAAGGAGCGGGTTTGACGCCGAGCCTTTCTTTTCAACCTGAATCAAAGGAGATGAGCATGCGCAAGGGATACTGGATCGCACTGGTCGAGGTAGCCAACCCGGAGGGCTACAAGGACTACATCGCTGGGAATAAGGCGGTTTTCGATAAATACGGCGCACGCTTTCTGGTCCGGAATGGCGAGAAGGAAGTCGTCGAGGGGACGTTTCGGTCACGTGTGGTGGTGATCGAATTCGAGAGCTATGCGAGGGCGCTGGAGTGCTATCGCTCGCCGGAATATCAGCAGGTTAAGGGGCTGCGGACGCCGCACTCACAGGGTGATGTTGTTGTGATTGAGGGGTATGAGGATAGTGCGGCGGATTTGAGATTGTGAAGATGGTTCTGCGCGAAATTCGATCTGCCAGCTGTTCTAAAAATAACTTGTTTTGTAAATTTAAAACCCTTGACGTTATGTCGAGGGTTTTTCTTTGTTTTCAAATTGATTTGATTAAATGAAAAAGAGTGACCGTGTTCGGCCAGTAAGCGTCATTCATCTGTATTTGCTCGTAGCCATTCGAACCCTTGGAGCTACGTGGCCTTCGACCGATCTTGTTATGTCGTGGGATAATTCTCGCCCTACTGACCATGATGCGCATAACAAGGTGATCTATGTCCGATTCTGATTGGCTATTTCCTGATCCAGAGGTGGCAGTTAGGCAAGGTGACGCTCTTCTGCGTAGGGACCCGTCGTCAGGCGCAGTTCTCGAATCGTGCCTTGTAATTACCGCGGACTGCGACATCAGCAAGAGTAAATTCGGACACCACCTAGCTTGTCTCCGGATTGAGCTTCTTCACGACTATGTTCGCCACGATTGGGCCCGAGGTAAGTTCAATAGGGCCGTTGCCAACGAGTCCGAGCAGGTAAAGTCACAACTTGCAAAGTGGCACACCCTTAAGCTCGGAAGGACGAGCAATCTCACTCCCAAAGGCGCCGAGGAATGGATTCGGCGAGAGTCGACCGATTCGATTTGCTCTTCTCTAGATGTGCCGGCGGACGATCGGAAAAAGATCGCGACCTCGCTCGATAACTATAAGGCAGCGCTAACTGCTTCTGACGCATGTGCACAGGCGGACTTCCTCACCCGGTTGGCGACCTTCAGGGCGGCCATGTCCCGAACGACGATCGATGCATGCTTCAATGCGGCGCTAGCGCAAGCACAGAAGGAGAGCCTTCCCGATGATGTTTTCTTGCTTCCCAGCCTTCCACACAAAGACAACGGCGCCGTCTTGGTCAAGCTACGGGAATTAACTGCCGTAGATATTCAACTCATTAAGTACCGTGTCACCGAGGCGGATTCGCCGGAGCACTATCTCAGAACGGGACGCCTCCAGCCTACGCTGAAGTACGCTATATCGCAGAAGTTCGGAACCCTTTACTCAAAGATTGGGCTGTCCTCGGAGTTCGAGGATCGCCACAAAAAAGCGATCCAGTCCGTATCTGAGATGGCTATGGAGCATTTGTGAAAACGATAACTTTCGATGAAAAATCCGTGTCCGCAGTATCTGCTGGGCAGTTGAACCTCGACGCGCTGTACTCCGAATTGGCGTTGCCCTTGTCCGACCGGATTGCGAAGTGCGTCCTAGTCGGTGAACACGGCTACGTGCTTTCCCGCACATTTCAGCCTACCGATACGTTAATGACCGTATCGCTGGCTCCGGATGGCCCCCTAACTAGTCTGGCGCCGAGCGCCAGGGAAGAAGCGCTAGGGCGACTGATGCGATGCACGACGATGCTTGTCACAGGCCGCACGCGCTCCATTCCCGATTCGTGGCGGGCGTGGCATCAAAAGAACCGTCTTTCGTTCCAGGCTGACAGACGGGTTCGCTCAGGAGAGGGGGGAAAGACGGATGCAGGGCGAATCGTCGTCGAACTCTCACAGGAGTCTGGTCAGAGAGTTTTTGCGTTTGAACTGGATCGTACGAGCACACAGGATCTGAGTTTGTATTCGCCAGATCAGAGTATTCATCGATCTGCCTTGGAAGGCGTATTGAGCGCACTGCAACGGCCGGAAGCCATGGAGGTGGCTGGGCTGGGTAATGAGGTAAGCCTAGACGTCACTTTGCCTGTCAAGATCCATGGCCAGATGACGGCCGATGAGTGGTTCACCCGCCGCCTTACTGCGGCACAACGTCGCTTTGTCGAGCATCCAATGACGAGCGGGGTCAGGTTGGTTGGTCCCGCAGGTACCGGCAAGACGATCGCGCTAGTCGTCAAGTGCCTGCGCGATCTTGAGCACAATCAAGGTTCCCAACCCAAGAGATTCCTGTTCCTGACACATGCCGCCAAGACTGCCAGCGACGTCGAGTCTCTGATCCTAAGCATGGAACCGGAGCTCGCAATCGAGTATCTAGCCTCGGATCGTCCTAAGTTGGTAGTCACTACGCTTTGGTCGCTGGCCAATAAACAGATGCGTTACGACCTCGACGGATTGACACCAGTATCTCTTGATGGACATGAGGGAAGGGAGTTTCAGGCAGACATACTGAACGATGTCATCGGAGAGTTTCTTTCTGGCGATTGGATTGCATATCGATCGGCTTGTAGTAGGCCTTTTGTCGATTACATTGAGGCGCCTCCAGACTCTAAGGTTCGGCGATTCTTCCTGTGGGAACTCCTCAACGAGTTTGCGTGCGTGCTTGATGCCGAGGGTGTGAAGAGCCAGTCCGAATTACAGCATCAGTATCTGAGCGAGAAACGTAAAAGTTGGATGATGGTTCTTACCTCTAAGGAGGAGCGGCAGGTCGTCTTAGATTTGTATGATCGATTCCGCGGGAGTCTCAGGTCAATGAGAGCTATCGGGGGCGATCAGATGGTCACCGATTTCTTAAATCATCTAGACAGTTTCCGATGGGAAGCTACCAGGGGCGAGGAAGGGTACGACGCAGTATTCGTGGACGAGTTGCATCTGTTCAATCGGCAAGAGCGAATGGTGTTTCGCCATCTGCTCAGATCTGCCGTGGGCAATCCTGCTGTCTTCATGGCGTATGACGCGAAACAGTCACCACGCGATACTTTCCTGAACTTGCCGAGTGCGGACGCTAAACAACTCGACTTCTGGCGGGATGCCAAACTCGGGAGGGTCGAGAAGATCGAGTTAGTCGATGTCTTTCGGTATACGCCGCAAATCGCGAGAACCTTGTCATGTATCGACGAAGCATTTCCGGGGCAGGAACTGGACGATGACTGGCCGCAATACAGTGGCATTTCGAAGACCGACGACGGGCCGGTTCCCACTCTTTGCACGCTTGAATCAACCGTTGCAACCTATACGATCGTTTTCAATCGAGCTAAGGCCTTACAGCGCTCACTAGGGAGAGCGGGGCGCGTGGCTGTTCTTTGCGTTAGCAACGATCTTTTTGGCCGATATCTCAAATTTTCTGAGTTGCGCGATTCGTTCTATGCAATTACATCACGTGATGAGGCATCAGCCATCAACGCTAACGCGAGACGTTTCCTTTTCAGCATGCCTGAATATGTTGCGGGCATGCAATTCGATACGGTGCTTTTGATCGATGTAAATCAAGGAGAGGTGCCGCAGGGGCCTTACGCGGCGGCGGCTCTCAGAAAGTTCGCTGCGCAAGTCTATCTTGGTGCTAGCCGGGCAGAACGGCAACTGGAGATCTACTCATCGAAGGAGCATGGAGGTGCTGCGGCGCTGATCACCACGGCAGTGCTGGCGAAAGCGGTTGAGGCTTTGCCCGAGGAAGGGACTCCCTCCTCTTGAGTAGTAATACCACGCAAAATAGCCTGCAAGGGGAGGCGTCCTCCCTTTCAGCTGACATCTGACCACTTTGCATTTTTGAAAAAATTATGAGCGTACTTGGTGGCTAGGTGTAGCCGGTGAGTGTAGTGGACGTCCGTCGTGTAGCGATCCAGCAATAATGTTCGCCTCATCAAACAGATATTCGACGTTACTTTTTTAGAATGCGACGATACGTCAAGTGCTTGATGTGACAAGGGGGTGTCATTATCAATTCAGGAGTTTCAAGATTTCCGGATTGATAAATTCAAGACGTATCGTTGCAATGATGCCCCATGTCAAATGAGTGTGCTCGGGTATATAAAGCCGCCAGTGAACCGCAGTGTTAGTCAGTCGGCCGAGATCAGCGAACGGATGACCGCTCAGTAGTCGAGCCACCGGCCAATCGTGCTGCGAAGGACTGCTTCGGGTCGATTCTGTTGAAAAACTCACTTCGAATGTCTTGGTGATGGCAGTTGCGCAGGATTCATGATCGAATTTGCAAATGAGGGAGGCAAGGCAAACCTCCCCGCCTATCTCACGCGACCTTCAATTCCGCTCCTGTTTCACCTGGCATCAACCACTTTGCCATTCTTCGCAGATTCTGAGCCGTTGCCGCCAGCAGAAACTCGTCGCGCGCACCGCTGAGCCCGCGCAATCTGAGCCGATCGAACTTCATGATGCGCTTTAGGTGTGCGAAGAGCATCTCCACTTTCTTTCGCTGCCTGCGCGACTGACTGTACTCTGAGGTCTGGGCGATCGATCGCGCCACGTCACGTGCGTCTTCATGAATGCTACGTGCGATCTTGCGCAACGGCGTGTTTGGGCAGCAATGTTCTTTGCGTATACAGGTGGCGCAATCAGCCTGGCTCGCGCGGAAGATTACGGTGTCTGCCTTGGTGATGCGCGTGCGCGGCGTAGCGAACTGGCGTCGATCATTACGCAGTGTATGACCCTCAGGACAGACATATTCGTTGCGTTGAGGCACCCATTGGAAATCGCTGATCGACAGGCTGCCGTCCTTGCGAACCGCTGTCAGCAATTACCCAAACTCCCCAGACACCCCCACCCCAAAATACTCACAACACATCCGAATAAACCCCAACGCCGCAGGCGAACTAGACCTACCCACCGGCACGCTAGCGCAAATAGTCCAATAAGGCGTCTGCGCCGCACCAAACTCCCGACAAACCATCCCCTCCCTATTCACCGACCGCAGCAACGTCGCCGGCACCACCCCTATCCCCAACCCCGCAGTAATCAGCCCCAGCGCCGTCAGCACATGATTCACCTCATAGGCCGCCCGCAATATCGCCCCATGCTGCAAATACTGCGCATCGATAAGCTGCCGCACGCTGCTGTCATTGCTCCTGACGATCAGGTCCGAAGCGATGATGTCTTCCCACTCAATATGATCCTTCCCAGCCAGCGGATGATCAGTCGCGCATAAAACAACCAGAGGGTCCCGAAACAACACCTGCTGAATCAAATCCTCAGCATCAGCCCGCTCCGGCATCAGCGCAACATCCGCCATCCCCGACTGCACCATCTCCGCGCAAGCATTCGACAGCTCGTCATGAATCCGCAGCTGTATCCCCGGATGCTCTGCCTTGTACCGCGTCAAAATCTTCGGCAGTGCATTAGCCGCCACCGACGGCGCAACGGCAATATTCAACTGCCCGCATTTACCCGCCACCAGCTCCTGCATGCGCCCCAGCCCATGTTCCAGGTGGTCCTTCATCCCCGTCGCGATATCGACAAAATCCCGCCCGATGACCGACAAAGCCACCGTCCGCGTGTCGCGGTCGAACAATCGGGCGCCGATGGTCTCCTCCAGCCGCCGGATGTTGGCGCTGAGCGCCGGCTGCGAAAGGTGCACCTGTTCCGCCGCCTGGCTGAAGCTCAGCGTGCGGGCCACGGCGAGAAAGGCTTCGAGCTGCTTGAAGGTGATGGTCATCCGCTACCCCTGGATGCTATTTATTTGACAGTCAAATAAGTTTATCCAAATTGAATATTGGACGAATAAATAGGGTGCTCCTACATTGATCGGAGAGCAACGGCCTACGTTGCCGGCACGCGGCGCATGCCGCCGCGCGCTATTCGAACGATATGGAGACAGCAGGATGAGCAGCGCAGCATTGAAGGAACTCAGCGGCCCCGGGGTATGGAGCGGCGCCGAACTGAATGCGAGAACGGACTGGATACAGCGTTGGACGCCCGACGAACTCGCCGAGATCGATGCGCTGGTGCAGTCCATGCGCGGCTGGCAGGGCGACGTGACCACCTTGACGCGCAGCCAGCTCAAGCTTCCCCTGGTTGCGCAGCGCTATGAGGCCATCCAGCGTCAGCTGGAAGGGGGCAGGGGCTTCGCGCTGGTTCGCGGCCTGCCTGTGCAGCGTTATTCGACCGAGGAAAACCGGCTGATCTTCTGGGCCTTGTCGCTGCTGCTGGGCGATCCGCAGGCGCAGGACGCGGCGGGCAACCGCATGCACAGCGTGACCAACACCATGCAGCGCGTGGAGACCACCAACAATGTGCGCAGCTACCAGACCGACGACGAGCTGACCTTTCACAACGACGGCGGCGATGCCTTCATGCTGTTGTGCCTGAAGACGGCGCAGTCCGGCGGGATGAGCAAGCTGGTCAGCGTGGAAAAGATCTACAACGAAGCGTTGAAGCGCCGCCCCGATCTGGTCGAGGTGCTGCAGCAGCCGTTCCACTTCGATACGCGCGAGCAGCACCCCACGGGTTTGAAGGTGCAGGTCGCGCCGATCTTGAACTTCTTCGAAGGGCGGCTGAGCATTCTCTACAAGCGCCGCTACCTGCTCTCGGCGCAGCGCTTTCCCGAGACCGAGGTGCCGCGCTTTACGCAGGCGCAGGAAGAGGCCATCCAGTTGATCGAGTCGATCTGCAATGATCCGGAAGTGCAGTTGAACTTTTACATGGAGCCGGGCGATGTGCAGATCGCCAACAATTACGCCACGCTGCATGCGCGCACCAAATACCAGGACTATGACGACCCCGCCGAGCGGCGCCATCTGTTCCGCGCCTGGGTCACGCTGCCCAACGGCCGGCCGCTGCCTCCGGTCTTCGAGCTGACCCGCGAGTTCCGCTCGTCTTACTTGAGCCGGCACGGCGCCAGCAAGTCGGCTTGAGTGGCATCGCCGGCGTTTTCGCCGGCGTGCGATTCCAATAATGATCAGTGTGTGGAGCAAGACAATGAGAGGCGTATTCCGGGGAGTTTTCCTTGCGGGGCTGCTCGCCAGTGCGGTGGCGGCCGGCCCGGCCGCGGCTGAGTATCCGGACCGGCCCATTCAGTTGGTGGTGCCCTTTACGCCGGGCGGCAATACCGACATTCTCGGCCGCGTCATAGCCCAGAAGCTGAGCCAGGCCTGGGGCGCGAATGTCGTCGTGGAAAACCGGCCTGGCGCCGGCGGCACCATAGGCGTGAATGTGGTGGCCAAGGCCAAGCCGGATGGCTACACCATCGTCATGGCGGCTTTCGGCACGCTCTTCGTGGCGCAGAGTTTGTATGAAAACCTGCCCTACGACCCCGTGGCGGACCTGGACCCGGTGATTATCGTGGCCACGCCGCCGACGGTGCTGACGGCCACGGCCAGGCTGCCCGTGAACAATGTGGCCGAGCTGATCGCGTACGCCAAGCAGCATCCGGGCGCGCTCAACTATGGGTCGTCGGGCAAGGGCACGTCGAACCATCTATTCGGCGCCCTGTTTGCCTCGATGGCGGGCATTTCGATGACGCACGTGCCGTACAAGGGCAGCGGCCCGGCCATCACCGATCTGGTGGCCGGCCAGACGCAGTTGAACTTCGCGCCCTTTCCGCTGGTGCTGCCGTCGATCAAGGCGGGCACGCTCAAGGCGCTGGCGGTGACGGGGCCGCGGCGTTCGCCGCTGCTGCCCGATGTGCCGACGGTGGCGGAGTCGGGCCTGCCCGGCTACGAAGGGCAGGGCTGGTTCGGCTTGATGGTGCCCAAGGGGACGCCCAAGGACATCGTCGACAAGCTCAATGCCGAGGTCAATCGCATCCTGCAATCGCCCGACGTGCGCAAGAACCTGATCGAAGACGGCGCCGTGCCGGTCGGCGGCACGCCGCAGGACGCGGCGAACTCGATCGCCGCGGGCATTGCCAAGTGGAAGGATCTCGCGGCCAGGACGCGTTGAGTCAAGCAACGTGCCCTGGCCGGGCGTTGCTGGCTAGACCTGCAGTTGCCCGAGCCGCTTGTACAGGTGCGAGCGCGAAATGCCCAGGTGCTCGGCAACTTTTTTCTTGTTGCCGTTGAATCGGGTCATGGCATTGCGGATCATGTCCAATTCGATGCGGGTCTTGGCCTGATGCATGCCCATGGGTTCGGGCATGTCGTTCAAGGGGACCGCTGGCGCGTCTGCTCGCCCGGTTCTATAGCCTGCGTCCGCGCCTGATCTTTCCATTTCCGGCATCTCCGGCGCTTCGGAGAATCTCGGATAGCCGCTCTCGTGCTCGCGAGCCTGGCTATCGGCCTCGACCAGCACTTCGCAGTCTTCGATGGTGATCTCGTCATGCTCGGAGAAAATGGCGGCGCGCTCGACGATATGCTGCAGCTGGCGCACGTTGCCGGGCCACGGCAGCGATTGCAGATGGGCGAAGACGCCTTCGCCGAAGTACTTTTCGTGTACTTGGTGGCGTTCCGCGAAGCGGTCCAGGAAGGTCTGGGCGAGCAGCGGAATGTCGTCCAGTCTTTCGCGCAGGGGCGGCACGCGGATGGTGACCGCGCTGATGCGATAGAACAGGTCGAGGCGAAACTCGCCTTTTGCAAGCATCTGGCGGAAGTCGCGATTGCTGGCCGAGATCAGGCGGAAATCGGAGCGGCGCTGCTGGTTGCTGCCCACGCGCTGGAAGGTGCCGTCCTGCAGGGTGCGCAGCAGTTTGACCTGAATCTCCAAGGGCATGTCGCCGATCTCGTCCAAAAACAGCGAGCTCTGGTCGGCCTGGTCGAACTTGCCCGAGCGGCCGCGCTTTTCCGCGCCGGTGAAGGCGCCGCCTTCGTAACCGAAGAGTTCCGCTTCGACGAGGCTGGGCGGAATCGCGGCGGCGTTGATGAGCACCATGTCGCGTTGCGATCGCTCGCCCGATTGATGGATGGCGTGCGCGACCAGATCCTTGCCTACGCCGCTTTCGCCCACCAGCAGCACCGATACGTTCAAGGAGGCGATTTTGCGGATCTGCTTCTTCAGCTTGTGGATCGCATCGCTGTTGCCGACGATGGAGTCCAGCCCTTGGGCCTGGCCGCGCAGGCGAGGCAGTTCGCGCTCGTAAAAACTGATGCCCTGGCGCAGCCGCCGGATTTCCTGGCTGAGCGTTTCGAGCGCGTTGGGACTCTTGAACATGACCTGGCCGATGGCGCCGACGATGTGGCCCGATTGGTCGACGATCGGCGTGCGGTTCACGACCCGGCTGGTGCCGCGCATGCGCTGCACGTGGCCGATCTCCGCCTTGCCCGACTGCAGCACGGCGGTCAGGCGTGTGTTCTCGATGACTTCAGCAGCGTGGCGGCCGATGACTTCGCCGCGCGACACGCCGAAGAAGCGCTCATGTATGGGGCTGATGTAGCGGATTTTCGAGTGCTCGTCGACGACAGTCATCGCTTCGTACGGATTGGTCACGAAGTGACGCAGGATGTCCGGCGCGAAATCCACGCTGCTGATGAACTCATAGAGTGGATCGCCGTGCTCGCTGTGATACAGCAGAAAGCATCCCGTCCCGCCCGACGTATGCGACAG
>Ga0154006_1000671_pt1 | contig 11645 bp, 6 predicted proteins | sample TSFL090MetaG_FD_104747 | JGI IMG/M metagenome (GOLD analysis project Ga0154006, IMG submission 104747) | Attine ant fungus gardens microbial communities from Florida, USA - TSFL090 MetaG | ecosystem: Host-associated > Fungi > Mycelium > Unclassified | place: USA: Florida, Wakulla State Forest... | reverse complement strand
TGCAGGGGCACTTCCAGATCGTCGACGTCGTGCGGATGATGGAGCCGCTCACGAAGTACACGCGACAGATCGTGTCGATTGCCAACATTCCGGCGTCGGTGCGCGAAGCGTTCCGCCAGGCCGAGGAAGAGCGGCCTGGCGCGACGCACCTCGAACTGCCCGAAGACGTCGCGCACGAAGAGGGCGACGGCAAGCCGATTCCGCGCAGCTACAGCCGGCGGCCGGTGGCCGAGGAGAAGGCGATCGCGCACGCGATCGACGCGATCCAGGCCGCGCGCCACCCGCTGTTGATGATCGGCGCGGGCGGCAACCGCAAGACGACCTGCAAGATGCTGCTCGAATTCGTCGACAAGACGGGCATCCCGTTCTTCACGACGCAGATGGGCAAGGGCGTGATCGACGAAACGCATCCGCTGTGGCTCGGCAACGCGACGCTGTCCGACGGCGACTTCGTGCATCGCGCGATCGAGCATGCCGACTGCATCATCAACGTCGGTCACGACGTGATCGAGAAACCGCCGTTCTTCATGCGCGCGGACGACAAGACCGTGATCCACGTGAACTTCCTCGGCGCGCAGGTCGATCCCGTCTATTTCCCGCAGATCGAGGTGGTCGGCGACATCGCGAACGCGGTGTGGCAAATGAAGGAGGCGGTCGCGCCGCAATCGCACTGGGATTTCGAGCGCTTCAAGATGATCAAGGAGCATTTCGACGCGCACCTGCAGAAGGGCCAGCACGACCCGCGGTTCCCGATGTATCCGGTGCGGATCGTGAACGACCTGTACAACGCGTTGCCGGCCGACGGGATCGTCTGCCTCGACAACGGGATGTACAAGATCTGGTTCGCGCGCTACTGGCGGGCGCACGAACCGAACTCGCTGCTGCTCGACAACGCGCTCGCGTCGATGGGCGCGGGCCTGCCGTCGGCAATCGCGACGAAGATCGTGCATCCGCAGCGCAAGGTGATCGCGGTGTGCGGCGACGGCGGCTTCATGATGAATTCGCAGGAACTCGAAACGGCGGTGCGGCTGAAGCTCGACATCGTCGTGATGATCCTGCGTGACGATGCGTTCGGGATGATTCGCTGGAAGCAGGAAAACATGAATTTCCCCGATTTCGCGATGACGCTGCAGAACCCCGATTTTGTGGCGTATGCAGAGAGCTACGGCGCGCACGGGCATCGCGTCGAAGCGGCCGACGATCTCGAGCCGCTGCTGCGCGACTGTTTTGCGACGCCGGGCGTGCACGTGATCGACGTGCCGATCGACTATTCGGACAACGAGCGCGTGCTCAACCGCGAAATCAAGCGCCTGTCGGCGCAACTCTGAATCCGCAGCTCACCGGAAGGAGCGTTCCATGCTGAAGGATACCTATCCGTACTATCTGGCCAACGAAGCCGTCTACGCGAACACCGATCTGGACGTGACCGACAAGTTCAGCGGCAAGGTCGCGACGCGCGTCGCGCTGGCCGACGCGAAGGCGATCGATGCGGCCATCGGCGCGGCGGTCCAGGCCGCGAAGCCGATGCGCGAGCTGCCGGCCTACCAGCGGCAGGCGGTGCTCGACCACTGCGTCGCGCGGTTTCGCGAGCGTTTCGACGAGCTGGCCGAGGCGCTGTGCATCGAGGCCGGCAAGCCGATCAACGATTCGAAGGGCGAAGTGACGCGGCTGATCGATACGTTTCGTGTCGCGTCCGAGGAGGCCGTGCGTATCGACGGCGAAGTGATCAATCTCGAGATCTCGGCGCGCGCGCAAGGCTACACCGGCTATACGCGGCGCGTGCCGATCGGCCCGTGCTCGTTCATCTCGCCGTTCAACTTCCCGCTGAACCTCGCCGCGCACAAGGTCGCGCCCGCGCTGGCCGCCGGCTGTCCGTTCGTGCTGAAGCCCGCGAGCCGCACGCCGATCGGCGCGCTGATCATCGGCGAGGTGCTCGCGGAAACCGACCTGCCGAAGGGCGCGTTCTCGGTGCTGCCCGCGCATCGCGACGGCGCCGACCTGTTCACGACCGACGAGCGTTTCAAGCTGCTGTCGTTCACGGGCTCGCCGGCCGTGGGCTGGGCGCTGAAGGAAAAGGCCGGCAAGAAGAAGGTCGTGCTGGAGCTCGGCGGCAACGCGGCGGCGATCGTCGACGCGGACCAGCGCGCGCAGCTCGACTACGTGGTCGACCGTCTCGCGTTCGGCGCGTACTACCAGTCGGGCCAGAGCTGCATCGGCGTGCAGCGGATCCTCGTGCATGTCGACCTGTACGACGCGCTGCGCGACAAGCTGATCGCGAAGACGCGTGCGCTGAAGATGGGCGATCCGAAGGACCCGTCGACGTTCGTCGGCCCGATGATCTCCGAATCCGAGTCGCGCCGGTTGTCGGGCTGGATGGATGCGGCCGTCACGGCAGGCGCGAAGATCGTCGCGGGCGGCAAGGTCGACGGCGCGATGTTCGAGGCGACGCTGCTGGAGAACGTCGGCCGCGAACAGGACCTGTACCGCAAGGAGGCATTCGGCCCGGTCGCGATCCTCGAGAAGTTCGACCGCTTCGACGATGCGCTCGCGCGCGTGAACGACAGCGACTTCGGGCTGCAGGCCGGCGTGTTCACCGATTCGCTCGCGCATGCGCAGCGCGCGTGGGACGAACTGGAGGTGGGCGGTGTCGTGATCAACGACGTGCCGTCGTTCCGCGTCGACAACATGCCGTACGGCGGCGTGAAGGATTCGGGGCTCGGCCGCGAAGGGATCCGCTACGCGATCGAGGACATGACCGAGCCGCGGCTGATGGTCGTGCGGCGCCGCTAGCGCGACGGCCAAGCGGCGCGCTGCCACGGCGGCACGCGGGCGGGTGAAACGCGCCGGCCCGCGTGCCGTTTTCGTTGCGGCGTACGCGCGGGGCGCGACGGCGGCGCCGCGCGCGCAAGCGTGACGACGTTGCGCGCCGCGCCGGCCGACCGTACTCGACTGCAAGCATCGCATCGTGATGTAATCGCGCGAAATGGCCAACCGGGGTACGACACCGGCTGGCATGCGCATTCATTCTTCACGAGGTCGATTCATGTCCCCCGTCGCGGCATTCAAGCTGGTTCTGTTGTCATTCCTCGCGATTGTCGCGCTCGAATGCATCGCCAAGCGGTTGCGGTTGCCGCCCGCGGCCGCGTTGCTGATCGGCGGTATCGGCATCGCGTTCATCCCCGGCCTGCCGCCGATCAACCTCGATCCGGAACTCGTGCTGCTCGTGTTCCTGCCGCCGCTGCTGATGGACGGCGCGTACTTCTCCGTGTGGGAAGAGTTCAAGCGCAACGTCGGCGGCATCCTGATGCTCGCGATCGGTGCGGTGGTGTTCACGACGTTCGCGGTCGGCCTTGCGGTGCACTGGGTCGTGCCGTCGCTGCCGTGGGCCGCGTGCTTCGCGCTCGGCGCGATCGTGTCGCCGCCCGATGCGGTGGCTGCGAAGGCGGTGCTCGAACGCGTCGCGCTGCCGCGCCGGCTGATGGTGCTGCTCGAAGGGGAGAGCCTGCTGAACGACGCGGCGGGCCTGGTGCTGTTCCGCTTCGCGGTCGCTGCCGCGTTGACGGGCGCGTTCAGTCTCGAGCACGCGGTCGTGCGCTTCGCGGAACTCGGGCTCGGCGGTGTCGTGGTCGGCTTCCTGGTCGGCAAGCTCGTCGTGTGGTTCCTGAAGTTGCTCGACGACGACTATCTGGTGGTCACCGTCGCGGTGATCGCCGGCTGGATCGCGTACATCGCGGGCGAAATGGTCGAGGTATCGGGCGTGATCGCGACCGTCACGGCCGGCATGATCGTCGGCTGGCATCAGCATGAAGTGTTCTCGGCCGCGGTGCGCACGCGCGGCACCGCGTTCTGGCAGGTCATCGTGTTCCTGCTCGAATCGATGGTGTTCGTGCTGATCGGACTGTCGTTGCGCGGCGCGATACACCGGCTCGGCGGCTTCGAGCAGGTGCTCGCCACGATGGTGCCGCCGGTGCTTGCGGTGCTGGCGGCGGTGGTCGTGTCGCGCTTCGTGTGGATCTATGCGGTCGAGGCGCTGAAGGTGCCGGTGCGCGGGATCGTTCGGCGCGGTGCCGCGCCCGACTGGAAGGCGGCGACGATCATGAGCTGGGCCGGCATGCGCGGGGTCGTGACGCTGGCGATCGCGCTGTCGTTGCCGGAGGCGATGCCGGGCCGCGACGTGATCCTGGTCGCGTCGTTCGCGGTGATCCTCGTCACCGTGTTGCTGCAGGGCACGACCATCGGGCCGCTGATCCGGCTGCTGCGCCTGCCGCAACAGGAAGCGCGCGCCGCGCATCACCTGACCGAGCCGCAGGCGTGGGCGCATGTCGAGGCCGCGCAGCTCGCGGCGATCCAGCCGCTGGTGCACGACGCGAGCGGCAAGGTGATTCACCCGCGCCTGCTGGAGCAATACACGTATCGCGCGGAACTGACCGAGCGGGCGAAGAACGAGCCGAGCTATCCGGCGGAGGTCCGCATCGCGCACTACGACGTCGTGCTGGCCGCGATCAAGGCCGGGCGCGCGGAATTGTTGCGCCTGCATCGTTCCGGCCGCATCCACGACGAGATGCTGCACATGCTCGAGCGCGACCTCGACCTGCAGGAAGTGTCCGCGCAACACGCACGCGGGTAGTTGCCGAGCGGGCGGGCCTCGCCCGCACCGCCGGCCATGCCGTTGTTCTTGCCGGCCGGGCGCCCGGCCTTCGCGTTGCCGCCTTCGCGTCGCGGCCGACCCGGTCGCGGCGTGCGACTTTTCCCCCGCCATTTCTCCGATTCCGGCGCATTGGAATCCGGCCCCGATACATTCGACCAATCGGCCTTGCAGCGCATGCAAACCTCGCGGCGCGGGCTGCGCAAACGTTCCCGTCTTTCGATTCCGGAAATGATCAGATTTATCTGAATCCCGCTCTTTCACCATATTTGGCAAAACTAAACCGGAAGGAGATAGATGCTGTGTTCAAATTTCATTTAGAATCAGCCGGTTATCTTTATTGAGAGAAAGCCTGCGGAGGTAATGCGGCCGTCGACGAGGGAAAATCGGCGCCCGAATCCCCGCGAGGCAATGCCGACAGGCCAGATCGGCGGCACCAGGCGGAATTATCAGCTGCCAAATCAAGATGGCGTTCAAGTCGTATAAACAACTCCTGCGAGATAATCAATTGGAGATTTGGCGTTTGAAACGGTATTTATGAAAGAATCGAGCGGTGATAATGCGCCGGATTGCCTTGAATCGGGGTTATCGGTTCTGCTCGTCGACGATCAGCCGTTCGTCGGCGAGGTGATCCGCCGCGCGCTGCGCGGCGAGCACGATATCGACCTGCATGTGTGCACCGACGCGCACCGGGCGATGGCGGTCGCGCGCGACGTGAAGCCGACGGTCATCCTGCAGGATCTCGTGATGCCGGAAATCGACGGCCTCGATCTCGTTCGCGCGTGGCGCGCGGACGCCGACACCGCACGCGTGCCGATCATCGTGCTGTCGGCGAAGGAAGAGCCGATCGTCAAGCGCGAGGCGTTCATCGCCGGCGCGAACGACTATCTCGTGAAGCTCCCGGACGCGATGGAGCTCACCGCGCGCATCCGCTATCACTCGAATTCGTACCTGATGTCGCGGCAGCGCGACGAAGCGCTGGACTTCCTGTCGCACGACATGCGCTCGCCGCAGACGTCGATCCTCGCGCTGCTCGAGGTCTACCGGACCGAGCACGGCGACATGCCGGCGATCATGGAGCGCATTGCCGGCCACGCGCGGCGCGCGCTCGCGCTCGCCGACGGTTTCATCCACCTGACCCGCGCGCAGTCCGAACGTCGTGCGCACGAGGTCCTGAGTCTCAACGAGATCGTGCTCGATGCCGTCGACCAGCTATGGGAGAAGGCGGCCGGGTTCGGCAGCCGCGTCGTCGCCCACGTGCCCGACACCGAGTGCGTGACGATGGGCGACCGCATGATGCTCACGCGCGCGGTCGCGAACCTGATCGACAACGGGCTGAAGTACGGTCCGGCCGGCACGGACGTCCACTGCACGCTGCGCGACGACGACGGCGCCTGGCTGATCGGCGTCGAGGACGCCGGCTCCGGCATCGTGCCCGAACAGCGCACGGCGGCGACCGAGTCGTTCGTGCGGCTCGAGTCCGTGCATGGCGCGGCCCGCGGCGGCTTCGGCCTCGGGCTCGCGTTCGTCCGCGCGACGGCCGCGCGGCATCGCGGCCAGATCCTGATGCGCAATACGGCGCGCGGCTTCATGGTCGCGCTTCGGCTGCCGGCGCAGGCGGAGCGGTGATTTCGCGGCGCGGCCCGCCGGTGCCGCGCTGCCCGAGAGACCCCGATGCGCTCGTGGCGCGCCGTCCGGCGCGCAGGCGGGCGCGGTTTTTTTCAACGCTGAATTTAGAAAGCCCATAACGAACATGGCCACCGTGACGCCCCGTGCGACCAATGAAAGCCTGCATCCGACGCTCGGCGCCGCCGCCCGGCTGACGCTCGGCAACCGCATCCTGCTCAGCTTCGGCGTGTTGTTCGTCCTGATGCTGGTGACCGCCGGCGTGTCCTACGAGCGTCTGCGCGCGATCAACAGCGAGGCCGTCAGCATCGAGCGCGACTCGCTGCCCGGCGTCTATCTCGCGGCATCGCTGCGCGGGTCGGTCAACGAATCGTTCGCGCTGCTGCAGCAGGCGACCTTCGTCGATACCGATTCCGAAGCCGTGCAGCGTGACCTCGCGAAGATCGCCGATGCGCTGAAGGAGGTCGAATCGCTGTCGGTCGACTACCAGAGCACGACGTTCCGCGACGACGACCGGCAGCGTTTCGCGACCTTCCGCGGTTCCTACGACCGCTACGTGCCGCTGCTGAACGACGCGATGCACAAGAGCCATGCGTCGCGCGACGACGCCGTGGCCGCCTATGCGAAGACCCTGCCCGTGTGGAACGAGGTCGTGCGCAACGCGAATACGCTGGTGCAGGAGAACCGCAAGTTCGCCGACAACTCGGCGAAGCTGATTCGCGAGTCCGTGCAGGACACCGAGTTCGTGCTCGCGCTCGCGCTGGGCATCGTGCTGCTGTCCGCGCTCGTGCTCGGCTACGGGGTGTTCCGCGCGGTCACCGTGCCGATGGCGCGGCTCGTCGAGGTGCACGACGTGATGCGCACCGGCAACCTGACACGCCGCCTCGACCTGCGCCGCCGCGACGAGTTCGGCACGCTCGAGACCGGCTTCAACCGGATGGCCGACGAACTGACCGAGCTGGTCGCGCGCGCGCAGCAGTCGTCGCTGCAGGTGACGACGTCCGTCGCCGAAATCGCGGCGACGTCGCGCGAGCAGCAGGCGACCGCCAACGAAACCGCGGCGACGACGACCGAGATCGGCGCGACGTCCCGCGAAATTTTCGCGACGTCGCGCGATTTGCTGCGCACGATGAACGAGGTGGCCGGCGTGGCCGAGCAGTCGGCGACGCTCGCGGGCGTGAGCCAGAGCGGCCTCACGCGGATGGGCGATACGATGCGCAGCGTGATGGACGCGGCCGGCTCGGTGAACGCGAAGCTCGCGATCCTCAACGAGAAGGCGCTGAACATCAACCAGGTCGTCGCGACGATCACCAAGGTGGCCGACCAGACCAACCTGCTGTCTCTGAACGCGGCGATCGAGGCCGAGAAGGCCGGCGAGTACGGCCGCGGCTTCGCGGTCGTCGCGACCGAGATCCGCCGTCTCGCCGACCAGACGGCCGTGGCGACCTACGACATCGAGCAGACGGTGAAGGAGATCCAGTCGGCGGTGTCGGCGGGCGTGATGGGGATGGACAAGTTCTCCGAGGAAGTGCGCCGCGGCATGCTCGACGTGCAGCAGGTCGGCGGGCAGTTGTCGCAGATCATCGCCGAGGTGCAGACGCTCGCGCCGCGCTTCCAGATGGTCAACGAAGGGATGCAGACGCAGGCGAACGGCGCCGAGCAGATCACGCAGGCGGTGTCGCAACTGTCGGAAGCCGCGCAGCAGACGGCCGAATCGCTGCGCCAGTCGTCGCAGGCGATCGACGACCTGACGCTCGTCGCGAACCAGTTGCGCACCAGCGTGTCGCGCTTCAAGGTCGACGCGTGACGCGCGTCGAGTCGCACGGCGGCATGCACGCGCTGTTCCTGATGTTCGAGCTCGACGGCGAGCGTTACGCGCTCGACGCGGCCGACATCGACGAGGTGTTGCCGCTCGCGACGACCAAGGCCGTGCCCGGTGCGCCCGAATGGATCGCCGGGCTGCTGATGCGCGGCGGTCAGCCGGTGCCCGTGATCGACGTGGCGATGCTGGCGCTCGGGCGGCGCGCGCATGCGCTGCGTTCGACGCGGCTGGTGATGGTCCGCTACCGCGTCGGGCCGGACGATCGCGAGCGCGTGATCGGGCTGATCGTCGAGCGCGCGACGCGGACGCTGCGGATCGACCGTACCGCGTTCCGCGCCAGCGGCGTATCGACCGCGCGCACGCGCTGGCTCGGGCGCGTCGCGAACACGCCCGACGGGATCGTGCAGCAGGTCTCGGTGTCCGACCTGATCGACGACGTCGCGCGCCTGTATCTGTTCGACGGCCTGCCGGGCCACGGAGGGGAGCCTGCATGAAAGCATCCGATTCGCGATTTCGCGGCTGGCTGCTGCGCGAGACCGGCATCGATCCCGATTCGCTCGGCAACGATTTCCTGAGCCGTGCGCTCACCGAGCGCGTGCACGCGCTGCAGGGCGACGGCGAGCGGCTGCCGTCGGCGGCGCGCCCGTCCGTCACGCCGGAAGCGCTCGATGCGTACTGGCAGCAGCTCAACGCGTCGGCCGACGAGCGGCGGGCCCTGATCGAACTGTTCGTCGTGCCGGAGACGTGGTTCTTCCGCGACCGCGAGGCCTTCGCGACCCTCGCGCGGCTCGCCGCCGAGCGGCTTGCCGCGACGCCCGGGCGCGTGCTCCGCGTGCTGAGCGCACCGTGCTCGACCGGCGAGGAGCCGTATTCGGCGGCGATGGCGCTGCTCGACGCCGGGCTCGATCCGGCCAGTTTCACGATCGACGCGATCGACCTGAGTGCGCGCGCGATCGAACAGGCGCGGCTCGGCTGCTACGGGCGCAATGCGTTTCGCGGCACGGCGACCGAGTTTCGCGCCCGCTACTTCACCGCGGCCGCCGACGGCTGGCTGCTCGACGAACGCGTGCGCGCGTGCGTGCAGTTTCGGCAGGCGAACCTGGTCGAACCGGGCGAGGATACGGGCATCCGCTACGACTTCGTGTTCTGCCGCAACGTGCTGATCTATTTCGACCGCGACGCGCAGGATCGCGTGATCGATTCGCTCGAAGGATGGCTCGCCGACGACGGGATGCTGTTCGTCGGTCCGGCCGAAACCGGCGTCGCGATGCGGCACGGGATGCGCTCGGCGCGCGTGCCGCTGGCGTTCGCGTTCCATCGCGCGCAACGCGGCGCGATGGAAGGGGACGCGTCGCGGCACGCGGCGCCGATGCCCGCGGTCGCGCCATTCCGGTGTGCGGAGCGCTTCGCGATCGCGCCGTCACCCGCCGCGCGCCCGCTGCTGGCCGTCGTGCCGCCGACGTGGATCGGTGCCGCGCCGTCGCTCGCCGCGAGCGTGCCGGCCGAGCGCCCGCCCGCGTTCGAGCCGCTGGCCGAGTTGCGCATCGACGCGCTGACCGGCACGGCCAATACCGCCCGCGCGACGAATGCGGCCCATGCGGCCAACGCGCCCGCACCGGCGGCGCCTGTGGCCGGCAGCGCCGCACCGACGCTCGAGGAAGCGCAGGCGCTGGCTAACGCGGGGGCCTTCGACGAGGCCGAGCGCGTGCTCGCGCAGTTCTCCGCGCATGCCGGACCGCACGCGGACGCGTTCTACCTGAACGGACTGATCGCGGATGCGCGCGGGCGTGTCGCGGAAGCGGGCGACTTCTACCGGAAGGCGCTGTATCTGCGGCCCACGCATCACGAAGCGCTGACGCATCTCGCGACCTTGCTCGACGTCGGCGGCGATGGCGCCGGCGCGCAATGGCTGCTCGAGCGTGCGCGCCGCTCGGCCGGATAAATGAGGATACGGGTTGGGAGCCGAGATCGGGATGACCGAGGAAAGAATGAACCGCGACGCCGTTGCCGCTGACGACACGACGATCGGCGTCGACGATTGCTGGAACCGGATCGGCACGCGCGGCGACCGCACGTGCGCGCGCCTGGCCGACTGCCTGCGCTGCCTGAACTGCCCGGTCTACGCGTCGCACGCGGCGCACCTGCTCGAGCGTCCGCTCGACGTCGCCGAGATGGCCGACGCCACGCGGCGGATCAGCGCGTTCGACGGGGCCGGCGTGCACGGCGACGACGATACGCGCCAGGCGGCGCTGGCGTTTCGCGTCGCCGACGAATGGCTCGCGCTGCCGATCGGCGTGCTGCGCGAGATCGCCGGCACCCGCCCGATTCATTCGCTGCCGCATCGCCGCCATTCGGCCGTGCGGGGCGTGGTCAACATTCGCGGCACGCTGCGCATCGCGATCTCGATCGGCGCGCTGCTCGGCCTCGAGGCGGGCAAGGGCCGCGGCGGCAACGCGGACGGCCGCTTCACGCGGCTGCTGGTCGCCGCGCACCAGGGCGACCCCGTCGTGTTTCCGGTCGACGAAGTCGAGGGCGTGCTGCGCTTCGGCGCGTCCGAATGGGTGCCCGTGCCGGCGACGGTCGGGCGCGCGAGCGCCGGCCTGTCGCGCGGCGTGCTGTCGTGGCGCGGCAAGTCGGTGGGCCTGCTGGACGACGATCGGCTGTTCGATGCCGTCACACGGAGCATGCGATGAGCGGCGATGACGATCTGAGCCACCTGTCGCTGCTCGAGCTGTATCGCGAGGAGACGCGCACGCAGACCCAGGCGCTGTCCGAGCGCCTGCTCGCGCTCGAATCGGGCGAACCGGATTCCGCCGCGCTCGAGGCGTGCATGCGCGCCGCGCACTCGCTGAAGGGCGCCGCGCGCATCGTCGGCGTGCCGCTCGGCGTCGACATCGCGGGGCGCATGGAAGACTGCTTCGTCGCCGCGCAGGCCGGCACGATCGCGCTGACGGCCACGCATGTCGACGTGCTGCTCGCGGGCGTCGACCTGCTGGTGCGCGTCGCCGATCCGCAGGCGCAGCCGGTGACGTCGACGGAGATCGAGGCGTTCGCGCTGGCGCTGACGGGCGCCGACGGCGCGCACGCGATGCCGGCCTCGGCCTATGCCGCGCCACCGCCGTTCGTCGTGCCGTTTCGCGAGCACGACAGCGCGGCGAACGAGCCGGTCGGGGCCGGCGCCGCGGTGCCGCCGCTCGCCGTGTCGGCGCCCGTGCCCGATCCGGTCCAGGCCGGCCGCGCAGCCGGGGCGGGGGCGATGCGTCGCGTGCGGGCCGATACCTTGAACCGGCTGCTGAGCCTGTCCGGCGAGTCGCTCGTCGAATCGCGCTGGCTCAAGCCTTTCGCGGAATCGATGCTGCGCGTGAAGCGCGCGCAGCGCGATGCGGCCCGTTCGCTCGATCTGTTGTACGAACAGTTCGCCGACGAGCTCGACGCGGGCGTGCTCGCGTCGGTGAACGAAGTGCGGCACATGCTCAACGACCTGCAGCGCTCGCTCGCCGAGCGCATGGACGAATTCGATCGCTTCGAGCGGCGCAGCACGCATATCGCCGA
>Ga0154006_1000669_pt1 | contig 11652 bp, 14 predicted proteins | sample TSFL090MetaG_FD_104747 | JGI IMG/M metagenome (GOLD analysis project Ga0154006, IMG submission 104747) | Attine ant fungus gardens microbial communities from Florida, USA - TSFL090 MetaG | ecosystem: Host-associated > Fungi > Mycelium > Unclassified | place: USA: Florida, Wakulla State Forest... | reverse complement strand
TGAACGATTACTCGAACAGCAAGAGTGAAACATGACGACGTTACTTATCAACACGGTCCCCGATTCCTTAAACGTTTTCAGTCTATATCATCAACATTGCGTTCCCCGTGTCTCTAACACAAACATTATTGTAAGCGCTTTCCATTAAAATGTAAACCCTTTCATTAAAATTAGTTTCGATTATGGGACAGATTTTTTTCGATTTTTAACAAAAAAATGCTACCAACCTTAACAATTGGTAGCAGTAGTATCTATAATATTAAAATTTACCAATTATCAGTGCCATTTATTTTGAAACAACTAATGAGTAGACACTTGTATAGTAGCGCGTACTAATTACTTTTTACTTTTTGTTTCTAATAAGACTCCGAGTGCGCCTACAGTAGCTACTAAAACCGTAAAATACGTTAGCTGCCATAATGTCAGTGTCAACCCGAGAAAAAGAATTAACAATTCTAAATCAATCTTGTTATTCTCAGACTTTTCATTGAATAGTCTGAGAATAACAGAAATAAAACCCAAAACACTTAGTATCGCAACCGTTATTAAAAGTATCGTCTCAATCATCCGTTATACCCAAAATATCCGTCGATAATTCCATCACATAACATCCCCCATGTTCCAAATCGGCCACCCGACTTAGATCCAGTGGCAGCTCCCGTTAGCGCGCTGATTACTGCGTTACCAGCCGCATTTCCACCCTCTGTTTCTGATAATTCTTCATCCGTTAATTCGACAAACTTTGAATCTAAAATAATATCGTTCATTATAAGCCCGCCTAATATGATATTTTTAATTAAAACTCACCAGTTGCCCACGCACCGCCAATATTTTATTGCCAGGTATTGCGTCCACCTGTAACCTCAGCCACGTCCATCTCGTTTAACACTTTAAAAGTGTTTAGATTATTTATAACGTCGTGTCTCTCATTTTGGCATTGACTAATTGTCAATTCGTTTTAATGCTTCACGATGTCATCTATAGGTGTTTTATAATACTCGGACAAGGCTATTATGACGTCTACCGATGGTACTCTTTTACCAGTTTCATACATAGAAACCGTTGTTACATCAACGTTTACAGCACATGCAACCTCGTTTTGAGTTACTCCTTTAGTAACCCTAAGCATTTTTAAGTTAATGGACACATCATCAGAATTTCCACCAATTATTTTCGATAATTCATATTCATTCAACGTTTCGAAACGCCTAAAATCATTTAAAACACATCCATTCATTAGCTATTCGTCCTTTGTTAGATTATCTTTTACATAGTTAAACCATGTCTTTTCGCCAGTTATAACCGTTACCTGTCCCACCGTTCCATACTTTAATTGCGCATATTCCAAACTTGATGCACGCACTTGAGCAACTACTTTAAAGACATTCCCATTCTTTGTATTGGTTGCTGAAGTATCAACATTTGAAATACCACCATTGATTAAAAGGGGTGTTGATATTCGTTTACTTACTCGAAAACGAATTTTCTCCCCTTTCTTAATACCTGATACTTCATCAGCTGGCACTACAAATTCAACATTTATCGCCGAATTTTGAGACATATCTGGGTAAATTTCCGCAATATTTGTTCCTTTAGCTAGATACTTAGGGTTTGTCTTATTAGTTAATACGTGCATAATCCCTGACGTATTAGCCGATACAGTTGTTTCTGATATTTCTGAGTTCAATGATTTCAGTTGCGCGTCTAATTTATCAACTGTCTCCTTTTGATCCGCATATTCTTTAGTTACAGATGCCAACTGATCAGATTTTAGCGATGCAATCTTTGCCTCCGTTGTTAATCTAGAAACATCCGCACTTTTCCCCAAAGATTGTGCTTGCACATTATTGTTCTCAATCGTTGCGTTTAATTGCTCAATCGATTGATTAATAGTCATCAACATTTCTTGTCGGGTCTTATTCTTATCTGCTTCTGGCAGACCCTTAATTTGAGCGGCGTAGCTATCATACAAATAAGCATATGGATTATCAGTTAAACCGCTATTATTGTCCCTATTAATCGCATCTTCAACAGCTTTATACTGTGTAATCTTATCATTCGCTTGCTTATTAGCCTCTTGTAACGCACCTTGTTGCTGATTAACTTGTTGATCCGTTGCTTGCTTATCACTAACTTGCTGACCAAATTCAGAATTCAATGCCTTAACCTGAGCCATATAGTTATCAAACATGTCAGAATAACCAAACTCATCTGCTTGTGCAAACCTATCAGAATCAGATTCAACACTCATTTTGTAGACATTCAATGCTGCTAGCCTATCACTAGCCGTTTGTACCTGGCTATTTACCAATGCTTTACTTGCCGATCCTGTATCATCTTTATAGGTTAATAACACATCACCCGGAGTAACCTTCTTACCTTCAGATAAATTATTTAATTCAATTGGATTACTACTTGTAGATTGAACAACTGTCAGCACCTTTCTTGGCACAACTTGACCAGCTTCCTTTACCGTTAATTCTCTTTTGGCAAATACCGAGAATACAACTAAAAATACCAATAACAAAAACACCGGAACAATAACTAACGTGGCAAAATTTCTATAACGTCTTTCGTAGAATTCCGCACTTTCTAAAAGTTTTTTATCAAACATATGGAACTCTCCTAATGGTTAACCAACTGGGCATAAAATCCGTCAGTCGCCAACAGATCTTCATGTGTACCTGATTCAACCACTTGTCCTTGGCTCATCACAATCACCTGTTCTGAACGCTCAGCAATTGTTAAACGATGGGCCACAAAAATAATAGTCTTATCGAGTTGCATCAGGTTATCAATCACATTCTTCTCAGTCAGAACATCCAGCGCACTGGTCGATTCATCCAAAATTAAGATTGGCGATTTCGTTAACAATGCTCGCGCAATTGCTATACGTTGTTTTTGCCCACCCGACATACCACCGTCTTCTGAAATTTCAGTTTCAAACCCTTGTGGCATTTGTTCAATGTCCGACTGTATTTGAGCAATTTCCAGCGCTTTTACTACATCCTCGTTTGTTGCATCAGGATCAGCTCCTAGCAACAAATTTTCTCTCACACTGCCTGTAAAAATAAATGGTGATTGTGGTACATAAGTCACCACGCGTCGTAATTCTGTTTTATCAACGTGCACTATATCCTGTCCACCAATAAAAATTTGTCCAGATTCAGGTTGAATAAATTGAATAATTGATTTAACTAAAGTTGACTTACCAGACCCGCTAACACCAACCAGGGCAACTTTAGAATTCTCCTTAATATCTAACGACACATGATCTAGTGCGTTGCGACCGAATCCGTATTTATAAACAATGTCATTCAACTGAATGTCACCATTTCTAGCTTTAACCAACCGCGTTGATTTAGTATCAAATTCTGAAGACACTAAATAGACTTCATTTAACCGGTTATTTGCGACTGATGCTGCTTGTAGTTTGGTCTGCAGGTCAATAATGCTTTGCAAAGGATCTGTGAAGTAACCTAGAAGTGCGTTATATGTCACTAACTGTCCAACGCTAATCGTATTTTTCATAACAAGTTGCGCACCAACCCATAATACTGCCACATTTAAGATTAACTTTGTTCCGCTCTTGATTGCGGATTGCAAAGCCGTCGCTTTTTGATAAATAAAAGACTTATCCAGATACTCAACGAACTCACGATCTACTTTTTGGTAACTTGCTTGTTCCCCCGTCAGTGCCTTAATTGTTTCCATGCCATTTATATCCTCAATAATCGAGGAATTAAGCATTGAATTACTTTGCATCGTATCATTGTTCATTTTTTCAAACGGCTTCTTAAATGCCAAAACGATAACAACATATAAGGGTAGCGAAGCTAACGTAATAAAGAATAATTGCGTATTTTGAATCACTAAAACACTACCAACAATTACTAACGTTCCGACATCCAAAAACATTGTCAAAATAGTACTCGCAACAGCGTCAATAATTGAATTTGCGTCACCAAATCGAGACGTAATCTCTCCTGTACGTCGTGTGGCATAAAAAGACATTGGCAATTCGAATAAGTGTTTAATGTACGACAGGATAACGTCGATAGATAACCGTTGTCCCATGATTACCAAAAGGTAATCACGTGCAAAGCTAAGTAATTGCTGAACAATATATGTCACAATCAATCCCAAAGACATTATCCCTAAAGTGTTTTTCATTCCATCTGGAATATATGTATCAATAATTGCTTGTAAATAATACGATCCTGCAATGCTAATGACTGTAACTAACAATGCTGCAAGAACGACTAATGTAATTAATTCCTTTTGTTTAAAAACAATTGGTAAAAATGAAAAGAAACTATCGCGACTGTCTTTCGCTGGTTTATATTCTGGCTTAGGACCAATAAAGATGGATACGCCCGACCATTCACGTTCAAACCGGGCACGTGTCATCTTTGTCTTAGAAACAGAACGATCTGGATCTGCCGTCCAAATATATTTGTCGTTATAACCATAAACAACGTAATAATGCAGGAACTTACCTTCTTTATTTACATGCGCTATAAACGGCAAGGGAATTCCAGGTTCATCAAACAATGACATGTTAGCTCGAATAGCTCGAGTCTCAAACCCTAACGCATCAGATGCTCTGACAATACCTAGCGCTGTTGTTCCATCTAAATCAGTTTTTGCTTCCTCTCTTAACCTAGCAAGAGAAAGTCTTGTTCCATACTGATTTGCCACCATAGACAACGCTGCAACTCCACAATCTCTCTCATCAACTTGTGGTATGTATCTCTTTAGCCTAACCTTCGACAAAACCCTACCCCTTATTAAATTATTTCCAACCTTTTAATTATGTGCCATTTTTTACTCTAATAAAAGGAGAGTAGGTTTACAGATGTAAATCGTGTACACCAAAGGTCGTCGACATAACGTATATTAAACCAATTGTTTGCTACATCTTGGTAGACAGCCTTAATTAGTTCCCATTGTGTTAAACTTACCATGCTTCTCTTTAGTCGCATGAGTTATACGCTTGGTTAGATATCGGCAACTGTTAAAGACCACGAAAAAACGTCTGTCCCTCCCTAGACTGACAATCGCTTGACCGCACCTCTAGTGCTTTTTATTTAATGTTCAATTTTTGTTTAGGGAACGAACTAACGGCCTTCGTATGTTGTAGCACAACATTAAATAAATATCTAAATCCGGTCAGCTCACCCAATGTTCTGTTACTCGTGTGATTCCTTTAAAATGTATTGACTATCAGTCAATACATTTTCCGGAGAAGGAAGACTAACATATAGGTATGTCGTCAACGTTAGACGATAAATTTATTTTTGTAGAGGTGTTTACTATGAATAACATTTTGCAGTTCGAAACTGTGAGCGCTTCTGAATTGGCTGTAATTTCCGGTGGTAAGGGAATTCATTTGTCAGACGCACGTATGAAGCAATTAACCGGGTTTACATGGACAAATGGAAAGATGACACCAACTTCATCTGAAGTACAGATGGCTCTTGCGAGTGCATGGGCTCATTCGCTATAATTTGAAATATGGAAAAACAAACTGAACTTATTAACTTATTGAATAAGGCAATACAAGATACCCATCAAAATCCGGAATTAAATTCGTTCCTAACTTCATTTTTGAACGATTTAAAAACAACCGGTTTTGATTCAACTCAATCTGCCAAATTTCCGCACCAAATTTCTAAAATCATTGCGCAATCGTCTTCTTCTAAATTACCTTCTTCAGTTAGCGACGTGATGTCTGCACTTCAGAAGAAGAATATTTGGTGGAACGCCGCGCGATAGAAAAGAAGGCTCCATGCCAAATAACGGTGGCAGATAATCTAGGCTTTTGATTAAAAGAATTATTTAAGACAAATGTTACATATTTTGTCTACGCATTATCAAACACAGTTTTTTCCACACAAAGAGGAGGAATAAGATGACTAAAGGCGTTTTAATTTATGATGCCAATCCTTTAAATGGTGTGAATTATTTATTCTTCAGTTCGAAGGGCATCCTGGGAGGTAATCCCAAAAAGTTTGTATCTTCGCTAAATAAAGCTCTTGCGGAATCAAATAGTTCCACTCATATTGATTTAGATATTTCAAACGGAACTCCTCGAGAACTTCAAGACTATAAATATATACTCGTTACTGAACATGCATCAAGATGGGTAGATCATAATGATTTCACAAATTCAGTAATCATTCCTATTTCTAGTGGAGATTTTTTTTACAGTAGGGTGAACAACACTCTACAACAACTATTGTAATTTTGGGGAGATACTATCATGGATAAGAATATTGATCTTTTGGACGAGCTGACTGATGAAGAATTGTCAACCATTACAGGTGGTTCATTTTTCTCATCGTTGCGTCAATTTTATGTAGATACAACCTTGGCTTACGGCGAATCATTCTGGCACAGCACAGGATCTGCGTCAACAACTCGATTCCACTGCTAGTATTAATAATTTCAGCAAAGAGCGAAGCATTCAAGTTTCGCTCTTTAATTTTGGAGAAGACAATATGCTAAATGAAGTTAACAACGTTTTCCATGGACCAGGTTCAAAAGAAATAAATGAAATTCTAGACCACGTGAAATTACAAAATACCAGTGAAAATATTTCAGTCGGATACGCTATTTTAACCCATGATAACGAATCCAGCGTAATCAGATTAATCAACTCTATAATAGAATTCGGGCTGCCATCTGAAATTATTGTTGTAGATACTGGATCTAAAGATTCAACGTTAGAACTCTTAAATACGTTACAAAATTCCAATAGAATAATACAAACTTACCAGATTAAATGGAATAATGATTTTTCCTCGGCCCGAAATTTTGCCATTGGAAAAATCAAAAGTGACTGGACGATTGTAATGGACTCTGACGAATGGATAGTCAATCAAGATTTCAATATCAAAAAAGCACTTTATGCAAGCGATATAGCTGGATATTCAATCCTTTCCGGAACAATCATTGAAGAGAGCGACAATTATAAAATGCTCGGCATACCCAGAATTTTTAAAACCGGTAAATTTAGATATACGGGATTAATTCATGAATATCTTATAAATATAGAAACAAACTATCCAGAAGAGACTATTCCTGAATTAAACCTAATAACCTATCATGATGGTTATTCAAACTTTTCTGTTAAAAAGTTTGATAAGTTAAATCGTAATATTACATTAATTCAAAAAATGCGAAAAATGGATCCGTACAATGCTCGTTGGGTATACTTCCTAAGCAGAGAAATTCTTGCCGATGGTCAATACAACAATTCAGAAAAATTACTCCTACGCCTACTAACCGACACGGGGTTAAATTTTCAGAAAGATTACATCTCTAAAGGATGGTTCTTATTGGCAAAAAATTATTATCTGACAGGTAATTTTAAAAAGCTTCACGATATATTGCCGAAATTGAAGTCCTATATTAATCTGACTGACTACACATATTTTGAAACCGTTTTAAAAATGCTCGATATCCAAAATGAAATAAATATTGTGATTAAAACCTTGCGCGAGGTACGGAGATTAACCACTAGTGACTTATCCACAAGTGAACTAAATACAGATGGTGAACACCTAGATTTCTTAATAGAGATTTCCCTATTAAAGGGAGGTCATATAACCCTTTTTGAAAAATATGCCTCATTATTAGAAAACGGTTATTTTGATCCTATTAGTGCTGGTCTAGTCATTGGAGAGAACTATCAAAACATGCTAAATAGATCCTATACCAAAGCCCATTAACATAACATGGCATATCACAAGACATCCCATCGCACCGTTTGTGGCAGTATGTACGTCCTAATTTGGTGCTGATGAACAGCACTCCCCCGACTGATTGTCGATATATTTTGAAAAGATTCTTCAACCATTGAAAAACTTACCAGGCTTCTTTTTAGCGTTGGCTAGAATATTCGTTCAATCATACGACCTGATCGAATTCCTAGAACGTACGCAAAAAGAACCAACTTAAGTAATCCGTCGTGTACTCATCCGTAAAATCCAACGATTCTACAAGTAGGTTAATCTGATATGCAGGGTGATTTTCTTCAGGTTCCTATGCAGTTGGGATATCCAACATTAGCTGATTCATGCTGTAGTTTTTATACATTGTTTGGTTCAGTCCTTTCGAGGCAGAAACCGTGGACGTTGAGTTGCCTTAATTACCACTATTATATCAATATAAAAACAGGCGCGAACCCATGTGTATCAAGGGGTCGCGCCTGTTTTTTATTCAAATTATTCAGCTTAGTTTTGTCCCAGCCTCTTTTTAAGGCAAAATATGTCCAATTATCAATAAACCCGACGACTTATCAATCTTAATGGTTAAACGTCCATCCAATAGCTCCCCTGAAAGCTCCTGCTGGTCCACCCGTTACAAGACCACCCCCACGCTTCTGCAACGGCACCACCGATAATGGCCTTAACCAATCCACCACCTTCTACCATTGATAATTCATCTTCTGAACTTACATCAAAATTCTTAATCGAATCCTAGCCTAATCCTCCCGAAACTTCCCCATAAACCCCAGTACAAATAACATTAATACCCAAAAAATTACAGATACAATAGTTGAATTTGTAACACTTTGCTCATATCCAATAAAATTGGTAACTACGAAATACACAACACCAAATACTACCGTGCCTAAATCAAGTCGTAAAAACTGTCGTACCTTGTTATTCATGTATCATTCCTCCTTGACTACATCATTAATTGCAATTCTAAATCTACCATTCGTGTATTGATTGTCTGTCAACTCCATCTTTTGACCGAATTCTTTTGCCAGTCTCATACGTGTAGATAGTCATCATATCAATGTTTGCTACCATAACTACTTTGTGGTAAGAAACCACCAATGTCACTCTCAACATTTTCAAATATTGGCTATTCTTCCACCTATTATCTTGCTTAGTTTATTTTCAGACACTATTTCAAACGTTTCGATTCGCTTCTTCACCGACTTAAAAAGTCTATCTACAGTTGATTAGCAACACACCCAACTCTTAACTACAATTATGCTTCATTTTATACTCTAATAGAAGCATGATGGGTTTACAAATGTAAATCATGTATACCAGTGGGGTGATTATCCAACGGGATTGCTAAGTTACGGTTTTCTACATTTTATGCTGCGCACCCTCATTCAAAAACAGCTACTACTCAATGAACTATAAGCAAAAGGCAGCTGTATTCAACAATGTGAGATCAGCTGCCTAAGTAAGGTTTAAAATATTAAATTTTACCGGCCATCAGTACACTTTAACTTTGAACCAGCATTTTAGCCATTACTAATATATTAGTCTGCTTTATCTCGATGTTGTGTGGCATAAATTAAGGTCAACGTCGCAACAGCCATAATAATGACTGTCACAACAAGCCCCCAATGTAAGAAAATAGACGCCAAAATTAGTGCCAACAGTCCTAATGTTAATCCCAAAGTTTTAATCGTTTGCATAATAGGTCCCCTCCTAAAAGCCATTGCTCACGGTCATTATACAACCTTGCAGCATGGTACGAGAGAAAGTCCAGAATTTTAGAACTTGTTACCAGGAAAAGTCTACTTTGTTGTAGTAGCCATTCATTAACCATACTAGCAGGCTAGTCTACTTTATCGCGTGGCAACAAACTGTCTGACAGGCTTTGTAGCTCGTTTACCAAGTTATCAAAACAGGCAGTCTGTTTGCGAACATAGGTCACAATCAATGGCAACAAATCAACGCCTTGCTTCGGGTTCAGTCCGGTAGTTGCACAGATTTTGTTTAGCCTATAAACAATTGTCTTAGGATGCACCAGCATTAAACACGCTGTCTCTTTTGTTGATGACATGTGCTGGACATATTCCCAAAACGTCAGCCAGGTTTCATCATCGATTCGTTCATAGTACGCCGCAACATTTGGATAGACCAAATCAGATTTGACCAAATCATACAGATAACCAACCCGATTAAAGATGACAACTCGCTCAAACTCGTTGGTCAGTAGCACGGCAAATAACGCTTCTTTGATACCTGTCGAAATATCAAAGTGCGCTCCCCCGACACCTGCAAAGATGTCCGGTGACAGCGCATCCAAGAAAGGTTGCACCCCTTCCGCCGACAAAACATAAATCCGGCGCTTCGCATCCAAATTAAGCGCCAAGCGATGTTCAGGCATCCGGCGTTGATCCCCACTTAAAACAACCGCTATATAACGTTGTTCCAAATCAACACCATTTATTTTAGCTTTGCTAATAAAAGCTTGGTCCAAGGCTGTATCATAGTCTGAAATATACAGCCACTGTGTCATGAAATTTTGTAGCATTGTATTTCCCCCTTGAAATCGCAGCTCAAAAACTCTCCTCCTTAATTATAAGCGTCCTCATGCAGGCAGCCCCTTAAATTTTTTGGGTTTACGAAAAAATAAGCGAGCATGACCGCTCGCTTAAATATAACTCGATTAATCTGGCACAATCACTGTCCCGTCCCCATCAGCAAGATATGCTTGCACATTATCTAACGACGTAATGACGGCAGGTCTGCCCGTATTCCGTACGAAGCTAATAGCTGCTTCCACCTTAGGCTTCATCGACCCGGCCGGGAATTGGCCGGCATCTACTAATTGTTGCATTTCCGTCACGCTAATCCGTTTGATCATCGTCTGTGACGGCTGGTTGAAGTCCTTCGCCACATAGCGTACCGCCGTCAAAATCAACAATTCATCGGCGTCAACCAATTCAGCTAGCTTAGCCGCCGTGAAATCCTTATCGATAACCGCTTCGACCCCTGTCACGTGACCTTCTTTTTCGATCACCGGTACACCACCGCCACCGCCGGCAATTAATGTCACACCATCTTGTACCAAGGCCTGAATTTCAGCAGCCTCCATGATACTAACTGGCTTGGGCGATGGGACAACCCGGCGGAAACCACGGCCAGCATCAGCGACAAATTGCCAATCCGGATACTGCTGCTTAATAGCTGGTAATTCATCAACCGTGTAAAACGGACCAATTGGCTTTGTTGGTTGACGGAAAGCTGGATCAGCTTCATCAACGACCGTACGCGTTAATACCGTGGCCACCCGTTGTGATAAACCACGAATGCTAATTTCATAATTTAAGGCATCGGCCAACCATAAGCCAATTTCACCTTGCGTCATCGCCCCTACCGTATCTAACGGCATTGCCGGGTTCTTCACTGAACTACCTTGTAATTGTTGTAGCACTAAATTACCAACTTGTGGCCCATTACCATGAGTCAAAACAAGTTGCACATCCCCAGCCGCTAAGAAATTAATCAATTGTTGCGCGGTTTGCTGGATTGCCTGTTGTTGTGCGGCTGCGCTGGGATCGTCCGTCAAAATGGCGTTACCCCCAAGAGCCACAACGATTCGTTTCGTCATTCGCGACACTCCTTTGCTTAAATCTTTAAGTTCCCCGTTGCTAAGGCCACAATGGCGCCTAGCGCGAGAACAATCACGACACCCATCATCACCAGCTCTGTCTTTGAAATCGCCTGTTGGACTTCTCGCCGTGCTCTCACATACAGCATGAACCCTAAGACATAAAGAATTGTGCAGAGCCATAAATACTGCATGCCCGAAAATACAATCGCGGTCACTTCAAAGACAACTGCAATCAGCCCCGGCAGAATAACCGACAGCTTTTTCAGTTGTAAC
>Ga0154006_1000667_pt1 | contig 11654 bp, 17 predicted proteins | sample TSFL090MetaG_FD_104747 | JGI IMG/M metagenome (GOLD analysis project Ga0154006, IMG submission 104747) | Attine ant fungus gardens microbial communities from Florida, USA - TSFL090 MetaG | ecosystem: Host-associated > Fungi > Mycelium > Unclassified | place: USA: Florida, Wakulla State Forest... | reverse complement strand
TACACTAGTGTTGTTGACTTTCATTGACTACCATCTTTATCTGATGACTCCTTTCTAGACTTGTCTTTCTCTTCTCTACAAATTCTATATTAGCATGAAGTTATGAGAACTTAGAGCTCAACTGAGGTGGTTGTTCAGGAAGAACTCAATAGAGTTTCTTGTTGGATTCTTCTAGATACTTATACAAATATTAGGTGGTCTATATGCCTACCTCCCATAATCACATGACCTTTACTAAGAACTATCTATATCTTATATAATCCTTCCCATGCTATTCATATCTTTTCTTGCGTTGTATTCTTGGATATTTCCTATTAAGTTAATAAACATGTAAGAAATATTTTCCTTCCTAGAAGTCATTTTATAACATGGTTCCTTCTTCAAGTTTCCTTATCCTGAGGAATTTTTTTATTGTCTCCAGTTCTCCTTCCATCTCTTTTCTCTCTGTTTTTTGTATTCTTTATTTGACCACCCCCATAGTACTTTTGCTGTAAACCTCCCTGGAAGTTCTCTTGAGAACTCCTTTTCATTGTTTTTTTTTTTCTGTCACCTTATTTCTTCAGCTTCTTTCTCGTACTCTCTTTCAAACTCTTCAACTAGCTCCTTTGCATTTTTCAGGTTTTCTCTATGTACTAGGAATTTTTCTTTTCCCCTGACTATCCTTTTGTTCAGTATTTTTTCTATCTCAAATTCCTTTTCTCCTTCAATGATAACTGGTTTTGGTAGAGTTTTTTTTTGTCCTTCCACCTGGGGCCTATACAATTGTACTTGACTTACATTGACTACAGAGTGTATTTTAATAGAACTAGGTAATTCTAATTCTAAAGTGTTGGTTGAGACAATTCTTTTAATTTTGTAGGGCCCCACAAATCATTCTGTTAACTTCTCCAATCTCCTTTCTATTATCTGCTATTTGAGATTCTTCATACTTAATAGTATTGAGTCCCTGACTTTATACTTTTCTCCTTTACCTTACTTTCTATCTGCGTACTTTTTCATCTCCTCCTATACTTTCTTTGATGTTGCTTTTGCCTCTTTCTGGATTTTTCTTATTCTTTCTACAAACTTCCCTGCTATCTCAAACTTTCACTTTTTTCTTCTCTTGAATCCCATTCATGGATCTTGACCATAATTTGCCTTAAAGGAGGATACTTTTGTAGCCAAGTGGATTTTGTTATTATATGCAAATTTGGCAGTCTCTAGCCAATCTGGCCACTGTTTTTGTCTGTGATCAATAAAGACCCTCAGGTATTGTTCTAGTTCCTGGTTGATCCTTTCCATTTGTCCATCTATTTAGAGATGATAGGCTGTCAACAGCTTTGTCTGGATCCCCAACAACTCATTCAGTTCCTTTATCATTCCTGCCATAAACTGTACTCCTCTGTCTGATATAACAGCTGGGACCAGCAAGGGACTCCAACACAATGGAGATGGACAGAGGAAAAGAAGAAGATAGAATGTGCTTTGTATATGGAAAGTGGGGCTATATGGCCAAGAATTGTTGGCAAAGAAAGGGAAGAGAAAGGAGGGTAGTGGAGATGCCACAGGAGTTGGCAAAAGACAATGGAAGACAGTAAGCTCCTGGCTGGCCTCCTCAAATATGTACAGTGTATTGTATCCAGAAAAACTGGGAAATAAAGTTTCTTGTCAAAGCAACACTGAGGGAGTAAGAGATGTACAGTGTACACTGTGGCCACTAAGAGAAGTATAGATAAAGATAGGACTAGAGAAGTTGGAAAACTATGAAGGAGTAGCAGTTAAAGTACTACTCGATAGCAGCACAACTAGGTTGTTTATAGATGTCCAATTTGTGAAAAGAAAAGGGTTCAACCTGGAAAAACTAAAAACCCCACTGTTGGTAAGAAATGTGGATGGAACAGTAAACATGGGAGGAGCAATTATATACCAGGTTGAGTGCAACATGTTCTTCAAAGGACATGTAGAAAAAGTAAGAATGGATGTATGTAATCTAGGAAAAACAGAGGTGATATTGGATATGCCATGGTTAGCTACCCATAACCCAGAGATAGATTGGGAAAAGGAAAAGATAAAGATGATGAGATGTCCACCCATATGTGGAAAGAAGAAACAAGGAGAAAAGGGAAAAAAAGTTAGAAAAATAGAAAAGAAGAAGGAAATAGAGGAGTTAGTGTCAAAGAGATTTTGGAAATGGAAAAGAGTGTTCAGAAAAGTAAAGTCAGAAAGAATGCCAGTGCAAAAGGCCTGGGATCACACAGTCGAGTTAAAAAAAAGGCTTCATACCTAAAAAAGGGAAGATATACTCATTATTGAGAAAAGAGTAAGAAAAGGTGCAAGCATTCATAGAAGATCAACTGCAAAAAGAATACATTCAACTATCAAAATCTCCACAGACATCACCAGTACATTTTGTAGCTAAAAAGGATAGCAAGTAACAAATGGTGCAGGATTATAGGCATGTAAACCAGTGGACTATCAAGAATGGGTATTTATTACTATTGATCCCCAATATCTTGGATGAAGTAGGCAGTAAGAGGGTTTTTATGAAACTGGACTTGAGGTGGGAGTACAACAATATCAGAATCAAAGAAAAGGACAAATAGAAGGCAGTGTTCACAATGCACAGTGGAGCCTATAAGCCAACTGTAATGTATTTTGGGCTCACAAACTCTTCCACTACCTTCTAGACAATGATGAATGACCTATTCCATGATATGATAAATCAAGGGAACACAGCCACCTTCATAGATGACATCATTGTGGCAATAGAAACAAAAGAGGTGTTAAAACAACTTGAAGAAAATGATGTCTTTGTAAAGCTAGAGAAGTAAGTGTAGGTGGAAGGTAAAGGAGATGGAGCTCCTAGGAGTAATAATAGGACCAAAGAGAGTAGAAATGCAAAAGGAAAAGGTAGAAGGAGTTCTAAGCTAGCCAATGCCAAAGAACATAAAGGAGATACAAAAGTTTCTAGGACTCATCAACTACTATAGGCGATTCATTAAGGCCTTTGCAAAACTTGCAATACCACTATATGTGTTAGTCAGAAAGGAGGAGAAGTAAAGATGGGAAAAGGCACAGGAGGAGGCGTTTAAAAAGCTGAAAAAGGCCTTTATGATAGAGCTGATCTTGGCAATACTAGACTTAGACAAAGAAATGTGAGTGGAAGCAGATATGTTGGACTATGCAACAGGAGGAGTGTTGTCGACAAAGTGTGGAGATGGAAAATGGAGGCCAGTAGCCTTTATTTCTAAGGTACTGAACACAACAGAATGAAACTATAAGATTCACAACAAAGAAATATTAACAGTAATTCAATGCCTGAAAGTATGGAGGCATTACCTAAAGGGAGTAAAAATGGAGTTCAAGATCTGAATGGACCATAAAAACCTCCAGTATTTCATGACAAGTCAAAAGTTAAACTGGAGACAAGCCTAGTGGGCCTTATACTTGTTATGCTTCAACTTTACTTTAAAACACATTTCTGGGAAAAGCATAGATAAAGCCAATGGACTGAGTCAAAGGGTAGATTGACAGGAAGGGATAGAGAAGAATAACAAAGACAGAATGCTGATTAAGCTAGAGTGGATAAGGGGAGTAGAAATGCTAGTAGAAGATGAAAATCTAAGAGAGAGGATTAAAAAGGCATAGGAAAAGGACAAAAAAGTAATAAAAGCAGTAGAAGAACTAAAGAAAGCAGAAATGAAAAGCCTCCGAGACAAGAAGTGGCCAATAGAGGAAGGAGTAGTTATGAAAGAAGGACAAATATATGTCTTAGAAGGGGATCTGAGAAGAGAGGTAGTGCATCTATACCACAATATACCAGTAGGAGGACATGGAGGGAGATGGAAAACAACAGAGTTGGCCACAAGAAATTACTGGTGGTCAGGAGTTATGAAGAAAGTAAAGAGATATATGGATAAGTGCAATGCCTGTCAGTAATATAAAAACAAGAGTGATATCTTTTGTTCCTCCTCTGCTATCTCCCCAAATTTATTTCTCATTTTACTAAACAATTCTTCTGCTATTTTTGCCTCTGATTTTCTAATCTTTTCCAACAGATCTATTTCTTTGATTATTACTTCTGTCATCTGTGTTGCTCTAACCTCCAGCCATTCCTTTTTTACTAATACTTTATCTTCATTATCTCTTTTTATTTTCACCTGCCAGTCTAGATGCCTGCTAAGGCTGTCAGCTTTTCCTATACTGCTTCCTGGTATATGTTTTAGTGTAAAATCAAATATAAATAGGTACAATGCTCATCTTGCTTGTCTTCAATTCAACTTTTGACTGTTCATGAAATACTTGAGATTTTTATGATCACTTCAGATTTCAAATTTTGTCTATGTATCTTCTAGTAGATGTCTCCATTCTTCTAGACATCAAATTATTGCCAGTATTTCCCTATCATGGATTTTGTAATTTCTTTCTGCTTTATTCAATAATTTTAAAATAAAAACTACTAGCCTCTACTTATCATCTTCACACCTCATCGAAAGTATACCTCCTATTACGTATTCTGATGCATTTGCCCTTACTTTCATCTTTTTATCCAAGTCAGATACTACTAACACCAGTTATGTTGTGAATATCTTTTTCAATTCCTTGAACATTTTCTTTTGCTCTTCTCCCTAACTTTACTTCTCATCCTTTCCAACCAGCTTATATAGTAGTTTACCTATTCTGGCAAGATCCTTCACAAATTGCCTATAGTAATTTGCTAATCCCAAGAACTTCTGTATATCTTTAATTGTCTTAGGCCTTGGCCATTCCAGAACTTCTGTCACCTTTTCTTCTTATATCTTAATACCTTCTGCTCCTATTACTAGTCCTAGAAAGTCAATCTCTTTAACCTTCTATACACACTTCTCAGGTTTCACATATAGATCATTTGCTTCTATCTTCTTCAGTACCTTCTCTACTATTTCATCATGTCTTTTCATTTTCTGTTTCTACCAATACATCATCCATAAATGCTACTACATCTTCTGTATCTATTAGATCTCTCAGGATATTGTTTATCATTTCTTGAAATGTTGCTAGTTAAGTGCAGCTTTCTATTCATCCCTCTCTTTTATTTGTACATTGTTGTACCCCCAGTGCAAGTCCATCTTTGTAAACACCTTTTTTGTCTCCATGGTATTAATCAAGTCTAAAATTAAAGGTAAAAGGTAGTTATCCTTAACTGTTCCTTTATTTAGATATCTATAATCTTATACCATTCTTTTCTTTCTATTCTTTTTCCCTACAAAGAACACTAGTGAAGTCTGAGGTGACTTCAATAGCCTAATATACCCTTTTCTCAACTGTTCCTCCACAAATTCTTTTATTTCCTCTTTTTCTTTTCTTGACATCAAATATGTCCTCTCTTTTCTTGGTATGGTCCTAAGGCTTTCTTACTGGTATCCTTTCCAATTCTGTCTTTTCAAACACTTTAAGCCACTTGTGAAATTTCTGTGGCACTATCTTTTTCACTTTTTCACTATCTAATTCAACTTCATCATTGAATTTCTCTTTCATTGACATCTTCCACTCATCTCTATCTACCTTTTCTACTGCTCTAACTTTTTTTCCTAACTTTTTTCTTTTCTCTGTCTCCTTTCACTGCTAAACTTCTCCTACAGATTGGTGGGCATCTTATCATTCTGACCTCTCTAGTCTCCTAATTTATCTTTGGGTTATGTGCTTGTAACTATGGCATACCCAATATAATGTCCATTCTCATTCTGGATGACAATGCACCCCCAACACAAGATTTCTACTGATCAGAAAAAGATACAGGTAATCTACTCAACAACACCACCCAATTACTAGATCAGGTCTTAAACATGATACCTGGGTTTGGTACTGAGTCTCCACTGGTAGTCTCTAACTAACTACCAAGTTCTCTTTACAGCTAGGGCCTGCTATCCAAAAAGACCAGTGATTGAACTGATCACCAATTGAGAACAATAAGAGAGTAAAGTTTAGGCAGGGTCCAAAGCAAACAGTGCCTGGAGTATAGAATTAAGTTTTTCTATTAGTAACTGACTCAAGAACCTTAAGTTAGAGGTTAACTTAAGGTAGCACTTCAGGGTTAGAAGAGAACTCAATGGAGTTTTCACTCAATTGTAGTCTATTATATATACAAATACACTATTTGTCCTTGTTCAAACTTCAAGTTATCTATCAGCTACTGGTTCAACTTCAGTCCATGTTTGTTCTATTTATAGCTTCTTGTTGTAGTCAAGGTAACTCATGACACTCTATTCTGTTGCTCAGACTGTTGCCAGCAAGCTTTCTTTCAAAAGTTCGTCTCTATTTTCCACATTTGCACCTATTCTAGAAGCTGTTGCTATAACTCTTGTTTTATTTTCTAAGTCCTTATCACTAGACGATGGGATGCCTAGCCTAAAGGGGAGAATAGGTACCTAACTACTTTATCTTATGGTCAAATTCACAGGCCAGACACCAATTTATTCATTTTAAATTCAACAATTTTCAAAAACTTTTTATATCTACTTTCTGCCTCCAGTGAAATACATTCATGGAATGGACCTCTCATTAATAACTCCCTCACTTTCCTCTATCCCTCCCATCTGACAGTTCTTCTTAAACTCCTTGATTACCATTGTGGACCCTTGATCTTCTTCAACCTCTTTAATGATCTCCCTACCTTTCCCTTTATCTACCCTCTCTGTTTCTGTTCTTTCCTCTTTGGACCTCTCCTAGGAGATAATCTCACTGTCTGCATTCCTAGATTCAATCCCTGTCAGTTTCTCCAGTGCAACCACAATCCTTGTCCCTGCTGCTATCAATGTGTCCATCTTGTTCATTATCTTCTCTTTTTACTTTGCTTTCAATTGCAATTTTGTTTTCCTTGCTTTCACTTGCCTTGCTACTTTCTCTTTTACCTTTCTTCATGCTTTTTCTACATCAAAAGGTTTGCAGGCAAACTTGGCCTTTACACAGAAGGCACATGATTTTGCATTCCTGAAAATTGTTTGGAAAAATAGTTGAAAATCAAGAAAGAAAAGTTTTTGCAAAGTTCTTTTGATTCTTGAATCAGGTGATATTTATATTGCTTATCTATCAAGAGCTTCGAGAGCTCAGCCTTAAAGAGGGAATAGTTTTTTCTTCTGCATCTTAATTCCTTCTACCCCTATTACCAGTCCAAGAAAGTTGATCTCTTTGACTTTCCAAACACATTTTTCTGGTTTTATATAGAGATCATTCTCCTCCATCCTCCTTAATACTTCTTCTATTATTTCATCATGCTTTTTCTCATTCTCTATTCCTACCAACACATTGTCCATAAATGCTACTACATCTCCAGTATCAATTAAGTCTCTAAGAATATCATTTATCATTGCCTGGAAGATTGCTGGTGAATTTGTGAGACCAAAGAACATAACTGTGGGTTCATACACCTCTAGATGTATAGTGAAGATGGTCTTCCATTCATTCCCTTCCTTTATCTATACATTATTGTACCTCCATCTCAGATCCATCTTTGTAAACACTTTCTTTGTATCTATAGTGTTGATTAAGTCCACAATTAATGGTAATGGATAGTTATTCTTAACTATTTTTTTATTTAGGTATCAATAGTCCTGTACCATTCTTTTCTTTCTGTCCTTTTTTCTCACAAAGAATACTGGTGAAGTCTGGAGCAACTTTAAGGGTCTAATATACTCTTTCCTCAACTGTTTCTCCATAAATTCTCTTACTTTCTCTTTTTCTTCTCTCAACATTAAATATGTCCTTCCTTCTCTTGGTACAAAATCTTCTCTCAGATTTATTGCATGGTCCTAAGGTTTTCTCACTGGTATTCTTTCCGATTCCATCTTCTCAAACACCTTAAGCTACTTGTAAAATCTCTATAGTACCATTTTCCTCACTTTTTCTCTATCTAATTCAACTTCATTGTTAAATTTCTTCTCTATTGACATCTTCTATTTATCTCTTTCTGATTTTTCTATTGTTTTGATTCTTCTCTCTTCTTTCCTTTCTTTTTCTGTCTCTTTTTTTGCTACTATACTCCTTCCACAGATTGGTGGGTATCTTGTCATTTTGACTTTCCCAGTCTTCTAATTTATCTCAGGATTGTATACTTGTAACCATAGCATATCCAGTATGACATCTGTTCTCCCCAGATCACATACATCTATCCTCATTCTTTCCACATAACTTTTGTGGTACATATTTACCTCCACCTGGTGTGTAATCGCTCCTCCACTATTATTTGTACCATCTACATTTCTTACTACCACTGGTCTTTCTAACTTCTATAGCTTAAATCCATTTCTTGCTGCCATTTTTCTGTCCATAAACATTCCTGTTGCACTGCTATCCAAGAGCACTTTTACTGTTATGCCTTTATGCATATCCACTTTCTTTACCCTAATGTTCAACCACACTTCTCTTGACATTTTGAACATTCTCCTGACATCTTTTTGCTTGTCTTCCTCTTGTACTGTTCTTTTTAGAACTCCTGTCCACATGCCACCCTGCTGTGCCTTTCTCTCTATGGGGTGCTACCACTCTCCAATTCCACTATGGTTTTTTCTTTCCTGTCCTACATTCTAGACACAGGATCTCACTTCTTTCTCATTCCAGCACTCTTCTTCCTATTGCATCCTTTCTTCTACACTTTATACACTGCACCCTTGTCATCTCTCCCCTCCTTGCTTCTTTCTCTCTCTAGTTTCATGCTTCCTGGCAAAGGTTACACTACATATTTTTTACTTGTCTTTCAAGGAGAAACCCTTGTCTCCAATTTTCATGGGTTTGAACCCCCTTACTTTCACATTCCCCACACTCTACATAGGTTGCTACTGTCTTCTCTGTGATCCATCCCCTCTCAAGTAGAAGTGCCTCTGCTAGGGGCATGTTCCCCTTGTCACAATATTTCTGTGCCTTTTCCCATATAGGATGTACTGGTCTCCTCTCTTGCTGTACCTTTTGTGGACCAACCACACATGCTACCTGCTCATTTCTCTCCTTTTGTCTTTCTACTTCTATATTTGGACATTCCCATTTGCAGTGTCCAATCCCTTAATATCTAAAACACTTTACTTCCTCTACTCTTTCCTGCCGCCTTACCTCTATTTCATTTCTCACTCTACACTGTATCACCCTAGTCACCAACATCTCATATCTATTTTGGGGTTTTTCTCTTTTCTCTTTTTCCTCTTCTTTCTTTGTCCTGCAGTTACAGGCCAAGTGCCCAAGCTTTCTACAACTCCAACATTCTCTTTCTCTCCTTCTCTCTAACTGTGTTCTTAGTGAAGCAAAGGCTCACTTTTCTTTGAGCATGTTGCTCGGGAGGTTGTTATATTGTTGTTGAGACAGTGTTAATGCCTCAAGGTTGAAATGAAAGGTTTTTGATCTTACTAAAGTTATGTCTGCTAGGGTACAAGATCTTTACCCAGCCAGACACCTACTACCTTACTGACTACTGCCCTAGTATTAGGGTTATACTATCACCTCTAAGAAGAGGATCCCTACTTTAAGCAGCTTCTTAAGGATACGCTACTATTCCTCTGTGTATATGGATCACAATAGACCCCCAGCACAAGGTTGATAAAGTGAAAGAGTACAAGTAGTCTACTGAACACCACTCAATTGCAAGGTCAGGTCTTGGATATGATACCTGGGTTTGGTACCACACTGTCACTGGCAGTCCCTAACTGACTACCAAGTCCCCTTAAGCCAAGGGCCTGGCTATGTATGGAAGTAACTAGCAATCACAATGATCACCAGTCAAGGGTCAAAATAATGTGAGAGTAAGAGAATAGACAAGGCTCAAGATGAACAGTGTCTAAGAAGTGGTATTGAGTTCTTCTATTGTGCAACTCAAGTTGAGTTGACTCAGTAGCTAAGTCTTTGAGGGTTACAAAGAGAACTTGATGGGATTCTTGCTCAATTGTGCCAGCTACTTATACAAGTATGCTATTTGCTCTCATTTACATTAATGGTATTCTATAACCAGCCAAGAGGCTGCCAGTTCAATTCCCTTGTCTGTTATTCTATAAATACATATCTTTGGTCATAGTTAAGGTAACTCATGACAGTTGGATTATGAAAGAACAGATAAAGAATATTCTTGGTTAACTATATCAGAACTGAAGAATGCAACTAACTTTGTGAATGAGCTTCATCTTTGATATCTTTATAAACCAGGCCTAGAGACACTTCTTGTTTAACTGACTAAATAAGACTACAAGAGCAAATTAATAGCCATAAAGGTATAGCCATAAAGAGAGGGTACTGTCATACCCAACTGTAAGGGAATGGCTGTCACTCTAGGACTAGGCTTAGCTGAGTATTTGGTTTACATACACCTAGCTTATCTTATCTCTGATGCCCTTCTATCTACTCCCTTACCCTTCTATCTACATGTTGCTCTAATCATTCTATTTAACTTAGATAGGAAGTGCTATTATTGGACTGTAGCTTACATGACTATGTACAGACTGTCTTCTATAGTATATATAGGAGCTTGTATGGGTAGATTTACCTTTACTCAAATATCACACTAGCTTCCAGAACCTCTACCTAGCTTATTAGGCAATGCCTCTAAGTGTTCCCCTTATACCAACTATATAACACTACTGATCCCATTGCATCACCACCAGTAATCACTCAACAAGGATTAAGTAATCCTTCCTGATCCTACTTAAATACTAGCTCCTGTAGTAAAATACCTTAGCTTTGTTCTCTCAGGAATATCAATCTGTTTACTACTAGAAACTATCTCTAAGCTTAGTTTTCCCCCAGCACAGTAGAAGACTCACTATTCTTAGCCACTTCCCTTTCAGAAGTAGATCCTGATAGTACCAATATCAGCAGCAGTATCAATAGAAGATGAAACAACTAGAGTAGGAGGGGATGCTGTAGCTAGAATAATACTAGTTGCTTGAGCAGAAAACAAAGCAAAAGGTATAGAGGACTACACAGGGGAACTTAACACAAGACAAGGCATACTACCATTGAAATGCCCCCATAAACTCTTTTTCTTAATTGTAGTCTAAAAACAAAGTAAGAATATTGTCTAGTTTTTCCCAGATATATCAAGCAAGATATCAGTTATAGTGGCTATATTGTTTCAAGTATTAGATTAGGTTCTTCAGCAATTTATAGTAGGGTGAAGCCTGTAACCTGAAAAAATACTAAAAGAATATAAGTAACTCAGTCATTTAAAGCTACACAAGAACTGAAGATACATACTGGAGGCTTAAAGTATAAATATGTAAAAAAAACAATAAAAAAGAACTTTATTATAGCTACTATTCTTAGGTGGAATGGAATAATGATAAATAACAATATAAAAATAAAATCTACTCCATATTGCTGTCATGGAGTATAGTTTGCATTTCTAATACTAATACCTATCAACCTACATTTCAATAAGCTAGCTAGGCACTATAACCTATATGTAGCTACTCTTCTATGTCAACATGCCATCTGTACTCTTCTTAACTCTCATCATTCCAAAATAGCACTACTCTACTACATAGCCATAAGCTAACTTATCCACAAACAAAACCTTTGATTAAAAAGTGTAGTAGTTAACATTAATTACTACCTGTCAAGTAGGAAGAGAATAATAGTATAGGAAGGCTAGAACATACTGTGAATTACTATGAATATACTATGAGTATGTACTCTAGGTTCTGGAAAGTGATGCAATAAGT
>Ga0154006_1000665_pt1 | contig 11670 bp, 10 predicted proteins | sample TSFL090MetaG_FD_104747 | JGI IMG/M metagenome (GOLD analysis project Ga0154006, IMG submission 104747) | Attine ant fungus gardens microbial communities from Florida, USA - TSFL090 MetaG | ecosystem: Host-associated > Fungi > Mycelium > Unclassified | place: USA: Florida, Wakulla State Forest... | reverse complement strand
GCTGCAAAAGCGCGGGCGGTTCCGCACGGCCTACGAAGGCCAGACCCTGCGCGACAACCTGGGCCTGGCTCGGCCTGCCAACCGCCACGCGAAGAAGTCTGCATGAACACCGGCAACACCGCTACGCTGCCGACCCGCCCGGCCGGCAGGCCGTCCCGCTCTTACCGCCCCGACATACTCTGGCTCGCCCTGCCGACCGCGCTTTTCCTGCTGGTGTTCCTGGCCTATCCGGCCGTCAAGGTGCTGGCGCTGAGCCTGATGCAGAACAACACCGGCATTTTCTCGACGGCGGCTTTCGAGCGCTTCTTCGGCCCGTCGGTCTACAACCGGGTGCTGGGCAATACCTTTGCCATTGCCTGGCAGACGACCGCCTGGTGCCTGGCGGGCGGTTATCCGCTGGCCTACTGGCTGTCGCGCCAGCCGGTACGCCGGCAGCAGTTCCTGGCGCTGCTGGTGCTGCTGGCCTTCTGGACCAGCGCGTTGGTGAAGAACTTTTCGTGGCTGGTGCTCTTGAGCCGCACCGGCTTCATGTCCACGCTGATGCAGGCCCTGGGCCTGCCGGGCGGCGATCACCTGCTCTTCAACCGGGCCGTGGTGATCTTCGCCATGACGCATACCCTGCTGCCGCTGGGCGTGGTGAGCATGCTGCCGGTGATGAACCAGGTCGACGAGCGCTGCATGAACGCCGCCTCCACCCTGGGCGCCGACCGGGCGCAGGCGTTCTGGCGGGTGTTCTTTCCCTTGTCGATGCGCGGCGTAGCTTCGGCCGGGCTGCTGGTGTTCATCAGCGCGCTGGGCTTTTTCATTACGCCGTCGTTCCTGGGCAGCCCCAAGGAAATGATGCTGGGCCAGCTCGTGATCGTGCAGATCAACGAGCTGCAGAACTGGCAGATGGGCTGCGCCCTGGCCGTGGTGCTGGTGCTGACCGCGCTGGTCTGCTGCGTGGTGTACGACATGGTGTTCGGCCTGTCGTCGCTGGCGGGCGGCGATGGGCAGGCGCGCTCGATGCGCAGCGAGCGGCTGCGCGGGCTGGGCATTGCGCTCACCAGCGCGCTGGGCACGGCTGGCTCCAAGGTGTTGCGCGTGGTTGAGAAGCAGCCGCTACGCCTGCCGTTGCTCTCGATCTACGGCTGCGCGCTGCTGGCGGTGCTGCTCTTTCCCATCGTGGCCATCGTGCCCATGGCCTTTACCGACAGCACCTTCCTGTCGTTTCCGCCTTCGGGCTTCAGCCTGCGCTGGTTTGGCGCGTACTTCGATTCGCCGCTGTGGATGGAAGCCACGCTGCGGTCTTTCGGCATCGGCCTGGTCACGGCGCTGATCGCCAGCGTGCTCGCCACCTCGGCCGCGCTGGCCGTGCTGCGCTCGAACAGCCGCCTGCGCCGCCCGGCCTTCCTGCTGTTTCTCTCGCCCATGATGATCCCCAGCATCGTCATCGCCATCGGCATGTTCTACCTGTGCGCGCGCTTCGGCCTGGTGGCCACCAATGCGGGCATTGCGCTGGGGCATATCGTGATCGCCCTGCCCATCATGTTCGTCATCATGCTCGGCACCTTCAAGGGCCACGACTGGAGGCTGGACAGCGCCGCCGCCACGCTGGGCGCCAACCGCCTGCAGGTGCTGCGCCGCGTGACGCTGCCGCTGGTCAAGGCGGGCCTGGGGGCCGCCTTCGTCATCGGGTTCCTGACCTCGTTCGAAGAGCTGACGGTGGCGCTCTTCATCGGCGGGGGCATCAAGAGCACCGTGCCCAAGCAGATGTGGACCGACATCGTCCTGCAGACCACGCCGCTTTTGGCGGCCGCGTCGACCGTGGTGCTGGTGGTGGTGACGCTGCTCTTTCTGTCGGCCCATTACCTGCGCCCGCGCAGCGGCCGGACTTGAGCGACCAGGAACGGAAAACTGAAGGAAAAGCGCGTATCCTGAAGCGTACGGTAGCCATATGGACGCTCTGGTAGGGTAAAGTCTGTTAAAAATCAGCCCAGCCGATCCCGGTTTACGCTGGAGTTATCCATGCAGCCTTCCGAACCCTACGCAAAGTCACCGTACAAGAGCAAGGGTGGCTTGCGTCGCATCCTCAATGCCCTGCGCTATTCGCTGCAGGGCCTGAAAGCCGCCATCAAATACGAGGCCGCCTTTCGGCAGGAGCTGGGTCTGGCCATCCTGCTGGTGCCCGCCGCCTTTTTCCTGGGCCGCACCACGGCCGAAGTCTTCATCCTGATCATGTCGGTCATGCTGGTGCTGATGGCCGAACTGCTCAACTCCGCCGTCGAAGCGGTGGCCGACGCCCTGTCGGTCGAGATCAATCCGCTCCTGGGCCGCGCCAAGGACCTGGGCAGCGCGGCGGTCATGCTGATGCTGCTGTTTACCGTCGCCGTCTGGGCCGCAGTGGCCATCAGCCGGTTCTTTGTGATCTAGCGCCTGTTCCTGAAAGGAGTCTCTCCATCATGAACGCTCCCGCCGATTCGCCAACAGCATCCCCTGTCGTTGTCGTAGGCGGCGGCGCGGGAGGCCTGGAGCTGGCCGCCAAGCTGGGCCGCGCGCTCGGCCCGGACCGTGTCACGCTGGTCGACAGCGAGCCCTTTCATATCTGGAAGCCTTCGCTGCACGAGGCGGCCGCCGGCACCCTGGACATCCACCAGGAAGGGCTTTCGTACCTGATGCTGGCGCATATGCGCGGCTTTACTTTCGCCCAAGGCACCCTGCTGGGCGTGGACCGCGCGCAGCGCCTGATCCGCGTGGGCCCGGTCGTCGATGCCGCCGGGCAGGTCGTGCTGCCCGAGCGCGAATTGCCCTACGGCATCCTGGTGCTGGCCATCGGCAGCATCTCGAATTTTTTCAACACGCCCGGCGCGGCCGATTATGCCGTCACCCTGGACACCACCGAGGCGGCCGAGGCCTTCCGCCTGACCATGCTCAAGACCATGGCCCAGGTGGACCAGGCCAAGGACGGCAACCCGCAGGCCCGGCTGCGCCTGGTCATCGTGGGCGGCGGCGCCACGGGCGTGGAGCTGGCCGTGGAACTGCGCGAAGCCAGCCACGTGATCAGCGCCTACGGGCTCAAGCGCTTCGATCCCGAGCATGACCTGGACATCACCCTGGTCGAAGGCGCGCCGCGCATCCTGTCGCCGCTCCCTGAAAAAATCTCGCGCGCCGCCCATGCCCGGCTGATCACGCTGGGCATCCGTGTCGAGACCGATTGCCGGGTGTCCGAAATCACGCCCACCGAGGTGCGCACGGCCGATGGCCGGGCCTTTCCGGCCGACCTCTGCATGTGGGCCGCCGGCATCAAGGGGCCGGCCGTCCTGGCCACGCTGGACCTGCCGCTGAACCGGCTGGGCCAATTGGAAGTGAACGAGCGCCTGGAAAGCCCCGACCCGCATATCCTGGCCCTGGGCGACTGCTGCGCGGCGCCCTGGGTCGAGAGCCGCAACCGTGCCGCCCCCAGCCAGGCCAAGAATGTGCCGGCCCGCGCCCAGGCGGCGCACCAGCAGGCCGCCTACCTGTCGGAGAAGATTGTTTCGCGCGCGCGGGGCGTGATGGAGCCATCCGCCCCCTACTTCTACCTGGACCATGGCTCGCTGGTTTCGCTGGGCCGGGAGGCCGGCGTGGGCAGCCTGATGGGCAAGCTCAGCGGACGCGGGCTTTTCATAAGCGGTACACTGGCGCGGTTCATGTACATGAGCCTGCACCTGATGCACCACCGCGCGGTGCTCGGGTTCTGGCGCACGGCCGCCCTGGCGCTGGCGCGCCTCCTGATGCGGCGCACCCAGCCCCGCGTCAAGCTGCACTAGCCTCCGGCCATCTTTTTCTCTCGCCTCGATGACGTTCCTGCAAAAACTCCAAGACGCCTGGACCGCCAACGGCTCGCTCCTGCAAGTCGGACTGGACCCTGACCCCAAACGCTTTCCCGCCGAGCTGCAGGGCAAGCCCGACGCCATTTTCCAGTTCTGCCGCGACATCGTCGATGCCACGGCCCCCTACGCCAGCAGCTTCAAGCCGCAGATCGCCTACTTCGCCGCGCACCGCGCCGAAGACCAGCTCGAGGCCCTGTGCCGGCACATCCACGCCGCCCACCCCGCCCTGCCCATCGTGCTCGACGCCAAGCGCGGCGACATCGGCTCCACGGCCGAAAACTACGCCCACGAAGCCTATGAGCGCTACCAGGCCGACGCCGTCACGGTCAGCCCCTATATGGGCCTGGACTCGGTCGAGCCGTACCTGGCCTGGAAAGACCGCGGCGTCATCGTGCTGTGCCGCACGTCCAACCCGGGCGGCTCCGACCTGCAATTCCTGAAGCTCGCCGACGGCCAGCCGCTGTACCTGCACGTGGCAGGCCTGGTGGCCGACAAATGGAACAGCGCGGGCCAATGCGGCCTGGTGGTGGGCGCCACCTTCCCCGAGGAACTGGCCGCCGTGCGCAAGCGCATCGGCGACAGCTTGCCGCTCCTGGTACCGGGCATCGGCGCGCAGGGCGGAGACATTCCCGCCACGGTCAAGGCCGGCCGCAACTCGGTCGGCACGGGCATGATGATCAACTCGTCGCGCGCCATCATCTACGCCAGCCAGAGCGAGGATTGGCGCGAAGCCTCGGCCAAGGCCGCGCAGAGCTTGCGTGACCAGATCAACGCCGTTCGTTGAATCCACAACACCGTTCGTTGAATCTGGCTTCACTTCTGTTTGTGCAAGATCGTGGAAGTCTCGTTCTTGAGACGTCTGTCGAGGTGCGGTGAGGCCGTGTGCGCTTCGCTGGGCTCGGTCGGGAGCCTTCGCTCCCGACACCGCGTCGGCACACTCGTCCGCGCCTTCGCGCTCCCTTCGTGTCTGCCTCGCTCGGCCCAGAGGCGCGCACACAGCCTCACCGCACCTCGACAGACTCGGTAAGTTCGGGATTGCCGCATAGCTGGCACGAACTGGGTGCTTGGCCCTTCGTGGGTAGAAACTGATCGGCGTGGAAGATATCAGATCGCTCGTCAAATCAGGCTGCCCTGCGCAGCCTGATTTGGCTTGGGGCGTCAGCATGCGAGGAGCGTAGGCGCATGCTGATCCCGCTCATGTATTAACGACCGTAGCAAGCCTGGGTCCGACGTGAATAGGGGCTGCGCAGGGCAGCCCCTATTCACCAGCGCCACGAAATCTTCCATTTCCCCCAGAACAGCCCTACGAAGGGCCAAGCACCCCACCCGTCCCGGCGATGGTCATCTTGCTTTAACGCGAGTCCGTCGCGAGGGGGAAGGCCCGCTGGCGCGCCTCTGGGCCGAGCGAGGCGGAAGCGAAGGGAGCGCGAAGGCGCGGACGAACGAGCCGATGCGGTGTCGGGAGCGAAGGCTCCCGACCGAGCCCAGCGAAGCGCCAGCGGGCCTTCCCCCTCGAGACGGACGCCTTAAGAACAACCCATCACAATCCGACGAGACCTAAGACCCCAACATCTGCAACACCCCACGCAGCGCAAACTCGACCGCCCCGTGGCGCACCTGGGCCCTATCCCCCGGAAAAATATGCGTGGCCCCGCGCGTGACGATGCCTTCGCCCGTGCGCAGCGCGAAACCGAAGCACACCATGCCCACCGGCTTGCCCGCCGTGGCGCCACCCGGGCCGGCGATGCCCGTGGTGGATACTGCGACCTGGGCCTTGGACACGGCCAGCAGCACGCCGCTGGCCATCTCCAGGGCCACCGGCTCGCTCACCGCCCCGTAATGTGCCAGCACGTCCTTGGACACATTCAGGTCTTCCATCTTGGCGTTGTTGGTGTAGGTGACGAAGCCGCGCTCGAACCAGTCGCTGGAGCCCGCCACCGAGGTGATGGCGCCGGCCAGCAGGCCGCCGGTGCAGGATTCGGCCGTGCCTATCATCAGGTTTCGGTCGAGCAGGACCGAGCCCAATTGTTCGGCCAGGCCAAAGACCGTGGGCAGGACCAAAGCAGTGGGAGTGCTCATTTGATGACTCCGAAGCGCACGGCCAGCGCCATCAACAGCAAGGTATAGGCGGCCGCGAGAATGTCGTCCCACATCACGCCGAAGCCGCCCTTGAGGCGCGCGTCGAAGTAGCGGATGGGCGGCGGTTTGACGGTATCGAAAATGCGGAACAGCATGAAGGCCAGGGCCTGCGCGCCAAGCGACGCCGGCACCAGCCACAGGACGATCCAGAAAGCGACGATCTCGTCCCAGACCATGCCGACGTGGTCGGGCTCGCCCAGCTCGTTGCCGGCGCGCGTGCAGGCCCAGCAGCCGTAAACGAAGAGCACCAGGAGCACCACGCCCATGGCGCGATCGGAAGGCGCCAGCGCCGCGAGCAGGTACCACAGGGGCCAGGCCAGCAGCGTGCCCCAGGTGCCCGAGCCGGGCCGCAGCAGGCCGCTGCAAAATCCGAAGGCCACCAGCCGATAGAGGCGCGCGCAAACCCAGCGCCAGTTGGGAAACGCGACGCGGGCGCGGTCGCGCATCGAGGGCGATACCGGCTCCACCGGGACGGGCACGGGATGCTCGTCGTGTCGTTGTTCTTCGGACATGTTGTACGGACAGTGTGCCTCAGGCAAAGTGATCGAAACCTTGCGGCAAGTCTGGCAAGGGCCGACCTGTCTCGTCAAGTACAAGCAGGCCGGAATCGGCCGTGATGCGGCCGACGCGGCTCACGCGCACGCCGGCCTCGCCGGCCGCAAGCAGCACCTGGGCGCGAACGGCAGGCGCGGCGGTAAAGCACAGCTCGTAGACGTCGCCGCCGCCCAGCACGGCACGGCGGCGCGTCGCCTCGTCCAGGCCGTCGAGTGCGGAAGCCACCGGCAGCATGCCGTAATGCAGTTCGGCCCCTACCCGGCTGAGGTCGAGGATATGGCCCAGGTCTTGCAGCAGGCCGTCGGAGATGTCGATGGCGGCATGGGCCACGCCGGCCAGGGCCATGCCCAGGGCCAGTTGCGGCGCGGGCCATTCGAGCGCGCGGCGCACGGCGGCCAGGCGCTGCGGGTCGGCGGGCAGTTGGCCGTCCAGCAGGCGATACGCGATGTCGGCGGCGCCCAGTTCGCCCGACACCCAGATGTCGTCGCCCGCGCGCGCGGCATCGCGCCGCAGGGCCTTGGCCGGTTCGACGCTGCCGAACACGGTGATGCTGAGGGTAAGCAGCCTGGGGCTGCGCGTGGTGTCGCCGCCGATGAGCGGGCAGCCGGCCGCCGAGGCCAGGTCATGGAAGCCCTGCGCGAAGGCCGCCAGCCAGGCATCGTCGGCTTGCGGCAGCGCCAGGCCGAGCAGGCAGCCCACGGGTTGGGCGCCCATGGCGGCCAGGTCGGAAAGGTTGACGGCGAGCGCCTTGTGGCCGAGGGCCCGCGGGTCGACGTCGGGATAGAAGTGCCTGCCTTCGACGAGCAGGTCGGTGCTGGTGGCGACCTGCCGGCCGGGCGGGATGGAGAACAGGGCGCAGTCGTCGCCCACGCCCAGCTGCCCGGGGGCCGCAGGTTTGGCGAAGTGCTTTGCGATGAGGTCGAACTCTGAAGCCATGTGCGTAGCCTAGCGACAAAATGAGTTCTTGAAACGCCAGCCAGGAGTTGGGCCACCCTGCCGGACACGTCGGCGCGGCTCGGGCCCAAAACGGGGGGCCCTCGGCCCCTTCGGGGCTACCCTTCCTCCTACTGTCCGGCAGGGTGGCCCAACTCCTGGCTGGCTTACAGCATCTTCAGTCGCAGTTCGTCAACGCCGTTGTTGCGCAGCCGCCTGGACTTCCGTGGCGCGAACGTCGGCGGCCAGTTTGTCGAGCACGCCGTTGACGAACTTGAAGCCGTCGGTGCCGCCAAAGGACTTGGCCAGTTCAACGGCTTCGTTGATGGCGACCTTGTAGGGCACTTCGATGTGGTGCACCAGCTCGTAGCTGCCGATCAGCAGGATGCCGTGCTCGACCGGCGAGAGCTCGGCCAGCGGGCGGTCGACGTAGGGCGAGAAGCGATCGCGCAGGGCGGGCGCTTCTTTGAACACGCCATGCAGCAAGGTCTTGAACCACTGCGCGTCGGCCTCGGAGAAATCCTCGGCGTCGCGCACGTGCGCATCGATCTCGCCGGCCTCTTGCGTGCCTTCGCCGCCGCGCAGCAGCCAGGCGTACACGCCCTGCAGCGCGAATTCGCGTGCGCGGTGGCGGGCGCTGCGGCTGGCGCCGCGTGCCTGCGCCGCGTTATCAGCGCTCGTCTTCTTCGTCGTCAAAATCATCGTCCTCGTCTTCTTCTTCGGGCTCGAGCGCAGCCACCAGGTTGGCCATTTCGACGGCCACCTGGGCGCAATCGCGGCCCTTGCCCGCGGCACGCGCCTGGGCTTGTTCATCGGTATCGACCGTCAGCACGCCGTTGGCCACGGGGATGCCCGTTTCCAGCGAGATGCGCGTGAGGGCCGTGGCCATTTCATTGCTGACCACTTCGAAGTGGTAGGTTTCACCGCGGATCACCGCGCCCAGCGCGATGAGGGCGTCGAATTCGAACGTTTCGGCCATGTGCGAGAGGGCCACGCCCAGCTCGAGCGCGCCGGGGACGGTGGCGATCATGATGTCGCGCTCGTCCACGCCCAGTTGGCCCAGCTCGGCCAGGCAGGCTTCGAGCTCGGCCTGGCCGATTTCTTCGTTGAAGCGGGCTCGCACAATGCCGATGTGCAGGCCTTCGCCATTCAGATCCGGAGTGAGAACATAGGGGTTCATAGCTGGGCCTTGTTTACTTGGTTGCGGTGGGAGGGGAATCGTAACCCGTAACGGTGAGCGAAAAACCGGCCATGCTGGGCATCTTGCGCGCGCGAGCCAGCAAACGCATGCGGCCGACGTTCAGGTCGCGCAGGATCTGCGCGCCGATGCCGTAGGTGCGCAGGCCGAAACGCTCTCCGTCGGAGGGCGGCGGCGCGGCGTCGGGATCGGTCCAGCCCTTGACCTGGCCGAACAGGTGATCCGACGACGATTGGCAGTTCATCAGCACGAGCACGCCGGCCGGGGAAGCCGCGATGGTCTTGAGCGCCTGGTCGATGGTCCAGCTGTGGGCGCCCTGCCCGGCGTCGAGCACATCGAGCACCGAGGCCGGTTCGTGCACGCGCACCAGGGTTTCGCCTTGCGGGTCGATATTGCCGTGGACCAGGGCCAGGTGCGGCGAGCCGGAGGCGTCGTCGCGGTAGGCCACGGCGCGGAACTCGCCCCAGGGCGTCTGCATGACGCGCTCGCCCATGCGCTGGATGATGGACTCGTGCTCGCCGCGATACTGGATGAGCGAGGCGATGGTGCCGATCTTCAGGCCGTGCTCGCGCGCAAAGACCATCAGGTCGGGCAGGCGCGCCATGGTGCCGTCGGGCTTGAGAATCTCGCAGATGACGGCGGCCGGGGTCAGGCCGGCCATGCGGGTGAGGTCGCAGCCCGCCTCGGTATGGCCGGCGCGCACCAGCACGCCGCCCGACACCGCGCGCAGCGGAAAGACGTGGCCGGGCTGCACCAGGTCGGAAGGCTTGGTGTTGCGGCCCACGGCCACCTGGATGGTGCGGGCGCGGTCGGCGGCCGAAATGCCGGTCTCGACGCCTTCGGCGGCCTCGATGGACTGGGTGAAGTTGGTGCCGTAGCGGGTGCCGTTGCGGGCGGTCATCATGGGCAGGTCGAGCTGGCTGACGCGCTCTTCGGTGAGCGTCAGGCACACCAGGCCGCGACCGTGCGTAACCATGAAATTGATGGCCTCGGCCGTGACAAACTCGGCGGCCATGACGAGATCGCCCTCGTTTTCGCGGTCTTCTTCGTCGACCAGGATGACAATGCGCCCGGCGCGCAATTCGGCGACGATCTCGGGTACGGAGGCGATCTGGAAGTCGTCGGCTGGAGCGCCGGCGGCATTGATGGGTTGGACAGACATGAAAGGGCCTGCGAGAGCGGCAAAAACGCCATTTTAACGTTCCCGGGCCATACTGCCGGAAAGGGCCTCCAAAAATCGGGCAGTCCCCCGAATTGGGCCGCCCCGATCGGACACGCCTCTTTACGTTTTACGCCGGCTGTAACCATAGAAACAACAAGCAATAATTCGAAATGACAGATCCATGACACGTCATCAAAATTTTCAAACTACTTCGATATGATGACGCCCCTTCATTGGTAGTGACCCGCGACGGTATTTATGTCAGAACAAGAACTGAAGCTACATGTGCCGTCGGCCTCCGGCTCGGCTATTGCCCAGGAATTGCGCAAGCGGGGCGCTACACGCGTCAGACTCCACGCCCTTTATTTCGATACGCCCGAGCGCGAACTGGCGCGAGCGCGCGTCGCGCTGCGGCTGCGTCTTGAAGGACGGCATTGGATGCAGACGCTGAAAATGCCCGGCGCCGACGCCATCACGCGGGTGGAACTCAACCATCCCCGGCCGGGCCCGGTGCTCGACCTGTCGGTCTATGCCGGCACCGAGCTCGAAGAAATCCTCTCCAAGGTACGCGGCCCGCTGGGGCTGCGCTACGAGACCGACGTGCAGCGCCTGATCTGCAAGGTGCGCGCCCGCCTTGGCACCATCGAACTGGCCTACGACACTGGCATTTTGCGCGCCGGCTCGCTGGAATTGCCGATTTCCGAACTCGAATTCGAACTGATGTCGGGCAAGCCCGCCGCCATTTTCGCGGTCTCGCGCGGCTGGCAGCAGCGCCACGGACTGGTCCTGGATCCCCGCAGCAAGTCCCGGCGCGGCGACGCCCTGGCCACGCTGGCGCAGCAATTGCCCGCTGCCGAATCCGACAGGGCCCGCGGCAAGCTGGTGGCCGGCTTCTGGGCGCCGCGCGGCGCATCGGGCGTCACGCTCAACACCGAGATGGACGCCCCGACGGCCATGGCCGCCATTGCCGCCGAATGCATCGAGCAGATCGCCCTCAACGCCGCCGCGCTGGCCGAAGTGGACACGCTCGGCATCTATCCGGCCGGCAACTCCGAGCATGTGCACCAATTGCGCGTGGGCATGCGGCGCCTGCGCTCGGCCTGGCGTCTGTTCAACGGCTGGATCGAACCGCCCCCGGCCGCGCTGCTCGAGGGCATGCGCGCGCACTTTGCCGCCTTCGGCGCCAACCGCGACCAGGACGTGCTCGAAGAGACCGTGGCGCCCATGCTGCAGAAGGCCGGCATGCCCGTCATCCCGGCCCAGCCCCGGCCGCCCGAACAGGCCGATGCCTACAACATCGCGGCCGGCCAGGCCTTCCAGGCCTGGCTGGTGGACCTGCTGGAATGGAGCCTGAACGTGCAGGCGCCTGTCCAGCCCGAGCTGCCGGCCATGATCGATCCCGATGCCGCGGCAACTGCCTCCACCGGTGATTCCGGCGCCGTCGACGCGCCCCTTGCCGGACAGGTGACCGTAGTCGAAGAAGTCAAGCTGCCCACGGGGCCGATCGAGCCCATCATCATCCCCCTGCACCGGGCGCGCCCGCCCGCGCCGCTGCCCAAGCGGCTGGCCAACCGCCTGCATCGCTGGCACAACAAGGTGGCCGAACAGGGTCTGCTCTTCAACGCGCTCACCCTGGAAGACCGCCACGAGCTGCGCAAGCGCGGCAAGCGCCTGCGCTACGGCCTGGCCTTCGCCGAATCGCTGCTGCCCGCTGCCCGGCTGCAGGCCTACCGCAAACAGCTGTCGCTGGTGCAGGACCTGCTGGGCGAGATCAACGACCTGGCGGTGGCCCGCGACTACTATCGCGTGCAGTCTGGAACGCACCCGCAGGC
>Ga0154006_1000664_pt1 | contig 11687 bp, 7 predicted proteins | sample TSFL090MetaG_FD_104747 | JGI IMG/M metagenome (GOLD analysis project Ga0154006, IMG submission 104747) | Attine ant fungus gardens microbial communities from Florida, USA - TSFL090 MetaG | ecosystem: Host-associated > Fungi > Mycelium > Unclassified | place: USA: Florida, Wakulla State Forest... | reverse complement strand
TTGACTCTTGAGAAAGTAAGCTTCTCACAGTCAAAGTGAAGAGCATGACAGTGAGAGCAGATAACAGTCAGCATGCCCAAATTGTTATACTGTATATCAGCCTCCAAGAATGGCTGTCCAGCAGGTGAATAAGATGCAGGGTAAGGAACAGGTGGTAGAATATCATCTACAACAACAGCTTCTTGATCCTGATAATTTATGAGTATATAGAATTTTATTATGCAAAAATCCATATATCTAAATCATATTATCTTCTATATCAACCTCTTGAATAATTCCTTCTCTAATATCCTGTAATATCTAATTAGAATTCATTTATCAATAATCAGTAAAATTTGTTACTCACAACTCTTAAAATATTTTCCTGCATATTCCTATCCATGTTTAGGTCTCCATTACCATCTCTATTCTGATACTCTTCATAATCTAGAGCATCTGCATTCTTGTTTCTCCATTCATCTACCATTTGATTAATTTAAACTATATGAGGTGGTTTTGCTCTTTTTTCTACTTGCAATGCTTTCAACTGTTCTGCTAATCTCTGTTGCTCAATCTGCCTCTCTTCTATCTATCTCTGTCTTTCAGCCTCTACTTTCATTATTTGTGCTCTATACTCCTGAGTTGTCCTTTATTGTTGCTCCCTTAATAGTAAATGCAAATGATCTAAGGCAGAGGTACTATCTTCTATAATTTGAAGTTAATGCTGTTCATTATATTAACATCTGCACAAATCAAGTATAACATCCTCAAGGTTTTGTGGAACATATATAGGAGTTGTTTGGACTTTTCTTCTTCTCCTTTCTCTTTCTCTATTCTAAACAGGAGCTGGAGGGATATTTTGAAGCAAAGCAAGTAGGTAATAGTACTCTAGAACAACTACATGTCTTTGTGCTCACTCCTCAGCTCTTCTAACCTGATGTTCTTCTTCAACAGAGTCCATCTCTCACAATTGTCTTACTATCTCTCTTACAACTATTCTAAAAATAAAGGTATACTATCACTCCTAAGAAGGAGATTCCTACTCTAAACAACTCTCTTAAAGAGCAGCTGTTATTCCCTTGTGTATAAGGATCACAATGGACTCCAAGCACTAGGTTGCTAATAGAAGGGTATACAGGTACACTACTGCAGTATTGCTCAAGGAAACAGTTTGTCTAAAAGGGTAGACCTGAGCTTAGTCATACCAACCATGCTCTACATTACAGCTATAGAGTACTGTCCCCTTTACACCTAGGGTCCAGTATCCAGTCAAGGTATAGAGAGAGTAGAGGGATGAAAGAGTAAAAAGGGAGAACAGGGGATAGTGATTGAAAACAGAGAAGTTGATGAGCTGGCACTATTTGTACATATTTATTTCTCTCCCACATATCCAATTTGGGCTGAATATGAAAAGAAAAGGGTATTACTGAGTATATTTTGTTGTTAAAATTCAAAGAAAAAAAAGAGAAAGTAGAATACAATTTTTTCCAATTTTTCTCCAATTTTTCCTGAATTTATTGAGGAAAAAGTATATATGTGGGAAGAAATTTGATAACCAATTCTTAGCTAAAACTGACAAATACTTACATAATACTTACATAATCAATTACTTAGGCCTATTATCCCATATTTGGTCTTGTATATCTACTAGATTCTTCTTACATACTTACTAGATAAGGTTTTTACATGGGCCTCTAGCCTAACCTAAATATTAGTGCGAGGTTGTAAAGACTTAGGCTCAACCAAGGTAGTTGTTTAGGAAGAATTTGACAGAGTTCCCTATTGGATTCTACTAGATACTTATACAAATATTGGTTGGTCTGTACATCTGTCTTCCATAATCACATGACTATTACTAAGAACTATCTATATCTTACATAATTCTTCCCATGCTATTTATATCTTTCTTGCATTGTATTCTTGGATGTTTTCTATTAAGTTGATGAATGTGTGAGAAATAGTTTTCTTCTTGGGAGTTGTTTCATAACACTAAACCCTCTACTAATTCTAAGTGGAGCTAATGTTGTACTGTCTGTCAGCTCACTATGCTCTCTTTCTACAACAGTCTGTGTAACAGTGGATAGTATTGTCTGTCAGCTCACTATGCTACCTTCCTTCAACAGTCTACAAGGTCACAGCCAGCTCACTTTGCTCACTGTCTGTTCCAATTTTATAATATAATTTATTATAATTTCTTCTAATTTTTCCTGAATTTTTTCTAATTTATAATGAATTTATTGGAATTTTTGAGTGAAAGAAAGGCTGTGGGAATGATTAGGTACATGATTTATCAGTGCCATCTTCCCACATCCTTCTCACATACTCTCTTGAACTAGAAGACTAGACTAGATACTAGACTTGCACAAGATCCAAATCCCAACAAATTGTTTATCACAACTTGCTAATCATGTTACAAAAGATGAACGGACAAAAAGAATAAATAGTATTTCATCTACATCCAACATCATATACCAAGTGTCCAGTCTATTATCTTTCATATTCCTTCATCCATAGAGGTAGCTCCTCTATCACCTTGTGAAGCACCTGCTTCACTATCTCTGTAGGACTCTGAATGACCAAATCTCAAAGTTTCCATTGTCCTGGAACAAATGCTTTCATCCAAAGGGCAATTTGCTTCCAACAAGTTGAGTATCAATTGTGACACCTGAACAGCACATGAGTCAGCAGTGATAGGAAAAATATTTTGGCTTACAATAAAGAGATTAAGGAAGAATGAACTGCTGATGTTTGAATATTAAAGCTAGTATGGGAAAGACCAGCAACAATAATCACATACTAGGCTATGATATTTGAAATAGTCACAGATTCACTTTTGACATAAGCAGCTTCTATAATTGAGTAGACTTCGTAAAGAGTGAGTGCTAGTCCACTTGTTTGCCAATATCGCTTACCCAAGAAACTGAAAAGGATAGACAATTTTAGTTAGACCAGTAATATCTACCTTTGGACTCACAGTATGAATAAGAGTGTTCCATTGTGGTAAAATACATACAACAAATGAGTAGAGGATTTCATATGAGAAATGCAACTGCGTATTCCATCTCCAAAAACCCTCTGTGTTTTGTATGTCATGGTAAATCTGATAAAAGTCAAGAGGACTTCGACTGCTATTGCTATAGCTCTAGAAATGCTATTTTGTGTCAGAAAAAATATGTAAACCAGCAAAGTATTAGAACATGTACTAAAAGGCAAATCTAAGATCAAATTCTACAGGAAGAAAATATGTACTGGTCACCCAGCAGCCATGGAAAGGAAGTAGCTCTCCAGAAATTGAAGTGACATATACAGATAGTACCACTATAGATAGTGCAGCCTGAGAGATAAGATTGGTTAGTGGATAGGTATAGTACCATCTTTGAAGCTTACTAAGACCTCGACTAATTTCAACCATCAGTCATTTCTAATGATCAGAATGAAATTCTACAGAACATACCTGTTATTATGAGATAGAGAAAAAGTGTGACTGGAATCAAGATTATTAGAATAACCAGTCCATCTTTACATGTTTCTAGTCACCAATGAAATCCTTGTTCCAGATTGCTCAAAGGCACAGAACCAGCAGAATCTTTAGCACCAATGAACTTAACATTGTGATGAAACTATTGACATAAGCTGCTATAGTCCCTGACAGTTACAATAAAACTTACTTGAGAGCTAGTGATACACCAAAGAGACACCTGGAAAAGGGCCAGATCAGACCGACCAGCAAATATATTTGATCTATACTACTAAAATATCCTACTAGTCAACAAAAAGTCCAAAAATGAATAAAGAGTAGCATCTTACTGATGTCGATTCCCAGGCTTTATTATCAGCTGGTGAAGTTATCAATATATGTCAAATTACTTCAGATTACTTCCTTATACTGTATAAATTAATTCTAAGAATTTGGATCAGCCATCTTATTAAATAAAGTAAGAGAGCCATTCTTACATCATGCCTATCCAGTTATTTATCAGGACAGAACAGTAGATGACATGCAGTTTTGACTGCTTCTTCCTGAGTTTTCACACGTCAGAGGCAAATGGTCGACCAAAATTTCATAACCAAATTGAGAACATGCCTATAGAGGTGCTGAACCTAGGAGAGGCAAGATATGTCAAATCATTGTTTACGAATGGAAAGTCCCACCTGCTGAGGAACAAGATAGATGACATCATATACCATCAAAGTCGCAATAATGACTTGAGAAAATGCTTCAGCAGTTGCTTTGAGAGAAATAAACTGAGAACCAGCATACCTTCAATGTAACGTGTATTTATCAGTCTCTTCAGGTCAAAGATGTAAAGTTCTTGCGGTATTCCATCTTGATTGGCCATTCTGGTGGGATATGCAGACAGAAGGTATTTTGCATGCAACTTGGTCAAAATGCTTCTATTATATATCAATTGGTTTCATGAGGTTAATCGATTATTGATCTTCTATTCTGATGTGTCCGGACCAAGATATCTGATGAAGGTCCAACCTGTGATCCTGTTTCATCCTAGAAATAATCAGCACATTGTAGCTGTGATGAAACTTGATCTTAGTTGAGATGGATGAGCTATTCTTACATCTTAAATTTCATGATGGGTAGTGGAAAGTTATAATAATTGAAGGGACTTGGTTGTAAAAGACCATTCTTCAGCTGTCACTATTCATTGGAAACCGGTAAGAGACAGGTTCTGTGAAGTCTCAAGCTGCAGAGAATGTAAACCAGTATGTCAATTCTGTGTCAATCAATGGATACTTAGCAATGTCATGTTCATCACTACAATCTTTGAAGAAGCAAGATGTCTTCATAATCACAGTTTTAGCATCTAGTGATGCCTCTTTTGATGTCTCTTTCTTCTTACATCCTGTACTCACAATATCAATGTTCACATTTTGTTGTGCGTGCTGTCACAATGATTGTTGATATCAACTAGCAGCAACAACAGTTCCAACACAAGAGAGATCCAGTGGTTGCAGCAGACAAGATTGACCTCTTTCTTTCTTTCTATCTCTTACTATGATTGAACCTACTTTGTTTTCTCTCTTAGCTCTGTACCAGGCATATCTCATCAAAATCCCTTTGGCATCTCATGTGAGCTGCAAGAATAACCTGAGCATATTACAGGTCTGAAACCTGTGCTTTGTCTGCTGCTATCACCAATATGTCCAAGTTTATCCCATGAAACATGAGTCATGATTGATCTAGCATATGAGAACTATACATGACTCTCGTCCCAAGTAACAATGTGTGTGAAATCTGATATTGATGACCACATGATCAAAATCACAATGTGGGAACCCAAAGGTATGTGAATAGATGAGAGAAATAGCCTGATAGGCTCAATACAGATGCACCTTGACTGATAAGAAACTAAATGTTGAAATTTATATAGAGAGGTGTGGCTGCTATAGCAGCATAGTACAGTGGCTGAGCAACTTGCTACACACTTACAAGGTATACATCTGTTTTAATCTTTCAAAGATTGGTGGGTTATATGTAGCAACTTAGTCTAAGATGACCTAATCATACTCCTAGTCTGAGTTGACAAGGAGAACTCAATAGAGTTCCCATTCAATTGTCCTATACTACTTATACACATTTGGTATTTACAACTGTTTACCAAGTCCCATATATCTCTTTTGAGTCATGCTGTCTTGTATATCCATTAATTACCTAATCAAAAGAAATGGAAAATAAATGAAAATAAATATTGACTTAGCTGTTTTGGCTGAGTTATGATATTATAGTCTTGATAGTAAAGTAGAAAATAGAGATAAGCAAGATTTGTAGGGTTTATAGTTGTCAGGAATGTGGAGTAGAATAAGGATTAGCTAATAGAGTAACTCCAAGATAGCATAGATCAAGGAGTAGAAGTACTAGCTAGTAAAAGAAATGAAATATATATATACTCTGAGATATATTAACCAAGGAGTAGGAGTTCAGTGACAACAATAAAAGATGATCTTGGCTTCAACATATGTATTGTGCCCTGATCTCCTATTGCAAATAATCATTAATTTCAGAGACAAGGAGATATTGTCAGATAACTGAATAAAGGTTCAAAGTCCAAGTTGAAAAGTATATAGAAGAAGGAAAAGGAATATGGACAAGTACAAGTAGATGTTAATCTATAAACTGGATTGCTACCATATATCTACTCCATATATATACTATAGCTAGAATAGGAGAGAACCAGTCTACACTACAATACTCCTATATAACTAGGAGTGATTATTTAGGAGATAAATAATAAAGAAAATTTGGTATATAACAGTACTTTCCCCTCAAGGCTAAGCCCTCAAAGCCCCAATGTATAAGCAATTTAATTATCACCTGATTGAATAAATAAAGAAACTTTACCAAATTTTTTTGCTCTTGATCCCTAACTATCACCATGTCCACCAACATAGATGCCATAGATGCTATTGATCTTGTCCCTTTCTGATAACAAAGTCTATAAACAAGAAAGGCTCTATCATTGTAATGAGCTCCAAAAACAAGAGAAGAAGAAGGCCACTAAATGTTTGTTATAAAGGCAAAAACATGCTGCTAAGAAAAAACAATAGGATGAACTTGTGGAACAACTCCAGTTCCAACAAGAACAAAAGGAGTAAGATTGTCTCTGTAAAGAAAAAGAGGAGAAGAACAAACATATAGAGCAGAAAAAAGCTACAAATGTATCAACTCATTGTCCTCTTGACAACTGCTTTTACCAGTTGGAGGCAATGCAACAGAATGTTGTTGCCACAGTCAAGGATAAGATCATAGTGAACAATTTCCAAAAACAAAAAATTCTCTGTATTTTCTTCTACAACAATTTTGAAAATATGATGCTGATTAAATCACTAGTCCTCCCCAAGAAACATTGGATGGAATTGCTTCCTATGGAGAGTCCAGCTCAACAGTAGAAGAGGAAGGAGTTAGAGGTAGAATTTGAAGAAGAAAATGTTATAGGTGGTCGTACTCCATGCCTACATTGGTATTAGTATAGAACAAACTGTGAGCTTCAAGAATTGATATAAGTGTTCTTTGTATTTCCAGTATGAAATTAACTTTGTATAGGAAATTGACTACTTGTTAAGTTTGTGCCAAAGCTAGAGTGGTTTGTCACCTGTCCTCCAAGGAATCTAGAAGGAAGGTAAATAAAGAATGGACCTCCAAAAGATTGAGGATAGTAGCAAGCAAGCATTTAGTGAATAAGGAATAGAAAGTTCACATAAAGTCATTGTTGGAACAATTGATCATTCAAGTAGGAAATTTGATGGGGATGGCAAATTGGATTGAAGATAAGTTGGAAAAAGTGGGCAAGAGTTCAAGGAGATTAGGGAGCAAGTTGATTATATAGGCAGAGACTATAAGAGAAGAGATGGAAACCAAAAAGAAAAAGAAAAGAAAAGATAAAGAAAAGAAAAAAGCAGAAGAGAAAATAGAAGTAGATAGTTCAGGAATAAAAGTGATAGAGATGGAGGATTTGGATATAGAAGGAGTTGAGGAGCAGTAGTATAGTCAAATGTCTTTCTTATTTTTAGTGAATATTATGCCATTGTCTGCTCCAAAAGATTTTCAGTATGAGAAATGGAGAAGAAATTGTTACAAGTATTTTAAGAGTGAAGTGTTGCTCCATTGCAATAGAAACTACATGATTTTAGAATACAAGTACTCAACTCTGTACAAAAGGAACTGCAACTCTGAAAAATACAAGTAAGCAATATATGCATAAAAAAACTGCACAAAGAGTGGTGTTATGAAACAACTCCCAAGAAGGAAACTATTTTTCATATATTTATCAACTTGATAGAAAATATCCAAGAATACAATGTGGGAAAGATATAATTAGCATAGGAAAGATTATGTAAAGATATGTATAGTTATTAGTAAAGGTCATGTGATTGTGGGAGACAGATACACAGACCAATGGACATTTGTATAAATAACTAGTACAATCCAACAGAGAACTCTATTGAGTTCTTCCTGAACAACTACCTTGGTTGAGCTCTAAGTCCTCATGACTGCACACTAATACAAGAACTCAATCTCTATTGTTGACCCTGCATCTTGCAGCCTCAACATTCTCTATTTTCATTTACTCTCTTATTATTCTTAATAGTGAGCATAGTACTCACAAGTATCTTGGATAGTGGGCTCTAGCTGTAAAGGGAACTTCACTGTCAGTTAGGAACAGTGAGTAGAAGGCCTGGACAAAACTCATGTCCCCACCCAAGACCTGACCTCTATATTGAGTATATTAAGATATAGACTTAGGAGTGAAGTTCTGATCCCAACCAGTGACAATTGAAAGGAAAAAACTCAATGGAGTTCCCTGTTGGATTTCTACTACTACTTATATATTAGCACAGGGTTATGAAGACTTAAGGCTCAACCAAGGTGGTTGTTCAGAAAGAACTCAATAGAGTTCCCCATTGAATTCTACTAGATACTTATACAAATATTAGTTGGTCTGTGTATCTGTCTCCTACAATCACATGACCCTTACTAAGAACTATCTATATCTTACATAATCCTTCCCATGCTATTTATATCTTTCCCATATTGTATTCTTGGATGTTTTCTATCAAGTTGATAAATGCATGAGAAATAGTTTCCTTCTTAGGAGTTATCTCATAATATTATACAAATGTCTCATGGTTTATATGCCTACTTCCCACAATTACAAGACCCTTACTTAATAACTATATAGTTGTATATAATATTATTCCATACTATTTATAGCTTTTTCCATCAAGTTAACAAATGTATAGGAGATATTTTTCTTCTTTGGAGATAACTTATAACATAGACCCCCCTTCAAGGTTCCTTGTTCCAAGGAGTTTTTCTATTTCTTTCAATTTTCTTCCCATCTCTTTTCCCTTTCTCTTTTATACTTCTTCCTTCTCTATCTGTATACTAGCTTGGCTGTGACCTCCCTTGGTAGTTGACAACTAAACTTCTTTTCTTCTTCTTCTAGCTTTTGTTGTCTAACTTCTTTGGCCTTTTCTCTATACACTCTCTCAAACTCTTTGACCAGTTTCTTTGCATTTTCCAAATTCTCCCTTTCTTTCCATGTGTCTGCCTCCACTGTATACCCCTTCTATTATACTAAGAGACTATCCTTCTCTCATACTTTTCTTTTATTTAGAATTTTCTCTATTTTGTACTTCTCTTTTCCATCTATAACTACTGGTTGTGGTGGTACTACCTTCTAGCCTTCTACTTGGGGTCTGTACAATTGTACTCTATTTATATTGACTACTGGATGTATTTTAATAGCTAGGGGTAATTTGATCAATTGCATTTGTTGAAACAACCTTTTTTACTTTGTATAGGCCTACAAACTGCTGTCAGCTTCTCTGTCCTTCTCCCTTTTATTTTTTATTTCAAGTTCTTTGTACTTAGCATTACTAAGTTCTCTTTTTGGTATTCATCTCTCTTTCTTCTTTTTCTATCTGTATACTGTTGATGGAGAAATGAAATAACAAGGGTAAACAGGACAGATCAGAGAGGCAAAATCTCCAAGCTGCTTTACAGTTGTACACAATTGAGTAGGTGCTGGAGAGGTAAATCAAATAATAGAGAGCTTATGAAGATTGATATAAGAGAAGCCAATAGAAATCTAGAAGATAAAATGTTTTTAGTATCCTTTTGAGAGTACTCTTACTGATTTTGGATCTCAAAGACACATGTTTATCTTATACTGTAATACTACCCTTCTCAGTCTAGTCTAGTAGCCTAGCTCACTATTAATACAGCAGTACTGCCTAGAACTTCCATGCCCTTGTATAAGCTCTACTTCAACTGATCATACAGTTGGAAACCTACTCTAAAAACATGTAGCAAGTGGTTAAACTTCTAGCCAAGTGAATGTCCAAGTTCTCCTCAAAGTCAAGTATCCCTCAAGGGAAGTTTTATAGAGTTTTACAAAGAAAGAAAAGTGGGAATAAATCTCAAATTACCCAAAGTAGTCTTTTAGCTCTAGAGCAATAGAAAGTAAGATAATAGGGGTAATTCATATGGTGCTACTCTGTACTACTAGAGTATTTTATTAGGATTACAAATCATGGAAACAGCAAAAGAAAAAAACAAAACAAAACCTCTAAATTCCCAAAGATAACAAGAGTGGAATAATAAGAAAGGATTTTATCCAATCATACAGCTATTCCTTCCCATTTCCCTAGTCCTGCTCCTAGTATCCTTCTCCAGTTAGTATGGCTGCTGTGAGCCTCTTGGCGGTCCATGAAGGGCAGAGTCAAACATGAGTCTGACTGCTCTCAAGTGCAATGTCTTCATTTGCCTCTTCTTTTATCTCTCCAATCAACTTCTCTTGTTCATACTTCTACTCTTTCTACTTCTATACTCATATTTCTCTCTTCCAAATCTTCTTTTAGTATGTTTGCAATGTCCTCTCAAGAGGTTGCTCTTTTCAATTCTATTTATAGTTGGCTATCAAGAATAATGGCCCTAATATGATAGTAATCTTACTCTTTCTAGAGGTTGACAGTTATTGAGACATAACATCATTATAATAGGAAGCAAGCTCCCTAAGGCTCTGTTCACTCTCAAGAGTACTTCTAGAGGGAAGTTTTGTTATAGATATGTTATGAAATTCTCTAGGCTGTTTCTATGAGATTTAGATAGTGGTGGTTACAGCCACTACTCTACCACTTAAGTGGTGTACATAAGTCCATAACTGGATGTCTAGTGGTTATATTTGGAGAGTCAAACCTGCTTTTTGAGCTGGATTATAGTATAGTTTTGTGACAAATATCATAAATATTGCCTAAAAAGACTATCTGGCATAACAATGGTGATGTTATCACTAAGTCTTGACGACTCAAGGACCACTTGAGATGAGTGTTTAGGAAGAACTCGATGGAGTTCTCCATTGGATTGGACTACCTACTTATACTACTTTTACAAGTGGCTGTACACTACTAGTCCACAATCATATGTCCTTCTAGAATGTTCTATGATCACCTGACCTTGTCATGTGATATGATTACTTAAGTTTCCATGCTATTTATATCTTGTCTGCACTGTATGACTTGATATTTGCGACTAAGTGTTTGAACACGTAGGAAACTCGTTCCTTTCTTAGGGCTCTCATAACAGGTGAAGAACAACTATCTACTTCTATTGATTATGGATTTAATAGATAATATGGGAAGTAAAAGAGTATTTACTAAAATGGACTTACAGTGGGGGTTCAACAATGTAAGAATAAAAAAGGAAAATGAGTAGAAGTGTTACAAACTTCATTTAGACCATAACTCTGGGAATACTTGACCAATTTCAACAATCTAAATGGCCACTGAAAGCCCCTAAGAAGACCTTTCAAATGGTACCAAAAGCATCTCAAGGCAATCAGTATTCACTGAGTTATCAGCAGATCAGTCAGTGATTACAAAGTTACCAGACACTAAATCACCGATATCTTGGGAACTACTTAATGTAATCATTTGCTTCAATGACCATCATGAAGCTCTCTTCAATGTGCTTCTTTTGGCTATAAATAGATTACAAGGCAATAAGATCCCATGGAGATACAAGGTCCTCAATCTTTGTATATGATACTAATTTTTATCCATAGATTATCATCTGTCCTTGAATAGAACAAAGAACTGCTCTAAAACAGTTAGGTTATCTTTATTTCAAGAACAATAGCACTCCTATATATAGAACAATAGGTAGTGATCATATAGTAGACTGTCCTGGTGTA
>Ga0154006_1000663_pt1 | contig 11704 bp, 21 predicted proteins | sample TSFL090MetaG_FD_104747 | JGI IMG/M metagenome (GOLD analysis project Ga0154006, IMG submission 104747) | Attine ant fungus gardens microbial communities from Florida, USA - TSFL090 MetaG | ecosystem: Host-associated > Fungi > Mycelium > Unclassified | place: USA: Florida, Wakulla State Forest... | reverse complement strand
CTATAAGGCATTTATTGACCTTCTTCTTCCATTGCAAGATGTAAGATTGATAACCAATTTGGATTCAGGCAATGGAAAATCTAATAGCTAACATCCTTAGTTGACATAAAGGGCCAATCTTTATTGTTGAGTTCAAACACTAATGTCATGAGTTATCTCAACTATAGAAAGATCTATTTATAGAATAATAGACAAGGGAATGGAACCAGCAGCCTCTTAGCTGACTGTAGAATACCATCAATATAAATAAGGGCAAATAGTGTACTTGTATAAATAGATAACACAATTGACTGAGAATTCTATCAAGTTCTCTTTGTAACCCTCAAAGACTTAGCTGCTGAGTCAACTCGACTTAAGTCACACAACAGAAAAACTTGATTCTATATTCCAGGTACTGTTCACTTTGAACCCTGCCTAAACTTTATTCTTTTATCATTCTTGATTGGTAATCAGCTCAATCACTGTGTTATGAGAGCCCCAAAAGGAGAAAAGTTTCCCAAGCATTCAAACATTTAATCCAAAACCTCAAGACATACAATAGGGTTGAGATATAAATAGTATGGGAACTAAGGTCAGGTGACAAGGTCAGGTGATCACAGAACATTCTGGAAGGACATGTGATCATGGACTAAAAGTACAGCCACTGTAAAAGTAGTATAAGTAGTAGTCTAATCTAATGAAGAACTCTATCGAGTTCTTCTTGAACATCCACCTAGAGTAATCACTAAGGACATTTACTGTCTATCGATAACATAAGAACTTGATATCCATTGCTGACCCTGCACCTTGCAGCCTCAACATCCTTATTTTTGCTTACTCTCTTATTATCCTTGCTAATGAGCACAACACTCAAAAGCATCTTGGATAGTAGGCCCTAGCTATAAAGGGAACTTCACTGTCAGTTAGGGACAGTAGGTGGATGGCCTGGACAAAGCTCATGTCCCTGTCTAAGACCTGACCTCTATACCGAGCAGGCTTGTAACTAGTTCTTTCACTATCAGCTCTGTGCTACTAATCCATTGTAACTGGTCTATGCAGGAGAATGATGGAAACCTCCTAAAGGCCCATCTAGCTTAGAGATTCCCTTCTTAGGGATAATACTGTTTTACCCTTCTTAGTTGGTAATTAGCTATAAGTACAGATGAAAAAAATTGCTTGTTCTCTTACAAAGAATTATCATTACCATCATGTATGTCCTGCCAACAACAGCAACAAGAGAAACCTTCTCCAGTACCCATCTCTCGAGAGGAGCAACTCCTCACCATGATTACAACCCTGCAGCAGCAGGTTAGTACCATACTCCTTCAGCAACAAGAAAGCAGAGTAGAGGTCGCAAAACCTCAAGTCTTTAGTGGAAGAATAGAGGAGATGAGTGTTTGTTAACGTAGTTCACTTATATATAAGGATGAAGATGGCAGAAGAAGCAGCAGCAACCCAGGTAGCCTGGGTATTATCATATGTGCAGGGAGGAGTAGCAAAGGCATAGAAGGACAACCTACTAGATGAACTAACCAAGGGAGAGTCAGAGGTAGAATCAACAGAACAGTTGTTTACTAAGATAAGGGATAACTTTGGGGAGACATCAGAAGAAGAAAGAAAGATAGAACACCTGAGAACAATTGAGCAAGGGGAAAGGACCTGTGACAGATATGTGTAGGAATTTAAAAAGGTTGCTAGGGGGAGTGGCTATAAAGAAAGACCCCTCCCTCATTAAAGAGTTCAAGAGAGGACTAAATGGGAGTATTAGAAGGAAGTTGGCAGAAGCAGAAGAACCACCAACCACCATTGGAGAGTGGCAGGAAAGAGCGGTGAGGTTAGACAGAAATCAGAGGCAAAGTAGAATAGAAGAAAGAATGTTGGGGAGGAATGCAGTGTGCCCAAGGGGAAATACACAGTCAAGGGGGAAAGGATCATATGGAGGAATGGGAGAACAAATAACATAGAGAATAGGGGGAGGATACAAAGAGGGAGGAGGAGGAAACATATCCAATAGAGGAGGAGCTCAAATGGGTCCAAGAAGAGACCCAAATGCAATGGAGGTAGACAAAGGAAAGGGAGGGGATAGGACATGCTATGTATGTGGAAAGTGGGGCCATATGGCCAAAAATTGTTGGGAAAGACACAAAGAAAGAATAGTGGAAATGCCATATGAGTCAGCAAAAGAAAGTGGAGGACAATAAGCTCTTAGCTGGCCTCCAATAATTTGTACAGTGTATTATACCTGGAAAAGCTAGGCAATAAATCAAAGTTTGCTAATACAACTGAAAGAGCAAGAGATATATGACGCACACTCTAGCTGCTAAGAGAAGTCTGGATGAGAGTAGGGCTAGAAAAGTTGGAAAGCCATGAGGGGATAGCAGTGAAAGCATTACTAGACAGTAGAGCAACAGGTCTATTCATGGATACAACCTTTGCCAGAGAAAAGGGGTTTAAAATGGAGAAGTTAAAAAATCCCCTGTTAGTTAGAAATGTGGATGGAATAGTAAATGTGGGGGGAGCTATAACACATCAAGTAAAATGCAACATGTTTTTCAAAGGACATATAGAAAGGGCGAGGATAGATATATATAACTTAGGAAAAACAAAGGTAATACTGGGAATACCATGGCTAGTAGCCCATAACCCAGAGATAGATTGGGAGAAAGGAGAGATAGAAATGATGCACTGTCCATCTATATATGGAAAGAGAAAGCAAGAAGAGAAAAGAAAGAAAGTAAAGAAAGTAGAAAGAGATAAGGACGAAGAAACATTGAAAAAACTGGTGCCTAAAAGGTTTTGGAGATGGGGAAAGGTATTTGGAAAAAAAAAGTCAGAAAGAATACCAGTATGAAAAACCTGGGACCATGCCATAGAGTTGAAGGAAGGATTTACACTGAAAAAGGGAAAGATGTACTTACTGTCCAGGAAGGAAAGGGAGGAGATGCAAGTGTTTGTAGAAGACCAGCTAAGGAAAGGATATATCTGACCGTCCAAGTCACCCCAAATGTCACCAGTATACTTTGTAGCAAAGAAGGATAGCACATGGAGAATGGTGCAGAACTATCGACACATAAATCAGTGAACAATAAAGAATGGGTACTTCTTACCTCTCATTGTGGATATACTGGATGGGGTAGGAAAGAGAAAGGTGTTTACAAAGCTGGACCTAAGGTGGGGATACAATAATATTAGAATCAAAGAGGGAGATGAGTGGAAGGCAGCATTTACAACATATATTAGAGCTTATGAACCCACAGTCATATACTTTGGGTTAACGAACTCTCCTGCTACCTTCCAAACAATGATGAGTGACCTATTCAGAGATCTCATAAACCAGGGAGACACGGTGACATTCATCAACAATATCCTGGTAGCCACAGACACTGAAGAGGGACACAACGAGTTAGTAGAGGAGATACTAAAAAGGTTAGAGGAGAACAACCTATTTGTAAAGCCCAAAAAGTATAAATGGAAAGTAAGAGAGGTAGAATTTCTGGGAGTAGTAATTGGTCCAAGAGGGGTAGAAATGCAGAAGGAAAAAGTAGAGGGAGTACTAAACTGGCCGGCACTCCGGAATGTCAAAGAAGTGCAGAAGTTTTTAGATCTTGCCAATTATTACAAAAGATTTATAAAAGACTTCACTAGGTTAGCAGCACCGTTGCATGTGCTGGTCAGGAAAGAGCAGAAATGGAAATGGGAAAGGAAACAGAAGGAGGCATTTGAAAGACTTAAGGCAGTATTCACCACAGAGCCCGTCTTAGCCATTCCAGATATTGATAGAGAGATGAGAGTAGAGGCAGATGCTTCAGACTATGCAATGGGGGGAGTATTGTTGACAAAGTGTGAGGATGGAAAGTGGAGACTGGTGGCCTTCATCTCTAAATCGTTGAATGCTACAGAGTAAAATTACAAAATTTACGATAAAGAGATACTGGCAGTTATTAGGTGTCTAGAAGCATGGAGGCACTACTTGGAGGGAGCAAAACTCAAATTTGAAATCTGGACAGACCACAAAAACCTCCAGTATTTTATGACAAGCCAAAAATTAAACTGTAGACAAGCGAGATGGGCCCTATACCTATCATGATTTAATTTTACATTAAAACATATTCCAGAAAAGAGCATGGAGAAGGCAGACGGACTAAGCAGGAGACCTGACTGGCAGGAGGGAGTGGAAAAGGACAACAAGGACCAGAAACTGATAAAACCAGAATGGATTAGGGGAGCCAAAACAATAATAGAGGAAGGAGACCTAAAGAAAAGAATCAAAAGGGTGTAGGAAAGGGATGAAAGGGTAGTGAAAGCAGTAGAAGAGCTGAAGAGGGCAGGAATAAAGACACTGAAAGATGAAGAATGGGAAATAGAGAATGGAATAGTAACAAAAGAAGAGAGGATATACATACCAGAAGAGAAACTTAGGGGGGAGATAATACAATTGTACCATGACACCCCAGTAGAAGGACACGAAGGGAGATGGAAGACAGCAGAGTTAGTTGCTAGGAATTACTGGTGGCCAGGAGTAACAAAGGAGGTAGAGAGATATGTGGATGGATGCGATATGTGTTAAAGATACAAGAATTGAAGTAAAGCACTAGCGGGAAAACTGATGCCCAATGCGATCCCAGAAAAGCCATAGAGCCACATTTTGGCAGACTTTATTACCAAGCTGCCATTAGCCCAGGGATATGATGCTATCCTAGTAGTGTGCAACTGCTTTAGCAAAATAGTGTATTTTATAGCCACAATGGAGAAAACATCAGCAGAAGGACTTGCAAAGCTGTTTCAAGATCATGTATGGAAGTTACATGGACTTTCAAAAAGCATCATATCAGATAAAGGAGTGCAGTTTGCAGCAGGAATAATAAAGGAGTTAAATAACTTGTTGGAAATCCAGACAAAACTCTCAATAGCCTATCACTCTCAAACAGATAGGCAGACGGAAAGGATAAACCAGGAGTTAGAGCAGTATCTGAGGGTCTTCATTGACCATAGACAAGAGCAGTGGCCAGATTGGTTAGGAATGGCAGAATTTGCATACAACAACAAAATCTACATAGCAACAAAAATATTGCTATTCAAAGCAAACTATGGTCAGGACCCAAGGATGGGGTTTGAAGAAAGAAGAAAGGGGGAGTACAAAGTAGCAGGGAAATTTGTGGAAAGAATAAAGAAAATCTAGGAGGAAGCAAAAGCAGTGCTAGGGAAAGCATAGGAAGAAATGAAAAAGTTTGCAAATAGAAGGCAAAGGGAGGAAGAAGAATACAGAGTAGGGGACTTAGTACTGCTAAGTACAAAAGACTTAAAATGGCAGATGAAGGGGAGGAGATCAGAGAAATTGACAGAGCATTTTGTGGGCCCCTAAAAAGTTAAGGGAATTGTCTTTAGCAACACAATAGAGTTAGAACTACCTAAGTCTATTAGAATACATCCTGTGGTTAATGTAAGTAGAGTACAACTCTATAAACTACAGGTAGAAGGGTAGAAGAAGACACTACTAAAACTGGTTATTATCAAAGAAGAAGAGGAATTCAAGGTAGAAAAAATCATAAACAAAAGAACAGTTAGAGGGAAGGAAAAGTTTCTGGTAAGGTGGAAGGGGTATATGGTGGAAAAAGATACTTGGGAGAATAGGGAAAACTTGGAGAATACAAAAGAGTTAGTAGAAGAGTTTGAGAGAATATACAGAGAAGAGGTTGAAGAACTAAGATAACAGGAGCAAGAAGAAGAAGAAAAGGAATTTAGTTGGGAATTACCTAGGGAGTTCACAGCAAAATTGCTATATGGTTGGGGAAAAAGAAAGTACAAAAGGGAAAGGGAAAAGAGGTAGAACAAAAACTGGAGTCGATGGAAAAATTCCTCAGAACAAGGAAACTTAAAGAGAGAACTATATTATGAGAGCCCCAAGAAGGAAACAATCTCCTATGCATTTAAACACTTAATCCAAAATCTCAAGTCATACAATGAGGTCAAGGTATAAATAGTGTGGGAACTTAGGTAGCCAAATCACATGACAAGGTCAAGTGACCATAGAATATTCTGGAAGAATATGTGATCATGGACTAGTAGTAGTACAGCCACTGTAAAATAGTATAAGTAGTAGTCCAATCCAAGGAAGAACTCTATCAAGTTCTTCTTGAACATCCACCTAAGGTGATCACTAAGAGCATTTACTGCCTATCAATAACAAGGTTGTGACATTTATGGAGTGTAGAGGATGCAACTACAAAGGTACCAAAACACATAAAAACCAGGGGCAAGAGTTTATCTCTGGCAAACAATTAAGAAATGTGTGGTGTAGCAGTTGCCTCAAAGCATAGAAGTGGAGAAAGGACACAGCAGGAGAGAAAGGAGCAGTTGTTGTGAAGTGTAGTCAATGTAAAAGGAAAGATATAGTTGAGAAGATACTAGAGAAAGATAGAAAGAAAATCTTGTGCCCAGAATGTAGAACAGGAAAAAAGCAGCCATAGTGGGACTGAAGAGTAGCGGTATACCCTGGAAAGGGAGAAGTGCAGCAAAGTAGCACAAGGAAAGGAGCTCTGAAAAGCACAGAAAAAGAGGAGAACAGACAAAGGGATGTCAGGAGAATGTTCAAAATATTAAGAGAAGTATAGTTAAACATAGGGGTAAAGAAAGTAGACATACATGAAGGCATAACCATAAAAGCACTCCTGGATAGTAGTGTGACAGGAATGTTCATGAATAAGAAGATGGCAGCAAAACACGGGTTTAAGCTGCAAAAGCTAGAAAAACTAGTAACAATCAGAAATGTAGATGGGACAAACAATAGTGGAGAGGCTATTACACACCAAGTAGAAGTAAATGTGTACTACAAAAACCACATAGAAAGAATGAGAATGGATGTGTGCAACTTGGGAAAAACAAATGTAATATTGGGAATGCTGTGGTTACAAGCACACAACCCAGAAATTAACTAGAAAACAGAGGAAGTCAAGATGACAAGATGCTCTTCATTATGTGGGAAAAATACAAAACTGGAAAGGGGGCAGAAAGCAAAGAAAGAAAAGAGAGTAGCAATACTAGAAGAAGAAAAGGTAGTAAGATGGGCAGTGGAGGATAAAGAGAATTGGAGGAGAGAAGAGGAGATTGAAGCAGATCATAAAAAGATTGAGGAAATGGTTCCACAAAGGTTCCTAAAGTAGAGAAAGGTATTTGGAAAGGTGGAATTGGAAAGAATACCAATGAGGAAAATTTGGGATCATGCTATAGATCTCAAAGAGACGTTTAAACCACAAAAGAGAAGGATTTACCCTTTATTCAGAGACAAAAGAGAGGAAGTTCAGAACTTTATAAATGATCAACTGAGAAAGGGGTATATTAGACCATCAAAATCCCCTCAAACATCACCAGTATTCTTTGTAGACAAGAAAGATAGGAGTAAGAGGATAATAATGGACTACTGCAACCTAAACAACCAAACAGTGAAGAATAACTACCCACTTCCATTAATCACAGACTTAATTGACAACATGGGGAGTAAACAAGTATTCACAAAAATGGATCTTTGGTGGGGGTTCAACAATATAAGGATTAAGGAAGAAGATGAGTGAAAGAGAGTGTTCACAACCCATGTGGGGTCCTTCAAGCTGACAGTCATGTTCTTTGGAATGACAAATTTGCCAGCTACATTTCAAGCAATAATGAATGAAATTCTGAGAGACAGGATTAATGAAGGAAAAGTGGCAGCCTTTGTGGATGACATGTTAATAGAAACAGAAACAGAAAAAGGACATAATGAAATTATGGAAGAAGTGCTGAAAAGGTTGAAAGAAAATGACTTGTATATCAAGCCAGAAAAATACATGTGGAAGGTATGAAAATTAGGTTTCTGGAAGTTGTTATAGGATCTGACGGAATTGAAATGGAGAAGAAAAAGGTGGATGGAATACTAAGTTGGCCAGAGCCAAAGAATATGAAAGATGTCAGGAAGTTTTTAGGCCTTGCAAACTACTATAGGAGGTTCATCAAAAACTTTGCTTAAGTAGCAAGACCAATAAATGTGCTGACAAGAAAAGATATAAAGTGGCAGTGGAAAGAAGAGCAGTAAAAAGCATTTGATGAGCTCAAAAGAATCTTTACAACTAAACCAGTACTAACAGCCCCGGATCTAGACAAAGAATTTAGGGTAGAGGCAGATGCTTCAAACTATACTATTGGAGGAGTATTATCAATAAAGGGTTCTGACGAGCTGTGGAGACTAGTTGCTTTTATTTCTAAATCTCTAAGTGATACAGAAAGAAACTATGAGATTTACGACAAAGAAATGTTAGTAGTAGTCAGATGTCTGGAAGCATGGAGACACTTCCTAGAAGGAGTGACAATGAAATTTAAGATTTGAACAGATCACAAAAACCTTAAATACTTTATGAAGGCACAAAAATTGAATAGAAGACAAACCAGATAGGCATTGTACCTATCAAGGTTCAATTTTATGTTAAAGCATGTTCTAGGGAGTAAGATAGGAAAGATAGATAGCTTAAGCAGGAGGCCGGACTGGGAAGTAAGAGTAGAAAGGGACAATGAAGATGAGATATTAGTAAAACCTGAGTGGTTAGAAGTCAAAAGAATAGAAAGGGTAGAAGTAATTGTAAAAGGAGTAGATTTGTTGGAGAAAGTGAGGAAGTTAAAGGTAAAAGATGATAAAGTAGTCAAAGCAGTGAAAGAAATGAAATGAGTGGGAGTAAAGATACTGAGAGACAAAGAATAGAGGGAAGTGGATAGCATAATGTATAAGGAGGGGAAGGTATATGTATCTAAAGATAATATATTAAGAGCAGAAATAATTAGGCTGCATCATGATATACCAGTGGGAGGACATGGAGGACAATAGAAGACAGTGGAGTTGGTCACCCAAAACTTCTGGTGGCTAGGAGTAACTAAGGAAATGAAATAATATATAGAAGAATACGATTCCTGTCAGAGAAATAAAAACTGCACAGAATAGCTGGCAGGTAAATTAATACCCAATTTAATACTGGAGAAACCTTGGACACATATATTAGTAGATTTTATCACCAAACTACCAATAGCACAGGGATATGACTCAATCTTAGTGGTAGTAGACAGATTAACAAAAATAGTCCATTTTATCCCTACTACAGAGAAAACATTGGCAGAAGGGCTAGCTAGGTTGTTTAGAGACAATATGTGGAAGCTGCATAGGTTATCTGAGAGCATCATCTCTGACAGAGGACTATAGTTTGTGGCAGGAATAATACAGGAGCTAAATAGAATATTGGAAATTGAAAGTAAACTGTCAACGGCATTTCACCCTTAAATAGACAGGCAAACAGAGAGGGTTAATCAAGAACTAGAGCAGTACTTAAGAATATTTATTGACTATAGGCAGGAACAGTGGCCAGATTGGTTAGGAATAGCAGAATTTGCTTATAACAACAAAGTACACTCAAGTACCAAGATGTTATCCTTCAAGGCAAATTACAGACAAGATCCTAGAATAGGGTTTGAAATAAGAAGGAAAGAAAAATACAAGAGGGCAGAGAAATTTGTAATAAAAATAAAGGAGGTTCAGGAAGAAGCAAAAGTGGTGCTAGGAAAAGTGTAAGAAGAAATGAAGAAATATACAGATAAGAAGAGAGCAGAAGTTAACAAGTATAAAGTAGAAGACTTAGTAATGCTAAGCACTAAGGATCTAAAATATCAGATGGTTGGAAGGAGGATAGAAAAGCTAACAGAGAGGTTTGTAGACCCTTACAAAATAAAGAAGATTGTATTATCAAATGCAGTGGAATTAGAACTACCTAGTACAATAAAAATACATTTGGTAGTCAATGTTAGTAGAATACAAAGATATGTAGGGCAAGTAGAAGGGCAGAGAAAGGAGCAACTAGCTCCAGTTGTAATCAAGAAAGAAAAAGAGTAGGAAATAGAAAGAATCCTAAATAAACAGCAGATACAAGAAAAGAATAAATACTTGGTACAATGGAAGGGATTTACAGCAGAATCAGATACTTGGGAAGGAAGGGAAAACCTGGAAAACATAAAAGAGGCAGTCAAAGAATATGAAAAAGAATACTGATGAGACATGGAAAATGTAAGACAACAAGAGAGAGAAGAAGGAACATTTAGAAGGGGAGAACTGCCAGGACGATTTACAGCAAAAAAGCTATTTGGGTGGTCAGACAAACAATATGACAAGGAATATTGGGGAAGACTGGAAAGAAATTGGAAACAATAGAAAGGAGAACAAACAAGAGGACAAAGAACTATGGAAACAATAAAAGAGAAAGAAGAAGAAATTGAGCAGGAAAGTTCAGGGCTCAAGGAGTAGACAGAAGAAAATGACGATAAAATGGAGAACATTTATGACCCATACTACAAACTATAAAAGTCCTTGGGACGAGGAATCTTGAGAGGGGGGTGGTGTCATGACACAGTCAAAACGGCTAAGTCATTATTTATTTTCTTTTTCTTTTTCTTTTAATTAGGAAACTGAGGAATGACTAAAAGAGATATGTAGGAGTCTATAAATAGAAGTAAACACAGGATATGTATAAGTAGTGTACCATAATCAAATGAGAACTCTATTGAGTTCTCCTTGTCAACTCAGACTAGGAGTAGTTCTAAGATACCTCAGTCTAAGTTCTTACACTACTGGAGGAGTTTTATCAATAAAATGCTCTGATAAATTATAGAGATCAGTTGCTTTTATCTCCAAATCATTAAGTAACACAGAACAAAACTATGAAATATATGATAAAGAGATGCTCCTTCAGCAACAAGGGAGCAGAGTAGAGGTTGCAAGACCTCAAGTTTTCAGTGGAAAGATGGAAAAGGTGAGCATGTTCATTAACGCGGCTCACCTATATATTAGAATGAAGATGTCAGAAGAAGCAGCAGCAACCCAGGTGGCCTGGGTATTGTCATATGTGCAGGGAAGAATAGTAGAGATATAGAAGGATAACTTGTTGGACGAGCTGGCCAAGGGAGAGTCAGAGGTGGAATCAGTGGAGCAATTGTTTACAAAAATAAGAAATGACTTTGGAGAGACATTAGAGGAAGAAAGGAAAATAGAGCAGCTAAGAACAATTGAACAAGGAGGAAGAACCTGTGACAAATATGTGCAAGAATTTAAAAAGGTCGCTAGGGGGAGCAGTTACAAGAGAAGGCCCCTTATCGAAGAATTCAAGAGAGGACTAAATAAGACTATTAGGAGGAAGTTGGCTGAAGCAGAGGAACTGCCAACCACCATTGGAGAATGGCAAGAAAGAGCGGTAAGATTAGATAGAAACCAAAGGCAGAGCAGGGTAGAGGAGAGAATATTGGGGAGGAATGCAGTGCACCCAGGGGGAAATGCATAGTCAAGGGGAGGAGAATCATATGGGGGAAGAGGGGGACAAATAACGTAGAGAATGGGGGGAGGATACAGGAGAGGAGGAGAAGGAAATATGTTTAATAGAGGAGGAGCTCAAAGGGGTCCAAGAAGAGACCTAAACACAATAGATATAGATAGAGGAAAGAGAGGGGATAAGACTTGCTATGTATGTGAAAAGTGGGGCCATATGGCCAAAAATTATATCACAGTTGTGCTATGAACCAGTAGTCATATACTGTATGGTTTACCACTACACCAAAAGGGCAATATTAGCAAGGCTACTTGCTAATAAGGGTCCAGCTATTTATGTAGTTCTTTGAACAGGTATTTTGTTATACCTCCATGTCACTATTTAGTAATCACTTTTTTGTG
>Ga0154006_1000661_pt1 | contig 11711 bp, 7 predicted proteins | sample TSFL090MetaG_FD_104747 | JGI IMG/M metagenome (GOLD analysis project Ga0154006, IMG submission 104747) | Attine ant fungus gardens microbial communities from Florida, USA - TSFL090 MetaG | ecosystem: Host-associated > Fungi > Mycelium > Unclassified | place: USA: Florida, Wakulla State Forest... | reverse complement strand
CGCCATTGATCGCGCCCGACAGCTTGGGTGTGCCCAGCGTGCCGCCGGCATGCAGGTCTGCCGCCAGCTTGCCTTGCAGGCTCACTTGCGGGCCGATCAGGTCGCCCACGCGCTTGAGTTCGGGCATCTCGAAGTGCGCCTTGATCTCCAGCGGCGAGGCGTCGGCCAGGGTCAGCGCGCCTTCCTGGCGGGTCAGGCCGATGCCGCCGCCAAGGTCGATGGTGCCGGCGCGGGTGGCATTCATCCGGCCATCCAGACGCAGTTGCTGGCCCTGGAGATCGGCGCGCAGGCGCAATTCGGACAGGCCCAGCGGCGCTTCGCCGGCACTGGTGGCTACCCGCAGGTCGCCCGACTTGCGCGCGATCTGGAAGAAACCGCTGGCCGTTTGCGCCAGGGCGAAGTCCCAGTCGGCATCCAGCACCAGGTCGGTCTTGACCGGCGGCGGGGTGCCGGTGAAGGCCTGAGCGATCTCCAGCAGCCGGCCGATGTCCAGGGCGTGGGCCTGTCCGGCCGAGGTCAGTTGGCCGTCGCGCCAGGAGAACTGCTTGAGCGCGATGCTCATGCTGTCGATGTCGAGCCGCGTGGCACCGGCTTCGATGGCCTTGGCCGAGGCATCCAGGCGCAGCGGACTGGCCAGCGCGAGGCGCGGAAAGCCCTGGTTGTCCAGCTTGTCGAGGGTGCCGGCCCAGCCGTAGTTGCCCTTGGTCTTTTCGGTGACCTTGCCGTGGGCGGCGAGATCGAGGTCGAACCGATGGCCCATGACTTGGCCGTTGCTGTGCAGGGCCAGGGTATGGTCGGCATAGCTGCCGTCCAGGTTCAGGTCGAGCCGCGCCAGTTCGGCCTGTGGGCCGCGATAGCCTTCGCCCTGGATATGCAGCTTGACCTGATTGCCGCGCGCGGCGATGCCATTGGCCAGATCGGTGCGCACATCGGTCTGGCCGTCGAGGCTGTGCACGCGATGCGGGCCGAAGGCCAGTTCCCGCGCCTGGAAGCTGGCGCGCAGGTTGGGGCGCTGCCGGGTGCCGGTCAACTGGCCGTCCAGTTGCAGCAGGCCCGACAAGCCATAGCCCAGGCGCTGCAATTGCGGCGCGTCGAGTTTGATGGCGAGGCGGTCGTTGGCACCGCCGAACCCGCCGTCCAGCGCCAGCGTGTTGCCGGCCACATTCAGGTTGACCTTGCTCGGCAGCAGGCGCGTGCCGGCCAGCTGGATCTGGCCCTGGCCGGTCATCGGCAATTCGCCGTAGACGCTGTCATGAATGCCGAAGGCCAGCTTGAGTTGCAAGGCCGGCGAGAGCGCGCCGCTGGCGTTGAAATCCATATTGATGCGCGCCGACACCGGCTTGGCGGCCGGTGCCGCGGGCTTGGCCTTGCCCTTGGCGGGAGCCTTGGGTGGGGCGGCTGGCGGCGTGACGGCGGCCAGGAAGGCGGTCGGGTCGAAATCGGTCAGCTTGCCCTGGATGGCGTAGTTCATGGCATCCACCGTCTTGAGGGTGCCGCTGGCGTCCACCCTGGAGGCGCCGGCGCTCAATTGCGCGCGGTGCAGGTCGACCTGTTCCTTGCCGATGGTGCCGTCGAGCTTGAGCGCCAGTACGCGGTCGGCCAGCGCCAATGAAATGTCTTGGGCGTCCGGCGTGATGGTGACATCCAGCGGGCCGGCCAGTTGCGTGGGCTTGAGCTGGCCGTGGAGCTGGCTCAGGTCGAGACCGGTGAAGCGCAGGCTGAATTTTCCATGCGGACCCGGCTGGCCTGCATCGCCTTCCTGGCCGATGGCAAGCTGGCCGCCGCCTTCGATGCGGGCCTGTTTGGGCAGGCGCACGTCCAGCCCGGAAATGCTTTGTTGCTGCGCATCCAGCGCGACATCGGCGCGGGCCGAGATCAGGGGCAGTTGCTGCTGATCCAGGCGGCCAGGAATGGCATTGGTGATGGCGATATTGCCGGCCACGCGCAGCGGGTCGTCCGCACCCGCATTGGCCGGCGGCGCCAGGTCGGCCTGTACCCGCAGGTCGGTACGCGGTGCGCCGGCGCTGAAGGCTTGCGCATTGAGGTGTTGCAGGTCGACCTTGGCGCGCTTGAGCGGGATCGCCGCAAACGGCGTGGCGAGCACATCGGCCTGGCCGTTGAGCCTGTCGCCGCTGGCCTTGAGCGTCGCGCCCAATTCCTCCAGCGAGCCGGAAAGTTGGGCGTTGAGCTGGTAGTTTTCTTCCAGCGTTGCATTCTTGTACTGCCCGCGCAAGTCCAGCCCGCCGCTCAAGGCGAAGGGTTGCTTGCCGTTCAGGTGCAGCAGCGCGGCGGCATCGCCGAAGGGCGTGGTCAGGCTGTCGAGCACCAGGGTGTGCTGCACGCCATCGGAGTCGCCGTGCAGTTTGAGGTTGGACAGTACCGTGTTGGATGCGCCCTGGGTGAGGTCGAGCCGTTCCAGGCTGATGGCGCGCAGATCCAGCGCCAGCGGGATGGCCAGCGCGGTGGGCAGAGTCGCCGGCGTCGGATCGGGCGGTGAGGGTTGCAGGTCCAGCTTGACCGTGCCCACGCGCAGGTACTGCACCGTGAGCTTGCGCGCGGCCAGGGACAGGTGCCAGGCGCTGTCGATGCGGTCGATGTCGAGCATGCGCTTGCCGTCCTGGTAATGCAGGCCGCGCAGGCGGAAACCATCGGCCACGGTGCCGCCCAGCCATTGGCCGGAGAGTTTGCCGTCGAGCGCCTTCACGGCGAGTCGCCAGGCCAGGCGTCCACCGTTTTCGGTCTTGAGGGCATACCAGGCGGTGCCGGCGGCAGCCAGGACGATGACGGCCACGCCCGCGCCGGTCCAGCGCAGGGCGCGGGCAATCCTGGAGCCTCGGGAGGGACTTGGCGGAGCCGGTTCCGGTGCGGTGGGCGGCGCGGCGGGGCGGGTATCTTCAGTCATGCGTCAGGTCGTGATTCGGTATGGGCAGGCGTGGCGGAGCGGTGTCAGAAGGCGATGCCCAGTGAAACGTGGGGGCGGATCTGCCGTTTCTGGATACCGTAGGCCAGATCGAGATTGAGGGTGCCGACCGGGCTGCGCCAGCGCGCGCCGGCGCCCACGCCGTGATAGAAGGTCTTGTTGCTCCAGCTGTCGGCGGCCGCGCCGACATCATAGAACACGGCCGCACCCCAGCTTTCGGTGAACCAGTGCTGGTATTCGCTGCTGCCGACGGCCAGGTACTTGGTCGGGTAGACGGTGCCGTTGCGCTCGTTGCCGATGCTTTGGTAGCTGTAACCGCGCACGGAGTCGTTGCCGCCGGTGCGAAACAGCAGCGAAGCCGGCACCGACGAGGCACGTCCGGCGGTGAACACGCCACCCAGCTCGGCGCGCAGCACCACCAGGTCGCGCCGGGCGACTGGCACGAATTGCTTGAAGCGGCCGTACAGGCGGCCGAAGCTCTGGTCGGTCAGCACGCCCTTGACGGCAAAGCCGGCTTCCAGGTTGAGCAGGTTGCCCTGGCGCGGGAAGATCGGGTCATCCACATCGCGCCGCGCCCAGGCGAAACCCGGCACCAGCGCCTGGTGGCTGCCTGGCGATACCACCACGTCACTGGGCACGGTGGCGCCGTTTTCCTGGGTCATCTGGTCGCGGTAGTAGGTCAGCGAATAGGTGGTGTCGTAGCGGTCGCCGGTACGCGAGCGTTTCAGCCCGGCTTGCAGGCTACGCAGGTCGATGCCTTCGAGCTTGGTGCGCTCGTAGGAGCTGTTGATGCTGTTGACGAAGGCTTTCTCGTCAGGCGGCGCCGCCAGCGACAGCAGGCCATACTGGCGTTTCTGTTCCAGGCGCAACTGGCTGTCGAACACATAGGCGCGGTTGAATACGTTGTAGTTGGAATAACGGCCTTCGACCTGGGCGCCGGTGTCCGTACCGTAGCCGACGCCGGCGCGCACGCGCTGGGTCGGGAATTCGCTGACTTGCACCTTGACCGGCGTGAGGTCGGGATGGTCGGGGTCGTCGTCGATGGCGACCACGGCGTTGGAGAAATAGGGCGTGTTCTGGATCTGCCGTTGCAGCGATAGCAGGCGATCGACGTCATACGGCTCGCCGACGTTGAGCGGGTTGACGTTGCGGATGATGGATTCCGGATAGCGCCGGGTACCGGTGATCTGCACCGGGCCGAGGGTGAAGGCCGGGCCGCTGTCGTAGCGCACGCTCAGGTCGGCGTCGTGGGCGTCGGGATCGATCTCGGCTTGCGAGCTGGCGATGCGGGCGGCGGCGTATTTCTTTTGCTGGAGCTTGTCGAGGCCGGCATTCTTGGCCTTGTCCCAGTCTTCCTGGACGAAAGCTTCGCCAGCCGGCAGCGACCAGTCATGACGGATCTGCCGCACGCGTTCGGCGTCTTCCTGTGCCGCCGCGCCCGTGACGTCGATATCGGCGCGGCGGATGGTCGTGCGCGGCCCCGGATCGACCTTGAGGATGACGCGCCGGGAGGGCGCCTTGCCGTCGCCGGCCGGCTCGGCCTTGAGGTCGACCGTGGTCTGCGGCGAGAAATAGCCTTGTGTCGAGGTCAGGTCGCGCACCTGGTCGCCGGCGGTGTCGGCCATGAACTTGAGCTGTTCATCGCTGATGTCGTCGCGATCCTTGTAGCGGGACAGATCGAGGAATTCCTTCAACATCGACCGCACCTCGCTGGGAGCGTCGATCTCCACCTGGTAGGCGGCACGGGCTGGGTCGGCCGCGCACAGGGTGAGTACGGCGGCCAGGCTGCAAGTCCATTTCATCGGTTCATCATGGTGTATTCGGGGTGGAGCGGGTGCGGCGCATGCATGTCATGCGGATCGCCGGGCCGGCGGCTGGCGCGGCGCCTTGGCAAAGTCGGGTACGATGGCGGTATCGGCCGGATCGGGCGCGACCTGTGCCAGACCGGTCAGCCGGCCGGATAGTTCCGGCGCATCCGCGTACATGCCTTGCTGCACAAGATGCGTCATTGTAATCCGGGTGAACATATTGTCGATTTTCGTGGAAAATTCTCAGATTATTCTTGGTCGGTTGCCGGATGGCATGTCGATCATCCATACCAGTCGGGGAGAGTGCCGTTGAGTGCCGATGTCTATGCCGAAAAGGCCAGTTGCGAGCGGTTGCTCGATGTGCACCGCTGGACCGGCCGGCTCTTGAGCTTCCGTACCACGCGCCCGGCGGGATACCGTTTTACGGCGGGGCAATTTGCCAGGCTCGGGCTGGAGGTTGATGGCGAGATCGTCTCGCGCGCCTATTCCATCACTTCGGCGGAAAACGAGGACGTGCTGGAGTATTACGCGATCGTCGTGCCGGACGGCAAGTTCACCACTTACCTGGATCGGCTCCAGCCGGGCGCGCCGGTCTGGGTCGAAAAGCTGAGCTACGGTTTCATGACGGCGGATCGTTTCGTCGATGGCAAGCAATTGTGGATGCTGGCCACGGGGACGGGGTTGGGACCGTACATCTCGATTCTCCAGCAGCCCGAGGTGTGGGAAAAATTCGAACGGCTGGTGGTGGTGCATGGCGTGCGCCACGCCACCGAGCTGGCCTACCGCGACAAATTGCTGGCGCTGGGAGCGGCCGCGCGGGCGCGTGGTGCCGGGCAACTGGCGTATGTGCCGCTGGTGACGCGCGAGGATGCCGGCGCCGGTGTGCTGCAAGGGCGGATCACCACCCTGCTGCGCGAGGGGCGGCTGGAACAGGCGGCGGGCGCTGCTCTGGATGCGGCTTCGTCCCGCGTGATGGCGTGCGGCAATCCGGAGATGGTCACCGAGGTGCGCGAGATCCTGCGCGAGCGCGGCATGACGCCGCTGCGGCGCACCGGCGGCGGGCAGTTCGTCACGGAGGATTATTGGTGACGGGAAGCCCTGCGCGGTCGCGCCATTACTGGTAATTGACCGACAGCACCCTCACCCCGGCGGGGGATGGGTGCGTCATTCCTTTTGCGTCTGCGGCCAGGTTGATATCGATCAGCCTGGTTTGCCGCCCGGCGATGGCCAGCGACAATTTTTTTCCGGTTTGCAGAATCTTGTCGTCATGCCGCATCGAGGTATTCGCCGCAATGGTTGAGGAGGCCATGTCGAATATGTTGTTATTCGATGCCGCCATTTCTCCTATCGATAGCTCGACGCCTTGCGTGCTGTTGCACGCCATGTTCAACTGCCCGACAGTCCTTGTTTTCTCAAGAATGCTCACATCGCAGGCCGGCTCCAGGATGGCGCCGATGAATGAAATCCGATGCACGGTTTGCGCACGCGTCGGCGCTGCATACAGGCAGATGCTGAGCATAGCCGTCAGCAATGCGCCGAGCAGGCGCGTGCGTGCGGCGATGCGGCAGGTGGCGGGCATGACATGTCTCCTTGATCATTGGCGTTCCCCGAGGTGAGGCGATCCATCCCTTGAGAGGCAGTGTCACATGTCGAATTACCCAATGCAATTGGGAAAACTCTCAAAATATCTCTTTGTCGCGACGTAAAAATATTCGATAAAAATTTCTTAGATCGTTCGTGATCGAGGCGATTCATTTTTCTTGTGAGACCATCATTTTCTTTTGGTCTTGAAATAATTTCGCGTCCCTTTTCAAGTATGAAAGTCATCAAAAGCAGGTGACGCCGACAAAAAGTAGGGAACCAAGTTGAAGCTCTTCCGACCAAGGACACAGTTGCTTGCGCGATGTGTCCGGGGAGACGGCATCGTGCGTCATGCGCATCGATCGCGCTTTCATTGTCTTGTTATGGGGGTTGTATGAATTTGAACAAAGTCTTGCATGTCGCCATCGCCGATGATCATCCCGTGGTGCTCGGCGCTCTGAAAAGCGAATTGGGGCGCTTGCCCGAAGTTCGCATCGATCTGGAAGTCGAGACGGGTGACGCGCTACTCAGCGCGCTCAAGCGCTCGCCTTGCGAAATCGTCATCACCGACTTCACCATGCCCAATGAGGAAAAGGACGATTCCGACGGCTTTTCGCTGATCAAGAGGATCAAGGCCGATCATCCTTCGAGCAAGGTGATCGTCTACACCGCCATGGCCAACAGCGCCGTGGTCAAGCGCCTGTATCGCATGGGCGTGTTTTCCGTGATCAACAAGCGCGAGAAGCCAGAGGAGCTGATCAACGCCTGCCTGGCGACGCAAAGCTCGAAGCAAGTGTATTTCCCGGTGTCGCTGCGGGGGGAGCTCGAAGTGAGCTGGGCACAGGGCGAGGCTTTCACTCAAGGCAAGGAGCTGACGCTGAGCGAACTGGAAGTGGTGCGCCTGTTCGTCGCCGGTAATTCGCTCAGCGATATCTGCGAGCGCCTGTCGCGCACGCCGAGCACCGTCAGTACCCACAAGAACAATGCCATGCGCAAGCTGGGGCTGACCACCGATGCCGATCTCATCAAATACGCCTACTCCACCGGCATGCTCTGATGGCGTATGGCGTGATCATCCGATAGCAGTGCAAGACAGCGGCTTCGGCCGCTATTTTTTTCCTGTTTTTCGGAAGGCATCTCCATGTCATGCCAGATCGATTCGTGATTCTTGTTTTTTGGCGGGCAGGGTTGTGTCGGAAACTATTTTTCAAAGGAAGATGGTTTAAAAATACTAACTATTTTATTGGATGCGGAGCAGCCTGTGGCTTGAATTATGCTCTGATGTGGGGGATTTCCTGATTTAGTGTTGTCAGTAATAAATAACTTTTTGATGCGGATGTGGCGATAGATGGAATCGTTTTGTTTCAATATTTTTCTTATATGTGAGGAATATTGATCCATCTAATATGCGGCCGTACCTGATGTCATCCCGGTTGGCGAATACATCATTGACCGTTGATGGTTTGGGGAAAAGCGATCCATGTGGACATTGTTCGCGTTATCGATGGGTCGATATTTTTATTACCTGAATAAGGAAAGAAGAATGAAAACATTAATCCTCTCTTCCGTGTTGGCTACATCGATTCTGCCTTTGTCGGCATTCGCCCAGACTCCTCCTCCTGCGGGAAATCCGACGGGAAATATCACTTTTTCCGGACAGATTCGGGAACAGACGTGTGTAATTCGTGGGGAAGACGCGAATAAGGTTGTGATCATGCCGACCGTTGGGACAAATCAATTGGTCAGGGCCGGGGATACCGCTGGCGAAACGCGTTTCACGCTTGGCGTATCGGGGTGTGGCGCATCTTCGAACAATGCTGTTTTCCTCCGGTTCTTCCAGAACAGTGGCTTTGATGCGGCTGGACGTTTTGGCTCCAATGCTTCCAACGGTGCGCGGAACGTCCTTGTGGAAGTGCGTAATCGCGATAATCAGATCGTGCGCGCCGATGGCGGGACAGCGAAATTATCGGACGTCGCCACTAATGGCTCGGCGACTGTCGATCTGACGGCGCGCTACTACGCCAGCGGGCAGGCAACCGCAGGTCCGGTCCAGGCGCAATCCCGATTTGAAATCACCTATCAGTGATTGCATTGAAGATATCGATGCTTTCGCTATCGATTCCTTTCCATCTGTCCTGAGTGGTGTGCGATAGCGCTCCTGTCATGGGTTTGCATCATGGAAAATAACAATCAACTATGGGGAAGGGCATGTATCAGACCAAGCCGGTAATTACATTTGACCGTGGCATCGTCGTATTGACGTGGCTATTGTCGATCCTGTTAATGTTGCCGGCTTCGGTGCTGGCATCGGTCGTCATCAATGGCACACGCATCGTTTTTCCTTCCAATGAGCGCGAGACGACGGTGCGACTGACCAATGAAGGTGAAGCACCGGGGTTGGTGCAGACATGGCTGGATGATGGCGATGAAAATGCCGATCCTGAGAGCATCAAGGTTCCCTTCGTCCTGACGCCACCGCTTGCCCGGATCGATCCAGGCAAAGGACAAAGCATCCGGATGCTGTACGACGGCACCCCGCTGTCGCAAGATCGGGAGTCGCTGTATTGGTTCAATGTGCTGGAAATACCGCCCAAGCCGAACGGGGAAGCCGCTGAAAGAAACTACATGCAGATCGCCTTGCGTACGCGTATCAAGGTGTTTTTCCGCCCTGCGGCATTGAACAGTCAGACGCTCCTCGATGATGCGCACAAGCAGTTGGACTGGAGCCTGTCGCATCACGGTGGCGCCAATCTTCTCCGGTTCGACAATCCGACGCCTTATCACCTGAGTGTCATCAAGGCGGTGCTGTTGAATGCCGATGGCAAGGAAGTGGCGGTTGGAGATGAAGGGAAGATGGCCGCGCCCTATGGGCATGCGCAATTCAGATTGTCCGATAGCACAGTGCTTCCGGCTGGCTTGCGTGTGCGCTACACCTTTCTTAACGACTTCGGCGCGCCTGTGCAAAAAGAGGCCGAGGTTTCCCTGACAGCTAAGTAATTCTGTTTTTCCCGGGGGGCGCGGCACGTCTCGAGATGAGCCTGGTACCCGCTGGAAGTCGGTGGTTGACATGCATAAAAAGACGCAAGAATACATGCCGGTACGAGGCGTGGTGACGGCTTTCGCCCTGATGGTCCTTTTTTCGCCGGGAGGGGCGGTTGCCGGGGATAACATGCCATTGCTTGTTGAATTCAACACGGAGTTCTTCAAGCGCAAGGATGGCGTGGCAATCGATGTATCCCGCTTCAGCCAGAGCAACATCATCCCTGCAGGGACTTATCCGGTTGACCTCTATGTGAATCGGGCCTGGGCCGGACGACAGTCATTGATATTGCGCGCAGAACAGGGAACAGATTCGGCGCGTCCATGCATGAGCCGCGCTTTGCTGGAGGCGGCAGGTATCGACATCACGAAGCTGTCTGCCGAAGCCGTGGCGGCATTGCAGGAAGATGGCGCTACCCGATGCCTGCTTCTGGAGGCGCTGGTACCCGACGCGGTCGCCGAATTCGATAGCGGCGATCTGCGCCTGAATCTGTCCGTGCCGCAAGCGGTCATGCGCCGCCATGCGCGCGGCTACGTCGATCCAGCCTTGTGGGATGACGGAATCAACGCGGGCATGCTCGGTTATCTCTTCAATACCTATCACGCCAGCTCGGCGGGACAGCGTAGTGCCAGTTATTACCTCAATCTCAATGGCGGATTCAATGTCGAGGCGTGGCGCTTTCGTCATCGCTCCTCCATCCTGCGCCAGGATAACGGCCGCACCAAGGTGCAGCCGACGGCGAGTTATGTGCAACGCGCCATCGTGCCGCTGTCGGGCCAATTGACGGTGGGTGATGCCTTCACGCCAGGGCAGTTGTTCGACAGCATCGGTTTTCGCGGCATCCAGATTGGTTCGGATCAGCGGATGCTGCCCGATTCCAAGAGCGGCTTCGCCCCGGTGGTGCGTGGCATCGCGCGTTCCAATGCGCGCGTGCAGATCATGCAGAACGGGCGAGTGATCCATGAAACCACCGTCGCTCCAGGCAACTTTGAAATCGATGATCTTTATCCCACCGGATACGGCGGCGACTTGCATGTGGTCGTCACCGAGGCGGACGGCACGAGTTCCTCGTTTTCCGTGCCGTTTGCGGCGGTTGCAGATTTGTTGAGGCCGGGCATGCATCGCTATCATTTGACTGCCGGGCAGACGCGTGGCACCGGATTCCATTCTTTCTCCACGCGTTTTGTATTGGCCACCTATGAGCGGGGTCTCAGCAATAGCCTGACCCTTTCCGGTGGCATCGTGGCTGCGCCGTCTTACTTCTCGGTATTGGGCGGAGGTGCGGTCAATACGCCGCTGGGCGCGCTGGGAGTGAGCCTGTCGCAATCGCAGGCGCGCCTGGTGGATGGCAGCGGGCGTAGCGGACAGAGACTTCGGGCCAACTTCAGCAAGGCGATTGCGGGAACCGGCACCAGCATGTCGCTGGCGGCCAGTCATTATTCGGGGAACGGTTATCTGCAATTGCAGGATATGTTGTCGCTGAATGCATTGGCCGCGCAAGAACGGGGAGGGCGCAGTTTCGGTAACATCAGCAGGGATGTGAGCCTGGTCCTGTCGCAATCCCTCGGGGAGAGGCGTGGCTTTTTCCATTTCTCGGGTTCGCAGCGCCAGTTCCGGGATGATGTCGCCATGACGAAGCAGTTTCAGTTGAGCTATCAAAACACGTGGCGTCATGTTTCCTATGGCGTCTCTGCAATCCGGCAGCGGGATCTGCGCGCGGGTGCCGCCGATACGCAATATCTGTTCCAGCTGTCCATGCCGCTGGGGCGTGAAACGCAAGCACCGACGATGACGGCTTCCATGATCCATGACCGTCGTTCGGGCGCAAGCATGCAGACCTCGGTCAGTGCGGTGCGCGGGGAAGATAATGCGCTTTCCCTGGGGGCCAGCGCATCACGTAGCGCTTTCGACAGCAATGCATCGCTCAGGGCGGATTACCGTACCTCGGTGGCGAACATCAGCGGTAGTGTCGGCAGTAGCAGCGGCGGTGGCAGGCAGGCGTCATTGCAGGCTTCGGGGGCGGTCGTCGCGCACGCCGGCGGCGTGTTGCTGGCACAGGATGTCGGCGACACCTTCGGTATCGTGCAGGCGGTCGGTGCCGGCGGGGCTGGCGTCAATTACTCGGGGGGGCGGCTCAACCAGTCGGGCTATGGCGTCGTGCCTTACCTGACGCCTTTTCGCAGCAACGAAGTGGTGGTCGATCCGAAGGGAACCTCGACCGACGTCGAACTGGCCGTGACCAGCCAGCGGGTGGCGCCGATGTCCGGCGCAGTCGTGTTATTGCGTTATCCGACGTCGGTCGGCCGTTCGCTCCTGATCCATGTGCTGCAAACGGATCGTCAACCGGTGCCGTTCGGCGCGG
>Ga0154006_1000657_pt1 | contig 11731 bp, 13 predicted proteins | sample TSFL090MetaG_FD_104747 | JGI IMG/M metagenome (GOLD analysis project Ga0154006, IMG submission 104747) | Attine ant fungus gardens microbial communities from Florida, USA - TSFL090 MetaG | ecosystem: Host-associated > Fungi > Mycelium > Unclassified | place: USA: Florida, Wakulla State Forest... | reverse complement strand
TTAAGAACTGTATGTCTGAGGATAAACCTCAGACTTAACAATATCTTTTGCTACTGTCTAAACTTTGCTTTTTTAAGCCTTTTGATTATTAAATCATCAACTCACAAATCAGTAAGTGGCCATTTGTGATAGACAACTTAGATCTACTCCTAATCCAAGTTGACAAAAAGAACTTGATAGAGTTCTCATTCAATTGCTATACACTACTTATATACATTCTGTTGTTTACTTCCATTTATCAAGTTCCACGCATCTCCTTTGAGTCATTCCCTCTTATGTATCCATTGATTTCTTAATTAAATAAAAAGAAAAAGAAAAGGAATATAAATAATGACTTAGCTATTTGGCCAAGTCATGACACCACCCCCCTCTTAAGGTTCCTTGTCCCAAGGATTTTACAATTCATAGTTAGGGTTGACTATATTGCCTATTTCATTTTCATCTTCTTCTGTCCATTCCCTGATTCTCGATTTTTCTTGCTCAATTTCTTCCTCTTTCTTTTTTATTGTTTCTATTGTTCTTCATTCTCTTGCTCTTTCTCCTTTCTATTGTCTCCAATTCCTCTCTAACCTTGTCCAGTATTCCTCATTGTACCTTTTATCTGACTATCCAAATAGCTTTTTTGCCATAAATTACCCCAGCAGTTCACCTCTTCTAAATGTTCCTTCTTCTCTTTTCTGCCTTCCAACATCTTCCATATCTCTCCTGTCTTCCAACATCTTCCATATCTCGCCTGTATTCCTTTTCAAATTTCTTGACTGCTTCCTTTGCATTCTCTAGGTTTTCTATTCTTTTCCAAGTATCCAACTCTGCCATAAATCCTTTCCACTGTACTAAATACTTGTCTTTTCCTCTAATCCATTGTTTATTCAATATCCTCTCAACTTCCCATTTCTCTTCTCCCTCAATTAAGACTGGGGCTGGTTTCTCCCTTTTCTGTTCCTCTACTTGCCCTACATATTTTTGTACTCTACTGACATTAACTACTAGATGTATCTTTACTGTACTAGGTAGTTCTAATTCTACTGCATTAAATGATACAACTTTCTTTATCTTGTAAGGCCCTACAAATTTCTCTGTCAACTTCTCTGTTCTCCTACTAATCATTTGGTATTTTAAATCCTTGGTACTGAGTATCACCAAGTCCTCTATTCTGTACTCATTGACCTCTGCTCTCTTTCTATCTGTATACCTTTTTATCTCTTCTTGCACCTTTCCTAGTACTGCTTTTGCCTCCTCTTGAATCTCCATTTGTGTTATGAATTTCTCTGCCCCTTTGTATTTCCCTTTCCTTCTCACTTCAAACTCCATCCTAGGATTTTGTCTATAATTTGCCTTGAAAGGCAATGTTTTAGTACTTGAGTGCATCTTATTGTTGTAGACAAACTCCACTGTCCCTAACCAATCTGGCCACTGTTCCTGCCTATGGTTGATAAACATCCTCAAGTACTGTTCTAATTCCTGATTAACCCTCTCTGTTTGTCCATCTGTCTGAGAGTGGAACACTGTCAATAATTTACTTTTGATCCCCAACATCCTGTTCAACTCCTACATTATTCCTGCTGCAAATTGGGGTCCCCCATCTGAAATGATACTTTCAGGTAACCCATGTAACTTCCATATATTATCTCTAAACAACCTAGCTAATACTTCTGCCAATGTCTTTTCCATAGTAGGAATAAAATGTACTATTTTTGTTAATCTATTGACTACTACTAGAATTGAACCGTATCCTTGTGCTAGTGGCAATTTAGTGATAAAATCTACTGAGATGTATGCCCAAGGTTTTTCCAGAATTGAGTTTGGCATTAACTTTCCTACTGGTTGTTCTGTGCAGTTTTTATTTTGCTAGTAAGCATCACACCCTTCCACATATTGCTTTACTTCTTTTGTAACTTCTGGCCACCAAAAGTTCCTAGTGACCAACTTTACTGTCTTCTATTGTTCCCCATGTCCTCCTACTGGTATATCATGATGTAACCAGATAATTTCTGCTCTCAGTTTCTCATTTCTTGGTACATATACTTTTCCTTCTTTATACATAACACTGTCAACTTCTCTCCACTCCTTGTCCCTTAACATTTTTACTCCCACTCATTTCATTTCTTCCATTACTTTGATTACTTTGTTGTTTTTCACTTTTGACTGTTTCACCTTCTCTAGTAAATCCACTCCTTCTACTATTACTTCCACCTTTTCTGTCTTTCTGACTTCTAGCTATTCTGGTTTTACCAATGTCTCATTCTCATTGTCTCTGTCTACCTCTATCTCCCAATCCAGTCTCCTGCTTAAGCTGTCTGCCTTCTCTATCTTACTTCCTGGGACATGTTTCAGTGTAAAGTTAAACCTTGACAAATATAGAACCCATCTTGCTTGTCTTCTATTTAACTTTTGCACTATCATGAAGTACTCAAGATTTTTATGATCTGTCCAGATTTTGAACTTAGTGGTTGTTCCTTCTAAGAAGTATCTCTAGGCTTCTAAGCATCTGACTACTGCTAGCATCTCTTTATCATGTATTTCATAGTTTTGTTCTGTATCACTTAATGATTTGGAGATAAAAGCAGCTGGTCTCCACAATTCATTAGAGCATTTCATTGATAAAACTCCTCTAGTAGCATAGTTTAAAGTGTCTGCTTCCATCCTGAATTCTTTGTCTAAGTCTGGAGCTGCTAATACTGGCCTGGTGGTAAAGATTTGTTTAAGCTCATCAAATGCCTTCTACTATTCACTTCTCCATTTCTACTTCACATCCTTCCTCATCAACATATTCATTGGCCTAGTTACTTGCACAAAATCCTTAATAAACCTCCTATAGTAATTTGCAAGGCCCAGAAACTTTCTGACATCTTTTACGTTTTTGGGTTCTGACCAACTTAGTATCCTCCCCACCTTTTCCTTTTCCATTTCTATTCCATTAGGTCCTATGATGACCCCTAGGAATCCAACTCTCCTTGCCTTCCATACACACTTTTTTGGCTTGACATATAAGTTATTTTCTTCTAACCTTTTCAATATTTCTTCCATAATTTCATCATGTCCCTCCTCTGTTTCTGCCCCTACCAATACATCATCTACAAATGCTGCAACCTTTCCTTTGTTTATTAAGTCCCTTAAGATTTTGTTCATCATTGTCTGGAATGTAGCTGATGAGTTTGTCATTCCAAAGAACATTACTATTGGTTTGAAGGAGCCTATATATGTTGTAAATACTTCTTTCCATTCATCCCCTTCCTTGATCCTTACATTATTGAAACCCCATCACAGGTCTATCTTTGTAAGTACTTTCTTACTCCCTATGTTGTCAATCAAGTATGTTATCAATGGTAATGGATAGTTGTTCTTTATAGTTTGCTTATTTAGACTGTGGTAGTCCATAACCATTCTCTTACTTTTATCCTTCTTGCTTACAAAGAAAACTGGTGATGTTTGGGGGGACTTTGATAGTTTGATATACCCCTTCCTTAGTTGATCTTCTATGAAATTCTGAACCTCTTCTCTCTCATTCTTGGACAAAGGGTAAATCCTTTCTTTCCTGGGTTTGAATGTCTCCTTAAGATCTATGGTGTAATCCCAGATTTTCCTCGTTGGCATTCTTTCTGACTCCACCTTCCCAAATACCTTCCTCCATTTTAAAAACTTCTATGGTACCATTTCCTTGATTTTCCTATGGTCTGCTTCCACTTCTTTTTCTCTTCCCCAGTCTTTTTTATCATCTACTACCCACCTTACAATTTTCTCTTCTTCTAGAGTAGCTACCCTTTTCCCTCCTTTTGCTTTCTTCTCTTCTTTTAACTTTGTATTTCTCCCACACAGTGGTAGACACCTCATCATTTTAACCTCCCCTGTTTCCCAGTTGATTTCTGGGTTATGGGCCTGTAGCTATGGCATGCCTAATATCACATCTGTCCTTCCCAAGTCACATATGTCCATCCTCATTCTTTCTATGTGATTTTTGTAATACATGTTTACTTCTACTTGGTGTGTTATTACCTCTGCACTGTTATTTGTGTCATCTATATTTCTCACTTGCACTGGTCTTTCCAATTTGTGTAGTCTAAACCCATGTCTAGCCACCATCTTTCTATCTATGAATATCCCTATTGCATCACTATCCAAGAGTGCTTTTACTGTTACTCCTTCATGGGTATCCACCTTTTCTACACCAATATTCAACCACACTTCTCTCAATATCTTAAATGTTCTTCTTACCTCCCTTTGCTCACCCCCCTCTCTTGCTACACCTTTTGGAGGTTTACTCTATGCACTGCCTGGCTGCACTTTTCCTTGTGCAGGGTGTACTACATTACTCTCTTTTCTCCTTTGCCTTGGGTACCCACACCACTTGGCTTTTTCTAACCTTCTCCCTCTGAGAACTCCTTGTTCTCTGTTGTCTTCTTAATATATCTCTTTCTTTCCACACTATATACATTCTATATAGGTTGCCATGACCTCTCCTATTATCCATCCTAACTCTAGCAATCATGTATCCTCTAGTACATTCTCTGCTCTACAATATTCCTGTGCCTTTTTTCAGTTGGAACATACTAGCTCCATTCCTCTTACTTCCTCTTGTTGTTGTACTTTTTCCCTTATAGGGCATGCTGCTTCTTCTCACCTCTTCCGTTCCTTTTCCACTTCAATGTTTGGATACTTCTATTTGTAGTGCCCAATTCCTTTGCATCTTATTACAAATGGCCGCTTACTGATTTGTGAGTTGATGATTTAATAATCAAAAGGCTTAAAAAAGCAAAGTTTAGACAGTAGCAAAAGATATTGTTAAGTCTGAGGTTTATCCTCAGACATACAGTCCTTAAATACATAATTGTGGTGGTTTGTGTACCAGGACAGCCTACCACATGATCACTACCTATTGTTCCATATATAGGAGTGTTATTGTTCTTGAAATAGAGATAACCTAACTATCTTAGGGCAGTCCTTTGTTCTATTTAAGGATAGATGATAATCTATGGGTAAAGATCAGTGTCATATGCAAACACTGAGGATCTTGTATCTCTATGGGATCTTATTGCCTTGGGATCTATTTATGGCAAAAGGAAATGCATTGAAGAGAGCTTTATAATGGTCATTGAAGCAAATAATTACGTTAAGCAGTTCCCAAGATATCAGCGATTTAGTATCTGGTAACTTGGTGATCATCAACTGATCTGCTGATAACTTGGTGAATACTGATTGCTTTGAGATGTTTTTGGTACTGTTTGAAAGGTCTTCTTAAGGGCTTTTGGTGGCCATTTAGATTGTCAAAATTGGTCAAGTATTCCCAGAGTTAAGGTCCAAATGAAGTTTGTAACAGTGTTTATAATAGAATTCTGCTACAAGATCCAGTACTGAGATGTCAGAGGCTACTTCCCAGGAGTTGTACTCCCTTCTGAATTTTTTCTACTTTACCAGGAACTAGAATCTTCTCCTATGCCAATGGCTATCTAAGATCTCTTTCACTTCCCACTCTTCTTCTCTATCAATGACAACAGGCAGTGGCAGAGGTCTAGGCTTCCTTCTGGGGATTGGGTTATCTGGGGTGGCAGACAGCTTTACTACATTAAACACAGGATGGAGTTTCTTCATTGCATGTGGTAGCTTAAGGCAATAAGTAAGAGGTCCCACTTGTTATTCTACTATAAAGGGTCCAAGGTGACAATGCAATAGCTTTGGAGATGGGCATGTGGTCTTGATGTCAGTAGTGTCTAGTAATACCTGATCCCTAGAGCAAAACATTGGGGCTAGAGACCTTTTTTGGTTGTAGTACTATATCATATCTTTCTATGCCTTCTGAATCATGGTCTTGGTCTCTTTGGCTGCTGTTTTCATTTGCTCTGTGAACTTGTTTGCCATCTCCAGCCCAGAGGGGTACTGCCTAGGTTCAAAGCCCATATAGGAGGTCTATTCTGTGTTAAACAGAAACAGAGTCTGCTGGGTGGGGGCATGTACATGGTTGTTGTGCTAGAATTCCACCATTGGTAGCAAGTTGTGCCAGTTATCCTATCACTTATTGGTAAATAGATATAGATACTAGTCAAGCTCCTCATTGACATGCTCTGTTTGTCTGTTGGTTTGTGGATACCAGGCAGTAGAGGAGGCTAGTTGAATCCTCAGTAGTCAATAGAGTTCCCTTGTGAATAGAGCTATAAATTGAGGTTCATGGTCTGAGATTATATGTCTGGGCAGTCTATGGAGTTTCTATACCTGATGCAGAAACAACCTTACTGCTCCTTCCATAGTTACTGTTGTGTGCATTGGAATAAAGTAAGCTCTCTTTAACACAGAGTCCACTACCACCATGATAGTGTTATATTTGGAAGACTCAGAGAGCTCTACTACAAAGTCCATGCTAAGGGTGTCCCATTGGATATCTAGTACTGGGATGAAGTGGAGCTCTCTGACTAGGGGCTTTCTAGAGGGCTTTGTATAGAAACAAAAATCACAGGTGCTTACATATTGCCCTATATACCTAAATATCTAGGACCACTAATAGTTTCAGGATACTAGCTCTGGTATCTTCCATCTACCAGGATGTCCTGCAACCTTAGTGTTGTGGTACAGAGAGACTATCTTCTTGCACAAACTGGGGGTCTGGGGGACATAAACCTTTTCTCAGAAGTAGAACAAACCATCTACATTCAACTATTCTGACAAATAAACCATTTTTGTAACAGAGTGTTGGAGTTCTTGGATAGCTTTGGTAACTGGTTCTTCCAGGTCTCTAGAGTGGTTACCTTTGCAGACTTTGGATAGGATGCTCTGTTCTGCTCCCATCAGCTCTACTCCTTCTAGGGTATAGATGGCCAGGAACTCTAGACAGAGCAATACCACATTCTCGTTGTCAGAGGATCTGTCACTATGGTCCAGTCTCCAAGATAAGGCATCTGGTTTCTGCATAGATCATCTGGGTTGGTGGTAGTAGAGGGTGAAATCAAATCTCACTAGATAGAGAGACCAACATGCTTGTTGGTGGTTCAGCTTCTTGGTGGTCATGAAATATTCCAAGTTCTTATAATCTATCCAGATCTCCACCAGGCTGGCTACTCCTTCTAGGAAGTGTCTCTACTCTTCTAGTGCATGGATGATAGCAAGCATCTCCTTGTCATGGATCTTGTAGTTTTGTTCTACCAGAGACAAGAACTTGCTGTAAAACACCACTGGATGTTACTTGTTATCCTTCATAGACTATTGAGACAGGACAGCACCCATAGTATAGTCCAAACTGTTGGCTTCAATCTGGAAGGATTCTAAGCCATGAGGTGAGACTAGCACTAGGGCAGAAGTTACAGCCATTTTGAGAGCTTTGAAGGCAGTCTGTTCTTTATCTTCCCACTCCCATGTCTGATCAGAGTATATTAGGTTAAAAAGGGGTTGGGCTATGGCTGAGAAGTCTTGGATAAAATGCCTATAGAAATTAACAAAACCCAAGAAGGTTTGAATGCCAGTTTGTGACTTTGGGGTGGGCCATTCTTGGACTTCAGCAACCTTGATAGGATCTATTGAGACCTTGTTTTCCAATACCACTAGGCCCAAGTACTCAATATGCTCCTTCTGGAACTCACACTTCTCTGGGCAGAGACAGAGCTTGTATTCTGCTAGGATCTCTAGCACTCTCCAGATAGCTTTGGTATACTGTTCAACAGTCCTGGTAAAGATGAGAATATTGTCTAAGTACACTACTACTATTTCTTTAGCAATAAGGTCCCTGAAGATATTGTTTATCATTGTCTGGAAGGTGGCTAGACTGTTAGTCATTCTAAAGAACATCACTAAGAGTTTGAACAGACCACAGTTGGTATGGAAGGTGGTCTTCTACTTATCTCCAGGCTTGATGTATATGTTGTTGAAACCCTAGTGGATGTCCAGTTTGGTAAAGTATTTGGCTCTACAGAGTTGTAATACAAGTTCAGAGATGAAGGGCAAGAGGTATTTGTTTTTCACCATTATAGAGTTAAGGGCCTGGTAGTCTTGTACCAACTGGAGAGAACTGTTGTTAGCAACTAACTCAAGAGCCTCAAGTTAGAAGCTAACTCAAGGTAATACTTCAGGGTTAGAAGAGAACTCAATGGAGTTCTTACTTAATTGCAGTCTACTATATATACAAGTATAGTGTTTGTTCTTGTTTAAACTACAGGCTGTCCATCAGCTACTGGTTCAACTCCAGTCCATATCTATTCTATTTATAGCTTATTTGTCATAATCAAGATAACTTATGACAACTGTCTTTCTTCTTGATAAAGAACACTGGGGCAGCCATAGGTAACTTGGATAGGCATATCCATTTGGTGTGCAGGTTTTCCTGTAGGAAGGCATCTAGCTCCTTTTGTTCAATAGAGGAAAGGGAATAGACCTTTGTGGACTTAGGCTTGGAACCTGGAATGAGCTCTATTGCATGGTCCCAGTGTCAATGCTCTGGCAAGACATCAAAATCATTCTTGGCAAACATAAATCCAAAGCCTCTAGCATAAAGGGGCAGAGGAGCAGAGATCACTTGCATCTCTGCACTCTGTTGTGCTCCTTTTGCCAACCATTGGGAGGTAGTAGCCAAGGCTTGTATTGCTTCTTCAGAGGGCACTGGAAGCAGCCTAGTAAGAAACAATTGGTCTCCAGACTCCCAATCTCATCCATTGGTTCTATATAGGGCTTTAAGTTTCTTCTTCTCTTCATCTAGAAGAGGAGAAGGTCCAGTTTGACAGTGCTGCAGAGCTTGGACCTCTTGTCTCTTCTTCAAGGTCTGTTTCCTCCAAAGAGTACAATACCCCTTGCACTGGAGTAGGTACCATGTCATATGGACTTCTTCTTTCTTCTAGTTGACTTTAGGGTTGTGATCTTTGAGCCAAGTGTAGCCAAGGATTAGTTTTTGCTTTTCTAGGCTAGAGACAGCTAGGAGCATCTGTTTTGAGTGGGTTTTGTAGTGGAAGACTATATCTATGACTTCCAATATCTGACCAGCCTTGTTAGGAAATCTATCAATGTTAAAGATAGGTATAGGGTAGAAAATGGTCTGAGTGTTGATTCCCTTTGAGCAAACAAAGTCATAATCAATAAAGCTTCTAGTGGCTCTACAGTCCAGGAGTATGTTGATAGAGTAGAGTTTGCTGGTATTGGCTATACTGAGTTCTATAGCCAGAACTAGAGATGTTCTGCATATGTCAAGGGTGCTTGTAGAGAGCTCTTTGGGTAGTTATCTTTCCCACTTTGGTCTCCAGGGTGTAGTGGCTGGCTAGAACAGAGGGGTATGTATCTTTGGGTTTACTGTTACTTATATATAAATTAACATCTTCTATCTTGGGTATAGTGAACCTATTTACTGGGAGCGACTAGGGCATATATTTCACTGGCTGCTCTATGCAAAATCCTCCTTAACTGGAGGCTCTGATTCTTCTGCTGCAACCATGTTCTTGAAAACCATCAGATCTTCAATCAACTCTTCTCTTTGCTCTGCCATAAGTTGTTGTATATTGAGGCAATGCAGACAGTCTTTTACAAGGTGGCCAGTCTCTTCACAATAGTAACAGTTGCATGGAGGGAGTGGCCTGGTCTTTCATACTATATCAATGTCCATAGGGACTTTGAGAGATTGAGGCAGAGGTAGAGGTAGAGGTCTGGGGGGAGCAGGTGTGGGGAGAACTGGAGAGGTTTATATCATAGTAAGCAAGGCCAGATAGAGGGTAGAAACTCAAGAAGGAAGAGGCAGTACTAAGCATTGCAAAGACTGGAAGACCTCATTGGCCAGCTGGGCTTGGTCAATCCTTTGGGCTGCTTGATACCAGACCTCTAGGTCTATGTCAGTGGGTCTTCCATAGGGCATAGTGGCGATCTGGCTCTGGATATTCACTCTGAGTCTGTGTCTGAATTTTACCACTAGGGTCTAGTGGTCTGTATATCTGGCATTGGAGACTTAGATCTAGAAACTATCTAAGTAATCATCTATCATCTAGCTCTCTTGGTGGTAGAACAATCCTTCCAAGGAATTGATAGTGTCTGCTTCTACATTGACCAGGAAGAACTGGGTCTGGAATTGTTGGTTGAAGTCACCCCAGGTTTGAAGGGGAAAGATACCAGTGTCTACTTTCTGTCTGAAGAGATTCTTGGACTATTTGACACCTTGACCTCCCTTGAAGAACATGAGAGCCCAGAGTACCTTTTCCTCTTTGCAGATGAATTGCTCTGGGGCCAGGCAAATATAGAGAGCATAGGAGTTAAGAAAGGCTTGACTAGCACTCTAGTCTCCATGAAAGTCTAGTGGAGATGAGAGTTTGGGGTGCATATGTGAGTGAGAGGCTACTGGAGTGGGAGTTGTTGGTGTGGGTAGCAGAGAGGAGGCCACTACCAGAGGGGCAGGTTGAGTATTGGAAACTAGCTGCATAAGTTGTTGCAGCTGGACAATCAGGGCAGCAAGGGTATTATTGATGTTTGTCTCTGAGTTATTCTGTCACTTGGTTTCTTCATACAGATGATGCTGCAGATAGGCCAGAGCATTAGCAATGGTCTGGGGGGTATCTGTGTATGACATTGGCATAGAGTGGAGTGTTCCAGAGGGTTGGTTGAGGGCAGTGGAGGGTGTCTGGAGGGAGACTATCTACTATATTCCTCCAAGGCTCCATTTAGGAGATCCTAATCTGCTGTAAGGGCAGCCAGAGTGGAGTAGACTCCAGGAGAATCCTTAGAGATTAGGATAAGGCTCCTGGGGTGTACTTCTATAATATATATACTTCTACTTGTCACAAACTTCATTCAGACCATAATTCCAGAAATACTTGACCAATTTTGACAATATAGATGACCACCAAAAGCCCTTAAGAAGACCTTTCAAATGATACCAAAAATGTCTCAAGGTGATCAGTATTCACTGAGTTATCAGCAGATCAGTTGGCAATCACCAAGTCACCAAACACTAAATCACTGATATCTCGGGAACTGCTTGATGTAATTGTTTGCTTCAATGACCATTATGAAGCTCTCTTCAATGCGCTTCTTTCAGCTATAAATAGATCCCAAGGCAATAAGATCCCAAGGAGATACAAGGTCCTCAATGTTTGTATATAATACTGATCTTTATCCATAGATTAACATCTGTCCTTGAATAGAGTAAAGAACTGCCCTAGGATGGTTAGATTATTTCTATTTCAAGAACAATAACACTCCTATATATGGAACAATAGGTAGTGATCATGTGGTAGGCTGTCCTGGTGTATAGACCACCACAATTATGTATTTAAGGACTATATGTCTAAGGATAAACCTCAGACTTAACAATATCTTTTGCTACTGCCTAAACTTTGCTTTTTTAAGCCTTTTGATTATTAAATCATCAACTCACAAATCAGTAAGTAACCATTTGTAATACTACTATTGAGACGTCCCTGATCCTATAGTCCTGTTAGCTGGGGTCAGGAGTCTCTGAGTCAAGCTAAAGGGGATTAAATATTACATAGCAATATTTAATCAAGCACAGGGTCACTCTGGGCTGTGAGTCTAGTGTCTCAGGAGTGGTGTTGGTAGGGTGTTATGAGAGCCCTAAGAAGGAACAAGTTTCCTATGCATTCAAACACTTAGTTGCAAATATCAAGTCGTACAATGCAGACAAGATATAAATAGCGTGGGAACTTAAGTAATCATATCACGTGACAAGGTCATGTGATTGTAGAATGTTCTAGAAGGACATATGATCATGGACTAGTAGTGTACAGCCACTTGTAAAAGTAGTATAAGTAGGTAGTCCAATCCA
>Ga0154006_1000653_pt1 | contig 11766 bp, 16 predicted proteins | sample TSFL090MetaG_FD_104747 | JGI IMG/M metagenome (GOLD analysis project Ga0154006, IMG submission 104747) | Attine ant fungus gardens microbial communities from Florida, USA - TSFL090 MetaG | ecosystem: Host-associated > Fungi > Mycelium > Unclassified | place: USA: Florida, Wakulla State Forest... | reverse complement strand
GCCCGCAAGTCCTTGCGCAGCGCACGAATGAAGAGCTCGGCGGATGAGTCTTCAAGTCGGTTGATCTCGTCCTGAATCGCAGCGCGGGCGACATTGCCCGTGAGCTCTCGGGTCGCGAGCTTGTTCAGCAGGCCCCAGGTATCACCGCCCTCGCGGAAGAAGCCCGCTCCCGGCATCGTGCGCTCGGGAACTTTGATAACCCCATACGTGATGTAGGGATTCAGTGCAGCATGCAGCAACGCGATGAATTCGGGATCATCCTTGTGCTTTGCGACCAGCGCCTGCTTGTCGTTCTTGCTCGAAGTGGCCGCGATCTCTTGAATTGCGGCAAAGAGCTCACGGGAGTTCATCAAGCCCCCACTTCGTTCGCGGCCTGAGCTTCCATCTTCAGACCAGCAGCGACCATCTTGTCGATGGCGTCTTGAATCACGCTGAAGCGCTCGACCACGATCTTTTCGCGGACATTTGCGATGACCTGATCGAACACGCTCTCGGCGACTTCTTGAGAGCCCTTGTTGTCGGCGACCAGCACCATCATCAGTTGCGCGCTTTGAAACAGTGCTGCCTGGGCGACGGTCAGGGGGTTCAAACCGTCGTTGTCGATGGCTGCGTTCATGCGCGTCACCAGATCGCCTTCTAGTGCCTTGACCTTCTCGGCGGCTTCCTTGGTAATCTGCGCGGGGCTCATCGTCGCGGGATTGAGCTTCACGCTATCTTGGGGTTGCGGTTCTTGCATTTACTGCTCCGGTTGTTCGAGGGACTTGCCCTCATGGTTGATTGAATCGAGGTAGTTGTTGATTGCATCGGCATATGAGCCTGACGCTGTGTTCGCTTTGGGCGTCGATATAACTTCAACCCGCTGTGCAGACTGTGCGACGACGAATTTCTCGTAAACGATGGTCGTTTCAAGCGGAACGGGACGAGACTTAAAGTAAATCGCCTGACCCGACAACCGCTCTTCCTCGCGCATCGCAAGTGCGGGGCATAGCCGAGATTTGATCGACGCCGCGCAGGGCGCATAGTCAGCGTTCATCGAGACGCCCTCTTCCACGCGGTCGATCAGCGACAGACACATCGCATAGGCTCGACAGTGCCCTACCCGCTGACAGCGATAGAAATAGAAGTTCTCGCGACCGCTCTCCGACGCAGCAGCGGGCAGGATCGGGGTGACGTTGTTCATTTCTTGCATGGTGACTCCTACTACCAAGAGCCCACTGATTCATCAGCGAGAATGCTGATTTCTTCGAGGTGTTCGAGGTTGTTCAAATGAGCTTTCATCATCCCGTTCAGGGTGAGGATGAGCCCGACGCGCACAATGGGCGTGATCGTGATCGGAAGCTGCCTTTCAAGCTGATCGGTCAGCAAACCATGCCGAAGCATGACCATTTCTGGAGTCATAACAACCGCACCGTTCTCAGTGGTGTCGAGAAGCATCTGCGCCATTACCACGACCCCCACTCAACGTCAGCCAGGTTGCCCGCCGACACAGTTTCTTTAGGCGCAAATCGCTGCGCTTTCTCAACGTCTTCGGGATGAGCGATTCTGTTAACAACCTCCACCGCTTCGTTACGATCCAGCCAGGGAAGTAGAAAATTAATCGCGGAATCACGATCTTCCCATTGGTGGATATTTACCTCTTCCTTCGACCAGGTTTTGTATCCGCGACTGATCTTCTCCGAGATAATCCCTACGAACGTGCCTTTTGCCGCGTTCGTAGACGCGACCGCATTGACCTTGAATCGCGATGCTGCCGAACCTGCTGGGTAGGGGTAATGACCTTTGAAAGGCCCCCAATTTGCTATTACGACACTTCCATTCGGCCCATCGATACGCGATACGCGATAAAACTTGGTGCCTCCCGTGTGTCTCGAACTGACGCTGACGAATTTGATTTCTGTGGTCATTGCTTGGGAAATTTTGTTTACTTAGATTCAGTGTAGAAGCGGGCTGCAGGAGCCCATCACACAGTTCCCAAGCGTCGAGACATGACGATCTTGGTGGCATTCGAGAGTGTCAGAGGTATCGCGGAATAAAAGCACCTACGCACTTCTTCCGCGCTGATTTCGTTTGGGTCTTTGTCTGCGGGCAGCATCGCTACGCGCACACGAAATCCCATACCCACTAGCTCAAGCCCAGCCTTGACTGCATCGTCAGTCGCCTTGAGCTCACCGTCCCACATGAGGGTGACTTCGCGCACGCCCCGCTCTTGGAGCGCATGGAACTTCCCAAGCTGCCCAGCGGCAATGTGTTTGCCAAATGTCCCGATGGGCACTACGTCGCGCAGGGCGCTATCGCCATCGAGCGCGATCTTCTGCGCAATCACATCGAACACACCTTCGCCAACCAGCACCCGTTCGGTATTCAGAACATTGTGGCCGTTGTATAGGTGTTCACCTGTCGAGGCGAACCCATTCGGGAACAGGTATTTCTTCTCTGCGGTGCCTGTGATGTCTCGGCCCTGAAAGCTGACCAGCGTGCCTTCCAGATCGAAGACCGGGATGATGATTCGCCTGTCAAACGAGACGAATTTCTTGGTGCCGTAGGTGGGATCGACATACATCCACAATCCCTTATGGCAATAGCGCAGCCCAAAGTAACGCGCTGCCTCAATGCCGATGCGACGGTTTTCGAGGTATGCGACGTTTCTCCCATTGATCGGGATTTCATATGAATTCGGCAACTTCAGCTTCGAGACATCGATCTCGACCGCAACTGAGCGCCGAGGGGGACGCCAGCCTAGGTCTACCCCGAGCGAACGAATATGTTCATCGAGTGAGCGCCCTGCGAGGCCAGAGCTATGTCTGATGAAGCTGAATTTGTTGAACTTTGCCTCGCATGAGCCGCTGAAGCAGTTACCCAAGCCCGTCTCGGCATTGAGAAACACCTTCCACTTCGCCTTTCCGCAGACAGGGCATTCGCGTAGGTTTAGCTGCGCACCGCTTGAGCCGTGTGCTTCACGATAATCAATCCCCTCCCGGTCGAGATATGCGGCTATATCAACGCGGTCGAGGATGTCGGAAATCTCCTGATCTAGCATGGGAATTTCTAAATTGAATCCATTCCATACGGTTTGGTATGGATTGTTATGGACTAGTCTTCACCCAGGTATTCAGCGAAGAAACGCATCTTCTCGATCTCTTGACGGATACGCACGGTGAACCCGCCCGCCTGGTTTCGGCACGCGGCAAAGTGCAATCGGCACTCGTTCATCTTTCGTTCTTCGTCGGTCTTATTCAGAGAGATAACCACGTCAGCGATCCGAATCTTGTTGAAGTCTTCAGCTACGTCGGTAGCGGTCGCAACCGCCTTCTTCGCGCCTTCCCGGTTGGTCTGGGTCGCGGTCAGAATCGCGAAGCCCTCTTGCATCGCAAGGCCGCGCAGGTTGACGTAGATCGACTTCGAGTTTTCGGTGGTGCTGTCGGTGATCCGCTCGGGCTGCATCAGGTCGGCATAGTCGACCACAACCATATCGAAAATGATGCCTTTCGACTTGTAACGCTCGATCAAGCGCCGCAAATCCGACACCCGCATCATCCCGCTCGGGTATTCCTGAATGATGAACTTGCCAGCATTCTTCATGAATACCTGAACGGCACTCTTGATCGAGTGAATGTTCTTGTCGAGATCGCTCATCTTCGTCTCGGAAACCCGAGCGTCGAGGCGTTCCGCGATGATGTCTGCGGACACTTCGAGCGTCACATACAGGACGTTGTGCTTCTGGGCGCTACCGCATGCGCTAATGCCGAAATCGAGCAGCGCGGTCGTTTTGCCCATCTTCGCAGCGCCCAGCAGCACCGAGAGCTCGCGTCGGCCCCAGCCACGGTGATACAGCAGCTTGTCGAACTCGTAGTTGCCTGTCGTGATACCCGTGGGTGGGAGTTTGCCCGCAGCACGATCAAGGCGAGTATGAGTTCTGGCCTCGATGGCTTCACCGTAGTCATACATGCCCGAGTCGGTATGAGCGCCGACATCGAGCGCCTGGCGCATACGGGTATTGATGCGGTCAAAGTCATTTCGGTCAACGTCCTCAACTGACTCCAGAATCGCCTGGCTGACTGCCCTGTTGCGGGCAAAGGTTGCGACTTGGTCAACCACATAATCGCGGTCGGACACATCGACCTGAAACAGACCAGGCGATAGACCGGCCTCGACCTCTTCCTTCTTGCGATCCAGAAGGCCCCGCACGCAGCCCGCCGCGATTTCCTTGGTGATGACCTTGTTGATCACATCCCGACGAATCAGGTGTGACAACGTAGTCTTGTCACCGGGAATCTTCCGATATGTCTCGAAGTAGCGGTTTGCGATGTTGACCAGGGCGGCGTGTGATGTCGACTCGAAGTATTCAGGCTTGATCAGCCCTTCAGCGCGAGCCATGAACATCGGGTCGCGCAAACACAGCGCGACGATTTTTTCCTGAAAACCCTCATCGAAGGTATAGACCGAGGCAGGCCCAGCACCCGCCTTGATCTCTTCGACTGAAGCGCTCTCAGGTAGAGAGCGCCCTTCGGCCTCTGCTGCCACTGCGGTCATTAATTCGTCTCCACACCTTCTCCGGCTTCTACCTTCGCTGGCACATCCTCATAGAAGATGTCGATGGCGTGTTTGAAGATCGTCTGACGACGACCGTAATCCGTCTGAACGGTCACTGTGAACTTGTCACGACCGACCAGCTTGCCGATGATTTGCTCGCCACTGCTGAGAATCACCGTGAGCGCGTTACCAGAGCGTTGCGCGGTGTCGAGAATCCGATCATGGCCCTTGGGGACATGACGGGTCTTTCCCGCCGTCGAATCGGTGCGTTGCGGACGGGATGCCGATGCGTGTAGGGTTCCCGCCATACGACGGCCCTCACGTTGTTGGTCTTGACGAACCGAGTCACTACCAGGGGTGGCGTTCAACATAGAAAAACCTTTTTTATTACGAATGAAAGTGAATAAAAGCCGCTTGAACGGCGTCCTTGCCGAAATACCGCTCCGCGACCTCTGCGGGCAGCATGTTCTCTCGATAGATCAAACGAGCAAGGGTTAGGTGCGGATGCACCCTCGCCCTTACCTGCTCGACCAGATAAGAATGGTATGAATCTTGGTCTGGATGACCCTCGTAGCTGAGTAGGAGAAACCGCTTGCTCTGAGCAAGCTGCAGCGAAGCGCTGCATAGCTCTTTCCAGGCATCGGCAGCGTCAAGCGTTATCTCTTCCCCATAGAGTTGATTGGGGCGCGGGAGATAGGGCCAACGGCGCTCCCAGCAGCGCTTGAAGATAAAGCGCAGATAGAAGTCGTAGCGACAGCCGATCCCGTCAGCTTCTTGGCGTGCCCGCCACATGGGGAGCAAGTCAGGGCCTTTGAAGATGTCCTCGTTGTTTAGGGTTCGCGCCTTTTCTGCATCGCGGTAGTCCCGCAGTTGCGCGTAGCTTTCGCGATACGCGGCGTCATACTCAGCCGCGAATCGGTAGGTTGCTTGCGCGGGCAGAAGGTGCCTGTAGTCAAACCACCTGCTCTGATGCAAAGCAGGCTCAACGTGCCGAATGTCATCGGGAATGTGGGCGAGCTCCAACAGCCACGAGTCGTCCCTCGTGATGTTCGCGCCAACGTAATTTCCCTTCATCTAACCTCTCTTTAAAGATAAGTGTTCACTTACTTTTCAAGTGTAGAAACACCAAAAACTAAGGGAGTCACAAGAACTCCCCAAGTTGATTGCTTACAGTGAGATTTGGCTCATCAGTGGATTACCGCAGTCTCATCCTGGTATGCGGCAACTACTTCAGCAACGAAACTGGAACGAACCACGTCTCGGTTATCGAAGCGCACCACAGTCACGCTCGGGATGTGGCTCACTCGGGAAACTGCGTCCATGAAGCCCGAATCGCGAATGTCAGCCTGGCTCTCGTCCCCGTTGATGATCACTTTGCAGTTCTCACCGATACGGGTAAGAAACAATTTCATCTGAGCTTTCGTGGCGTTTTGCGCTTCATCGAGAATCACCACGCAGTTTTTGAAGGTGCGACCCCGCATGTAGGCGAAGGGAAGACCTTCGATGTTGCCAAGTTTGATCTGACACTCGACCGCGCCTTTGCCCATGCGCTCGTTCAGAACGTCACGGAAGGCGGCAAGATAGGGCTCATACTTCTCTTCAAGCTCACCGGGTAGAAAGCCCAGACTCTCCCCCGCCTCGACCGCAGGGCGCGTGATGTAGATTTTCTCGACCTTGCGCGAGCGCAGCATTTCAACTGCTTTTGCGCCCGCAATGTAGGTCTTGCCGGTGCCAGCGGGGCCTGTCGCGAAGATGACCTCAGAACGATCGATGGCGTTGATGTAGCGCTTCTGTCGGTCGTTCTTCGCTACAAGGGGCTCTGCCGGTTTGGGTGACTGAACTGCTTGCTGACTGAAGCCATCGTCGGCGAAGGGCTCGTAGTGGGTTTGTCCGAACTGCACGCGGCGACTACGTGAGTTGCTGTGTCGTTCATGTTGCTGCTGATGTTTCTTTGCCATGTGCTGCTATACCGCCTGGGCAGTTGGTGAATGGAAGGGTTACTCGGCCGCTTTGAGACGTGCCTCTTGATCTTTCATGTATTGCTCGACCGTATCGACCAGGGCGTTGTGCCGCTTGGCGAGATCGCGGTTCTGAAGGGCAAGCCCCGTGTCGTCGCGCAGCAAGTCGCTGACACGAAGCTCAGAGGCGGTCGAATCGTCAGCGAGCGTCGTCTCCGACAGCGCCGTCACTTTCTCGTCTGCGCGCTGCATTGAGGATGCGCTGGGCATCAGCAGAGGTTCCTTGACGGGCTGCGTTGAGCAAGCGGACAGCATCAAGGCTGAGATGAGGATCGGGATCGCAAGTAAGGGGCGCGTTTGTCGCATTGGGCTTTGCCTTCGCGGTGGGTTGAACAAAGGTGACCGCGAGCATTGCAATCTCGGAGGTCTTCTGAAAGTCTGCGGCGCTCTGTTGCAGCTTCTTTTCGACGCCCATCATGACTTGAACTTCTTTGGCATCTTTCGTCCGCACCACTGCGAGGTCTTTACGCTCTTGAGCCTGTTCTTGCACATAGCGGAAGTAGTAACCGCCACCGAAAAGCCCAGCGGACACGACGATGATCGCGAGCGCTTCGATCAGTAGCGACCTGGGGTTTTCGAGCGTATCGATAATGCTCATTCATGCCTCTCTTCACTGACATCGCGACGGAAATCGCGATCACGGGCAAGGAACGCTTGCACCGTGGTTTGAGCGCCTACGATGCCCAGGTAAGCGAGCCAGATGTCGTAGTTGAGAGTGCCCGCCCAAGCTTCTTTCAGAAACACAATGGTCGCGGTCAGGTGTGCAACGTTCGACCACAGCTTTGTGTGTGAAATCCGGTCAGGATTCCTGCTGTCGGTGATCAGGTCTTTGAAGTTCATTTCGCCCAGTATGGTTCGGTATGGTATGGCCCTTACGGATAGAAGACGCGGTGACCAGAGCCAGGCGGCACGGTTTGAACGTGAGCCCAATGAGGCGTCGAGGACGGATGTTCCAGCCAGAGGCCGATGTCGGTCAGCGCCTTTTGACCAGAATCAGTCATGAGCCAAGCGTCGAGGCTGTTGTCAGCGTCGCTGATATCAACTGCCTCGCCCGTCATATGCTTCGACTTGAGCGCAGCACCCTTGACGTTGCTGTTGACTTCGGGAGGGCGCCAGCCCGAGTTCACGCCCCGGATTGCAGACTCGGGATTCTGTTCGTGAAAGATCGCGAGCAGCGCGTTCGCCCGCTTGACCGTTTCTTGTGCATTGGAAATGATTTGCTGCGTCAGTTCAGCCGCATACTGCTTGTCGCGACCCATCCAAAACTGGGTCATCGTGATATCGCTCATTGCACTGCCCACCACTTGATTACGACGGCTGCAAGAGCGGTAATGCCCCCGCCAAATACCGCCCAGAGAATCCGCATCCCTTTGCCAGCGTTCGATAGCGAGGTTGTGATTCGGATAAGGTTTTCTTCTTGAAGGCGAAGTCGCTCTGCAAGAGAATCGATTCGTTCATGTGCCCACTTCACGTCTCGTGCCACAGTTACGCCACGCTCTTCGAGAACCGCGAGCTTGGTAATTGCCTCTGCTACACGGTCAAGGGTGTCTCGGATGCCCGTTACGTTTTCATGAAGTGCGCTTAGTCGTTCTTCGAGCGCCGCCGTAGCATCAGCCACTTGCAAACCTTTTATTGTTTGATTCAGAAAAGCCGATGATACGGATTGACACTCAAAAAGTAAAGTAACTACTTACTTACTTTATTGATTGGAATTACTTTGCGCTTGCGCAGTTGAACGCTTCCAACATCAGCGCCCCAAATATCTTTGCGACTTTCATGCAAGTGCTCAGCCTCAATGCGATAAGGCAAATAACCCGTCACCAATTCAATTGCGAATGCGAAGAAGGCAACATGGTCGTTGTAGGAGTTCTCACACGAGCTCCAGAAGTTCTTGCCCTCAAGAAACATGCAGTTCCCCATACATGCTTGAAGCATCGGGCAGTCAGGACACGACGACCGTCGCGACCAATGGGTCGACGTGTCAAGCTTCACCGCAGCCAGGTCATCGACGTGTCCAATCTTGTGGGCCTGGCCATTGGGAGCTTCCGATGCTGCGCTGACGTTCTGACAGGTCAACACGTTCCCCATCAAATCAACCGATACCGTATCGGGTCGTTCCATACCACATTTGGTTCCCAACGTAGTCGCGGGACGCTGGTGTGCGAACGAGTTGATCCAGCCTTCGACACGACGGTATGTGAGGCCGAAATTCATGATTCGCTTATCCCGTAGCTGGGCAAGCGTGGTGCGCCGCAACCAAATATGCTCGTCTCGGTTCGTCAACGCATACTGGCTTGCGTCCGTGTCGTATACGTCGATCATCCCGCCCTCACCTATTGGCACATGCGGGTCGCTCGTCAGATCAACAAAGAACTGCTGAATTGCAGCCCGATCCAGGTTCTCTCGGTGCAGCATCGCATTGAAGCTGATCCGGCCCTCGGGCGCGAGCCTTCGGTAGAGGTCGAGAATCGCCTCTTTCGACTTGGGGTCATCGAGTGGGTCGGGACCGCGCACATACTGACTATGACCATCATGGGACAGTCCGATCCCAAACCCCATGCGGTCGAGCCAGTCATTGATCTCTAGGGTCAGAAGCGACCCATTCGTGACCATGCCGAACTGCACGTTCGGAAAACGGACTCTGAGCGCTTCAGCAAGGGGGACTAAGGTCTTTAGGTAGACGAGCGGTTCGCCGCCCCAGAACTCGATTCTGGTGGGTTCCTGGGGCATCCAGGCGCTAAGCTTGTCCAGAAACGCAGGGATCTGCTTCTTGCTAGTTTCATCAGCGTGGGGAACAAGCCGCTGACTGCAATACTCACATGCGTAGTTGCACGACAATCCAAGCTGAATTTTCAGCGTTCGGATGGCCCCCTTCCCCGCAGGCTCGTCTTTTGAAAACGGACTCGCGGGGTTGAATCGCACTTCACGCGAATCCGGGGCAACCCTTACGGGCGTCCCGTCCTCGAACGAAAGCTCACTCGTTTGATTGTTGTAAATGAAAGTCTGCTCACCGCGAGCCGACTTTGCGAGAATTTTGAACCGCATCGGGAATCTGGGACTTCTTTGAGAAATAGACTTGCTGGGCTTGACGAAGATTGCTCTTAGTCTCCCCAATAGCTTCGATGTTTTCTTCAGGCGTCTTGAACTTGGTCGAGTCGTTCAAGTTGAAGATGCTGACGAATTGATCGAACCATTTGGGGCGCTCATCATCGTCAAGGTGCTTCTGGGCGAGCGTGACCACTACCTGAGTCAGCAAGTCGACCTGTTTCTCAAGATCGGCGAGACTGTCGGACATATTGACGCCCGAGAACATTTCACGCCGCGCATTCGTATATTGAAGTCGTCGAGCGGCAAATCCCGGAATAAGCTCTTCGACGTAGTTCGCGGAACGGTCAGCGCGGTCAATGCGCTGGTATTTGCCCTCATAAAAAGCAGGAGAGAACGTCATCACCACGCACTGGCTAGGCGTAGCACCCCAGGCGACTTCAGCAATGATGCCCTCACGACAGCCGTAATGCTGACGCATGAAGGCGTCCTTATCCCGCACCTCGGCGTAATCGGTCACGTAGCGAAACTCACCCGCTCCCCAATACACGACATGAATCGACCAGGGCTCGAAATACTCAGCCGGGACGACTACAAGGGGCTTCTCGACGTAGGCGGTGTTCTTGCGGGTCAGCGTGAGAATGCCGCCCTTCGCCTGCTCGACCAGCAGGTAAGGATCAGTGAAAACATCGCGGTTACCTACGAACCGTCCTTGAATAAGAATTTTCGCCATTACTTTCGTTCCTTGATCTTTGCCGCGAGATGATCGCCCCAGGAGAATTGGATGTAGTCACGATCCCATTGATTCGCGCTGGTCGACACGAGATACCCGTCAATGAACGCCATACGGTCGGAACCGCTGCCCGGCTTCGGGATGGGCAGGTAGAGTTTCATATGCTGATCAGCAAGAACCGGAATGGGCGTGCGCTCGCGCCAGATGTCGTCCAGGTGGGCAAATCGCACGTCAACATCGCCAGTCAGGAACGAATCGTTGTCAAAGAGGCCAACGGTGATTCCCTCTTCGACCTCACGCTTGAATGCGCCGAGATCAGCAAGCCAGAACCATTGACGCTCGCCCAACTTCGACCACAGAGGATGTTCAGCAGACCAGAATAGTGAGCGATCTTCGGCAAAGGTCATCAGGTCGCGGTCGGCACCCAGGGTCGTAACGTAGAGGTGATCCACTTCCCAGGCTTCGGTAGGGCCTTGCACCCAATCGCCCGGCTTGATGTCTACGACGTCTTTCTTCGACCCGTCAGCCATCAATACCAAAGAGCCTTGGGGAAAGCAGCAACAACTACCGCTGCTATCACAGTTGCAGTCATGACAATTGACAATATAACGACGAGAGCCAAGCACATTGCCAGCGCGGAACGTTTCTATACCCTCATCGTTCGCGAATATGCCGCAGTTTCCCACCTGGTTCGCACCCATCCAGACCCCATATTCACCATTGATCGGGGTGCCGATATTGTTCGAGTGCCACACCATGCCGCCCGCAACGTAAAGCTGTGCCCCAGGCAAGTTGTAGTTTGCCCCGTCGTAGTGCAGGTAGCGATCACCATTCAGGTTCAGGTAAAGCACACTCATATTCGCGTTGCCAGCGTGCCCGTAGATTTGAAGGTGTCCGGTCGCAATGCGAAGATCGCCCGTCAGCGTTCCACCGCCCAGAGACAGTCGTGACCCCAGATCGACCAGCGACACAGCGGTCTGGACAAAAGCGGTCGTCGCAAATTTCACACTGTTGTCGCCCTGCGTAGGGGTCTGTCCCTGGGCAAACCCGGTAAAGAGCGGATTATTGATCGGGGCGTAGTAGGTCGAATCATGCCCGTTCAAGAGCTCGGCATTCAGCGTCTTGTTGAGCGTGCCGTTATTCAGCGAAACATTGCCCACTTCATTTCCGGGAATCTTCGTGCGAAGCGTGTCGGCATCGAGTCCCGAGCCCTGCCCTTGATTTCCGGAGTGCCAGATTTTCTGCGCAATGCTTGCTGCGCCCTTGGACATATCAAGGTAAAAGCCCTTGTTATTGCCCGCGTCGAAGAATTGAAGCTGATCGCCTTTGAGCTTGATCGACAGGTTTCCCGCGAGTGTGGTGCCAGATTCAGCCTTTTCAAGCATGATGCTGCCACCATCGTTCCCGCTCAGACGATGCACCAGGGCATTGTTCAAGAGT
>Ga0154006_1000650_pt1 | contig 11788 bp, 8 predicted proteins | sample TSFL090MetaG_FD_104747 | JGI IMG/M metagenome (GOLD analysis project Ga0154006, IMG submission 104747) | Attine ant fungus gardens microbial communities from Florida, USA - TSFL090 MetaG | ecosystem: Host-associated > Fungi > Mycelium > Unclassified | place: USA: Florida, Wakulla State Forest... | reverse complement strand
GCGGGAGTCGCCAAATGACCCGGATGCCGCCGCGTACCAATCTCGGCACCGGCCGCGTGGCCGCGTCCAGGGGCGTGGCCTTTTCGGCCAACCCCATCCTTCAGGTGAAGCTGTCGGCATGGCGTTCGCGTTTCGTGCTGTTCGTGCTGTTCGCGGCCTTCCTGGCCCTGGTGGTGCGCGCGCTGTGGCTGCAAGGGGTGTCCACCGATTTCCTGCAAAAGCAGGGTGCTTCGCGCTATGCCCGCACCCTGGAATTGCCTGCCACGCGCGGCAAGATCACCGACCGCAACGGCCAGGTGCTGGCCTCTTCCGTACCGGTGCGTTCGATCTGGGCGATTCCCGAAGACGTCCAGGCCGCGCCCAGGGAAAAGCTGCATGCGCTGGCGCGCCTGCTGGAGATGACCGACGCCGAACTGGGCAAGAAGCTTGATTCCGACCGCAGCTTCGTCTATCTCAAGCGCCAGGTCGATCTCGACACCACCGACAAGATCCTGAAGCTGGGCATCGCCGGCATCGACACCCGCAAGGAATACAAGCGCTACTACCCCGAAGGCGAGGTGATGGCGCACGTGGTCGGTTTCACCAACATCGAGGATGCCGGCCAGGACGGCATGGAGCTGTCCGCGCAGAAGACGCTGGCCGGCGTCACCGGCAGCCGGCGCGTGATCAAGGATCGTCTGGGCCGCATCGTCGAAGACATCGAATCCATCCGTGAGCCGCACGACGGGCGCGACCTGGCGCTGTCCATCGACAGCAAGATCCAGTACATCGCCTTCACCCAGCTCAAGGAGGCGGTCGAGAAGAACAAGGCCAAGGCCGGCGGCATCATCGTGGTCGACGCCAAGACCGGCGAAGTGCTGGCCCTGGCCAACATGCCGACCTACAACCCGAATGACCGCTCGGTGCTGACTGGCGCCCAGTTGCGCAACCGCGTGGTGACCGACACCTTCGAGCCGGGTTCGACTCTGAAACCGTTCACGGTGGCGCTGGCCCTGGACACCCATCGCGTCACGCCCTCCACGGTGTTCCAGACCGCGCCCGGCAAGATGACCATCGGCACCGCGACCATCGGCGACTCGCACGCCCACGGTCCGTTGACGGTGGCGCAGATCATCGAGAAGTCGTCCAATATCGGTACCGCCAAGATCGCGCTGGGCATGCCGCCCGAGGAAATGTGGGAAATGTTCACCACCGTGGGCTTCGGCCAGCAGCCGAAGTTCGGCTTCCCCGGCGCGGTGGCGGGTCGCGTGCGGCCGTACAGGTCGTGGCGCCCGATCGAGCAGGCCACCATGAGCTACGGTCACGGCATCTCGGTGTCGCTGATCCAGCTGGCGCACGCCTACCTGATCTTCGCGCGCAATGGCGACATCATTCCGCTGTCCTTCACCAAGGTGACCGACTCGCCGATCGGCCAGCGCGTGATTTCCGAGAACACCGCCTTGCAGATGCGCCGCATGCTGGAAACCGTGGTCGCGCCCGGCGGCACCGCGCCGCAGGCCCAGGTGCCCGGTTATCGCGTCGGCGGCAAGACCGGTACCGCCTACAAGATCGAAGGCGGCAAGTATGTGCATAAATATGTGGCATCGTTTTCCGGCATCGCGCCGATGTCCGACCCGCGCCTGATCATCGCGGTGATGATCGATGAACCGACCGGCCCCCGGCACTTCGGCGGCCCGGTGGCCGGCCCCGTGTTCGCCAATGTCGCGGCGAACGCCCTGCGCGCGCTCAATGTGCCGCCGGATTCGAACGTCACCAACATCATCATCCCCAAGGAACCGCTAGAGGAGAGCATGTGATGACCTTCCGTGCGCTCCGTCTCCCTGCTATTCTCGACTGGCTGCGGCAGTCCGCCCCCGGCGCCCAGCTGACCGCCGACTCGCGCCGCGTGGCGCCGGGCGACGTGTTCTTCGCCTATGTGGGCGATGCCGATGGCCGCTCTTATATCGCGGACGCCGTCGAACGTGGTGCCGCCGCCGTGCTGTTCGAAGCCGAGGGCTTCACCTGGCCGGCGGCGCTGGACCTGCCGCACCTGGCGGTGAAGGGCCTGAAGCAACAGGCCGGCCACATCGCCGCCGCCTGGTATGGCCAGCCCGACCGCGCCATGACCACCGTGGCCGTCACCGGCACCAATGGCAAGACCTCCTGCGCCTACTGGCTGGGCGCGGCCTTGTCGCGCCTGCCGGGCGCGGGGCCGGCCGCCGTGATCGGCACCCTTGGCGTGGGCACCTTCCAAGGCGGCCGCGACCAGGGCTTCGACATCACCGGCTACACCACGCCGGACGCCGTGCTGCTCCAGCGCCGCCTGGCCGGGCTGGCGACCTCGAAGGTCGAGGCGCTGGCCATCGAGGCCTCTTCCATCGGTCTCGACCAGGGCCGCATGAACGGCCTGCATGTGGATGTGGCGCTGTTCACCAATTTCACGCGCGACCATCTGGATTACCACGGCGACATGGCGACTTATGAAGCCGCCAAGCGCAAGCTGTTCGAGTGGGACGGCCTGAAGCACGCCGTGGTCAATCTGGACGACCCGATGGGCCTGCGCCTGTTGCCGCTGATCCAGGCGCGCCAGGTGCCGCTGGTCGGCTATGCCATCGAGGACAAGATCGCCCCCGAGGCCGCCGGCGTGCCCGCGCTGCATGCCACGGCCATTCGTGGCAGCCACGCCGGCACGGTGTTCCAGGTCGATTCGCCCTTCGGCAGCGGCCAGGTCAAGACCCAACTGGTAGGCCGTTTCAATGTCAGCAATGTGTTGGGCATCATGGGCGTGCTGCTGTCCAGGGGCGTGGCCTGGGAGGCCGTGGTGGCCATCGCCGGCGCGCTGACCGCCGCGCCCGGCCGCATGCAGCAGTTCGGCGGGCCGGATGTGCCGCTGATCGTGATCGACTACGCCCACACTCCCGACGCCCTCGACAAGACCTTGTCGACCCTGCGCCAGGTCGCCACGCAACGCGGCGGCGCACTGTGGTGCGTGTTCGGCTGCGGCGGCGACCGCGATCCGGGCAAGCGGCCGCAGATGGGGCAGGTGGCCGAAGAGGCCGACCATGTCATCCTCACCAGCGACAACCCGCGCAGCGAAGATCCGCAGGCGATCATCGCCCAGATCCGCGCCGGCATGTCGCGCCGCGAACCGCAGGTCATCGAAGACCGCGCCGGCGCCATCCTCTGGGCCATCCGCCATGCCGCGCGCGCCGATGTGGTGCTGCTGGCCGGCAAGGGCCATGAGGCTTACCAGGAAATCGCCGGCAAGAAGATGCCCTTCCTGGACGCCGACCATGTCGCGCTGGCGCTGGCCGCGCGCTCGACCATGATGGGGGGCGCATGATGCGGTTTACCTTCGCCCGCCTGCTGGAATGGCTGCATGCCGATGCGCCTGCCGTGGCCAATGCCCCGCAGGGCGAACTGCTGTTGAACGACGTCGTCACCGACAGCCGCGCGGTCAAGCCGGGCAATGTGTTCGTCGCGCTGCGCGGCGAGCGTTTCGACGCCCATGATTTCCTCGACGCCGTGGCCGCGCAGGGGGCCGCCGCCGTGGTGGTCGAACGCGTACCGCCGGGGCTGGCCGTGCCCGCCATCGTGGTGCCGGATACCCGCGCCGCCCTGGGGCGGATCGCTCACGGCTGGCGCGCCGCGCATCCGGTGCCGGTGATCGGCGTGACCGGCAGCAACGGCAAGACCACGGTCAAGGAAATGATCGCCGCCATCCTTGCCGCCGCTTTCGGCGATGAGGACTATCTCGGCACGCGCGGCAACTTCAACAATGAAATCGGCGTGCCGCTGACCCTGTTCCGCCTGCGCGCCGCGCACCGCGCCGCCGTCATCGAGATGGGCATGAACCATCCCGGCGAGATCGCCGTGCTCGCGCGCATCGCCGCGCCCACGGTCGGGCTGGTCAACAATGCCCAGCGCGAGCACCAGGAATTCATGGCCACGGTGGAAGCCGTGGCGCGCGAAAACGGCGCCGTCATCCGCCATCTCCCGGCCGACGGCGTGGCGGTGTTCCCGGCCGACGACGCTTTCACGCCGTTGTGGCGCGAGGAAGCCGGCGCGCGCCGCGTGCTGAGTTTCGGTCTCGGCGCCCAGGCCGACGTCAGCGCCACCTATGTCGCCGGCGCGTTTTCCACCCGCCTGTCGGTCACCGTCAAGGGGCTGGCCGTGCCGCCGGCCGTGGCCGCGCTGGAACTGGCCACCGTGGGCGAACACAATGTGCGCAATGCGCTGGCGGCTACCGCCTGCGCGCTGGGCATCGGCATCCCGCTGGAGGCCATCGTCCGCGGGCTGGAAGCCTTCGCGCCGGTCAACGGCCGCCTGCAACGCAAGACCGCCAGGAGCGGCGCGCTGGTGATCGACGACACCTACAACGCCAATCCCGATTCGGTGCGCGCCGCCATCGACGTGCTGGCCGGCATGGCCGCGCCGCGCCTGCTGGTGCTGGGCGACATGGGCGAGGTCGGCGATCAGGGGCAGCAGTTCCACGAGGAAATCGGCGCCTATGCGCGGCAACGCGGCATCGAACGCTTCTTCGCCCTGGGCGAGCTGGCGCGCCACGCGGTGACGGCCTATCAGGGCGCGGCTGTGGCACAGGATTTACCGGGCGAAGGCAGGCACTTCGCCGATATCGATACGCTCAATGCGGCGGTCGAACGGGCCGCGCCGCAAGGCGCGACCATCTTGGTCAAAGGTTCACGCTTCATGAAGATGGAGCGAGTTGTACAGCATCTGGTCAACGTTGAATCCGTCACGCAACTTCAACAGGAGACCCATTAATGCTGCTCTGGCTCGCGCAGAATTTCCAACAGGACTTCAGTTTCCTGCGCCTGTTCAACTTCATCACCTTCCGCGCCGTGTTCGCGACGCTGACGGCATTGCTGATCGGCATGCTGGCCGGCCCGGCTGTCATCCGCATGCTTACGCGCATGAAGGTCGGCCAGGCGGTGCGCACCGATGGCCCGCAGACGCACCTGATCAAGTCCGGCACGCCGACCATGGGCGGCGTGCTGATCCTGATCGGGATTGCCGTGTCCACGTTGCTGTGGGCGGACCTGTCGAACCGTTTCGTGTGGATCGTGCTGATCGTGACAGTGGGCTTCGGCGCGGTGGGCTGGGTGGATGACTACCGCAAGGTGGTGTACCGCGACCCGAACGGCATGCGCTCGCGCGAGAAGTTCTTCTGGCAGTCGCTGATCGGGTTGGTGGCCGCGTTCTACCTGGCGTTTTCGGTGTCTGAGGTCAACAACATGAAGGTGCTGGATCTGTTCATGGCCTGGGTGCGCTCCGGTTTCAGCATCGATCTGCCGGCCAAGGCCGACCTGATCGTGCCGTTCTTCAAGAGCATCAGCTATCCGCTGGGCGTGTGGGGTTTCATCGCGCTGACCTATTTCGTCATTGTCGGCACCAGCAATGCCGTGAACCTGACCGACGGCCTGGATGGCCTGGCCATCATGCCGACCGTGCTGGTGGGCGCGGCGCTGGGCCTGTTTGCCTATCTCACCGGCAGCGCGGCCTTCGCCAGGTACCTGCTGATCCCGCACATTCCCGGCGCCGGCGAATTGCTGATCTTCTGCGGCGCCATGGGCGGCGCGGGCCTGGCCTTTCTCTGGTACAACGCCTACCCCGCGCAGGTGTTCATGGGCGACGTCGGCGCGCTGGCGCTGGGCGGTGCCTTGGGCACCATCGCCGTGATCGTGCGCCAGGAAATCGTGCTGTGCATCATGGGCGGCATCTTTGTGGTGGAAACGCTGTCAGTGATGATCCAGGTGGCCTATTTCAAGTACACCAAGAAGCGCTTCGGCACCGGTCGGCGCATCTTGCTGATGGCGCCGCTGCACCATCACTATGAACAGAAGGGCTGGAAGGAAACCCAGGTCGTGGTGCGGTTCTGGATCATCACCATGATGCTGGTGCTGGTGGGCCTGTCGACGCTGAAGCTGCGTTGATGAGATTGCCGTGGAAGTGGATGCAGTCAAGAAAGTATCAAGACAAGTGAGCAGCAAACCATGAATTACTCGGGCAAACACGTACTGGTGCTCGGACTCGGCGAGTCCGGCCTGGCGATGGCGCGGTGGCTGGTCTACTGCGGCGCCGCCGTGCGCGTGGCCGACACCCGCGACGAGGCGGCGCTGGCGCAACGCCTGGCCACCTTGCGCGCCGACGCGCCCGAGGCCCGGACGGTACTCGGCCAGCCGTTGTCGGCGGCCTTGCTCGATGGCATCGACTTTATCGCCGTCAGCCCGGGCCTGGCGCCCGAAGGCGAACTGGCGCCATTGATGCCGGCCATTGCCGAGCGCGGCGTGCCGCTGTGGGGTGAGATCGAACTGTTTTCCCAGGCACTGGCCGCCTTGCGCGAGGAAACCCTATACCAACCCAAGGTGCTGGCCATTACCGGTACCAACGGCAAGACCACCGTCACCAGCCTGACCGGCATGCTGTGCGAACGCGCCGGCCTGTCGGTGAAGGTGGCCGGCAACATCAGCCCGGCAGCGCTGGACGTGCTGCGCGAAGCAGTGATCAAGGACAGGGTATTGCTGGCCGAACTGGCCGAGCAGGATGCCATCGCCGCTGCCCAGGCGGCAGCCGAAGCCGAGGCAGAAGCAGCACGACAGGCCGAGGTGGCGGCGCAGGAGGCTGCCGAAGCGGTCCGGCGCCAGCAGGCCGAGGCGCGCATCGCGGAAGAGGCGGCCAGTGCAGCGCCGCCGGAGGCTGGCGACACGCAAGCGGCCGAGGCTGCCGATGCGGACGAAACCGCAGACCCTGCCCCGCAAGCCGATACCGCCGGCAATGAGGCCGGGGACATGAACCTGGACGATTTCATGGCCGTCTCGCGCACCGCCGACGAGGATGCGCTGGCCGCTGTGCCGCCGCCCCCGCCGCCGGAACCGGTTTACCGCGGCAGCATGCCGCAAGCCTGGGTGCTGGAGTTGTCCAGCTTCCAGTTGCATACCACGCACAGCTTGCAGGCCGATGCCGCCGCCGTGCTCAATGTGACGCAAGACCACCTCGACTGGCACGGCAGCATGGACGCCTATGCCGCCGACAAGGCGCGCATCTTCGGCGCGCAGACCGTGCGCGTGCTCAACCGTGATGACGCGACGGTCTGGCGCATGGCCCAGGGCGCGCCGGCGGTGTCGTCCTTCGGCTTGGACGAGCCTGCCGCGCCCGAGAGCTTCGGCTTGCTCGACGACAACGGCATGCTGTGGCTGGCCCACGGCTTTGTGCACGAGGATGACGAGCAGCCCCAGGGCCGCCGCCGCAAGCAGAAAGATCTGGTGCCGCCGCCAGTGACCGTCAAGCGGCTGATGCCGGCCGATGCGCTCAAGATTCGCGGCGCGCACAATGCCATGAATGCGCTGGCCGCGCTGGCGCTGTGCCGCGCCATCGACCTGCCGATGGCGCCGCTGCTGCACGGCTTGCGCGACTACGCGGGCGAACCGCACCGCGTCGAACTGGTCAGCGTGGTGCAGGACGTCGAGTATTACGACGACAGCAAGGGCACCAATGTCGGCGCCACCGTCGCGGCCCTGAACGGCCTCGGCCTGGGCGGCCGCCCCAACCGCATCCTGCTGATCGCCGGCGGCGACGGCAAGGGGCAGGATTTCTCGCCGCTGGCACGGCCCGTGGAAAAGTACGCCCGCGCCGTGCTGCTGATCGGGCGCGATGCCCCGGCCGTACGCGCCGCGTTGGCCGGCACCGGCATCGAACTGATCGATTGCCCGACCCTGGAAGAAGCCGTGCAACGCGCCGGCGACATGGCTACCGGCGGCGACATCGTGTTGCTGTCGCCGGCTTGCGCCAGCCTCGACATGTTCCGCAATTATGGGCACCGGGCCGAGGTGTTCGTGGATGCCGTGCGTGAATTGGCGCTGTCGCGCGGCGAGGTGATCGCATGAAATTCTTCCTGCCATCGATGCGCAACCTGCTGGGCAGCGTCAAGGACGCGGCACCGGCCGCGGCCGGCCGCATCAAGGGTGGGGTCGGGCGCGCCAGCGGATTCTCGGGCGGCATGACCGGCTTCGAGCAGCGCTCGCGCATGATTGAGTACGACCAGCCGCTGGTGTGGGTGGTGCTGCTGCTGATGCTGTTCGGCATGGTGATGGTGTATTCGGCCTCGGTGGCCTTGCCCGATTCGCCCAAGTACGCCGCCTATTCGAACTATCATTTCCTGATCCGCCAGGCGATCTTCATCGCCGTGTCGCTGGTGGCCGGGGCGCTGGTGTTCCGCATCCGCATCGAGACCTGGCAGAAATGGGCGCCGTACCTGTTCGCCGGCACGCTGATCCTGCTGCTGCTGGTGCTGATTCCGGGTGTGGGCAAGGGCGTCAACGGCGCCAAGCGCTGGCTGTCGTTCCGTGTGTTCAACTTGCAGCCGTCGGAATTGATGAAGCTGTTCATCGTGCTGTATGCCGCCGACTACACGGTGCGCAAGCAGGCGGTGATGCACAAGCTGGTCAAGGGCTTCGCGCCGATGGCCGCGGCCGTCGGCTTCGCCGGCCTGCTGCTGCTGCTGGAACCCGACCTCGGCGCGTTCGGCGTGATCGTCTGCATCGCCATGGGCATCCTGTTCCTGGGTGGCATCAACGGCATCTGGTTCGGTGGCATTGGCGCCACGCTGGTCGGCGTGTTTTCGCTGGTGATCGTGACCTCGCCGTGGCGGCGCGAGCGGATCTTCGCCTACCTCAATCCCTGGGATGAAGAAAACGCGCTGGGCAAGGCTTACCAGTTGTCGCACTCGCTGATCGCCTTCGGTCGCGGCGAACTGTTCGGCGTGGGCCTGGGCAGCAGCGTGGAAAAACTGCATTACCTGCCCGAGGCGCATACCGACTTCCTGCTAGCCGTGATCGGCGAAGAGTTGGGCTTTGCCGGCGTGCTGGTGGTGGTGCTGCTGTTCTACTGGCTGGTCAAGCACTCCTTCGAGATCGGCCGTCAGGCCATCGCGCTGGACCTGACCTTCGCCGGGCTGGTGGCCAAGGGCGTCGGCATCTGGCTGGGCGTGCAAGCCTTCATCAACATGGGCGTGAACCTGGGTCTGCTGCCGACCAAGGGCCTGACCCTGCCGCTGATGAGCTATGGCGGTTCGGGCGTGCTGATCAATTGCGTCGGGCTGGCGATCCTGTTGCGCATCGACTATGAAAATCGCGTGCTGATGCGGGGAGGGCGGCTATGAACCAGACCCTGCATCCGCGCAAGCTCCTGATCATGGCGGCCGGCACCGGCGGGCATATCTTCCCCGGCCTGGCGATCGCCGACACCATGCGCGCGCGCGGCTGGCAAGTCTCGTGGCTGGGCACCTCGCACGGCATGGAGTGCGACCTGGTGCCGCGCCACGGCGTGGAGATGGACACCATCACTTTCGCCGGCCTGCGCGGCAAGGGTCTGGCGCACACGGTCAAGGGCGTCTGGCGCATGCTGGCCAGCTTTGTGCGCTGTTTCTCCATCCTCGGCCGCCGCCGTCCTGACGTGGTGCTGGGCATGGGCGGCTATGTGACCGTGCCGGGCGGTGCCATGGCGCGCCTGCGTGGCATGCCGCTGGTGCTGGTCAATGCCGATGCCGGCCTGCTGCTGTCGAACAAGGCCCTGACGCCGCTGGCCCGGCGCGTGCTGTTCGGCTTCCCGGCCGATTTCGGTCGCGCCGCCGGCAAGGCCGAGGTGACCGGCAACCCGGTGCGCCGCGAGATCGTGGCGCTGGCGCCGCCGGATGAGCGCTATGCGCACCGCAATGGCCCGCTGCGCATCCTGGTGGTGGGCGGTAGCCTGGGCGCCAAGGTGCTCAATGACAATGTGCCGGCCGCGCTGGCGCTGTTGCCGCCGGAACGCCGGCCGCTGGTGACGCACCAGTCGGGCAAGCAGCACATTGCAGCCTTGCGCGCGGCCTATGCCCAGGCTGGAGTCGAGGCCGAAGTGCTCGATTTCATCGACGACATGCCGCGCCGCTATGCCGAGGCCGATCTCGTGATCTGCCGCGCCGGCGCCATCACGGTGTCGGAGCTGACGGCCGCGGGCGTGGCCAGCGTGCTGGTGCCGCTGACGGTGTCGACCACTTCGCACCAGATCGACAACGCCATCTGGATGGCGCAGAACCGCGCGGCGATTCATCTGCCGCAACGCGAACTGACGCCAGCCGCGCTGGCGGGGTTGCTGGAAACACTGGACCGCGCTGCATGCCACGCCATGGCGCAGGCGGCATACCAACAAGGCCGCCGCGAGGCCAATGAAGCCATCGCGCGCGTGCTGGAAGGAATTGCAACACCATGAAGCATCGGGTCAAAAATATTCATTTCGTTGGCATCGGCGGCTCCGGTATGAGCGGGATTGCCGAGGTCATGCTCAATCTGGGCTACGGCGTGTCCGGCTCGGATCTGGGCAGCAATGCCGTGACCCAGCGTCTGGCCGCGCTCGGCGCCCGCATTTGCCAGGGCCATGCCGCCGGCAACATCGAGGGTGCGGACGCCATCGTCACCTCTACCGCCGTCAAGGGCGACAACCCCGAAGTGCTGGCCGCGCGCAAGAAGCACATCCCCATCGTGCCGCGCGCGGTGATGCTGGGCGAGCTGATGCGGCTGAAGAAGGGCATCGCCATTGCCGGCACCCACGGCAAGACCACCACCACCAGCCTGGTGGCCAGCGTGCTGGCGCAAGGCGGGCTGGACCCGACTTTCGTGATCGGCGGCCGGCTCACCAGCGCCGGTGCCAACGCCAAGCTGGGCACGGGCGAATTCATCGTGGCCGAGGCTGACGAGTCGGATGCGTCGTTCCTGAACCTGACGCCGATCATCGAGGTGATCACCAATATCGACGCCGATCACATGGAAACCTACAACCATGATTTCGCGCGCCTGAAGCAGGCTTTCGTCGAGTTCACCCAGCGTCTGCCGTTCTACGGCGTGGCCGTGCTGTGCCTGGACGACCCGCACGTGCGCGAGATCATGCCGATGATTTCCAAGCCGATCCTCACCTATGGCTTCCATGAAGATGCCGAAGTGCGCGCCATCGACGCCCGCGCCGTGGACGGCCACATGGAGTTCACCGTGATCCAGTCCGGCTATGCGCCCATGCGCGTGAGCCTGAACCAGCCCGGCATGCACAATGTGCAGAATGCCTGCGCGGCCATCGCCATCGCGCGCGAGCTGGATGTGGATGACGCCGCCACCCAGAAGGCGCTGACCGAATTCAACGGCGTCGGCCGCCGTTTCACCCGCTACGGCGAGGTGCCGCTGTTCGACGCCGAAGGCAAGCCGGCCGGGCATTTCACCCTGGTTGACGACTATGGTCATCACCCGGTGGAAACCGCCGCCACCATCGCCGCCGCGCGCGGCGCCTATCCGGATCGCCGCCTGGTGCTGGCGTTCCAGCCGCACCGCTACACCCGCACCCGCGACCTGTTCGAGGATTTCGTCAAGGTCTTGTCCAGCCCCGACGTGCTGGTGCTGGCCGAGGTCTATGCCGCCGGCGAAGCGCCCATCGTGGCGGCCGACGGCCGTTCGCTGGCGCATGCGCTGCGCGCGGCCGGCAAGGTCGAACCGGTGTTCGTGGACGACATCGCCGACATGCCCGACACCATCCGCAATGTGGTGCGCGACGGCGACGTGGTCATGACCATGGGCGCCGGTTCCATCAGCGGCGTGCCGGCACGGCTGGTCGCCTCGGGTACCGGCAAGCAGGAGGGCGCATGATCGACCAGGCCACCATCCAGGGTTTCGGCCGCGTCGGCGTGCTGTTCGGCGGCCGTTCGGCCGAGCGCGAAGTGTCGATGATGTCCGGCAACGGCGTGTTGCAGGCGTTGCGCAGTAAAGGGGTG
>Ga0154006_1000649_pt1 | contig 11795 bp, 10 predicted proteins | sample TSFL090MetaG_FD_104747 | JGI IMG/M metagenome (GOLD analysis project Ga0154006, IMG submission 104747) | Attine ant fungus gardens microbial communities from Florida, USA - TSFL090 MetaG | ecosystem: Host-associated > Fungi > Mycelium > Unclassified | place: USA: Florida, Wakulla State Forest... | reverse complement strand
GGGTACAGCCACTGTAGTAGTAGTATAAATAAGGCTGCAATCCAATGAAGAACTCCATCGAGTTCTTCCTGAACATCCACCTAGGGTGACCACTAAGAACATTCACTGTTCCTTGGTAACACTTTCTCTGTACTCCTCAATAGGAAAATAATTGAAATCTATAATGCAGCAATAGAAAAACTAGTGAATAGGAATAAAAAAATCCAAACTACTACCAAAGGTCCCTCAAGGAAGCAAGCTATAGTACCAATAATTAAAAAACATGTTAATCTTATCATGAACAAAGCTAATATTTATATTAGTCTCATCAATAGCCTACTAAAGAATGCTAAGTCAAATATTTGTTTGGAATTTATTTGGTCTTGCTCTGGTAGAGTATCTATTGCAACTAACAATATCTCTGCATCTAGTGACCTTAGTATTATTAAAAAGTATTTTAAGTCAATTGACAGAATTAACAACAATAAAATGCTTTTGCTATGACTACTATAATCCAAGTTCTATCTCAAGATCACTGGCATTCCTTTTATCCAACCTAACAGCAACAAACTTACTTATGAAAACATAGTCAATTCTATCAAATACATTGATCTATTTGAATCTGTCTTGCTTGCCTCAAAGCCTAGGGCCATCAAAGTATCACCCAAGTCAGATATAGCAATTGTGTGGCTGAATATTTGAGATTCTCAAAATGGTTCCAAAGCTAAACTACTTATCAACCACTTCTTTAACTTTGGCTAGTATATTGTTATTATTAGGGGCACCAACATGAACCCCAGTGTACCCCAGTGCTGTAATTGCTGGAAGTGGGGATGCTCTATATTTGCATATAGAATTCACAGCTCAAAATGTCAGAAATATAGAGGACCACACAAAATTGAGCACTATAGAGATATGGCTTGGTGTTGCAAGGCAAATTCTAAAGTCAATTCTTCTAGATTGGAAACTAAAGTAGACAAACTGTGTCCTCACTTCTTCAAGTGCTTCAACTACAAAAGAGACCATATGGTAGACAATAATAAGTGTCCCTTTTGGAAACATTGTTTTAACTGTAAATAGTATACCAAAAAAGCTCAAGAGCTCCAAGAAATCAGGATCAACTCAATTTGCTTAACTATGGGCACAGGCAAACAATGAATATACACAATTTACAGATATTCTTTCAAAATATCAGAAAAAACAAAATTCTTACTAACATTATTCTAAAAGAACAAAAAAATATATCAGATGTTATATTCATTCAAGAACCCTCTTGTTACCTTATTTGCAACATCCCAAGCAATATCAACCTCAAAGGTAATTTTCTATATGGGGCCCCTAGACATCTAGAATAGACACTTTTTGTAGCAACTTAGTCTAAGACAACTTAATTACCCTCCAAGTCTGAGTTAACAAGAAGAACTCAATGGAGTTTCTATTGGATTCTATATACTACTTATACAACTACTATATGGTCTGTGCACTACTCTTCCATACTCATTATGTGACTCTATCATACTATAATATTCTGATATGTAACTTGTAATATATAACAATAGTCATATAATACTTTTCCATACTTCTCTCTTATATAGTTAGTCTAGATAAGAAAATAAAAGAAAAAAAAAGAAAAAAAATATAAATAATGACTTAGCTGTTTTATCAAGTTATGATACTACTTCTGTTATAAAACGACCTCCAGAAAGAAAAATATTTCTTATATATTCATCAACTTAATAGAAAATATCCAAGAATACAATACAGAAAAAGATATAAATAGCATAGGAAGTATTATGTAAGATATAGATAGTTTTTAGTAAAGGTCATGTGATCATGGAAGATAGGTACACAGATCATCTAATATTTGTATAAGTATCTAAAGAAATCCAATAAGGAACTCTATTGAGTTCTTTCTAAACAACTACCTTAGTTGAGCTCTAAGTCCTCACAGCTTTATGCTAACAACTCCCTTCTCAAAATTCCTCATTCCAAGAATTTTTCACAATTCATTATATAAGTCTCTAATATTTCCTATTTCATTGTCATTTTCTTTTGTCTATTCTTTAAGTCCTGAATTTTTTTAGTCAATTTCTTCTTCTTCTCTTCAATTGTCTCCATTGTTCTTTGTCCTCTAACTCTGCCTCCTTTCCAATGTCTCCAATTCCTCTCTAGCTTTGCCCAATATTCCTCATTATATCTCTTGTCTAACCACTCAAATGAGCTTTCTTACTGTGAATCTTCCTGGCAATTCTTCTTTTCTAAATGTTCCTTCTTTTTTTTTCTGTCTCCTAACATCTTCTATATCTTGTTGATATTCTTTTTTAAATTCTTTAACTACTTCTTTTGCATTCCCCAAATTTTTCTTCTCTTCTCAAGTGTCTGATTTAGCTATAAACCCTTTTTACCATACCAAATACTTGTCTTTTCCTCTTATTTATTGCTTGTTTAGAATTCTCTCAACCTCCTATTCCTTCTCTTCTTCAATTACAACTGGAGTTGGTTACTTCCTTTTCTGTCTCTCTATCTGGCCTATATATTGTTGTATCCTACTAACATTAACTACTAAGTGTATTTTAATTGTAGCTAGTAGTTCTAATTCTACTGCATTTGGTAATACTATTCTTTTGATTTTGTAAGGTCCTACAAACCTCTCTGTCAGCTTTTTTGTTCTTCTACCAACTATCTGGTACTTTAAATCCTTAGTACTAAGTATTACCAAGTCCTCTACTTTGTACTCATTAGCTTCTTCTTTCTTTTTATTTGTATACTTTTTCATTTTTTCTTGCACTTTCCCTAGCACTGCTTTTGCTTTCTCCTGAATTTCTCTTATCTTTGTTATAAATTTCTCTGCATCCTTATATTTCCTCTTCTTTTTTATTTCAAACCCTATCCTAGGATCTTGTCTATAATTTGCTTTGAAGAGCAATGTTTTTGTACCAGAATGTATCTTGTTGTTGTATACAAACTCAGCTGTTTCCAACCAATCTGGCTACTGTTCTTGTTTGTAGTTTATGAACATTCTTAAGTACTGCTCCAATTCTTGGTTGACCCTTTCTATTTGCTTATCTGTTTGAGGATGGAACATTGTTGACAATTTACCTTTGATCTCCAATATTTGATTTAACTCCCTCATTAATCCTGTTACAAACTATGGTCCCCTGTCCAAAATTATACTCTTGAATAGTCCATACAACTTTTATATATTGTCTCTGAATAGTCTAGCCAGTCCTTTTGCTGACATTTTCTCTATAGTAGAAATAAAGTGGACTATTTTTGTTAACCTATCTACCACTACTAAGATTGAGTTGTATTTCTGGGCTAGTAGCAACTCAGTGATAAAGTTTGCTAAAATGTGCATCCAGGATCTTTCTGGAATTGAATTGGGCATTAACTTGTTTGCTAGCTATTCTGTATAGTTCTTATTCCTTTAGCAGAAATCATATCCTTTCATATATTGCTTCATCTCCTTGGTTACTTCTGGCCATCAAAAATTGTAGGTAACTAACTCCACTGTCTTCTACTATTCTCCATGTCCTCCTACTGGTATATCATGGTATAGCCTGATAATTTCTGCCCTCAGCTTATTATCTTTAGATATATATACCTTCTTCTCTTTGTATATAATACTATCTACTTCTCTCTACTCCTTATCTCTTAACATTTTTACCCCTGCTTGCTTTATTTTTTCAACTGCCTTTACTACCTTGTTATCTTTTACCCTTGACTGTTTTACTTTCTCTAACAAGTCTACTTCTTTTATAATGATTTCTATCTTCTCTGTTTTTTTTACTTTGAGCTACTCTGGTTTTATTAGTATCTCATGTTTATTGTCTCTTTTTACCTCTACTTCCCAATCTGGTCTCCTACTTAGACTATTTACCTTCTCTATTCTACTTTCTGGAACATGTTTCAATGTAAAATCAAACCTTAATAGATATAATGTCTATCTCACTTGTCTATAGTTTAACTTCTACACCTTCATGAAATATTTAAGATTTTTGTGATCTGTCCAGATCTTAAACTTCATTGTTGTTTCTCCTAGGAAATGCTTCTATACTTCTAAGTATCTGACTATGGCTAATATTTCCTTATTATGTATTTCATAGTTTCTCTCTGTATCACTTAGAGATTTTGAAATAAAAGCCACTTGTCTCCACAATTCATCAGAGCATTTCATTGACAGTACTTCTCTAGTTGCATAGTTTGAGGCATCCACCTCTATTCTAAATTTCTTGTCTAGATCTAGGGCTGCTAACACTGGCTTTGTTATAAAGATTCTTTTGAGCTTGTCAAATGCTTTCTGCTGCTTCTGCCTCCACTGCTACTTCACATTCTTTCTTATCAATGTGTTCATTGGCCTAGCTACTTAAGTAAAGTCTTTGATAAACCTTCTATAATAATTTGCAAGACCTAGAAATTTTCTGATATCTTTTATATTTTTTGGTTCTAGCTAGCTAAGCACTCTATCTACTTTTTCCTTTTCCATCTCTATTCTGTTAGACTCTATGACAATCTCTAGAAATCCTATTTTTTTTACTTTTCACATACATTTTTCTAGCTTAATATATAAGTCATTCTCCTTTAGTCTCTTTAGTATTTCATCTACAATCTCATCATACCCCTTTTTTGTTTCTGTTTCTACTAGTACATTGTCTACAAATATAGCAACCTTTTCTTTGTTTATCAGGTCTCTCAAGATTTTGTTTATTATTGCCTAGAATATGGCTAGTGAATTTGTCATCCCAAAGAACATTACTATTGGTTCAAAGGACCCCATATATATTGTAAATACTTCTTTCCACTCATTTCCTTTTTTAATTCTTACATTATTGAACCTCCACCTCAGATCCATTTTAGTAAATACTTTTTTGCTCTTCATATTGTCTATTAGGTCCATGATTAATAGAAATGGGTAGTTGTTTTTCACTGTCTGGTCATTTAGATTATAGTAGTCCATTACCATTCTCTTACTTCCATTCTTTTTGCTTACAAAGAATACTGGCAATATCTGAAGAGATTTAGATAGTCTAATATACCCCTTCTTCAGTTGATTATCCACAAAGCTCTAGACCTCTTCTTTCTTATTTTTAGATAAAGGATAAATTCTTTCTTTTTGTAGTTTGAATGTTTTCTTGAGATCTATAGTATGATCCCAAACCTTTCTTGTTAGTATTCTCTCTGGCTCTACTTTCCCAAATATCTTTTTCCACTTTAAAAATTTCTTTGGAACTATCTTCTTAATTTTTCTATGGTCTACTTCAACTTTTTCTTCTCTTCTCCAATCTTCTTTATTATCTACTGCCTATCTTACTATTCTTTCTTCTTCTAGGGTAACTATTTTTTTTTCCTTTCTTGTTCTCCTGTTCTTTTTTTTTCTATTACTTCTTCTATACAGTGGTAGACATCTTGTTATCTTGACCTCTCTAGTCTTCCAGTTGATTTCTGGATTATAGGCTTGCAACCAGAGCATTCCTAATATCACCTTTGTCCTTTCTAAGTTGTATATGTTTACTCTCATCCTTTCTATATGACTTTTATAATACATATTTATTTCTACTTGATATGTAATTGCCTCTATACTATTGTTTGTTCTATTTATATTTCTGATAGTTACTGGCCTTTTTAGCTTTTACAGCCTAAATCCATGTTTGGTTACTATTTTTTTGTCTATAAACATCCCTATGGTACTACTATCTAAAAGTGCCTTTACTATCACTCCTTTATGCATGTTTACCTTTTTTATTCTAATATTCAGCCACACTTCTTTTAGCATCTTAAATATTCTTCTCACTTCTTTCTACTTACCCCTCTCTCTTGCTATACTTTTTGGAGCCTCTGCCCATGTATCACTCTGCTGTGCTTTTCCCTGTTTAGGATGTACCATTACCCTCTAGTTCTACCATGGTTGTTTTTTTCCTATCCTATATTCTGGACACCAGATATTCTTTTTTTCCTTTTCCAATATTTTCTCCTCTACTATTATGTCTTTTCTTCTACACTTTGCATATTTAACCCTACTTCCTGTCTCATTATTCTTCCATTTCCATGCCTCTAAATAACTTTCATACCATACATTCTTCAGCTTCTCTCCAGAGATAAAACTCTATTCTTGGTTTTTCTTTGTCTTGGTATCTTTATAGTTGCACCCACTACACTCTACAAATGTCACTATCTTCTACCTTGTCTTCTGACCTTTCTCTTCTAATGCTGTATCTCTCAGGGGCATGCCCTATGCACTACCATACTTTTGCATCTTTTCCTATAGAGGATATGCCAGTCTCTTCTTTTTCTGCTGTGTCTTTTGTAGCTTTATCACATGCACTGCTTCTTCCTCTTATTGTCTCCTTTCTATCTCTATGTTAGGACATTCCCATTTATAATGTTCTATTCCCCAATATTTGAAATACTTTACTTCCTTTTTCTCTACTATCTCTTGTCTTCTTACTTTTACTTCCTCCCTTACTCTATATTACATCACCCTACTTGCTATCACCTCAAATTTATTCTGGGGAATTGGTTCCCCCTTTATTTTCTCCCTTTCATTCCTGCAGTTATAGGCCAGATGCCTGAACCTTTTACAGCATTGATATATCTTTTCTCTTCTTTCTTCTAGTTTTGCCCTTAGTTTAGCAAGAGTATGCTTTTGGTTAAGCAAGTTGCTTATGAGGGAATTGTATTGAGTTTGAGATATTATATTGATGTCTCAATAGTATAGAGTGAATAGTTGATCTCACTAGCTATACTATATCTGCTGGGGTGCAAGATGTTTACCTAGCCAGAGCTCTACTACTCTACTAACTACTACCTTAATACTAGGGTTAAACTATCACCCAACAAATAGGATCTCTAATCTGGATAGTCTCCTAGAGAATAACTATCAATTCTCTATATGTACAAGTTATAATGGACCTTAGCACAAGGTTTATACTAAGAATAGTACAAGTATCCACTAAACACCACTTGATTACAAGGTCAGGTCTCAGTGCCAATACTTAAGCTTAGTACTATACTTCTACTTGCAGTCTCTAACTGACTGCAAAGTCCTCTTAAACCAAGGACCCAGCTATATATAGAGGTAACTAGTGATTGTGGTAACTACTAGTTGAGAGTTAATGAGATTATAAAAGTAAAAATAAGCAAGGTCCAAGACAAACAGTGCTCTAGATATAGAATCAAGTTCTAGTATAGTGACTTAGTCTGTAATGACTTAATTATCCTTCAAGTCTGAGTTAACAAGAAGAACTCAATAGAGTTCCTATTGGATTCTGTATACTACTTATACAACTACTATATGGTTTGTACAGTACTCTTCCATACTTATCATATAACTCTATTATATGATATAATACTGTAACATTCTAATATGTGACTTGTGATGTGTAATATTAGTTATATAATACTTTCCTGCACTTCTTCCTTGTATAGTAAGTCTAAATAAGAAAAGAAATATAAATAATAACTTAGCTATTTTGCCAAGTTATGACATTTTTTATCCAAAATAGTATTATACTACAAACAAATTTTGTATAAAAAGTAACATTTGATATACTTTATACCAATGAATTCATAAAAAGAATTTGCTCTAGAACCTATTATACATATATTCTTAGGCAAGAGTAAAGTTGATGACTAGTCTAGAGCAATATTTAAGGTAGACAAAGCTTACTACTAAGACTCAAGAGGTAAGAACGGTAAGCTGGTACTAGACTAAAGAGGTATTTCTGCTAGAACTGTAATCTAGAACCACTTGTTAACATAGGAAGTATATACTTCAACTGTTTCCAGGATTCTGCAAGTCAACTTGGGACAAGCTTTTACAGGGTACCTAGATTAGCTATAGCATATGCAAAGGTCTAGATTCATGTAGTACTAGCATTCAGTTGGGGTTAGACAGTTATCTGGACCCAGAATATTGCTGATAAATGATGATGAAGGTTCTATGTAAAAAGACAAGAAGGTCTGAGATGTAGATACCCTGTTGTAATTTTAGGGTAGTCTATCCTCTGAGGCATTGCTTTCTTGTGCTGGAAGAAATCTTCCTTGGTCAGGTCTTAGTAGTTTTGGTACATAGTTTGGCAAGACTCTTGTTGTTTGGAACTTATACTTCTCCTCCTGATAACACTTCCAGAAGTTATTGTCTATCCTTATTATAGCCCTCTTTAACCCTTCAAATATGAAAATATTCTCATGACTGAACCATATTTGGTGGTGAGTTGGATTGTTTAGCTAGAGCTATTAGTATAGCTTGTAAATCTAACTCCAAAGTATTAGGGTATGGATTTTGGAAGGCCTTAGGTTGGGGCAAGAGCAACTGCTTCTCAAGGTATTTTCTCAAATACTCTACACCTTTCTTGGCTGCTTCTTTGATAGTCTCTTTGGTTAATTCTTGTGACAGTAATCACTGGTTTCAGACCTGGATAGCCATAAGAGAGTATTCTACATGGGTTGTAGTTGCTTCTCTAGAGATTGTAGGTTGAACCCCATCATGGTATATAACAAGGATCTAGAATAGGGGTCCAAGATATTGTTAGGTATAGAGAAGAGCCTTGATTATAATAGTGTAGAAGTCTTGTAACTTTGTTCTACTGTTAGAATAAACTCCACAAGAAAAATACATAGAGAGGAATAGTCTCAACTATTAGTTGTACCAGCTTCTACACTGTTCTTAATAAATAAATAAGAAGTGATTTATTCAGGGAGATGACTGGAGCATAAACAAAGGAAGGAGTTTATCTAAGAAAGAACAAAGTTAAGAAATTTCTGACTAGTAAAACTATTTAAATAATACAAAAATTTTTGAAAGGTAAATTAGATCAGGATAATAACATAATCAGAAATTGGCTAAAGTAGTAGCTGAGGTAATTGCATGTAAAAGTAGTAACAAGTCATCAGTCACAGGGGATATGACAGTACCTATGATCTGTGCTTGTACACCAAGCTTGCAAAACACTCTCTAGTAGATAAGCTGCACCTTTTCCTGGTCTCTGGAATATGCTAGGACATGCTCAGTATTGACTTTGTCATGGAGCTCCTTGAATCCTCTAGCTATGATGCAGTTATGATAGTGGTAGACTTGGTGTCAAAAAGGGCACACTTTATTCCAACATATACAATAGTAACTATAGAAAGAGTGGTACAACTATTTCTTCACTATATCTGGAAGCTACATAGGCTTCCTTAGCATGTTGTCTTGGACTGTAGACCTCAATTTGTAGTACTGTTTACTAGGAAACTCTACAGGTTACTAGGTATATAGCTAGTTTCCTCCATAGCCTAATATCCACAAATAGACAGACAAATAGAACATGTCAACCAGAAGCTGGACCAGTATTTCCAAATCTTTATCAATGAACAATAGAACAACTGGTATAACCTCTTGCCTCTGGCTGAGTTCTAATACAACAACCATATCCATTTCTCAACCCAACAGATACCTTTTTTACTTAATACAGGCTAGAACCCACAAATAGGCTTTGAGCCAAGGCAATAACCCCTTGGACTAAAAACCATCAACGAGTTCATAGAGTAAATGAGAACAGCTATTAAGAAAGCAAAGTCCATAATCTGAAAGGTATAAGAAAACATGGCTCATTATTACAACCAGAGGAGAACTCCTGTACTAGTGTTTGCTCTTGGAGATAGAGTATTTCTAGATGCCTCAAACATTAAGACTATGTAACCCTCTACTAAACTATTGTACCAGAGACTTAGACCCTTTGTAGTAGAACAACAAATAGAACCTATAGCTTACTGTCTCAAGCTATCATATATAATGAAGAAACTCTATTCCATATTCAATGTAGTAAAGCTCTCTGCTACCCTGACTAATCTAATCTCAGGATGGAGATCAAACTCTCTGTCTCTACCAATTATAATAGACAGAGAAAAAGAGTGGAAAGTAGAGAAGATACTTGATAATCACTGGTACTAGAAGAGATTTCAATTCTTGGTCAAATAAAAGAGATATAGCAGAGAGCACAACTCTTGGGAGTCCATCTCTGATATTTTAGTACCCAATCTAGTAGTGGAGTTCTATCATAGACATCTGGTAGCCCTAAGATATATCTAGAGAACAGATTTTGATGTCATTTTCTGATCCAGATCCATTGCTTTGAGATGCAGCAATTTTGGAGAGAAGGTGAATATAAGAGAACTGTGCCAAACTCCACTCCTAATATACTAGTAGCAATGAGCCAGAGTAACTCTGACAACTAATTAAATAAGTATTACCCCAGGTTTAATTAGTTGCCTGATTCTGAACTCCTATCCCTGACAGCCAAGACATCTATGACTAAGAAGACAATATATATAGTGTAGATCACCCTCTAGAAACCTTATCCTATTTTTTGAGGTTTTTTCTAAAGGTAAGTTATAATGTATTCCAAAGTTATTTATACATATTGAAGTTTCTCCTGAAGTTTGCTCTAGTCACTCTTATAGGATATAACCACAAATATAACTCCTAGAAGCCTACCTTCAAAGTTTACATATCTAACCTTGTAGTGGACTTCTATTACAGATATCCAGAAGTACCTAGATATATCTGCTAAACCAAATTTAATGCAATTTTCCACCCTAGACCCATTGCTTCAAGATATAGCAATCTTGGAGGGGGATAATATAAGAGGACTATACCAAAGTCCACTCCTAATGTACTAGTAGTAGTGTACTAGAGTGACTCTATAACTAATTAAATTGCAATTACCTCATATTTAATTAGTTGTTTACTCCTGTATTCCTGTCCCTAACTGCTGAGATATTCCATAACTAAGGGAACTTGTATATATAATGTAGATTACCTTTCAAAAGTCTTATCCTATTCTCTGAGGATTCTTCTGGAAGATGAGTTGTAATATACTCCAGAGTGTTTTTATAGACTGAGAATTCTTCTGGAAGCTCTGCTCTAGTCATCTTTATAGGAGTGGGGTATATCCTAGAGTAGGAGTAAGGGTTAGAATAAAAGTAGAGTAAAAGTAACAAAAGCTGACCTTTGACTTTACTCTTGAGAATAAAATATATTCTTATACTCAGGATAAAATAAGTGTACTTTGTACTTAGAATAAGATATACTTTTAACAATAAAGTGTACACTTGGGATAATACTTTAAGTTCACTAGAAATAAGTTTCAAGTATATTCTAGGGATAAGGTACTCAGATTTTGACTAGAGCTCTATAATAGACTAGTCTGGCTCTTAGGGGTTTTACTCTAGCAATTTTTTCTTAGACTCTTTTTTAGAGATCTATTCAAGTTATAGAGTGAACAGTTTATAATGACTAAAGAGGAAGGTGAAGAGTAGAAATAATATTTTCTTTGAGAAAAAATACCTAAGGTCTAATTTTGTTCTGCTGCTTGTTTTCATAAAGCTAGTAAGGTCCTAAGTTAATAAAGAAGTAGGATTACTACAGAAATGGTCTATGTTCCTAACAAAAGATCTATCAACTCAATACATCCCCAAGAATCTAAATCTAGATATCCAATTTCCTCATCAAGCCAGATCTCTGCTCTCCACACCAATCTTTCCATTCTCCCTCCTCCCATTCTTGGCCATGCAGATGCTTGCTCATGTTCTTTTTTTTCATATATCCATTCTGGGCAGGAGAATTTATTTGGTAATTTCTTCTTTTTTTGTCCTTGGTTCCTTTGTATCTAAAATTATTATATTAGTGAAGATGTTGAGTGCTTCTGTATTTGTAAGGATAAGGATAGCTATTAGTTTATCCTTGATCTGAGGCAAGGGTGGGGTAAGGGTGAGGGTAAGTTACTGACTGGAGTCACCCTTGGTAGGCCTTACATATGGCTTGTCTCAAATGTTCC
>Ga0154006_1000647_pt1 | contig 11797 bp, 11 predicted proteins | sample TSFL090MetaG_FD_104747 | JGI IMG/M metagenome (GOLD analysis project Ga0154006, IMG submission 104747) | Attine ant fungus gardens microbial communities from Florida, USA - TSFL090 MetaG | ecosystem: Host-associated > Fungi > Mycelium > Unclassified | place: USA: Florida, Wakulla State Forest... | reverse complement strand
CCCCTCACGGGCACCGACGCTGCTGCCTATCCCCCGGCACGACTGCCGACCATCTCCCCGACGGTACCGAAGTTTCCGCGAAATCGAGAACACTCGCTACTACGGGGGTTCTCGGGCGGATACTCATGACCCACGCCACCTCTGGGTGCGAAAAGTCCCATTCGCCAGTGTCGACCTTCAATCGCACGCCTTTCTCGGCCCGGGTCAACGCCACGTCTGGCGACAGACCAGAGGTCTCAATCTTCCGCGATACATACGCGAATAGCTGACGAGCAAGGTCCTCACACGCGTCGTAACGTACCCACAGTTCCTCCTCCGTGAGACCGCTTTGATAGCGCCCGTCGACTTTGCGAACGAGAAGTTTTGGATGAACGCCGGTTACAGAACCTAGGTCCGGTTCTCTCGGAAAATCATCAGGCACACGTCGGTCCGTCATCTCGTTCTCTATAGCTGGCGCAACTGCCCAGTCGGTCTGACCATCGGACACGCCTCACGTCGCGCCGCGCGCGAATTCGTTCAGCGGAGCGCGAACACCTGGCTGCCGAGCTGTACCCGCAATATGCAATCGACTGTGATTTACGAAAACTCACAACTGGGCATCAAGCATTTTGAGCGTCGCTGCGGCGGCGCCCTCTAAACCGACTCCATGGTCCGGGTTCGTGTTTGACTCCCGAAGGTTGATTCGAATGAGCCTCTGCGCCGAGAATCGTTCGCTGAAGCGTCGTACCGTCGGTAGGGCGTTCCCGGCGCCCACTTCCAGAACAACAAGCTTTGACACTGAAGAAATCCAAGCCGCAAGTCGCTGCTGCTGTTTCTCATAGGGAAGGCCGACCCAGCCCCAGTCACCGAACATCAGGATATTCGGACGCGCGAGACCGCCACATCGAGGGCAACGGGGCATCGGGTTCTCCAACTCGGAGGTTGTTTCATTGACGAGCGGATGAATGTCAGTCGCCGACCACGTATCGTCCGTACAGGTCGCCAGACATTGCAGTGCGTGAATCGACCCATGGCATTCGTGCACGCGGTGTTCCGGGAACCCGGCCTTTTGGAACTGTCCGTCGACGTTGCTCGTGAACACGAACGCGCCATGGCGCATGCGGTCAGCCCATCGGCGCAATATCGCAAAGCCTTCGTGTGGAACGGTGTCGCGGTAAAGCTTCAGGCGGTGTCCGTAGAAGCCCCATGCAAGTTTCGGATGCTGCGCAAACCGCGCCGGGTTTGCCATGTCTTCGAACGAGAGGCCGTGTTGCCGAAGCGCGGGATACGCGCGCCAGAAACCGTCTCGGCCGCGAAAATCAGGCAGACCCGAATCCACGCCCATTCCGGCGCCTGCAGTGATGAGCAGTCCATCCGCTTCTCGCAGCCAGGCTGCCGCTTTCTCAAGCTTTTCATCTTCCGAATCGGTCACCTCTGTGCTCCCATTACAACGCGACGACTACCGATGGGCTGAAACGTAGATGCATCAATCTAACGCCCTGCGTGTGGCGACGCGTGCGGCAGCTTACCTTGCGTTCGTCTTCATCGTCGAAACCGTCGAAATGTGGCCTCGCTGATTAAGCGCGGTACCGTCGCCACGCTTTCATGTCCTCAATGGTCACCCCTTTGACCGGGGATTCCGCGGTTCCCGCCAACTCCACAAGCGACTTCGATTTTGCCCGTATCAGGACTTCGCCCTCGGGCATTACATGCCATACCAGCCGCGTGCCTGGCGTCAAGCCCAGTGCTTTTCTGACTCGGGCAGGCACGGTGGTGCGGCCCCTGGCTGTCAGTCGCGACTCGGCCATAAATTTCCCCTTGGGTGCTCGGGTATGCGCTAGTCAGTTTCGATGTCGACGCTCCTTGCGTTGCGTTGCGCGACACTGCTCGACGCTGGCATGGTCAGCGAACGCCCTAAGGCGAATGGCTGACAGTCAACGCTGTCTCGAGAAGCGTCCAGCGACGTTTCAGCGCGGCGGTTTCTCAGCGGAAGCGCTCGCTAGTCATCGGTCGCAGCCATTAGCAGTTCACGCGTGCGGTTCATCACCCAATCCACCTCACGTTGAGAGATGTCCCACTCCCCAGCGTCGACCTTCAATCTCGCGCCTTTCTCGGCTCGGGTCAACGCCACGTCGCGCGACAGACCGGCGGTATTAGTCTTTCGCGATACATACGCGGCTAGCTGGACAGCAAGGTCCTCGCACGCGTCGTAGCGTGCCCACAGTTGCTCGTCAGTGAGACCGCTTTGATAACGCCCGTCGACTTCGCGAACGAGAAGTTTTGGTTGAACCCCGGTTACAGAACCAGGGTCCGGCTCTCTCGGAAAATTATCAGGCACACGTCGGTCCGTCATTCTCTACTCCATAGCAACTGCATACTACGCGCGTAAGTGCCACTCATCAGGGCCATATCCTTCTCAGCGTCTTTCGCGTTGCTTCGCCTTGCACAGCTCCAACTCTTTGCTGAGCTCATCTATCTGCACTTGCATGCCAGACGCTCGTCGGAGGAGTTGCCCGACCCTGTACCAATAGGCGTATCCCAAATCTCCGTTCTCCAAGCCGAGTTCATGGAACTTTTGAAGTGCAATCGCCAAATCGAGTTCATTTTCCGTAGGCATGTTGCTCTCTTAAGTTAGCGAAGCACTACGCTGGCCGCAACGACCGCCTTTGTGGCTTCTTGGGCGATTGTCGACAGTGGTCTCGGTCGCCTTTTCCCACCTAGTTTGGCGTCAGACTCAGCTAGACGTATTCGGCTCATTTTTCGTCAGCTGTTGAGGCTTGGTACTTCTTTATCGCAGCACGCTGGTCGCTTTGAAATTTCAGCACTGACGCGTTCGTCACGAATCGATTGTTCCCCGTCTTGTGGTGAAGCTTGAGTCGTCCTTGCTCAAGCAGCTTCACAATATATCGACGAGAAACGAATAGCAGCTTCGCCGCTTCGCCGGTAGACATGAAAGCGTTGGCGCCAGCCTGGCGCGACTTCGCGACTTCTTCTGCGGCTTTCAGCACCGGCTTGACGTTGTTAATCGCGAGGAATTGAAGCGGCGTCGAACCGGCAAGCGCTTCTGTTGGTGTGGTAAAGAAATTCAACCTGTCCCAACCTGAAGTGTCACCAAGGCTACGTATCACCTTCGTGAAGTCGTTCTGATGAATCATATGGGAGAGAAAGAATCCGGGGATATACACCGCTCCTTCGAGCTCGACGCTAAAGACCTTACCCGAAGCCAGCGATTTCCTGAGTTTCTTCTCTGTGACATTTGCAGCCCCGAGGTAGTCGTCCATTCGCACCAACTTCCCGTTACGCACGAGGTCGTAGGGTTTGGAAAGTGCCGACGCGCCCTGCAACGCATCCTCGCTTTCAGATGTTCGCAGCGTCCTTTTACTGCTAGCGCCCATGCGTAGCTTATCGACCTCGTCACGCATCAAAGGGAGGTCTAGGTTCAGTGTCATCGACACTCCGATGACTTCCCACAGGCGATTCTTAAACATCCGTCCGAGCTGCTCGTCGGACAGTTCGAGAAGCGCGTTCCAGCCTTTAGGGTCAACCAACAGGGCAGCGACAACTGCACAATCAATCAAGTGGTCTATCTGTGCAAGCCGCGTCTCTTCGAGCGAGGGAGCGGCTCGTCTTTGACGGGACGGCCGCGGCGTTGCTACTTTTTTGGTCGTAATTCGATTCATGGCGGCGAGAGTTAGTTTGAGAACGTACCGCTCAGGCGTCGCCGCGGAGCAACCAGTCAGTCCCTCGAACTCGAAGCCCGCCATCGGGTGGGACTTTTAGTCCGCGAAGCGACAAACTCAGGGCCGGCGTTTTGTTTCGGCTATCGATGTCTGGGACCCAAGCGACGCCTTCAGTTTTGCAAGAGCGCGCACGGCAGCCTCCCCATACGTGTACCCGTGGGCGGAAACGCCTTTTACCGTGCAGACAGCGAAGCCATCACCTGCCTCGAAGCTTGCTCCCTGCACTTGGGCATAGTCCAGGGCCGCAAGCATGGTAGCTTTCGGGTCCGAGGAGATGTCGACCGCGTTCATATCCCGCGCGTACACGTATAAAGTACGAGTGCCCGAATCAAAATGCGCAAACGCGCTGCTTGGGTCGCCCGCCACCTGGAGCCCGTCTTTTTTGCAGAGCATGAAAAGCACTTCCAATATGTCCAGCGAATCGACGTCGACCGCAGCGTCTGGTATCAGCTTCGGTTGAGCATCTGGAGCGGCGTCGCCTGCCTTGCCGTTCATGACGCTTTCCAAACGCGACATCACGGCTCGACGCCTTGCACTAATTTTGGATTCCATACACACCTCGTATAACGTAAAACGAGCTGTTCACCCCATGCTGACAGCCCATCCCCGGGCGCCGTCCTAAAGGACGGGTGTTCCCGCAAAACCTTAAATAGTCGATTTTCGACTATAGTCGATTTTGGACTATCCGAGAGCGGACCGCAAGCTGTCGCCGTTTTGACACCTTGGCCTCCTCGTGCAAAAGTCCATCTACACCGAGCATTACGGTCTTCTTTTGTCCACGTTACGGGAAGCGCGGAAGAAGGCAGGACTGTCACAAGTCGAATTGGCTAGACGGTTGGACCTCACTCAATCCATAGTCGGAAAATGCGAGCGAGGTGAACGGCGGCTCGACGTCATCGAGCTCAGAGAGTGGTGCGGTGCAATTGGCCTGACGCTAAATCAGTTGGTCGGCGACCTTGAGGCAGCCATTTTGAATTTCGAGGTCGTAAAGGCGAGCCCGGCGAAAACGGTGCGGAAGACGGCAGCGCGCAAATCAGCGCAAAAGGCACCGCGGAAAACATTACGGAAAAATCGCCCGCGGAAGGCTTAGATATGCCTTTGCCGCTTTCCCGTGTGCACAACTTCGCTGCCCACACCACGAGGGTGTGGACAGCCGCCTATCGGCGGTTCCGAAGTTGCACACACTTGAGCCTGACGCGCCGGCTGCGCCGGCTTGCCCTAATTTTGATAGATAGCCCGTAAGACGGACGGCAACAGTTAGCTAGCCCATCGAGTGACAAAAGGGCACAAAACCGACATAGAGTTTTGAGCAACTTTTCACGCATTTCATGCCGGAAAGCAAAATGCCGGAATTCGACCGGCACGTGCTGGAGATGCTGCGCGAGCCGCTGGAGGCCGGCCGCATCACGATCTCGCGCGCGGCGCAGCAGGCCGACTTCCCCGCTGCGTGCCAGCTGATCGCCGCGATGAATCCGTGCCCGTGCGGCTGGCATGGCGATCCGTCCGGGCGCTGCCGCTGCACGCCCGACGTCGCCACACGCTATCTGCGCAAGCTGTCGGGGCCGCTGCTCGACCGTATCGACATCCAGATCGACCTGCCCGCGCTGTCACCGGCCGAACTCGCGTCGCGCGCGACGGCGCCCGGCGAGCCGAGCGCCGCGGTCGCCGCGCGGGTCGCGCAGGCGCGTGCGCTGCAGCTCGACCGGCAGGGCAAGACGAATCACATGCTGAGCGGCCGGGAGACCGACGACCTGTGCCGGCCGACCGACGACGGCGAGCGGCTGCTGCGCGAGGCCGGCGAGCGCTTCGGCTGGTCGGCGCGCGCGTATTTCCGCGTGCTGAAGGTCGCGCGGACGATCGCCGACCTGGCCGGCGACCCGTTGCCGACGGCCGCGCAGATCGCCGAGGCGATCCGCTACCGGCGCGCGCTCACGACGCTGTAAGCGCCCCAGAAGGACAAAATCCGACTGTCAAGACTTGACTTATGCACAATTTCGCGAATCCGGCCCCCGATCATCGCCCTCGCGCGCCCTTTTATCGCAAAATCGATATCTCCTTGTTTTTATTGATCTTTCTCAAGGAGAGCGGGAGCTGTCAAATGTACCGGAAGGCCGTCCGGCGCGGCTTTGCGGGAGATTCGGGCTACTTTTCAACAAAGTTATCCACATGCGCTGTGGATAGCCGAAAAACTCCCGCAAAATCCGGCGATTAGCGTCGAAAGCTGCGAATGAACTTGCAGTTGTCACAGAGTGTCCGAGCGCCCTCGCCGGCCGGTGTCAGTCGAGTTTGAACGAGCCGAAAAACTGGTCGAGCTGCTCCTGCGCGAGCGGTCCGTCGGCGATCACGACGGCCTGGTATGCGTGGCGGCCGCGCGCCACGAGCCGCGCGACGATCGTCTTGTGCGCATGGTCGCCACCGCTGGCCGCGCCCGCGACGCGCAGCTCGAGCCCGTTCACCTCGCCGCCGGCCACGAGCGGCACCGGCACCGACGCCGTCCGCGGCGCGCCTTCGAGATTGCGCGACAGTCCGGACCGGAGAAACTCGAGCGCCGCACGGCGCGTATCGTCGCGGTCGTCGGGCAGCGTCAGCGTGCCGACCGCGAACACCGCGCCATCGACGTGGGCGGCCTGCATCCGCATCGGCATCGACGCACCGCCGACCGCCACCGGCTGATTCTCGACCGTCGGCTTCGCCGGCAGGTCGATCGTGTAGCCGGCGTCGTTGTGCAGCGTACGCCAGTCATATGACGGCGAGCACGCAGCCAGCGCCGCGCTCACGCACGCGAGCGCGGCGAAGTGTCGCAGCGGGCGAAAAAGGGGGCGCAACGAATCGATGACTTCCTTCGGCATGGCAGTGATGGGGACAGGCAAAGCGTCCATTATCCGCCGAAGCTGAAGGTCGGGATGCGTGGCGGCAGCCGGTGCGTGCGCCGCATTCGCGCTAAAATGACTGCCGAATTTCGACGTCCTTTGTATCGACCCGCGTCATCGACCGACTCCGAGAGCACCGCAGATGAACACCACGCCTCCCGCCCAGCGCCGCGCCGGCCCCGTCCGCTATATCGTCGCGGCCGCCATCGTCGCGGCCATCGCCGTTGCCGGCTTCTTCGCGTTCAACGGCAAGTCCACCGCGCCGGACGCCACGTTCACGCTGCTGTCGGGCCAGAAGGTGTCGACGGCGGGCGACCTGAAGGGCAAGGTCTATCTCGTGAATTTCTGGGCAACCAGCTGCGCGACCTGCATGCAGGAAATGCCGCAGATGGTCGATACCTATAATCGCTTCAAGGGCCAGGGGCTGGAATTCGTCGCGGTCGCGATGAACTACGATCCGCCGATGTACGTCGCGAACTATGCGCAGACGCGCCAGTTGCCGTTCAAGGTCGCGCTCGACGACGGCAGCGTCGCGAAGCAGTTCGGCAACGTGCAGCTGACGCCGACGACCTTCGTCGTCGACAAGGACGGCAAGATCCTGAAGCGTTACGTCGGCGCACCGCAATTCGCGGAACTCGACGCGCTGCTCAAGAAGGCGCTCGACAGCAACGCGGCCTGAGCGCCGCCGCGCGATTCCCCGCTCGAAAGGCGCACGCAACCCTTCCCGGCAACACGGACCGCCCTGCGGTCCGTTCGTTTTTCAGCGCTCGGTTTCGCCTTTCGCCGACAGCCCGTAGCGCTTCATCTTCTCGTACAGCGTCGCCTTGCCGACGTGCAGCCGGTCGGCCGTCGCGGCAACCGCGCCGCCCGTCTGGTTCAACGCCTCGGCAATCACCGCGCGCTCGAACTGCTCGATGCGCTCCTTCAGCGTCTGGTCGTTTTCCGCCTCGTCGCCGTTCGCCACGCCTTCCTGCGGCATGTCGGCGACGCCGAGCACGAAGCGGTCGGCCGCGTTGCGCAGCTCGCGCACGTTGCCGGGCCAGTCGCGCTGCATCAGGCTCGCGCGCTGCCGGTCGGTCAGCACCGGGGCCGGGCGCCCGTAGCGCACGGCCGCGTCGAGCATGAAGTGCTCGAACAGCGGCACGATGTCCTCACGGCGCTCGGCGAGCGGCGGCAGCGCGATCGTCACGACGTTGAGCCGGTACAGCAAGTCGCGCCGGAACGTGCCGGCCGCGACGAGCTCGCTCATGTCGCCCTTCGCGGCCGCGACGACGCGGCAATTCACGCGGATCGGCTGGTTCGAGCCGAGCCGCTCGAGCACGCCGTCCTGCAGCACGCGCAACAGCTTCACCTGCAGCGCGAGCGGCATGCTTTCGATTTCGTCGAGGAACAGCGTGCCGCCCGACGCATATTCGAGCTTGCCGACGCGACGCTTCGCGGCACCGGTGAACGCGCCGGATTCGTAGCCGAACATCTCCGACTCGAACATCGGCTCGGGCAGCGCCCCGCAGTTCACCGCGATGAACGGCTTGTCGCGACGCGGCGACAACTCGTGCAGGCTGCGCGCGATCAGTTCCTTGCCGGCGCCCGTGTCGCCGTTGATCAGCACCGACGCGTCGGTGGGCGCCACGTTCGCGATCAGCTTGCGGACCTGTTCGATCGCCGGGCTGCGGCCGATGATGCGCGGCGCGACGATGTTCTGCCCGGCCAGCTCGCGCCGCAGCGCATGGTTCTCGAGCACGAGCTCGCGCCGCTCGAGCGCGCGGCGCACCGTCTCGATCAGCCGCTCGGCCGCGAACGGCTTTTCGATGAAGTCGTACGCGCCGTCGCGCATCGCCTGCACGGCCATCGAGATGTCGCCGTGGCCGGTGACGAGGATCACCGGCACGTCCGGCACGCGCTCGCGACACTGCGCGAGCAGGTCGAGGCCGCTCGCACCGGGCAGCCGGATGTCGCTGACGATCACGCCGGCGTTTTCCGCGACGATCGCCTTGTCGGCCGCTTCGGCCGATTCGAACCCGACGACGTCGAACCCCGCGAGCTGGAGGCTCTGCACGCTCGCCCGGCGAACGAGCGCATCGTCTTCGATATAGATCACTTGCAGCCGGTTGGCCATCGTAGTCACTTGCTCCTGACAGGCCGCGCGACGCGGATGCGCGCGCGGCTCTGGTTGATGCCGGTCGTGCGGCGAACGGCTTGTGGCGGGCCCTAGCGCGAGCCCGCCCGCTCGGACACGGAGTCCGGATGATGCGTGCGCGCGCGCCGCAGCGTCAAGACGAACAGCGCGCCGCCGGACGGTGCGTTGCGCGCGGTCAGCGCGCCGCCCGCGTCGCTCGCGATCGACGACGAGATCGCGAGACCGAGCCCGAGCCCGCGCCCCATTTCCTTGGTCGTGAAGAACGGTTCGAACAGCCGCGGCAGCAGGTCCGGCGCGATGCCGGAACCGTTGTCGCGCACCTCGACCGCGAGCGTCGCGACCGACACCGCGATCGTCACTTCGATCGCCGGCGCCGCGACACCCGCGACCGCGTCGAGCGCGTTGCCGAGCAGGTTGATCAGCACCTGTTCGAGGCGCAGGTCCTCGCAGCGGGCGACGAGTTCAGGATAGTCGCGTGCGAGGTCGAGCGGCGCATCCCACGGGGACTTCCGTTGGTCGTCGTGCGCGGGCGACACGGTCGCGTCCTGCAGCGTCAGCGTGAGCGCCACGCCGCGCAGCCGCTCGCCGAGCAGCGACAGCACGCTGCGCAGCGCGCGCACGACGAGCGCCTGTTCGTTGCGCGGCTTCGCGCGGCCGACGAACAGCTTCAGCTGGTTGGTGATCTTGCCCATCCGCTCGGTCAGCGCGGCGATCGCTTCCAGGTTCTCGCGCGCGGCCGCCTGCTCGCCGCGATCGAGCAACACGCGCGTGTTGTCCGAAAAGCTGCGCAACGCCGCGAGCGGCTGGTTCAGTTCATGCGTGATGCCGGCCGCCATCTGGCCGAGCGCGGCGAGCTTGCTCGCCTGGATCAGTTCGTCGTGCGCGGCGCGCAATTCCTGTTCCGCGCGGATCCGGTCGCCGACTTCCTTCTGCAACTGCACGTTCGCTTCCGACAGGTCGGCGGTGCGTTCCTCCACGCGCCGGTTCAGCTCCGCATACGCCTGCTGCAGCAGCGCGCGGCCGCGGATCATCTCGCGCACGCGCGCACGGCGCATCCGCCAGTAGAACGCGAGCAAGGCCACCGACACGAAGCCGAAGCCCGTGACGATCGTCGCGTTGCGCGCGTCGGTGTCGACGGGCGCCACCGGCGCGAGCGTGACGAGCAGCCAGTCGGGTTCGCCGATCCGCCGCTTGCTCGCGAGGAAGCGCGGCGCGCGCAGGCCGGCACCTACGCCGGCCGCACCGAGCCGCACGATCTCCGCATCGGCGCCAAGCACCTGCTCGACGCGCAGCGGCAGCGGCGTGACCGGCTGCTGCGCGTACTGGCGCGTCTCGTAGATCGACGCGGCGACGGGCCCCGTCAACGGATGCAGCGTGTGATATTTCCACGCGGGCACGGACGACAGAAACACGACGCCGTGATCGTCCGCGACGACGAGCGGCTCGGACGCGTCGGCGCCCTGGAACCATTCGAGATTGAGCTTCACGACGACGACGCCCGCGATCTTGCCGTCGCGCCACACCGGTTGCGAGATGTAGTAGCCGGGATCGCGCGAGATCGTGCCGATTCCGAAGAAGCGGCCGACCCGGCCGTTCATCGCGTCGATGAAATACGGACGGAACTGGTATGCGGTCCCGACGAAGCTGTCGGGCGCGCGCCAGTTGCTGGCGGCGACGCAGCGACCGTCCGCGCCGATCACGTAGGTGACGGTCGCGTGCGCGTGTTCGTTGAGGTCTTCGAGATAGCGGTTCGCGCGCGCGGTGAAATCGGCGCGCTTCGGCTCGGCGAGCAGGTCCTGTACGTACGGATGGCTGCCGAGCAGATAAGGCAGCGATTCGTAGCGGTCGAGCGTGCTCTTGAGCGCGTTGGTGGTGCGGTCGACGCGTACCGCGGCGTTGCGCTGCAGCTCGGCGACGCCGCGCCGCCACGTGATGGTCCACGTCAGCGCGCACGCCGCCGCGAGCGCGGCGGCAAGCATGACGAGGATGAGCAGGCGGCGCTTCACGGACGTGACTTCCTGGCGATGCGGATCACCTATTGTGTCATAGGGCTCCGCATCGCCGCCTCGGCCGCTCTGGCCGCCGCGCGGCGCGCCGCCCACGGGCGGTACCGCCGCTTGCTCCTTCATGAGGTCAGACGCCGGACGTCTCGGTCGTCTCGGTCGTCGCGACTTCGCCGCGGCCGGTCAGCGCCTCGCGCAGCTTGTTGCGGTCGAGCTCCTTCTCCCACGCCGACACGACGACGGTGGCGACACCGTTGCCGACGATGTTGGTCAGCGCACGGCATTCGCTCATGAAGCGGTCGATGCCGAGGATCAGCACCATGCCCGACAGCGGGATCGTCGGCACGACGGCGAGCGTCGCGGCGAGCGTGATGAAGCCCGCGCCCGTGACACCGCTCGCGCCCTTCGACGTCAGCATCGCGACCGCGAGCAGCGTGAGCTGCTGCATCCACGTCAGTTCGATGTTGGTCGCCTGCGCGATGAACAGCACGGCCATCGTCATGTAGATGTTGGTGCCGTCGAGGTTGAACGAGTACCCGGTCGGCACCACGAGGCCGACGACCGAACGCGAGCAGCCGGCCTTCTCGAGCTTTTCCATCAGCTGCGGCAGCGCGGCTTCCGACGAGCTCGTGCCGAGCACGATCAGCAGCTCCTCCTTGATGTACGACACGAAGCGGATGATCGAGAAGCCCGTGGCGCGCGCGATCGTGCCGAGCACGACCAGCACGAACACGACCGACGTCAGGTAGAACGTGCCGATCAGCTTCAGCAGAGGCACGAGCGAGCCGACGCCGTACTTGCCGATCGTGAACGCCATCGCGCCGAACGCGCCGATCGGCGCCAGCTTCGTGACGATGTGCACGATGCCGAACAGCACGCGCGTGAGGCCGTCGATGAAATCGGTGACGACCTTGCCGCGCTCGCCGAGGTGCGCGAGCACGCTGCCGAACAGCATCGCGATCAGCAGGATCTGCAGGATTTCGCCCTGCGCGAACGCATCGACCATCGTGTTCGGGATGATGTGCATCAGGAAGTCGACCGTCGACTGCCCGTGCGCCTTCTCGGCAT
>Ga0154006_1000646_pt1 | contig 11818 bp, 14 predicted proteins | sample TSFL090MetaG_FD_104747 | JGI IMG/M metagenome (GOLD analysis project Ga0154006, IMG submission 104747) | Attine ant fungus gardens microbial communities from Florida, USA - TSFL090 MetaG | ecosystem: Host-associated > Fungi > Mycelium > Unclassified | place: USA: Florida, Wakulla State Forest... | reverse complement strand
GTTTTTCCTCAAGGTCGGTCTGGCGGTCGCGGGCGCGATGGTCGGCTTTTTACTCTCGATTTACGGCTACGACGCGGGCGCGAAGCAGCAGTCTTCGCAGGCGGTAAACGGCATTATGCTGCTGTTCACCGTTATCCCGGGCGTAGGCTACCTGATTACCGCAGGCGTCGTGCGCCTGCTGAAGGTCGACCGCGCGCTGATGCGCACGATTCAGGACGATCTCGCGCTGCGCCGCGCCAACTTCCGCGAACTGCATGACATTCGTCAGCGCGACGGCGCCGTCACCCAACCCGGAGAAGCGAAATGAGCACACCCTGGCCGAATCCCTTTATTGAACAGCGGGCCGATCCCTTTATCCTGCGCCATGAACAGGACTACTACTTTATTGCCTCCGTCCCCGCCTACGATCGGCTGGAGCTGCGCCGCGCCAGCACGCTGCTCGATCTGCGCCGTGCCGAACCGGTTGTGGTCTGGCGCAAGCCGGAAAGCGGCCCCTGCAGCGAACTCATCTGGGCGCCGGAGCTGCACCGCATCGACGAACAGTGGGTGATCTATTTCGCCGCCGCACCGACGCGCGACATCAAAGATGGCTTGTTTCAGCACCGCATGTACGCGCTGGTGTGCGACGACGCCGATCCGCTCAGCGGACGCTGGCAGGAACCGCGCCGGGTGTTTAGCCAGTTCGACAGCTTTGCGCTGGACGCCACCCACTTCGTGCATCAGGGCAAAAACTGGTATCTGTGGGCGCAGAAAGATCCGTCAATTCCGGGCAACTCCAATCTCTATCTGGCGGAGCTGCTTAATCCCTGGACGCTGAAAGGCGCGCCGACCATGCTGAGCCGGCCGGAATATGAGTGGGAGTGCGCAGGGTTTAGCGTCAATGAAGGGCCAGCGGTGATTCAGCACGGCGATCGGCTGTTCGTCACCTACTCCGCGAGCGCCACCGACGAAAATTACTGCATGGGGCTGCTGTCGATCGGCGTTGAGCAGGATCTGCTTGATGCGGCTAACTGGCGCAAGTCGGCGCGGCCGGTCTTCACCTCAAACTGGGATAACCGCCAGTATGGGCCGGGCCACAACTGCTTTACTCAGGATGAGAACGGCGAGGATGTGCTGGTCTATCACGCCCGCAACTACACGGAAATCGAAGGGGATCCGCTGTGGGATCCCAATCGTCATGCGCGGCTGAAAAATTTTGTCTGGCGCGACGACGGCACGCCCGATTTCGGCGTGCCGCCTGCGGATTATACCAGCGTGCCGTAAATAGTGAGCAGCGCCACCACCACCACCAGCACCAGCGAGATGCGCTTCGCCAGCGCCACCGCAATGCGCGGGGTTTCGACTTTGTCCAGGTGCGGATCGCGCTCCAGCGAAAACTGCGCCAGGCTGGTCAGCACCTGATATTGCGAGCGGTGGCGGTCGGTCAGCGCCGCAAACCAGGCGGGCAGCGCCTTCTCGCCGTGTCCCAGCAGCGCATAGGCGACGCCGGCCAGCCGCGCCGGGATCCAGTCAATCACGTGCAGCAGGCCGTCGACGCCTGACTGCGCGCGCTCCAGCGGCGACTGATGCTTCGCCAGCCAGCTCTGCCAGGCGCGCAGGAAGGCGTATCCCACCAGCAGCACCGGTCCGTAGGGGCCGCCCGCCACGAACCAGAACATCGGCGCCAGGTAAAAGCGAAAATTAATCCAGATCAGCGCGTTTTGCAGCTCGCGCAGGAACTCCCGCTCGCTGCACTCCACCGGCACGCCGTGGATCAGCGTCAGCTCGGCCGCCATCGCCTGATGCGCCGCCACGTCGTCGTGGCTCGCCGCTTTTAAATAGGCGTGATAGTGCAGGCGCGCCGATCCGGCGCCGATGCAGAGCAGGCCGATCAGGATCCAGAACAGCAGCTGCGCGATGCCGAACAGCAGCCCTTTTACGCTCCAGATCGCCAGCGCCGTCAGCGCCATCGCCAGCAGCGTCATGCCAAGCGTGCGCAGCAGCGAAAAACGGCGGCGGCGGCGAAAGATCGGCTCCAGCCGGTGATCGAGCTGCCAGTGCTCGCCCAGCTTAAACAGGCGTTCCCAACCTAAAACCAGTAACAAGGAAAACAACGTCATACCCACTCCGCGAAAATCAAAAAGAAGTCTGCGCCAACAGCTGCTGATACCGCTCCCAGTCAAAAGCCGGCCCCGGATCGGTCTTGCGCGTCGGGGCGATATCGCTGTGTCCGGTAATGCGCGAGGGCGTCAAAGGATAGTGCTGCAGCAGCAGCTGCGTGACGGCGGCCAGCGCCTGGTACTGCGCATCGGTGTAAGGCAGATCGTCGGTGCCTTCCAGCTCGATGCCGATGGAAAAGTCGTTGCAGTTTTCGCGGCCCTGATAGCTGGAAACCCCCGCGTGCCAGGCGCGATGATCGAAAGAGACATACTGCACGATTTCGCCGTCGCGGCGAATCAGACAGTGCGCGGCAACCTGCAGGCGGGCGATGTCGGCAAAATAGGGATGGGCGTCGGGCGGCAAGGTGCCGGTAAACAGCCGATCGATCCACGGCCCGCCGAATTCGCCCGGCGGCAGGCTGATATTGTGGATCACCAACAGCGAGGGGGTCTCATCGTTGGGACGTTCATTAAAATGCGGCGACGGCACCTGACGAAAGTCGGTTAGCCAGCCCTGTTCCAGTTTCATGCTGGTTTTTCCTTAGCAGAGTCCGGCTGAGAATAGCATGATTTACGATAACTTTTTGCAGCCTAAAGGTGCGGCAGAGCGGCTCCGGCGCTCACAGGTTAAGTATACTAAACAAAAGCTCGACTTTGGCTGGTGAAAAGCGCCGTTTCGATCTATTGTGGCTTCCTCTTAGTTCAGGTCATCAGGAGCGAAATCGCGATGCCAACCCGCCGTTATAATGCCGATAGCCGCCGCCAGGCGCTGATCGCCCGCATCGAACAGGACATTCCCGCTACCGTTGCGCGCGCGTTACAGGAGGATTTAGGCGGCGAAATCGACGCTGACCGCGACATCACCGCCCAGCTGCTTCCTGAAGCAAGCCAGGCTCACGCGCGGGTCATCACGCGTGAGGCAGGTGTTTTCTGTGGTAAACGCTGGGTAGAAGAGGTATTTAACCAGCTTGGCGGCCGCGTTACGCTGAGCTGGGAAGTAGAGGATGGCGACAGCGTAGCGCCCGATCAGACGCTGTTTACCCTGAGCGGCCCTTCCCGCCTCCTGCTGACCGCCGAACGCACCGCCCTGAATTTCGTCCAGACGCTTTCAGGCGTGGCGACCGAAACCCGACGCTATGTAGAGCTGCTGAAAGGCAGCGACACGCGGCTGCTGGACACGCGTAAAACCCTGCCAGGCCTGCGCACCGCGCTGAAATATGCGGTGCTGTGCGGCGGCGGCGCTAACCATCGTCTCGGCCTCTCGGACGCGTTTCTCATCAAGGAAAACCATATTATCGCCAGCGGGTCGATTCAGCAGGCGGTAGAAAAAGCGTTCTGGCTGCATCCGGACGTGCCGGTGGAGGTTGAAGTGGAATCGCTGGAAGAGCTGGATCAGGCGCTGGCGGCGGGCGCAGACATCATCATGCTGGATAACTTCACCCTTGACGCGATGCGCGATGCCGTGGCGCGCGCGCAGGGCCGCGCGCAGCTTGAGGTTTCAGGCAACGTGACCGACGCAACGCTGCCGCTGATTGCACAGACCGGCGTCGACTACGTCTCCGTCGGCGCGCTCACCAAGCACGTGCGCGCGCTCGATCTTTCGATGCGCTTTACCAGCCAGTAACCGCCCTGCGCCGTGCCGCCGCGCACGGCTTTTTTGCGCGCCCGCTCCCGCTTCATTGTTCTCCGAACTGCAACTCAGCTCTTTTACTGCGCGCCTTTTTCCGGCCTGAAAATCCGCCGCTGGGTTTAGCGCCCGCGCTTTTCTACGCTGCCCTCTCTTATTCATGAGAGAGGCGATGTAATGACCAACCAACAGGGCTTTACCCTGGTCGAGCTGATGATTGTGGTGGGGATCGTCGCGATCCTCAGCGCTATCGGCTTACCGGCCTATCAAAACTACCTGCAGCGCGCGGCGCTCACCGACATGCTGCAAACCATGGTGCCTTATAAAACGGCCGTCGAGCTGTGCGCCCTGGAACGCGGCGGTCCGGCGCAGTGTCAGGCCGGCGAGAACGGCATTCCGGCGGCGAAAGGATCGCGTTACGTCTCCGCGCTTAGCGTAGTAAACGGCGTGATTACCTTAACCGGCCAGGAGAGCCTGACCGGCCTGAGCGTCGAAATGACGCCGGTATGGGACAGTGCGGAAGGCGGCCTGAGCTGGCAGCGCAGCTGTACCAGCAGCAGCGACAGCCTGCGCGATAACTGCCTCGAGCAGTTCCGCTTCGATGATAAAGGAGCTAACGATGGCGATGCCTGATTCCGCTATCCGCGCGCTGTGCCAGCGCTATCGGGCCGTGCTGCTGCATCATGATGCGACGCTGCTGCGCGTCGCCGTGGCGGAACCGATGCCGGAAGGCCTTAGCGAGGCGCTGCGCTTCGCCAGCCAGTGTCAGATCGAGATCGAGTGCTGGCCGCAGGCGCGGCTCGATCTTCACCAGCACGGCAGCGCCTCAGCGGATGCGCCGCGCGAGGCGCTGCCGGAATCGGCGGTCGACGCCGTTAACCAGATGCTGCAGCAGGCGCTGCGCCGGCGGGCGTCCGATATTCATATCGAGCCGCAGCGCGACGGGGTACGCATACGGCTGCGCATCGACGGCGTGCTGCAGCCGCTGACGCCCCTGAGCGAGGCGCCGCCCGCCGCGCTGATCGCCAGGCTGAAAATTCTCGGCGGGCTCGATATTGCCGAGCGACGGCTGCCGCAGGATGGACAGTTTACTCTGACGCTGGAGGGCAAACCCGCCGCCTTTCGTCTGGCGACGCTGCCGGTGCAGTACGGCGAAAAAGCGGTGATCCGTCTGCTGCAGAGCGAAAGCAGCACCCTGTCGCTGGATAAGCTGGGCCTGCCCGCCGCGCAGCGCCGTCTGCTGAGCGCCGCGCTGGCGCAGCCGCAGGGACTGATCCTGGTAACCGGCCCGACCGGCAGCGGGAAAACCTTTACGCTCTACAGCTGCCTGAGCGCCCTAAACCAGCCGGAAATGAACGTCAGCAGCGTCGAGGATCCGGTGGAGATTCCGCTGGTCGGTATTAACCAGACGCAGATCAACCCTAAATGCGGGCTCGACTTCAACCGGGTGCTGCGTGCCCTGCTGCGCCAGGATCCCGACGTCATCATGGTAGGCGAGATACGCGATGCGGAAACGGCGGAAATTGCGGTCAAAGCGGCGCAGACCGGCCACCTGGTGTTATCGACGCTGCACACCAACTCGACGGCGGAAACCCTGACGCGGCTACGGCAGATGGGCATTCCTGGCTATCTGCTCGGCCCGGCGCTGCGGCTGATCGTGGCGCAACGGCTGGTGCGGCGGCTCTGCCCGCACTGCCGTCAGCCAGCGCAGGCGTTGGCGCATTTCCCGCCCGATATCTGGCCGGGTACGCTACAAACCTGGCGCGCGCCCGGCTGCGACCACTGCTTTTCCGGCTATTTCGGACGGCTGGCGCTGTTTGAGATATTGCCGGTCGGCGGCAAACTGCAAAACGCCATCGCCGCAGAAATGCCGCTCGACAGCGTGCTGGCGCTGGCGAAAAAACAGGGTATGCGCACTCTCTTCAACAGCGGACTGGAGGCGGTCAGCCGTGGAGAAACCTCGCTGGAGGAGATGCAGCGCGTGACCGGTCTGGAAGATGTCCCGGCTTAGTCTCTACCGCTGGCAGGCGGTCAACGGCCAGCAGCAGCTGCATGAAGGCCAGCTGCTGGCAGCGGATGAAGAGAGCCTGCTGCGCCAGCTGGCTGAACAGGACTTGCTGCCGATTAGCTGGCAGCGCCGCAAGGTGTGGCGCGCGCGCGACTGGAAGTGGCAGCAGAAAATCGATTTTGTCAGGCAGCTTGCTACGCTGCTCAAAGCGGGCCTGCCGCTGGCGCAGGGGCTGGCGCTGCTGTCGCAAGGTCATCCGCACCTCGGCTGGCGACTACTGCTGCATGCGCTGCGGCTGCGAATTCTGGGCGGCGAGCCCTTTTCGCAGGCGTTAAGCCAGTGGCCGCAGATTTTCCCGCCTCTGTTCGCCGCGCTGATGCAGGTGGCGAACTGACCGGTCAGCTTGACGTCTGCTGCGCGCAGCTGGCCGATCAGCAGGCGCGCCAGCAGCATCTGTGGAATAAAGTGATCAAGGCGCTGCGCTACCCGCTGTTTATTTTGATAGTGGCCGTGGCGGTGAGCGCCGGCATGCTGCTGTTCGTACTGCCGGAGTTCGTCTCGGTCTATGCCTCGTTTAACGCCCCGCTTCCCGCCTTTACCGCGGCGGTGATGGTGCTCTCCGTTGGCCTGCAGCGCTGGGGCGGCTGGCTCGCGGTCGCGCTGCTGTTGGCCGCCGCCGCCTGGCGCGCGCTGCGTCGGCGCTCGCCGACGTGGCAGCGGTGGGAGCAGCGTCTGATGCTGCGCCTGCCGCTGCTCTCGGATCTCTGGCGCGGCAGCCAGCTGAGCCAGATCTATGCGGTTTTACAGCTTACGCAGCGGGCGGGCATTACGCTGCTGCAGGGGCTACAGGCGGCGGAGGCGACGCTGACCACGCGGCTGTGGCGCGACGCCGTCGTGGAACTTCAGCACCACATTGCGCAGGGCGCGCCGCTGCATCAGGCGATGCGGGACCATCCGCTGTTTACGCCGCTCTGCATGCAGCTGGTGCATGTCGGGGAAGAGGCTGGCGCGCTGGATACCATGCTGGCACGGCTGGCGGAGTGGCATGAGGCGCGAACCCTGGCGCTGGCCGATACGCTCGCCGCCTCGCTGGAACCCGCAATGATGGTGATTGTCGGTGGCATCGTCGGCACGCTGGTGATTGCGATGTATCTGCCGGTGTTTGGGCTGGGAAATGTGATTCATTAGGGTGCGTAAGGCACCCTAATAAGAGCGGGTGATTAACGGTTAAAAACGCGGTTTTCCTGTTCGGCGACGCGAATAAAGGTGGTTCGCTTGGTCAGTTCCTTCAGCCGCTCTGCGCCAACGTAGGTACAGGCTGAGCGCAGGCCGCCGAGGATATCGCGCGCCGTCTCGGCAACCGGGCCGCGCAGCGGCAGCTTCACCGTTTTGCCTTCCGCCGCGCGATACTGCGCGACACCGCCAACGTGGCGCTTCATCGCCGACTCTGAGCTCATGCCGTAAAACAGCATAAACTGCTCGCCGTTCTCCTCGACTACGGTTCCCTCGCACTCGTCATGCGCGGCCAGCATGCCGCCCAGCATCACGAAATCGGCGCCGCCGCCGAACGCTTTGGCGATATCGCCCGGCACCGCGCAGCCACCGTCGCTGACGATCTGGCCGCCCAGGCCGTGCGCCGCGTCAGCGCACTCAATGACCGCAGAGAGCTGAGGATAGCCGACGCCGGTTTTTACGCGCGTGGTGCAGACCGACCCCGGGCCAATGCCGACCTTAACGATATCCGCGCCGGAGAGGATCAGCTCCTCCACCATTTCGCCGGTGACCACGTTGCCTGCGCAAATGGTGCGGTCCGGGAAAAGCTCGCGCGCGCGCTGCAGAAAGGTGACAAAGTGTTCGGAATAGCCGTTCGCGACGTCGATACAGATGAATTTAAGATCGGCGGAGAGCGCCAGAATCGCCGTCAGCTTCTGCAGATCGGCTTCGGAGGTGCCGGTCGACACCATAATATGATTCAGCACCGTCACCGGCGAACGCTCAATAAAGGCGCGCCATTCATCAACGCCGTAGTGCTTATGCACGGCCGTAAGAATATCAAAGCTGGCCAGCGCTTCCGCCATGCTGAAGGTGCCGACGGTGTCCATATTCGCGGCGATCACCGGCACGCCGCGCCAGCTCAGGCCGGAATGCTTAAAGGTAAAGTGACGCTCCAGTTCGACCTCAGAGCGGCTTTTCAGCGTGGAGCGTTTAGGACGGATCAGCACGTCTTTAAAACCCAGCTTTAAATCTTCTTCAATACGCATAAAAATAGTCCTGGTAAGTGGCAGCGAATCGCAGTTCGGGTAGCGCGCACGGCTCCAGTGGCATAATCATACGCGCCTTGGGTCTGCCGACAAGACTGCGAATTTCACTTTATTTAAGCTACAATCCGATAAATTTAGCTGAGAATTTTCATTGTGATCGCGCACACAGTTTTGCGCTTCGGCTTGCCCGCTGCGTAGCGCGCCTGAGAGAGTAATATGCCTTATACCGTGGCGCTGACCGGAGGAATCGGCAGTGGAAAGAGCACCATCGCCCATGCTTTTGCAGCGCTTGGCGTGCCCATTATCGACGCGGACGTTATCGCGCGCGAAGTGGTTGAGCCGGGTTCGGCGGCGCTGCGGCAAATTGCGGAGCGGCACGGCGAAAGCATCCTGACAGCGCAAGGCGCGCTGAACCGCGCCCGACTGAGAGAGATTATTTTTCGGTCGCCCGAAGAAAAAGCCTGGCTAAACAATCTGCTTCACCCCCTGATTAACGCCCGCACGCAGCAGCTGAAAGCGCAGTCGATCGCGCCCTATGTGCTGTGGGTCGTGCCGTTACTGGTCGAGAACGGCCTGCAGCGTCAGGCGGACCGTATTCTGGTGGTCGACGTCGATGAAGCGACGCAGCTCAGGCGCACCATTCAGCGCGACGGCATCGATCGTCAGCAGGCGCAAAATATTCTGTCCGCTCAGGCGACGCGCAGCGCGCGCCTCGCCGTAGCCGACGACGTTATTAATAACAGCGGCACGCCCGATGAGGCGCTGCCGCAGGTTGCCGCTCTGCATCAGCGCTATCTGGCGCTGGCGGCAACGCAACAGGATTAACGCTATGAGTACAGTCGTTCTGTTTGAACATCCCCTGAATGAAAAAATGCGCACCTGGCTGCGCGTGGAATTCTTAATTCAGCAGCTGCATGAAACGGTTCCGGTTACCCGTACCGCTTCGGCGCTGACTTTTTTCCGCATCATCGGCGAGCTGCTGGATATTTTCGAGCGCGGCGATATGCGCACCGAACTGCTGAAGGAGCTGGAGCGTCAGCAGCAAAAACTGCGCGCCTGGGCGGACGTGCCGGGCGTCGATATGGCCGTGGTCGATGCGCTGCGCGACAGGCTCAAAGCACAGGCGATTCAGCTCAACAGCGCGCCGCGGATGGGACAGCAGCTGCGCGAAGATCGTCTTATCGGACTGGTGCGCCAGCGTCTCAGCATCCCTGGCGGCTGCTGCAGCTTCGATTTGCCAGGGCTGCATATCTGGCTGCATCAGCCGCAAGAGGTGCGCGACGAGCACGTTGCCGCCTGGCTTGAGACGCTGGCGCCGCTGCATCAGAGCCTGGCGATGATTCTGGATCTCATTCGTCAGTCGGGTGCGTTTCGCCATCAGACCAGCCTGAACGGTTTTTACCAGGACAACGCCGAGGGCGCGGATCTGCTGCGCCTGCAGCTCCAGCTGGAAGATGCGCTTTACCCCCAGGTTTCTGGCCACAAAAGTCGTTACGCCATCCGCTTCCTGCCGCTGGACAGCGAACGCGGCGAAGTGCCCGCACGACTCAACTTTGAACTGGCCTGTTGTTAGAGGTAGCTATGCAAAATGAAGTTATTACCGTTCAGTGTCCGCACTGCGGAAAAGAGGTAATCTGGGATGAGCTCAGCCCGTGGCGTCCGTTCTGCAGCAAACGCTGCCAGCTGATTGATTTAGGCGAATGGGCGGACGAAGAGAAGCGAATTCCCAGTGAAGGCGATCTGAACGACAGCGAAGACTGGAGCGAAGAACAGCACTGACAGCAGGGGCTCGCGCCCCTGATATTAAAGCTCGCCGGCGATCAGACGCGCGACCAGCGCATGGTTAGCCGGCGGGAACTCTTCCGCGACCAGCGCGCCTTGCGCAACCCAGCGCTGCGGCTGCCCTTCTCGTCCCCACGGCTCGCCTTCCCAGCCTTCTACCAGAAAAAAGTTCAGCGTTACGCGCAGATCTTCATAGGTATGATCCGCTGAGCCAATCGCCGTTGCCTGCGTTACCTCTATGCCGGTCTCTTCCAGCAGCTCACGCTTTAGCGCCTCTTCAGCACTTTCACCAGGCTCAATTTTACCGCCGGGGAACTCCCACATATTCGCCATATGGGATGACGCCGGGCGCTGAGCCAGAAAAATCTCTTTATCGGCGTTACGAATGATGCCAACGGCAACCTGCAGGTGCTTCATACAATTTTTTCCACGTCGGGTGTGTAAATGTGCGCTGATTTTAAAGCATGGGCGCTGCAAAGTTAATCGCGCCGCATTGACAAGAAAAAAGGCGCCGAAGCGCCTTTTTTACGACTGTCAGGCCAGTCGGCCGTGACACTGTTTATATTTTTTACCGGAGCCGCACGGGCAAAGATCGTTGCGTCCGACCTTGCGCTCGCCGCCCTGCGCGGCCAGCGACGCGGCCGCCGCCGCTTCATCGTCGACATGGCTAAGCTGCTGCTGCTGCGCCAGGCGTTCCGCTTCTTCGCGGCGCTGCTGCTCCATCGCTTCTACCTCTTCCGGCATGCGCACCTGCACCTTGCTCAGCGTGCTGACGACTTCATACTTCAGCGACTCGAGCATAGCCGCGAACATCGCAAAGGATTCACGCTTGTACTCCTGCTTAGGATCTTTCTGCGCATAACCGCGCAGATGAATCCCCTGACGCAGGTAGTCCATGGCCGCCAGGTGCTCTTTCCACAGCGAATCCAGCGTCTGCAGCATCACGCCTTTTTCGAAGTTGCGCATCATCTCGACGCCGACAATCTCTTCCTTGCTGGCGTAGCTCTCACGAGCGCGCGTCATGATGCGCTCGCGCAGCGTCTCTTCGTGCAGATCCGGCTCTTTATCCAGCCACTCGGCGATCGGCAGGTCAAGATCGAAGTCGGCGCGCAGGCACTCTTCCAGGCCCGGCACGTCCCACATCTCTTCAAGCGACTGCGGCGGAATGTAGGTGTCGATGGTAGTTTTGAACACGTCTTCGCGAATGCTGTTGATGGTTTCGCTGACGTCGGAAACGTCCAGCAGCTCGTTACGCTGGCTGTAGATAGCGCGACGCTGGTCGTTCGCCACGTCGTCATACTCCAGCAGCTGCTTACGGATATCGAAGTTGCGGCTCTCGACTTTACGCTGCGCGTTGGCGATGGCTTTAGTCACCCACGGGTGCTCGATCGCTTCGCCAGGCTTCATGCCCAGTTTACGCATCATGTTAGAAACGCGATCCGAGGCGAAAATACGCATCAGCGCATCTTCCATCGACAGATAGAAGCGGGAAGAACCGGCGTCGCCCTGACGACCGGCGCGGCCGCGCAGCTGGTTATCGATACGACGCGACTCGTGGCGCTCGGTACCGATAATATGCAGGCCGCCTGAGGCCAGTACCGCATCGTGGCGCTGCTGCCAGGCCGCTTTAATCTCTTCAATCTGCGCTTCGGTCGGCTCTACCAGCTCGGCAACTTCCGCATGCCAGCTGCCGCCCAGCATAATGTCGGTACCACGACCCGCCATGTTGGTAGCGATGGTGACCGCGCCCGGCTGGCCCGCCTGAGCGACGATGTCCGCTTCGCGGGCGTGGAACTTGGCGTTCAGCACGTTGTGCTTGATGCCCGCGCGCGTCAGCTCGTTAGAAACCACTTCCGATTTTTCGATGGAAATCGTACCCACCAGCACCGGCTGGCCATTAGCGGTACGCTCGCGGATATCCTCAATGATCGCGTCGATCTTCTCTTTTTCGGTCATATAGACCAGATCGGGCAGATCTTTACGCACCATCGGGCGGTTGGTC
>Ga0154006_1000644_pt1 | contig 11835 bp, 8 predicted proteins | sample TSFL090MetaG_FD_104747 | JGI IMG/M metagenome (GOLD analysis project Ga0154006, IMG submission 104747) | Attine ant fungus gardens microbial communities from Florida, USA - TSFL090 MetaG | ecosystem: Host-associated > Fungi > Mycelium > Unclassified | place: USA: Florida, Wakulla State Forest... | reverse complement strand
TTCTGTGAAGCACAGAAACCTTTGGACGGTGCGGTTTCGAAATCTTCCCTGCAGATCGTCGATCGGGCGGCCCTGGACATTTTGCACACGTCCAACGGCATACTGTCCACCACAAAAAAACGTTCGGAGTCATTGAGGGTACTGGCAATGTGACGGCGTACTTGTTCCGTCAATGAAAACAACATCTTTCTTCATCTGTTGAACACGGATCTGTCAATCTTATATTCCAAAATTGTACCTTTTAGCATCCTAAACAACTGATTTTCAGAGTCTATACTCATAAACTCTGCAGTCAGTGCCAATGCGATGCATTCCATATTCGATAGTTTGGGAAGACGGATCTGCAAATAAGGATTATAGTTGATGGGAAAAGACGCTAATGATTCAAGAATTATTTCGTAGTTTTGAACGAGATGGTTCATTGTATTTAATAGACTGGTAATCAATTGAATATACAACTTTTGTTGAAACTTGAACCATCTTTTTCTTTATTTTTCCTAAATGCACAACGGGTTATTATTAATGATTACATATAAATGGATAAATGACCATTTTATTATTACTAATATTTGAAATTACTGTTTCCCATGAAATATCTTCCTCAATATTATAATCAAGTATAGTTTTATATAATGATTTAAATATTATAACACATTTTGTTGAACCTGATGATTTTAACCAAAATAAATGATCTCCTATTGGCATTATCTGCTCGGTGGTATTCAGACTACCATACAACAAATCACAACCAAGAGAATAACATTTAAAAATATTTCTAAAAAAACATTTTTTCTCGAAAGTATAACTAAGGCTAAAATCGGGACTACAAATAGCAATTAAGCCCTCATCATTTTTTTGAGCGTCTTGAATAATTTGTTTCAATCCATAAATCGTCTCTTTATTGTTTAATGACAACCTCTTATATAAAATCCCCTTTTTTTTCATAGACTTACACTTTTCTACAGTAGGATATTCTTCTTTTTGGATCCCTTCTTTTGACAAGTCATAAGTGTATGCCGTTATATAACTATTGCTATAATAATTTAATGTATTTTGAATAATTAAATTAACTTTCTTACCCCAAACGTCCCAATTTAATCGTTTGTCATATTCATTGCGAGTAGACTCTCTTAATTGTTGATACTTTTTAGGATTATAGAAAAAATATTTAATTTTCTTGGCATACGAGGCAATAGATGCATTTGGTTGAAAAAGAAAACCATTTTTATTGTTTCTAATGACTTGATGTACTCCTCCGGAATCATTAGCTAAAGAAGGTATACCATATGCAGCGGCTTCACAAAATACAATACCGAAACAATCAAATAAAGTGGGTAGTAGAAAAAAATGCGTGTCAAGTAGAATTTCATCTAGACGATCACTCTCATTATTCTTGTCTAAGAATGGTATTACTTTAATAAACGGATCTGTTTTATCTATAAAATCTGGATCGCATCCAATTAATGTCATTTTACATGGAAATCCATTGTGCTTAAGATATAAATAAATGTTATAGGCTTTTTCAATACCTTTTCTTTTGACATCAATGCCTATAGTAAGTAAATGACATATTTTGCTATCAAGTTTGTGTGAGATGATTTCGTGTCTTTCTCTAATAATATTTAAATTCGCGCCGAACTCCACCACATTTATTTTACTTGAGTCTGCTTGATAATAATTAATTGCGCTTTGTTTGGCCCAATTTGAACTATATATTATGGAAGCGCAGTTCGAAATCATCCTATTTTCTAACCCATTTATTAATTGCAAATGAAACCCATTTGGCAGTCCAACTTGTTGATTATATTGCTCAAATGTTGCGTCACCAATATGGATAATAGGAATATCAGTGTCTAAGTAGGCAGCTAAAATATAATCTCTTACTATAACCAAGTCATAGTCCGTTTTTTTCAATTTTTTATTGATAATACTGCATAGTTCAAAGGAATAAATTTCGAAGAAATATGATTTAGTTGTATTTATGAATGGCATCGCATTATTTCTATATGTAAGAAATTCCTGAAGAATACCTTCAGTTATCCAATGAATATCATGATTTTTCTTTAGAGTTTTAAAAATAAACGCCAATGTTCCTGACCATGTCTGAATATCATTAGGATCAAAAATCGATATAAATGCTATTTTTTTCATTTAAACAATTACTGTATTTTATAAATTTCTAATGAAATTATTTAAGTGCCGATTGACAGTATACTATCAAGTAAATTACTTGTATTCAAATAGACGAAACGTCGAACAGTAAAATATTTTACACCAGTACCTGGGTGATATTACACTAAGACTGTTTATTACCTAGATAACGAATCATTAACAATTGTACATTTTTCGTGTTTCTTGTATTAATTTCATTCGATGCTCAACTTTTTCAAACATTTTTGTCAAAAATCCTTTATTGTCATGATGTATAGGGGTCACATCCGAGTAGCCAAAATCTTTCTGTGTGGAAATTGATGGATATATAAACATTTTATTAGATGTCATTGCTGACAATGTCATATCCGCAATGACAGTCTCATCGTAAAATTTATCTAGTATTTTTGTAAAAAAATTACTATATATTACCAGGAATTGACCTGCTAGACAGTGATTCATCCAATATCTGTTTTCAGAAACAGGAACAGAAAAATCGAAAAAACTCACACCTGCATTTAAATAATCAGCACCTTGATAATAGGCCTCAATAATATTTTTAAAAAAATATTCTTTCGAGTAATGTTCAGTAAATTGATGATCGTCTTCACAAATAACAATAACATCTTCATTGGCAGTTATTGCCTTAATAATTATTTCTCTAATGCTTTGCCATAAACTGACGGCAGCTATAGGGTGTTTACAGGCTTCAACTATTGTTATATCAAATTCACTCTTATTCAAAAATTGATATTTAATATGCTTCTGTCTTTCAATTCTATTAGACGTGTGAATAATATAAGTAGCAATCCGAGATTGACTGTATTCAATGTCAATTGGAATTTTAATTTCTTTGTAAAATGTAGAAACATCTTTCATTATCTTAATATTCTCTGAACAAGATTTAAACATCTCATCAATGCGACCTTTAGCATTATTTGCTATGGTCGCGTCTGAATATCCAAATTCTTTTTGAATAGAAATAAAAGGATAAATAAAAAAAAACTTATTTGTTAAAATGCTCATCTTTAAATCTGCAGCATCAAATTCATTAAAATCTGCCCTTAAAATATCAAGGAAAAACTTCTTAAATATAATGATGAATTGTGTACCCGTAAATTTATCTGCCCAAAAAATGCTTTCTGAAACTTGCAAAATATCTCTATACCAATGTATGCCTCCGGATAAGATGGACGCATCTTTTTCTTTTGCTTCCTCAATGCAATCATATAAAAAATCCGACGAATATTCTTGTGTAAACATATGATCATCTTCACAAATAAGAACATATTCTAACTCCTCTTTCATGGCGTCTCTTATTATGTGCGTAATTGTTTTCCACAGACCTATAGCCCCAATCTTATCTTCGCATGCCTCAATTATATTTATTGCAAATTCATTTTTTCCTTTAAACTCGTTAATGATATGATGTTTACGATCTGTACGAGATTTCAAATTAATAACGTAAGTTGGAATTGGCATTTTGACATTTTTTTTGAATGAAAAAAGATATATTAAAAATATAGTTTATGCTTTGTGAAGGCAATTCCCAGAAGCCTTGCTTCGTTATAATAAAATATTATCCACCAATGCTACTTCTGATTTTTCTGAAGGAAATTTATTTTTTATCAAAATAATATTTAACCACAAGAGACAAAACAGAATTGTTATCTATTTTTAGAAAATATAATAAACATATGATGCCTATCGTAATAATAATATTAATAATAAATGCATAACGTATAACAAAGATTTTGTGTCTGTTCAGTCTGTCATATAAATTATCCTTTCTCATGACATTTCTAAATCTAATTGGTTCTTAACTAAATTAAAGTAGTTTCCTTTGGCTTTTGTTAGGCTGATATGAGTTCCAATCTCAACCACTTCTCCATTCTTCAATACTATTATTTGGTCTGCATTTTTTACTGTACTCAACCTATGTGCAACAATCACTACAGTTTTTTTATTAAAAAAATTTTTCAAATTATCATGGATTATTTTTTCATTTTCTGTGTCCAATGCTGACGTCGCTTCATCAAAGAAAATATATTGTGGCTCTTTATATATTGCTCTTGCTATTAATATTCTCTGCTTTTGCCCGCCAGAAATTCCATTTCCTGTAGCACCAATTTTTGTATTCCCTTTTAAAGGCAGCGATTCTATAAATTCTCCGATATGCGCAATTCGAATTGCATTATCTAGTTTTTTTTTGTCAATAGCTATATCTCCCATGGCAATATTTCTATTAATGCTTTCCGAAAAAATATAACCATCTTGCATCACAACTCCGCAATTTTTTCTCCAATCTGATGGAGAAATATCTATTAATCTGTATTTGCTTATAAATACATCTCCCGTCGTTGGCTCATAGAAGCGCAATAATATTTTCAGAAGTGTGGATTTTCCACTGCCACTTCCCCCAACAATTGCAGTTGTTTTTCCTTCTGGTATAAATAAATTTATATTTTTAAGTACAAAAGGAGATCTAGGTCCTTCAAACTGAAAGCTGAGATTTTTTAGTCTAATTCCGTTTTGTATTTTATTCTTTTCACCTATGTTTTCTTCATTTAACAATACATGATCTTGTAGTTCCTCTTCTTTTTGTCTTTGAACTTCTATTAATCGTTTCAAGCTGAGTTGCGCATCCTGTAAGGATCTAAAAAAAGCAATCAATTGGCTCACTGGAGAATTCATTTGACCGATTATATAAGAAATACCCAACATTGAACCTAACGTGATATTTCCAATCACTACTTCACGTGCTGACAGATATGTTACAACTATATTTTTTAATTGATTAATAAAATCATATCCAATAAGTTGAGTTTGATCCAATCGCAATACTCTTAAATTGACATTAAATAATTTTATTTGAACATCTTCCCACTCTTCACGCTTATAATTTTCAAAATTGTTAAGCTTTATTTCTTGTATAGCCGTTAGCATTTCATTTACCGATTCTTGGTTTAATGCGTTCGATCTAAATCGAAAGTAATCTAAAACTTCCCGCTTTTTCAAAAAAAATCTTGCCCAAACAATAGCAAGAATTGTCATTGATAAATAGGTAAGAAGAATTCTATAATTATAATGCATCAATACAAAAAAGAAAATGAAAAAATTTATCAACGAAAAAAAAGTTGTTAGACTATAGGATGTCAAAAATTGTTGAATTCTTGAGTGATCCTGTATTCGTTGATAAAAATCCCCTTTGAACTTGGTGTCGAAGAATCTTATAGGAAGTTTCATTATTTTCTTAAAAAAATCAGAAATAATCGAGATATTTATTTTTGACCCAATATAGAGTACCAACCAGTTACGAACTATTTCAATTATTGTCGTTCCAAAAAATAAGAAAATCTGTGCTAAAAGAATAATAAAAACAATATTTAAACTTTTAGATAATATTCCTTTATCGATTAGAGATTGTGTTAAAAATGGAAAAATTAGTGTAAGTAAACTAGCTAATGCCATGCATAAGAATAATTGGATAATATCCCATTTATGAGGAATAATGTATTGCAAAACTTCTTTGATAGTATAATTTTCTTCTTTTGGTGGTATTCTCTGGAAAAATGCTTCTGTAGGTTCTAATAGCATAGCAATTCCTTTGTCTCCAGTGGTCGTCAACCAAGAATTTTTAAAATGATTTTCAGGTATTGATATTAATCCAGCCGCAGGATCGGCTATTTTAAAATTATATTTTCGCGACAAAAGATTTTTTCTAACTTTATATAGTACAACAAAATGACTATTATTCCAATATAAAATACAAGGAAAATGCTTTTGATATATCAATTCATTTATTGAAACGCATATAGATATAGAATCAAAGCCAATCAAAGATGATGCTTCTGCTAATCCAGTAAGGCTTACGCCCTCACGAGTCAGATAGGCATTGTCTCTTAGATATTGTAGAGAGAATCTTTTCCCATATTTCTGGGCAATCATCGCTAAGCTAGCGGGTCCACAGTCCATAGCATCATGTTGAGCAACAAAAGGAAATGACTTAAACATAGCAATTATATTTCAAGATATCAAAGATGTTGTTTATCCCTAATAGAAAATTGTACATAGAGGAGGAGATAATTATACGAATAGTGCATAATTTAGAAACATTCATAATTCTTAGATTGTCAATAACCCAAAAAAATTATAAGAGCCTATAAGTATATTTTAGTAATATTTTAAAGGAACAATAGACGGCACTACTTAATTAATCTACCTTGTTCTTTAAGGCGATTAACACTCCAGTCTTCCCACTTCATTGAGTAAGGGTCATAACCACATTTTAATGGTTTACTGTAAATGTCATTTGGGTCTTGTAAAAAAGCACGACAATCGGTACAATTATATCTAAATTCACAAACTTTACATATATTAATTTCATCCTTATGGATGAACCAATATTTTTGAAACTCTTTCTTTTTGATCACTTCCTTTATGGATATATCTTTGATATTTCCATAATTATTTTGCATGGATGGACAATTCTTAACATTACCGAACCGATCAATAGTTATTTTTCTGTCTAGACAGCCATTTCTAGTTTTCAATTTATTATGAACATCTAAGCTTGAATAATCAAGCGAATCCTGATTAATAATGCCACAACAGTTACCATTATCGAATGAATAATTTAAGTAATAGATCTTTCCAAAAATTAGAGGATAATGGTCTGGTATATAATTCACCACATCAATTATCTTGGCTTCTTTAGAACCATATATATAGACATAATTAACAAGTGAGTTATTTTCTATGAATGCATGCAATTTTTTTTCTATACCATCTGTATAATTGCAATGAATTTCAATATAATTAGCATTTGCTGTATTTGTAATTATTTCTACAACTTCAGTTAATAACTTAAAATCAAACATCGAAAACAATCTTATTTGAAAATCTTTACAACGCAATGTTTCTAGATCTTTGCATAATTTAGTAAACGCGGTACTATTAAAACTGGAGGACTCAATTTCCATAATCACATCTATCAATTCTATCATTTCCATTTCAAAGTTTTCTTCGCTTCTTATAGGAAATCGTTCTGGATGATCCGTTAAAAATCCAATTTCTAACGAACAGATAATAGATATAAATTCTTTAAAATTATTTATTGATTCTTCACTATCTAAACTATTTTCAACAATATCTAATGCCTGTCTATCCATTGTATTTAAAAGAGAAAAATATTCTTCCGATAAGAAATATAAGTCCCCTCGTTCAAAATCAATTATTGTGCATCTCTTTATCCCTCTTACCAATTTACAATTGCTCGATAAAATAAAAGTTTTATTGTTTTTCATTTGTATATTCATTAAATTCGAAAATATTTGTATTTACAGTTTTAGAAATTCGTCTCGCAGAAAATGGGCTTCGAATTTTATTTGCCTGAATATCTTTATTATATCTTATTAATTTCATTTCTTCACTCGAGGAGGTAATATTATTATAAAATATTTTCCTAATAAATAAGGGAAATCCCTCCAAATACTGTCCGAGCAACTCAATTGATTCCATTCCTTCCATATCTTAAATAATTTGCAATTAAAAAATCTAAATTATAATTACAGGGATGACTAACCATCCAGTACTGACCTACAGGATTAATTTCCAGAAAAACAAAGTCCCCATTTTTATCAATAATAAAATCAACAGATCCACAGTTTAATTCTAGTTCACTAAAAATAGATTTTAGTTTAGCTTCAATTTCTAAAGGCAATTTATATGGCTCTTTTCGATTTGGTTTACTATAATTATATTTTCTAAAATCAATAGCAGTCTGCTCATCGCTTTGGGATGCAATTGACATAGAATAAAACAAACCATCAAGATAGAAAGTCCGAATTTCCAGTGTCTTCTCTATTTTTTGGGAAACAAGTGATGGAAAGTATATATACTCTTTATCTGTATCGTTTAAGAGCTTATCCTCCACAATTTCGCTATATGTATGAAATCGATTATTATCTACAATGTTTATTAGTCCGTCTGAAATAGCTTTAGTAATACCATTGCCATATTTATGAACTGCACTTCTTAATTGTTTATTACTTGTCACAATGTCGAATGATGGAACTCTTAATCCATTTCTTTTGGCGATATCCATAACAACTAATCTATTCAAATTAAAAATTGGTGGTCTACCAATATTGATTGGACAATTAGCATATGTATTCGTATATATATACTCGATTAGTCTTTCTGTTTCATTTTGAAAAATATTAGCCTCACCGTTAATAATTGAACTCAGATCAATTCCTCCAACGACTAAGTTCTTTTTTCTTTCGGAACGATGAAAACTTCTTTGTGAAATACCTCTACGCCTCCACCAACAAGCTTTAGAATCTCGCAAATTGATTATTTTATTCGAAATGGTATTTTTAAAATATATCCCATGTTCATCAATGTTTTCGAATTTGTAATAATCATCATCTGCATTTATTCTTACAACCTCTTCTCCCATATAATTCAACCAATTAATAACACAGGAACTAGAAAAATCATATTGTATAGTAAATATAACTATCACTGCTTATAATTATTTAAAATGTTAGAATTTGAAAACTTAAAACTTACTTAACCACTGACAGAATAACAAATCAAGTTCATCAAACAACTGTACTGTTCTTTAGATTTTTCTAAGACTAAGTTAATCTAAATAATCCCCCTCAGTTCTGCTTCCGGATTTGGCTTGCGTGAATGTTCATATTGCGAAGCAAAATGTACTTTCAAAATGGATTGGTTGAACCGAAATTTTCAGCAATACCTCAGCTGATTTGCAAAGAGAATAAAAAAATAAACCATTTTATTTTATTCCCTTTGTGAAATCACAATTTCCATAATAATTTTTTTGACAATAAGCCTAGCCTGAAGACAAAATAAAATTGTCCTAAAAAATTATTTTAGTATATGAAATTTTAATAAACCTAAGGAGAAAATAATTTAACGTAAATAGGAGAAAAGATAGCCAAGGCCATCTTTTCTCCATTTAAGAATTAGTCTGAATCACCAGACCCTGAGCTGTCGTGGTCGGAACCTGTACATACAGTACTTGTGCCTCCAGATCCGTCAGTCACGCCAGATCCAGCCTTAATGGCATTCATTTCTTCTACGGAGAGTTGTCTCATTTCAAATTTCGGCAATTTAATTTTTTTCATTGCTTCAAATTTTAATTGTTTAAAATGTACCTTTTTTAGGGCATCGGTATTATCCCATTATAATTGATCAAGTATAATAAATTATTGCGCACGATTCCTATCTATCTTATATTTTCTACGAGACACCTCCACATTATCGTTGCCGAAGTTGTAAGTTAATGACACAGAAATGCTTTGTACTTTCGGGAGTTGTTGCCCTTCATATAATTGGTTACTATATTTTAGTGTTCTAATCACTTTTTGTTGATCAAATATATCATTAGCAGATATTCCAATATTAAACTTATCATTATTAAAGGAATAATTATATCTAGCACTTAAGTTTCCATAGCTTTGTATTTTATAGAATCCGTCTTTTGATGGAAAATAGTGGTTATATGTAACAGATAATGAAGAGTTTTTTTGTTGATTTAAATAAATGGAATTTTGAAGCCGAACGGAAGATGCCCATCCTTTTGCATCGAGTACCTGTAAATAAGGTTTTTCTGATTCACTTTTGTTGAAGTTGACATTGGCGCTCCCAAAAACATTCCACCAAGCATAAGGTCTATAAGTATAACTTATATATGCTCCAACTCTACTTTGGTTAATATAGTTTTGAGGCACTAAACTATTAATACCATATAGATAGGTAGGAATACTACCAATGCCATTCAAAAGCCTTGTTAAATATATTGTAATAGAAAGATTATTTTTATAAATATATCCTAGTTCTATATTGTTTGAAAACGATGGTAAAAGAAATTCATTGCCAGATGAAAAAGAATATATTCCCGTATAGTATTTAAATGGATTCAAATTTAAAAAACTTGGCCTATCTATTCTTTTAGAGTAAGATAAAGAAATAGAATTTACCTTATTTGGACTGTATAAAAGATAAAAGCTTGGAAATAGTTTCCCATATTTAGTATTGTTAATTGAATCTAATGAAAGTGATATGCCATTTAAATTAGTATGTTCATATCTTAATCCTATCTTAGTTGACCATTTAGAAGACAATTCCCTACTTGCAGAAAAGTATATAAATGGAGTTTTTTCAGTATATAAGAAATCATCAACAAAAGTTTTATTTAAATTTAAACTGTCGAATATAGTGTTTTGCTTTAACTGAGAAGTATTGCTAATATATGTATATCCTGTACCGGTTTCTATCTGGGCAAAACTCGTTGGTAATGATAGATCAATAAATATACCATTTGTTTTATACTTATTCCTTCCATTATTATCTATAACAATGGTTTCCCTTGTATTCAAAGGCAAATTTCTAAGCAGATCAGAACTAGAAGTCCATCCTGTCGGATTATTGTTGTATGAATAGTTATACGTAAATGTTATTTTTTTTCGTTTTGCTTGATCAAGAAAATAATCAAGGTATGTAGAGGCTGTAGAAAAGCTATATTTATTTTTTGCAGAAGAAATAGAATTAATAGTAGAATCTGGACTCCCATGCCCTAATGATGAGTAAATATTTTCTCCTGTAAATTTATTTTTTACGTTTGAAAAGTTGAAATCATAATCACCACCTAAATGTAATCGATCATTAATATTATAATGTATAGCTCCACTCAACATTTGCATGTTAGTAATATTATTACGTCTTTGATCCGAACTGAGTTGATTGTTAGAGCTAGTAAATGTTGCATTTTCTTTATTAAGAATATTTGTAAGAAAGTTTCCTATGCCCATTGACATTTCGAATTTATCCGATTTAAAATTAATATTTGCGAACTGGTTATGTGATGGATATACGCGTTGAGTATATTCAATGTTCGCATAGCCTTGCCAACCTACATTCTCCTTTTTTTTAAGTACTATATTAATCAACCCGCTATTTCCTTCTGCGCTATATTTTGCAGGTGGTATTGGTATTATTTCGATACTAGAAATGTCATCCGACCTGATAGACTTCAACCGGTCTATTGATACCAACCTTCCATTTATCATTACTTTTACACCATCCTTCCCAATCATTTTTAAAGAACCATCATCTGCCACCTCAAGTCTAGGAGTTTCTCGCAATACATCTTCGATCTTTAGGCCTTTACTATAGACACTATTTTCAACATTAAATACAATTCTATCAATTTTTCTTTCGATAATTGGTTTTCTAGAAATTACAGTTACTCCTTTTTCTCTTAATTGAGCTTCCGAAATTGAAAAGGCTATATCAATTATAGTATCTTTAGTCAATAAGAAACTGCGTGTTTGCAATTTAACGCCAAAATAATTACAAGATAATATATATGAACCTGCTTCTATTTTCCTAAGTGAATACATTCCATTTGAATCAGATTTTGCATATTTTATGATTGAATCTTCTTTTAATAAATATATGGTTGTATAGGGAATTGGTATTTTAGTTGAATCAGTAACTCTCCCATTTAATGAATATTGAGTCCATCCTCTAGTAATAAATCCTATATTAATAATTAGACAGATCGTTATTACTTTTTTTATCACTTCTCCCATTTTCTTGAAATTATTAACAGCATCTCTTAAAAAATGCAATATATTTATAGGTTATTCT
>Ga0154006_1000642_pt1 | contig 11852 bp, 10 predicted proteins | sample TSFL090MetaG_FD_104747 | JGI IMG/M metagenome (GOLD analysis project Ga0154006, IMG submission 104747) | Attine ant fungus gardens microbial communities from Florida, USA - TSFL090 MetaG | ecosystem: Host-associated > Fungi > Mycelium > Unclassified | place: USA: Florida, Wakulla State Forest... | reverse complement strand
CCCAATGCCGGTCGCCCGGCCGCGAACAGGTGATTTGATTATCTGATTCAAACAGCCGTTTTTATTAAGATAAAAAAACGCGGGCGGCGCGGGCAAGCGGGGAATCTGGACAAATTCCTCTAGTTCGATGTGCGGATGCGGAAAGTCTGTCGCGCGGCCCCGGCGCGACGGGGCACGCGCGATGATGCGATGCGGCAATACGTGCGGTCAGCCGACGGTGGTACGCGTATTGACCGATTGCGTCATGTCGATGCCGCGGCGTTCGCGGCTGAACAGGATCAACACGGCGATCACGACGGCCACGATGCCGGCCACGAGCGCGAGGGCATACGCGTAGTTGTTGCCTTGCGAAACCGCGAAGGATGCCTGCATCGTCGCGTTACCGGACGCGAGCAGATTGCCGAGCTGGTAGACGACGCCAGGGAAGGTCGCGCGGATCTCGTCGGGCGAGATCTCGTTCAGGTGGACGGGGATCACGCCCCACGCGCCCTGCACCGAGATCTGCATCAGGAACGCACCGGCGGCGAGCGCGAGTGCGCCGCTCGAGAATGTCCACAGCGGCAGCACCGGCAGCGCGATCAGCGCGGCGATGAAGATCGCGCGGCGGCGGCCGATGCGCTCCGAGATCGCGCCGAACGACAGGCCGCCGACGATCGCACCGATGTTCAGCACGATCGTGATCCACGACACGGTGTGCGGATCGAAGTGATGCTGTTCGCGCAGGAAGGTCGGGTAGAGATCCTGGGTGCCGTGCGAGAAGAAGTTGAACGCGGTCATCAGCACGATCGCGTAGATCGTGAGCTTCCAGTTCTGCTTCAGCGTCGCGCCAAGGCTCGGCCGCGCGCGCTTTTCCATCTGCTTCCAGGCCGGCGATTCGGGCACGTGGGTGCGCACGTACAGCACCAGCAGCGCGGGCAGCACGCCGATCATGAACATCCCGCGCCAGCCGATGTACTGATAGAGCAGACCGAATACGATGGACGCCAGCAGATAGCCGCTTGGATAGCCGGCCTGCAGCAGGCCCGATACGAAGCCGCGCGCATGGGTCGGCACGGTTTCCATCGTCAGCGCGGAGCCGACGCCCCATTCGCCGCCCATCGCGATGCCGAACAGCGCGCGCAGCACGAGCAGCGCGGTCAGGCTCGGCGCGAAGCCCGACGCGAGTTCGAGCACCGAGTAGCACGCGATGTTGACCATCAGCGTCGGACGGCGGCCGAAGCGATCGGCGAGCCGGCCGAAGATGAGCGCGCCGAGCGGACGCATCGCGAGCGTCAGCGTCAGCGCGAACGCGACGGCGGGGATGGTCGACGCGAATTCGGCGGCGATGTCCTTCAGCACGAAGACCATCAGGAAAAAATCGAACGCGTCGAGTGTCCATCCCAGGTAGGCGGCGATCGTGACGTTGCGTTGTTCGCGGGTCCAGCTCATGTCCGAGGTCTCCTCGTTGGCTTGCGCGCTCGCGATCTGCAGGCGAATTCCAGCGGGCCGGCGCGCGGTGCGGGGGCATGCAATCGAGTGTAGGCCGCCGGGCCGTGCGATGTGGGGCGCGATAACCTGGAATCGGGAATAATCCCTATGAAATGATTTGTTGCGAAAGCGGAAACGGAACGGCGCGAGACGAGCGTCAGGCGTCTGTATCATTCCGGAAGGCTGTTTGTATCAGTTATGTAATGTGCGCGATGCGCGTTGCCACCGAATCAGGAGTCCCGATGACCGAACCCTCCGTTGCCACGTTACCCGTGCTGGAGACCGGGCGGCTGTGGCTGCGCCCGCGCGTGCTGGCCGACCTCGACGCGAGTATCGCGATGGATCGCGATCCCGAGGTCACCCGGCACATCGCGGGCCCGTGGCACGACCCGGACGAGCATCGCCGCTTCGTCACGCACCGGATCACGCGCGACTATCCGCCGGGCCTTGGCTACTGGTCGATCTTCGAGAAGGCGGCGCCCGACGCGTTCATCGGCTGGATCCTGCTGATTCCCGACTATGCGAACGGCGCGCGCGACGTCGAGATCGGCTGGCGGCTCGTGCGTGCGGCATGGGGGCGCGGCGTCGCGTGCGAGGCCGCGGCGGTCGTCGTGCGCCACGCGTTCGACACCGTGCGGTTGCCACGCGTGATCGCCGACATCGCGGAGGCGAACACGGGTTCGCTGAACGTTGCGCGCAAGCTCGGGATGCGGCGCGTGAGCGTCGTGCACGACGGGATGCCTTACGTTCGCCATCGCCTCGAGCGCGACGACTTGCGGGCGTAGCGGCGAACGTGTCGCTGGGAGGCTGGGAGCGCGGACGGTTGTCAGAGATGGTCAATCTCACGGGTATCGAAGTCACGACGTCTTAACGACTCGCTCGATCAGGAGTATCGTTGCCGGAAATTGACAACATGGGGTACGACCATGGCACTCGGCAACGACGTTCACCTCATTCCCGTCCGACTGGATGCACTGCATCCGACGCAAATGACGGTCGGTTATCGCGAAGTGAAAGCGAAGCGCAAGCACTGGAAGACGCTCGACAAGCGTGCGCGCAAGGCCGCGATCGAATCGCACTGGTTTCCGGCGGTCATCGGTCCGGACGGCCAGCACTACATCACCGATCATCACCATCTCGGCCTCGCGCTGATCGAGGAAGGGGAGTCGCGCGTCAACGCGATGCTGCTGAAGGATCTGTCCTGGCTCGACGACACGATCTTCTGGCGGATGATGGAGCACAACCAGTGGGTGCATCCGTTCGGCGCGGACGGCTCGCGGCGTGACTACGCACACCTGCCGAAGTCGCTGACGGGGCTCGAGGACGATCCGTATCGCAGCCTCGCGGGCGAGTTGCGCACGGCCGGCGGTTATGCGAAGGATGCGACGCCGTTCAGCGAATTCCTGTGGGCCGACTATCTGCGCCAGCACGTGACGCTCGACCAGATTCGCAAGAACTTCACGAAAGCGCTCGATATCTCGCTGCGCCGTGCACACGACCAGGACGCGCGCTATCTGCCCGGCTGGTCGGGTGTCATCGCCGTCAAACCCTGACACGCGCACGGCGCCTATCGCCTCATGACGACCGCACCGACCCGCCCGGATGCCGGCCCGCAGCATCCCGAGCATTTTGCCGCACTCGATGCGGCAACGCCGCCGCCCACGCAGCGTATCGGCCTCGATGCGCTGGCCGGTTTGTCGATCGCCGGCCTGCTGATTCCCGAGGCGGTCGCGTATGCGGGGCTCGCCAACCTGCCGCCGCAGGCCGGCCTTATCGCGCTGCTGTCGGGCCTCGTCGTCTATGCACTGACCGGCAGCAGCCGCTTTGCGATCGTGTCGTCGACCTCGTCGTCGGCAGCGGTGCTCGCGGCGACCGTGCTGGCCGAGTCGGGCATGGCGCTGGCCGCGCAGCTCGCGCTGGCGGCCGCGCTCGTCGCGATGACCGGCGTGCTGTTCATCCTGGCAGGCGTCGCGCGGCTCGGCGGCATGTCGGATTTCGTCGCGCGTCCGGTCCTGCGCGGGTTCACCTTTGGACTGGCGCTGACGATCGTCATCAAGCAGCTGCCGAAAATCCTCGCGATTTCCGTGCAGCACAGCGATGCACCGCGTGTCGCGCTCGACCTCGTCACCGGTGCGCCGCACGCGAACCTCGCGAGCCTCGCGCTCGGCGCGACCGCGCTTGCGCTGCTGTTCCTGCTCGGGCGCAGCAAGCGCGTGCCGGCCACGCTCGTCGTGATCGTGCTGTCGATCGCGGCCGGCTACGTGCTCGACTGGCAGCACTACGGGATCGCGATCGTCGGCCACATCGATTTCCGGCACCTCGAATTCGGGCTGCCGCATCTCGACCGCAACGCGTGGATGCAGACGATCGAGCTCGCGTTCGCGCTGATGCTGATCCTGTATGCGGAATCGTACGGGTCGATTCGCAACTTCGCGCTGAAGCACGGCGACACTGTGTCGCCGAACCGCGACCTCGTCGCGATCGGCTGCGCGAACCTGGTGTCGGGGCTGCTGCACGGGATGCCGGTCGGCGCCGGCTATTCGGCGACGTCGGCGAACGAGGCGGCCGGCGCGCAATCGCGCTTCTCGAGCCTGTGGGCGGCCGGCGTGGTCGCACTGATCGTGTGGCTGCTGCTGCCGCAGCTCGCGCGCACGCCGGAACCCGTGCTCGCGGCAATCGTGATCTTCGCGGTCAGCCATTCGCTGCATCCGTCGGTGTTTCGGCCGTACTGGGTCTGGCATCGCGACCGGCTCGTCGTGATCGCGGCGTTGCTCGCGGTGCTCGTGCTCGGCGTGCTGCACGGGCTGCTCGCGGCTATCGGCGTGAGCCTGCTGCTGACACTGCGCAAGCTGTCGGAGCCGAACGTGAGCGTGCTCGGCCGGCTGCGCGACGGGCACGACTTCGTCGACGTCGCGAATCATGCCGATGCGAAGCCGGTGCCCGGCGTGCTGATCGTGCGACCCGAGGCGCAGCTGTTCTTCGCGAATGCGGACCGGATGCTCAATCGCGTGCGCGTGCTGATGAAGGCCGCGCCCGATACGCATACCGTGATGCTGAGCCTCGAGGAAACGCCGGATGTCGACGGCACGACGATCGAATCGTTGCGCACGTTCGCGGCCGAATGCGCGGCACGCGAGCTGCAGTTCGCGATCGTGCGGCTCAAGGAGCACGCGCTGCATGCGCTGCGCCGCGCGGCAGACGATACGCTGCGCGACGATGAGATGTCCGAACTGAGTGTCGACGAGAGCCTGCAACTGCTGCAGGCGCGCGGCAACGGCGCGAAGGGCGGCGCGTGACGAGGCGTCGCGCATGCGCCGTCCGGTGCATGCGCGTCCGGTATGACGACAACTAGTGCGACAGCGCCGCGTCGACCGGTTCTTCGGTCGCGCGGCCGGCCACGATGTTCGCTACTTCGTCCGCCGTCGGCGCATACGCGCCCGCATGCGCACAGGCGACCGCCGCGCACGCTGCGGCATAGCGCAGGTGGTCGGCGGCCGATGCGTCGGGGTGGGCGAGCTGACTGGCGAGCCAGCCGCCGATGCTGGCGTCGCCGCAGCCGACGGTGTCGGCGACCTCGGTCGAGAATGCAGGCTGGAACCGTTCAGTGTCGCGATGCAGGAACTGCATGCCGGCCGCACCGCGCGTCACCAGCACGCCCGCGTCGGGCGCCCAGGCGCGCAATTGCGCGAGCGCGGCTGCTTCGTCGAGTTCGGGGAACAGGCCGCGCAAGTCTTCATCGGATACCTTGATCCAGTCCGCGAGGCCGGCCAGCCGGCGCAGCGTGTCGCGATACGACGGCGCGGCCATCGGCGCGCGGTAGTTCGGGTCGAACGAAATCCGCTTGCCGGCCGCGCGTGCCGCCTGCACGACCTCGATCAGCCGCGACGCGAGCGGCTCGCGCACGACGCCGAGCGAGCCGACATGCACGATCTCGGCCGCGTCGAGCGCGCCGTCGGGCAGGTCGGCCGGATCGAATGCGAGATCGGCGCTGTTCTCGCCGATGAAGAAATACTCGGGCGGTTGTTTCGACACGACCATCGCGAGCAGCGGCGCGTGATCGACTTGGCGGATGAAGCGCAGGTCGAGCCCGGCATCGGCGCTCCGGCGCATCAGTTCGTCGCCGAAGATGTCGCGGCTGACCGTGCCGGCGAAGGCGGTCGGCACGCCGAGCCGCGCGCCGACGCGCGCCACGTTCCAGCACGAGCCGCCGGCGACGCTACGCCAGTGCTGCGCGTCGTCGCGGATGAAATCGGTCAGCGCTTCGCCGAATACGATCAGGCGAGGGAACGTCGTCGTCATGTCGAAACCTTTTGCCGCGGCGTGTCGCGCGGCGATGCAGCGATTGAGGGAAACGGTCGGGCAGGGCAGGGCCGGGCGCGGCGTGAGGCGATATGACCGGCGCCGGCCGGGATCGCCGAGCGCGCGGCGCGATCAGCGCGGGCTGCTCCAGCCCTTGTAGCCCTTCACGTTATCGCGCGTGATGAGCGTCGGCTCGATCAGGATCATCGGATTGCCCGGCTTCTGGCCGTTCATGATCCCGTAGCCGACATTGACGGCCTGCTGTGCCATCGCCCAAGGATCCTGGCTCGACGACGCCTGCACGAGCGTGTTCGACTTCAGCGCCACCTCGATGTCGGGTGCGCCGTCGACCGACGTGATCACGATGTTCGGGCGGTTCAGCTGTTTCGCCGCGAGATCGCTGCCGATCGCCTGCGGGTCGTTGATCGTGAACACCCCGTCGAGCTTCGGAAAGCGCGTGAGGTAGCCCTGCATCGTGTTCATCCCGCCTTCGCGCGAGCCCTTGCCGTCCTGGTCGCTCGACAGCAGCTTGATGCCCGGGTTCTTCGCGAGCACGGCCTTGCAGCCGTTCACGCGATCGATCACGGCCGACACCTGCGGACCGTTCTCGATGATCACGTTACCCTTGCCGTTGAGTTTCTTCGCGAGGAAGTCGCATGCCAGTTCGCCGGCCTTCACGTTGTTGGTCTGCACGGTCGCGTTCGCGCCGGCGGCCGCGACGTCCACCGCGACGACCGTGATGCCGGCCGCCTGCGCCTTCTTCACCGCCGGCTCGATCGCCTTCGGATCGGTCGCGTTGAGCAGGATCATGTCGACGTGCGCGGAGATGAAGTTGTCGATCTGCGTGAACTGCTTGTTCAGGTCGTAGTCGGCCGATACCGCGGTGACCTTCGCGTTCGGGTTGAGCTGTTTCGCGCGGGCTTCGGCGCCTTTCACGATCGTGACGAAGTACGGGTTGCCGAGCGAGCCGACCGTGACGCCGATCGATTTCAGCGGCTTGTCGGCGGCATGGGCGACGGCGGCGCCGAATGCGAGTGCGCAGGCGACGGCGGTCAGGGCGGCTGGGTGCTTGAACATGTCGTTGTGTCTCCGGAAGGTCCGTTGGCAAACGGGCGCAGGAGGACCTGCCTGCGCCCCGATGGTTGAGCGGTGAGGGTAGCGGTATCAGGTGCGGGCCGAGTCGCGCTGGCGATAGCGGTCGAGCGCGACCGCGCCGATGATCACGAGCCCCTTGATGATGTACTGCCAGATGTCGGACACGCCGAGCAGCACGAGGCCGTTGGTCAGCACCGCGATGATCAGCGCGCCGATCAGCGTGCCGACGATCGAACCGACGCCGCCGACGAAACTCGTGCCGCCGAGGATCACCGCGGCAATCGCATCGAGTTCGTACGACTGGCCGAGCTGCAGGCCGTTGGCCGCATAGAGCCGTGCGGCCGACATCACCGCGCCGAGACCGGCGAGCAGGCCCGATGCCGCATACACGAACAGCTGGATCGCCCGCACGTTGATGCCCGACAACCGCGCGGCTTCCGGATTGCCGCCGACCGAATAGATCCGCATTCCGAGCACCGTGCGGCGCAGGATGAACCACGACAGCGCGATCACCGCGCAGGCAATGACGACGAGCCAGGGCACGCCGAGGATCGTGCCGTTGCCGATGAACGCGAACGGCAGTTGCGGGTTGAAGAGGGTCGTGTCGTTGCCGATCAGGCGGGCGACGCCGCGCACGGCCGTCATCGCGCCGAGCGTGACGATGAACGGGGGCAGGCGCAGGAACGAGATCAGGCCGCCGTTGATCGCGCCGAACACGAGGCCGACGGCGAGCGCGAACGGCACGCCGAGCCAGCCCCAGCCGGGGATGGTCGATGCGAGCAGCGCGGCGACGGCCGACGCGGCGAGCACCGAGCCGACCGACAGGTCGATGCCGCCCGTCAGGATCACGAAGGTCATGCCGGCGGCGAGCACGATGTTGATCGAGGCCTGCTGCGTGACGATCGACAGGTTCTGCAGCGTGAAGAAGCCGTCGGTCAGGAAGCCGAAGCCGATGCACAGGACCAGCAGGACCGGCAGCATGCCGGCGGTGCGCAGCAGCGACTGCATGCGTGCGCGATGATCGGCGCCGCGCATCAGCGGCGTACGGTTGGCGACCGGTTGGGCCGTCGCGGAAGCGAGGTTCCGCTGCTTGGTCGGGTTGATCATTTCGGTACCTTGAATGAAGAGGGAAATGAAGAGGGCCGTGGTCAGTACGCGTCGGCGAGTTCGGCTTGCGAGCCGGTGGCGAGCGCGATGATCGCTTCCTGCGTGATCGGTGTGTGCGTGTGGCCGCCGAGTTCGCCGGCGATCTCGCCTTCGCGCATCACGAGCACGCGATCGGCGACGCCGATGATCTCCGGCAGTTCGCTCGAGATCACGATCACGCCGACGCCCGCGCGGGCCAGTTCGTTGATGATCCGGTAGATCTCGGACTTCGCGCCGATGTCGACGCCGCGGGTCGGTTCGTCGAGGATCAGCACGCGCGGCTTCGTCTCGAGCAGGCGCGACAGCAGCACCTTCTGCTGGTTGCCGCCCGACAGCGCGCCGACGTTCACGTTCGCGTTCGGCACGCGGATCGACAGCGATGCGATCGCGTCGCGTGCACGCGCCGCGCCGCGCGTGAGATCGAGTGCGCCGAGCCGTGCATCGCGGTTGCACACGGAGATGTTGATGTTGTCGCGCACGCTCATGTCGAGGAACAGGCCCTGGCGCTTGCGGTCTTCCGTCAGGTAGACGAGGCCCGCATCGATCGCATCGCGTGGCGAATGGGCGCCGAACGTGCGATCGCCCAGCTTCACGTTGCCGCGCGTGCGCGGCTCCGCACCGAAGATCAGCCGCGCGAGCTCGGTGCGACCCGCGCCGACGAGCCCCGCGATGCCGAGCACTTCGCCGGCATGCAGGTCGAGGCTGCAGCCGCGCACGCGGTCGCCGTCGGCGATGTCGCGCACCGACAGCAGCAGGTGGCCGGGGTCGTACGGGGCGTGTTCCTTCTTGTAGAAACCGGAGATGTCGCGGCCCACCATCATCGCGACGAGCCGCTCGGCCGACAGCGATTCGCGCTCGAGCGTGCCGATGTACGACCCGTCGCGCAGCACCGACACGCGATCCGACAGTTCGTAGATTTCGGCCATCCGGTGGCTGATGTAGATGATCGCGAGACCTTCCTCGCGCAGTTGCCGGATCAGGCTGAACAGGTGCTCGGTTTCGCGCGACGACAGTGGCGTCGTCGGTTCGTCCATTACGAGGATGCGCGCGCGGGTGTGCACGGCGCGCGCGATCTCGACGAGCTGCTGTTCGGCGATCGACAGCGTGCCGACGGGCGTGTCGGGTCCGAACGGCGCGCCGAGACGCGCGAGCACGTCCTGGCAGCCGCGTGCCATCGCCGCGCGGTCGATCGTGCCCCAGCGCCGGTTGCCGCGCCGCAGTTCGCGGCCGACGTAGATGTTTTCCGCGACGGTCAGGTTCGGTGCGAGGCACAGCTCCTGGTAGATCACCGCGACGCCCGCATCGCGCGCGGCGAGCGGGCCGTCGACGTCGATGCGCTCACCGTCGATCAGGATCTCGCCGCCGGCATCGGCGCGGTACGCACCCGACAGGATCTTCATCAGCGTCGATTTGCCTGCGCCGTTCTCGCCCATCAGCGAATGGATCTCGCCCGGATAGACGGTCAGGCTGACGTTGTCGAGCGCGCGCACGGCCGGAAACGTCTTGCTGATCCGGCGCATCTCGAGCAACGGCCGGGGCGACTCAGATCGCGACATGGTTGACCTCCTGCGATTCGGTGCGGGCGCCCTTGAGGATGCCGGCCCGCGGAGAGAAGTTGAAGAACATCGGCAGCGTCGCGGCGCCGATCGCACCGGCGTCGGCGCCGAACGTGCCGCGTACGAGCGTCGGCGTGCCGCGCGCCTCCGGCGCGGTGGCGACGAGCGCCGCACGCAGGCGGGTCGTCACCGCATCGAGCAGGCCGGCGTCGGTATCGGCGTCGATCACGACCACCGGCGCATCGACGACGCACAGCACGGCGCGCAATGCCGGCGCGAGCGCGTCGACGCAGTCGTCGATCCATTCGTCGACCGCCGGCAGGCCGCGCGCGATGCACGCTTCGAGATCGGCACGGTTCTCGACCGTCTCGCCGTGATGGCGCAGGTGGCGTACGAGCGCATGCAGCGACGCGCGGGCGAGCAGGATGTCCCACGGGCCACGCGGCGGCGGCGCGGACGCCAGCCGGCTGGGCGGCACGGGGATGACGGCAATGTCGCCGGCATTGCCGGTCACGCCGCGCAGGCAATCGCCGTCGATCGCGATGCCGCCGCCGATCGCGGGACCGATGAACAGGTACACGAAGTCGTCGCACTGCCGCCCGTACCCGTAGAACAGTTCGGCGATCGCGGCCGCGTTGCCGTCGTTTTCGCCGAACACGGGCAGCGACAGCGTGCGCCCGAGGTCGCTGGCGAAGTCGACGTCTTCCCACGCACGGAACGTGTCGGGCGCGAGGCCGAGTTCGCGCATCCACGCGCCGAGGTTGTACGGCTGGGCGACGCCGACACCCGCGAGGCGCGCGCGCTCGTGCTCGGGGAGCAGGTCCTGCATCGCGTCGATGTCGTGCCGCACGATCTCGAGCACGTCGGCGGGCGGGGGGAGCAGCGTGTCGTGCGAGCGGCGCCCGAGCACGTCGCCCGCGAAATTGACGAGCGCCGTCTCGATGCGCATCCGGTCGAGATGGACGCCGATGCCGAACGCCCCGCGCGGATCGAGACGAATCAGCGACGCCGGCTGGCCGCGCTGGCCTTCGGTACGGCCGGCGAATTCGATCAGCTTCGCATCGGCCAGCGACGCGATGATGCTGCCGACCGCCGTGCCCGTCATGTTCGCGAGACGGGCGAGGTCGGCCTTCGACGCGCTACCCGCACGGCGCAGCGTCTTCAGCAGCAGGCGCTCGTTGTAACGGCGCACGTTGGCCGAATTGCTTCCCTGGCCGATGTGCGGGCTTCTCATGGCGTCTCCTTCCATGTCGCGCCGGCTGGCAGCGCATTAAATAAATCACGTTGATTTATTTAACCGCGTGAGCGGCGGGATGTCAGCCTAGGGAAATCCCGGTTTCGGCAGGAGAGGAAGGCAGGGCTTGGGTTTCCGCGCGCAGAAGGAGCGCGGTGGGTTACGAGACCGAGATTTCGGATTCGTCTAATGGATTTGCTGCCCGCCGCACGTCACGATTGCCGGTCGGGCTGCTTGCGACATGACAGCTCGAAGAAGGCGAGGTCTGCTGGGCCCGGCGATGTGGCGCCGACTGCGTCACTTGTTCATTCCACGTGGTGCGGCGGAAGTCGTCCCGCGTTTGTTTCTGGGAGAAAGTCCATGCATCGTCCGATGCGACCTTCGATGTCGCTGCTCGATCCTTACACCGGCAGCGAACCGCTGCCGCTTTACACCACGACGGTGACCGTCACCGGCGGCGAATCGGCTCACGGACGCTCGTCCGGACGTGCGCGTTCTGCAGCCGGCGAACTCGATGTGTCGTTGCGGCTGCCGGTTGAACTGGGTGGCGCGGGTGGCGGCACGAATCCGGAGCAGTTGTTCGCGGCCGGCTTCGCCGCGTGTTTCCATGGTGCGTTGACGCTGGTTGCGATGAAGCGCCGGATTCGATTGCCGGACGATCTGGCGATCTCGGCAAGCGCAACGTTTCAGCGTGATCCGGCGGATGGGTTGTTTGCGATCGCGCTCGATCTCGAGGTCAGCATGCCGGGTGTCGACGCGGGTGGTGCGCGCGAACTCGTTGCGGAGACGGAGGCGATCTGTCCTTACGCGAAGATGGCGAGGGAGGGGATTCGACACGCCGTGCGTGTCACCGGAACGGTGTGAGTCGCGGTGTCGCGTTTCCGGAAGCGGGAATGAAAAAAGGCCGGCTAAAAGCCGGCCTTTCCAAAATCAGATGGTGCCCAGGAGAGGACTCGAACCTCCACGATGTTGCCACCGCTAGGACCTGAACCTAGTGCGTCTACCAATTCCGCCACCTGGGCACGTTTCGCTTGCTGCAGTGCGAAGACCGCTAT
>Ga0154006_1000640_pt1 | contig 11861 bp, 10 predicted proteins | sample TSFL090MetaG_FD_104747 | JGI IMG/M metagenome (GOLD analysis project Ga0154006, IMG submission 104747) | Attine ant fungus gardens microbial communities from Florida, USA - TSFL090 MetaG | ecosystem: Host-associated > Fungi > Mycelium > Unclassified | place: USA: Florida, Wakulla State Forest... | reverse complement strand
TGGCGTCCGCCACCGCGCAACAGGCGCGCCAGGCCTTTGCCCAGCTGGACGGCCAGTTGCATGCCGATGTCGCCAGCACCCTGCTGGAGCACGGCGGCGGCTTCGCCGAGGATAGCCATGCGCGCGCCGACGGCGCATGGATCGAGACCGCCGGTCAGCGCAGCCGCCATGCCAGCGACGGCAACGGCCGCGCCTATGGCGCCACGCGCAACGGCTTCTCGGCAGGCGCGCAAGCCAGCTTCTCGCCACAAGCGCGGCTGGGCTTTGCGGCCGGCTACGCCAGTTCGCGCGTGACCCCGGAACACGGCGGCAGCGGCCACCGCGCCACCGTTGACAGCCTGCATCTGGGCCTGCACGGCAGCCGGCAATGGCATGGCCTTCATGTGCGCGGTGGCGCCCTGCTTGCCTGGCATGATGTGCGCGCCACGCGCACGGTGCGCTACGACGTGCAGCAGGATACGCTGCGTGCGCACTACAGGGGCCTGGGACAACATGTGTTTGCGGAAGTGGCACATCGCTGGCAATCGGATACCGCACATATCGAACCGTTTCTCGGCCTCGGCCATGATCGGCTGATGCTGCGCGGTGTGCATGAAGCCGGTGGGGCGGCGGCACTGGAAGCGGGAGGGAGGCAGTTGCACAACACTGCCTCGCGCGTGGGAATGCGCGCGGCCCATCATTGGTCGGCGGGTGGTGCAACGCGCTATACGCTGCATGGCACGGCCGGCGTGCACACCCGGCTGGGCGGTACCGCGCGCGGGATGGATCTGGCTTTCGCCGGCACCGGTGCGGCATTCCATGTCGCCAGCCCCGCGGCCGCGCGCTACGCGCTGCATCTGCGCAGCGGGATGGACGTGTCGCTGGGCCAGCACACCCGACTCTTCGCCGGCTATACCGGGCTATTGGCGCAAGGGCAGCAGGAGCATGGTGTGCAAGCCCGCTGGCAGCGATATTTCTGAATTGACCCGACCTCGCGGCCAGCGTCGGGACGGATTACTCTGCCCCGGCTTCGCCCGCGATCAGCGCAATGATCTGCGCGCCATAGGTGTCGAGCTTTTTCTCGCCCACGCCGTTGACGTGGCGCAAGTCGTCCAGCGAATGCGGACGAGCCTTGGCGATTTCGCGCATGGTGGCGTCGTGGAAGATGACGTAGGCCGGCACATTGTGTTCGCGCGCGGTTTCCATGCGCCACCAGCGCAGTTTTTCGAACAGCGCCTGTTCCTCGGCCGTGAGATCGGTCTCGACATAGGAAGAACGTTGCGAGGTGCGCCGCGATTTCACCGGTTTCTGGTACTGGCGCAGTTGGACCTTCTGCTCGCCGCGCAGGACCGGGCGCGCCGCTTCGGTCAGCTTGAGGGCACTGTAGTTCTCGGCATCCACCCGCAACAGGCCCAGCGCGATGGTCTGGCGCAGGATGGCGCGCCATTCGGCTTCGCCACGGTCGCTACCCACGCCGAACACGGAAAGCTGGTCGTGCCGCCATTGCCTGACGCGCTCGCCATCGATACCGCGCAAGACCTCGACCACGTGACCGGGCGCGAAACGCTGCTCGACGCGGTACACCGTGGACAGCAGCTTTTGCACTTCCACCGTGGCGTCGAAAGAGACCGGCGGCGTCAGGCAAGTGTCGCAATTGCCGCATGGCGCGGCTTGCTGGCCGAAGTAGTCGAGCAGGTGCATGCGCCGGCAATGCAGGGTTTCGCACAGGCCGAGCATGGCATCGAGCTTGCCGCCCTGCACCCGCTTGAAGCTTTCGTCGGCGTCGGATTCGTCGATCATGCGACGCTGCTGCACCACGTCCTGCAAGCCATAGGCCATCCAGGCATCGGCCGGCAAGCCGTCGCGCCCGGCGCGGCCGGTTTCCTGATAGTAGCCTTCGACGCTCTTGGGCAGGTCGAGATGGCAGACGAAGCGCACGTCGGGCTTGTCGATGCCCATGCCGAAGGCCACGGTGGCGACCATCACGATCTTGTCTTCGCGCAGGAACCGCGCCTGGTTAGCGGTGCGGTTGGCCACGTCCATGCCGGCGTGATAGGGCAAGGCGTTGATGCCTTCGGCGCGCAGGAAGTCGGCGGTTTCCTCAACCTTCTTGCGCGAGAGGCAATAGACGATGCCGGCGTCGTCCGGATGTTCGCTCTTGATGAAGTCGAGCAACTGCTTGCGGCCGTTGGCCTTTTCGACGATCTGGTAACGGATGTTGGGGCGATCGAAGGACGACACGAACTGCCGCGCCTGTTCCAGTTGCAGGCGGTGGATGATCTCTTCGCGGGTCTGGGCGTCGGCCGTGGCGGTCAAGGCGATGCGCGGCACCTCGGGGAAGCGCTCGTGCAGCACCGACAGGCGGATGTATTCGGGCCGGAAATCATGTCCCCATTGCGACACGCAATGCGCCTCGTCGATGGCGAACAGGCCGATGGGCACCGATTGCAGCAATTCCAGGCAACGCGGCGTGGTCAGGCGTTCGGGGGCGACATAGAGCAGATCCAGGTCGCCCTGGCGCAGGCGCCGCTCGATCTGCATGGCTTCGTCGAAACTCTGCGTGGAATTGAGGAAAGCCGCACGCACGCCGACTTCATCCAGCGCATCGACCTGATCCTGCATCAGCGCGATCAATGGCGAAATCACCACACCCACGCCTTCGCGCAGCAGCGCCGGCACCTGATAGCACAGCGACTTGCCGCCGCCGGTCGGCATCAGCACCAGAGCGTCGCCGCCGCTGGCGACGTGCCGGACGATCTCGTCCTGGTGCCCGCGGAAGGAGGCATAGCCGAACACCGTCTCCAGCACATGCAGCGCGCGCTGCGGCAAGGAGGTGTCGGCGGGCAGGGAATCGAGATCGACCATGAATTGAACCAGACAAAAACAATGCGGCCCGGCGCCATCAACAGGCGCCGGGCCGACGTGAACAGCCGCTAGTATACCGTGCCCAGCTATGGATGAAATGCGTTCTAATTCAACCAGCCATGGCTCACCGCAGCCAGCAGGAACACGCCCAGCACCGCGCGGTAGACGATGAAGGGCCAGGTGGAAAAGCGCTCCAGGAATTTCATCAAGCCCCAGATGGCCGCAAAGGCCGACACGCTGGCCACCGCCAGGCCGAACAGCAGCACACCCCAGGCTTGCAGCGGAATCTGCGCGTGCAGCAGCACGGCCAGTTCCTTCAAGCCGGCCAGCGCGATGGCGGGCAACCCCAGCAAAAAAGAAAAACGCGCCGCCTCTTCGCGCTTGAAGTTGAGGAACAACGCGGCGGTCAGGGTCGAGCCCGAGCGCGAAACGCCCGGAATCAGCGCCCCGACCTGGGCAATGCCGACGATGAGCGCATCGCGCAGGCGCATCTGGTCCACCGTGCGGCGATGACGGCAGGCCAGTTCGGCCACCGCCAGCAGCAGCGCCATGCCGATGCAGGAATAACCGATCACGGTCAGGCTGCGCAACGGCGAGCCGCAGGCATTGAGCACGTGCGACAAGGACAGGCCGGCGATACCGATCGGGATGGTCGCCAGGATGATGGCCACGGCCAGCCGGAACATCGGGTCATTGAAGTCGCGCCGGCGCCAGGCCGACAGGCTGCCGCCGGTCACCGCCGTGACGTCGCGCCAGAAATAGCTGACCACCGCCGCCAGCGCGGCCAGTTGCATGGCCGCCGAAAAGGCCGAGCCGGGGTCGCGCCAGCCCAACAGCGCCGGCACGATGCGCATGTGCGCGGTGGAAGAAATCGGCAACAGCTCGGTGATGCCCTGGATGACGCCCAGGAAACCGATTTGCAGATAGTCGAGGGAAGCAAAGCCGATATCGAGACCGGCGGAACATACATTGGCCATGGCGCGGGTTTTCTAGTGGTGCAAAACTCATTCCACCCAGGCCACCACGCCGGTGTAGGCCGTCGCCAGCACGACGATGCCGAACACGATGCGGTACCAGGCGAACAGCGTGAAGTCGTGCGAACTGATGTAACGCAGCAGCCAACGCACGCACAGGAAGGCCGAGATGAAGGCGGCGACCGTGCCCACCGTGAACAGCGGCGCATCGGCGGCCGACAGCAGCGCGCGTTCCTTGTAGAGCGAATAGAAGGTGGCCGCGAACAGGGTCGGAATGGCCAGGAAGAAGGAAAACTCGGTCGCCGCCTTGCGCGACAGGCCGAACAGCATGCCGCCGATGATGGTGGCGCCGGAACGGCTGGTGCCGGGGATCAGCGCGAAGGCTTGCGCGCAACCGACCTTCAGGGCGTCCAGCGGGGTCATGTCATCCACGCTCTGGATGCGCGCGACTTCGGCCTGGCCCAGCCCCTTGTGACGGCGCTCCACCCACAGGATGATCAGGCCGCCGACGATGAAGGCGATCGCCACCGAGACCGGATTGAACAACGCCGCCTTGATCGCGCGACTGAACAGGAAACCGAGGATGGCCGCCGGCAGGAAGGCGATGATCAGGTTCAGCACGAGGCGCTGCGCCTTGGCGTCACTGAACAAGCCCGCCAGCACCGCGCCGATGCGCGCCCGGTATTCCCAGCACACGGCCAGGATCGCGCCAGCCTGGATGACGATCTCGAAGACATCGGCCTTGTCCTTGGACAAGGCCGGGCCGCTGAATTGCAACAGGCTGTCGGCCAGGATCAGGTGGCCGGTCGAGGAAATCGGCAGGAATTCCGTCAAGCCTTCGACGATGCCCATGATGACCGCTTTGAGCGCGAGGAGAGTATCCATAGGAGGGGATGTGCTGTATGAAGAGAAGAGGAAGATCGAAAAATCGTGACCAGGAATTCAAAAATCCGCATTTTGACCGCACCTTTTCGAGAAGGTGCGGTGCAACATGGCGAAATTCTACAGGAGCGGTTTGCGGCCAAGCGGGTTCTGACGGTGCCAGGTGGCAAATAATTGTCCGGCGGTGACAGCCAGTTGCGACGGCTGGAAGCCGCCGCCTGACGGGGGCCGCCACCGGCCCATGCCAGACGCGTTACCATGTCGCTTTTCCCACTTTCTGGCCCGGCCTGCCCTCGAAGCCGCCGCGGAACCTGTTACAAAATGAGCACCATGAGCGATATCACCATCTATCACAACCCCAAGTGCGGCACGTCCCGCCATGTCCTGCAAGCCTTGCGCGACGGCGGCGTGGAACCGCATGTCGTGGAATACCTGAAAAATCCACCGGATCGCGCCACCCTGACAAGCATCATCGCCGACATGGGTGTACCGGTACGCGAGGTGATGCGCGCCAAGGAAGAGATCTATCAGGAACTGGGCCTGGACGACCCGAAGTGGAGCGACGAACAATTGATCGGGCAGATGCTGGCGCATCCGATCCTGATCAACCGCCCGATCGTGGTGGCGCCGAAGGGCACCCTGCTGGTGCGCCCGAAGGACAGACTGGCCGAGATTTTTCCCTGATACCGGCAAACCGCGCCATCTATTTTGTGGGTCAAAAGGCTGGCACGGTCGCCTTTTCCAGCGCCGCCAGCCAGATCATGGCCGCCTCCCGGCTCTCCCCGCACATCTCGGCCGACGGCTGCAAGCCGCCGCAAAAGGCCGGCCGCTCGGGCTGACCGAAGAGCTTGCAGCGCATGGCCTCGTCCAGTTGCACACACGGCACGCCGGCCGGCTTGCCCCGAGGCATCCCCGGAATCGGGCTGGTGATGGACGGCGCCGTGCAGCAGGCGCCGCAGCGCGCTCGGCATGGCATCGCGGCTCCTGTCATCCTGCAATCCTCACTCATCCTTGTTGCCGCGCAACCCCATGTCGCGCATGGCGGCCGTCATTGTAGCCGCCTTTGGCGGCAGCCGATGGAGACGCCCCCCGGCCGATGGCCCGCCTTTCTCTGAAGAAACCCCGCAATAGGCGGGTGTCTGCGCCGTATTTCCGGCGCGAAGCACGGCCGGCATTTGCTAAAATGCTGGTTTTCCGTCGCTTTTTGAGCCTATCGCCATGAATATCGAACAAGCCCGCTTCAACATGATCGAACAGCAAATCCGCCCCTGGAACGTGCTGGCGCAGGACGTGCTGGATCTGTTGATGGTCGTCAAGCGCGAAGATTTCGTCCCGGCCGCGTACCGCAACCTGGCCTTCTTCGACACCGAGATCCCGCTGCCTGGTGGCGAGAACATGCTGGCGCCGAAGATCGAGGCGCGCATCCTGCAAGAAGCCAACATCAAGAAGCACGAATATGTGCTGGAAATCGGCGCCGGTTCGGGCTACATGGCGGCGCTGCTGGCACACAAGGCGCGCCACGTAACTACCGTGGAAATCTCGCCGGAATTGAAGAGCCTGGCGGAGCAGAACCTGTCAGACTACGGTGTTGCCAACGTTGACGTGCAACTGGGCAACGGCGCGCAAGGCTGGACCGATGCCGACGGCAAGGCCGGCGAATACGACGTGATCGTGATCTCGGGTTCGCTGCCCTTCCTGCCGGAAGGCTTCGGCAAGCAACTGAAGGTGGGCGGGCGCCTGCTGGCCATCGTCGGCACCGCGCCGGTGATGCAACTGAAGCTGATCACCCGCACCTCGGCGCAAGCCTTCGAGACCGTCAACGTGGTGGAAACCATGGCCAAGCCGTTGCACGCGGCCAGCGCGCCCTCCCACTTCTCTTTCTAGGAATCGACATGGAGCACATCACCGCCCCGGACCTGGCCGCCTGGATCGCCGATCCCGACCGCCCTACCCCCCTGCTGCTGGATGTGCGCGAACCCTGGGAACACCAGACCTGCAACATCACCGGGTCGCAACTGATCCCGATGAATACCGTTCCCGGGCGTTTTTCCGAACTCGATGATGAACAGCCCGTGGTCTGCATCTGCCACCATGGCGGACGCAGCATGCAGGTCGCGGCCTTTCTCGAGCGCCAGGGCTTCACCCAGGTCATCAACCTGACCGGCGGCGTGCACGCCTGGGCCAACCAGGTCGACCCGTCCATGCCGACGTACTGACATCACCTGCGCCGTGCCCTTGCGGCGCGGCGGGTGATGACAGTCACGACGCGCCACCCTCTTTCTCCCATCTGATTCACCGGCTCCACGGCTTCGCCGCGCGTGGCGGGTCGCGTGACGTCCCAACCGTTTGCATGTGCATGACGCGGCGATGTGCCTTTCCGTTGTCGACGCCCTGTCGACATCCGTCCGAACTTCAGGAGATTCCGACCATGTACCGCCTTGCCGTCTGTTTTGTTCGTCTTGTCGATTCCGCGCATTTCGCCCGCCGCCTGGCTCCCCGACCGCGCCTGCCCGGCCTGCTCGCCGCCGGCGCGCTGCTGTCGCCGATGGCCGGCGCCGCCGATCTGCTCCACGTCTACCAGCTTGCCTTGGATAATGATCCCGTCTATACCAGTGCGCGCTACACGCTCGATGCCGGACGGGAGGCATCGGTGCAAGGGCGCGCCGGCCTGCTGCCGAGAATCGGTGCAAGCGGCAGCTACACGCGCTCGGACCGCAACTTCGACAGCGCGACCAATACCTGGTCGCTGCAACTGACGCAACCCCTGCTGCGCCTGGCGAACTGGGAAGCCTATCGGCAGGGCAAGCTGGCCACCGCCACCAGCGAGGCGCAGTTCGCGCAAGCGCAGCAGGAATTGATCCTGCGCGTGGCGCAAGCCTATTTCGACGTGCTGTCGGCGCAGGATGCGCTGTCCTTCCTGGACGCGCAAAAGATCGCCATTGCCGAGCAACTGGCCTCGGCCCGGCGCAATTTCGAACTCGGCACGGCCACCATCACCGACACCAATGAAGCCCAGGCCCGCCATGACCTGATCAATGCACAAGGCATCGCTGCGCAAAACGAACTGAAAGTGGCGCTGGCCAAGCTGCAACAGATCACCGGCCAGCCGCCGGCGGCGCTGTCCGTCTTGCGCGACGACGTGAAACTGTCGCCGCCGCAACCGCCGCACATCGACGACTGGATCGCCGGCGCGCAGCAAGACAACTTCAGCGTGGTCGCCCAACAGCTCGCACTGGAAACCGCGCAAAGCGAGATCCGGCGCAGCCGTGCCGGACATGCGCCCACGGTGGATCTGGTGGCGGCGCGCAACTTCAACGACCAGGACAGCGTCCGCAACCGTTTCCTGAATGGGCGCAACTACAGCAATTCGATCGGCGTGCAATGGAACATCCCGCTGTTTGCCGGTTTCGCCACCGGCAGCAAGGTCGACGAATCCATCGCGCTGGCCGGCAAGGCACGTGCGGACCTGGACAACGCCCGCCGCACCGCCGTGCTCAATGCGCGCCAGGCTTTCCTGGGCGTGGCCAACGGGCTGTCACAGATCCAGGCGTATGAAGCGGCGGAAGTATCGAGCCAGTCCTCGCTGGAATCGAACAAGCTCGGGTATCAGGTGGGCGTGCGCATCAATATCGACGTGCTCAACGCGCAGCAGCAGTTGTATTCGACACGCCGGGATCTGGCGAAGGCGCGCTACGACACCCTGCTGCACGGCCTGAAACTCAAGGCGGCGGCCGGCACCTTGCGGGAAGACGACCTGGCGCAGGTCAACGGCTTGTTGACCCATCCGGTGCAATGACACCATGAAAGGCGGCGGCGCGGATGGCCACCAATGACACCGGCCTCAGCCGGGCGCTGCGGCGCCTTCCTGCAGCGAAGGCGCCGCCGTCAGGGCATGCAGCGAAGCCGCGAGTACGCGCTCTCCATCCCGGACCAGGTCGAAGCTGTCCGGCGAAAAAAACCAGTCCGTCAGCAAGCCGCTGAAGGTCGCATGCGCCGACAGACAGGCCAGACGCACATTGAGTGTGGCCGGCAACTGGCCGCGCGCAATGGCATTGGTCAGGATCTGCTCCAGACGGAGCATGCCCGCCACATGGCATTCGCGCTGACGGATCAGGATCGGATCGTCATGCGCCGCCAGTTCGCACTTGTTGAAGATGATGTCGAAGACCCGGCGACAGCGCGGATCGGTGGCTGCCAGGGTCAGCACATAGACGCCGCTGCGCAGGAACTGGCCCAGCGGATCGGTGACGTGCGGACTGGCGTTTTCTTCCAGCACGGCTTCCATGGGCAGCCGCACCCGTTCGCACATGGCGTCGAACAGATCGCTCTTGTTCTTGAAATGCCAATAGATGGCGCCGCGCGTGACGTCGGCCGCCTTGGCGACATCGGCCAGCGAGGTCTGCGAGACGCCACGCTCGTGAAACACCTGCTCGGCGGCATCGAGGATGCGCGCGCGCGTCTCCCGCGCCTCTTCCTTGGTGGAACGGGCCATCTCAGCACTCCCGCGCCACCGCGCCCGTATGCATCGGCGTGATGGCCGACATGATTGCCGTGCTCATTATCTGTCCTGTCAAAGTGGCAACAGCGGCGTCTGGTGCTTCTGCCGTGCCGGAATCCTGCCTGCCTGAATCGTGCTTGTCATGCGGCATTGCACAAGACGCTGCCGCGTGCGACGCATCCTCCATGCCGCCGCCCTGGCGGTGACTGCAAGCGACTCCCACTGCTCGAGGGAAGCGCCTGCCGGCGGCCTCCGGCAACCCATTCCGCATCCTGCCAGCATGTCACAGCCCAGAAATGGCGCTCGGATTGATGCCGCCTCATAGGCAGACATGTCGCATCTCTCCGCCATATACAAGGAAAGGCTCATATTTTTCTACGACAATCTCGACAAGTTTGCTAAATTAATGTGATGACTTGAAGGAATACATACATACACGAATGTATGTATAATAACATCCGCTTTCAAGGTCATGCTGTAAAGCAGTCAAAAAAGTCGAACTTTTTTACCGGTCGAACTCACCCGTTTTTTTGCTTTGCAACATCTCTTATGCAGCACCTGCGGCACCGACTGGCGTCCGCTGCCGTCGCCCGCACCATCCGCATCACCCCATCACAGCATTGCGTTTTCGCCGCCACCGCGGCCCCAACTTTTTACTTTCGTGCGAGATATCTATGAGCTCAGTCAGTCGTTTCACGCGCCTCACCATGACCGTCGCAGCCGCCGCCGCCCTGGCCGCCTGCGGACAAAAACAAGCGGCTCAGGGTGGCGCCATGCCGTCGCCGGAAGTGGCCGTCGTCACCGTGGCGCCGCAACGCATCGCCATTACCAATGAATTGCCGGGTCGCCTGGAAGCGTACCGTGTGGCCCAGGTCCGCGCGCGCGTGGCCGGCATCGTGCAAAAGCGCGTGTTCAAGGAAGGCAGCGAGGTCAAGGAAGGCCAGGTGCTGTTCAAGATCGACCCGGCCCAGTACCAGGCCACCTACGACAATGCCAAAGCCACGCTGACCCAGACCACCCTGAAGGCGCAACGTTACAAACCGCTGGTGGAAGTCAACGCCGTCTCCAAGCAGGAATATGACGACGCCGTCGCCGCCCAGCAGCAAGCTGAGGCAGCTGTTCGCATCGCCGCGCTGAACCTGGGCTATGCCACCGTGACCTCGCCCATCTCCGGCCGCATCGGCCGCGCGCTGGTGACCGAGGGCGCGCTGGTCGGCCAGGGCGATGCCACGCAACTGGCGCTGGTGCAGCAGCTCGACCCGATCTACGTCAACGTGACCCAGTCCAGCGCCGACCTGCTCAAGCTGCAGCAGGCGATGGCCAGCGGCCAGTTGAAGAGCGTGGGTGACAACAAGGCCAGCGTCACACTGGTGCTGGAAAACGGCCAGCCCTACCCGCTGCCGGGCAAGCTGCTGTTCTCCGATGTCACAGTCGACGAAGCCACCGGTTCGATCTCGCTGCGCGCCGAATTCCCCAACCCCAAGCGCGTGCTGCTGCCGGGTACCTACGTGCGCGCCAAGATTGAGCAGGCGGTCGACGAACAGGCGCTGGTAGTGCCGCAGCAGGCCGTTATGCGTGACCTCAACGGCTCGTCCGTATTCGTGGTGGATGCCGACAACAAGGTGGCGCCGCGCGTGGTCAAGACCGGCTCGGCCCAGGGCAACAACTGGCAGGTCATCGATGGCCTCAAGGAAGGCGACCGCGTGATCGTGGAAGGCCTGCAAAAGGTCAGGCCGGGTGCGGCCGTCAAACCGGTGCAATGGAATCCCGCGGGCGCCGCTCCCAACCAGTCGGGCCAAGCGGCCCAACAAGGTGCAGCGGGCGCCCAACAGAAAGCTAACTAAGAGGCTGCCAGATGGGAAAGTTCTTTATCGATCGCCCCGTTTTTGCGTGGGTGTTGGCCATCTTCATCATGCTGGCCGGGGCATTGGCGATCACCGGCTTGCCGGTGTCCCAGTACCCCAACATCGCGCCGCCCACCATCGTGGTGACGGCGACTTATCCGGGCGCGACCGCCCAGACCCTGGACGATTCGGTGACCAGCCTGATCGAACAGGAAATGAACGGCGCCGACGGCCTGCAGTACATGGAGTCGCAAAGCCAGGCCAACGGCCAGGTGCAGATCACCGTCACCTTCTCGCCGGAAACCAACCCCGACCTGGCGGCGGTGGACGTGCAAAACCGCTTGAAGCGCGTGGAAGCGCGCCTGCCGGCGGCCGTCACCCAACAGGGTGTGCAGGTGACCAAGTCGCGCAGCAACTTCCTGCTGTTCATCGCGCTGTCGTCGAGCGACGGCAAGCTGGATCCGGTGGCGCTGGGCGATTACCTGTCGCGTAACGTCCTCAACGAAGTCAAGCGCGTACCGGGCGTAGGCCAGGCACAGCTGTTCGGCACCGAACGCGCCATGCGCATCTGGATCGATCCGAACAAGCTGATCGGCCTGAACCTGACGCCAGCCGACGTGACGGCCGCCATCACCGCGCAAAACGCTCTGGTGGCCGGCGGCACGCTGGGCGCGCTGCCCAGCCCGGGTTCGCAGCAGATCACCGCGACCGTGGTGGTCAACGGCCAGCTCACCTCGCCCGAGCAGTTCGGCAACATCGTCCTGCGCGCCAACAGCAACGGCTCTTCGGTGCGCCTGCGCGATGTGGCCCGTATCGAAG
>Ga0154006_1000638_pt1 | contig 11869 bp, 20 predicted proteins | sample TSFL090MetaG_FD_104747 | JGI IMG/M metagenome (GOLD analysis project Ga0154006, IMG submission 104747) | Attine ant fungus gardens microbial communities from Florida, USA - TSFL090 MetaG | ecosystem: Host-associated > Fungi > Mycelium > Unclassified | place: USA: Florida, Wakulla State Forest... | reverse complement strand
TCACAGTTACCATCGTGAGTTTAACCTGGTGTTGGATACTCTCTTCAGTGCTGACCCGGTCACATAGCGCTTGTGAAATATCTTCCGATGTCGCTAGCTATGCAGAAGATCGCCAGTAAGTACGAGAGGCGGCGGCAGTACAAGCATGAAGATCGCCAGGATGGACGTGATGATGACGACGATGAGATGGATCTCTTCAGTCGCAGAGGTGCGTTTTACTTTTGCACTGGAAAGGTAACCAGAAGTTATTGACCTATTTTCTAGCCGCCTGGAGTCTCCGAAGACGGATTAAGAAGCTTCCACAAACATTAGATAAGACACTCGGTCACACACTCGATACTATCAAGACAAGTCTAGTCGGAGAGTCGAGTTTGGCGGGTCAAAGCCATTGTGGAAAAGATGAACTCTTGAAGACCAGTGAAGACAGTGTAGCCCACACACCGGAAACAACGAAAACGAGCTCAGAGATATACCCAATGAGATTCGTCGACTCGATGCATTTATCCAGAGTGCTTCAAAACTCTGTACAATCAGAGAAAGACCACGAGGATAATGACGAGGAGCACCCTGGCCTTGATCCAGCAACGCCTGCACTCGTGGATGATACAGATGAAGAAACGGAAGATGATGTACACGCTTTTGATCATCCCTCAACTTATGTTGATCAACCGTGGATCTGGATACCTGCGGACCATTTGGGCCTGAGTTCGTTGTTGGTGAAGGAGTTAATGGATGCGGGTGTGTGCGCGAGTGATGCTGGGGCTGAGATGAGAGAAGACGGGACCGTAGAGGTGTCAAGAAACCCACCAGATGAGAAGTGGTCTGGGGGATACAATGCATAACAGAGTAGAATTTATGTTGCATGTACATATTATATACAGGTTTATGTTAGGACTGATCTGTGGTTTCTTGGAGCTCGTCGAGAGGAAGACGGACCAGGCGTTGTCCTTGAGATATATCTTGATTGTCTAGATTTTCCCGAGAAGCCACTGATGAAATCTATGAGTTGATGACACGGTAAAGACACGGTAGATGCTTACAGAACAAGCTCAAAATCTGGAACATCCGTGGCCACTGTTCGAGGACCTGGCCGTGAACTGCGATATGGATGAGACAGGCAGCACGAATCAGGAGGGATTGGGTTACCTTGGCCAGCTTCGGCCATGATTTCGCAATCCTGTGCGAGGGCCTCTACTCGCTGAAGATACAAGGCGGATGCTTGTTCGAGAGCAGATACGGCATCGTACTCTTTTTTGAGCTCGAGGAATTTCGCCATGACCGCAGACGAGCCCCCGTGTGAGCCCCGGAATGCACTGGCTGCTGCTGAGGGCTGACGGGTCGACATTGAAACTAAATTAGGCAACCACATGGATCAATGTCTTCATCTGCCGACAAGCTCATCCCGTGCTCAGCTTTTCTCCTCTTCTCCTGCATGTGTCCATCTTCTGCCCATGGACATGCGACATCGCAGAAATGAGAATCCACTGCCAGTATATGAGTCCCAGCCCCCCAAGTGGCTGCCTAAATCCCATGCTACGGCTGACTTGGGTACGTACCAGTCTATAGTCGATTTGGGCTGAGTTGTGTATTCGGTTTCCAGGGTATCCTGGGTTCTTTCCTCCCAAGCCCAGACAGGACGAGGATGTCTTGTCGGAAGAAACGGTTCAGAAAGGGTTCATGGCTGGACACCAAGTCTCCGTAAGTTACAGTATGATTACATGTTATTTGCTGACCTTCGAATTCACAGGCAGAAACATTTAGCACGGCAGAAATCATCAATGAAAATCTGAATGCCAGAGATACACTCAACAAGCTAGAGAACCTCATCAACGAGGTCTTCAAACGTCGTGCAGATCGCATACCCCCTATTCCGTGTGTGTTCCTACTCGAGTAGGGGCTGTGGAGGCTTGCTAATCTACATACAGGGCCTCAAGTTTCCGCATGCCCACGAGGGTCACACTCAATGAGACTAAGAAGCAAGCTTGGTTTGCCGACCTCGCCAATCCCGATGTCCCTTTGAGCAAACTTGGAAAGAGTGTACCTCATGAACGCAAAGACCATGGCTTGCTAGACATGTTACAACAGAACAACGTTGCCATTCCCCGCGCTGTATGGTTTCTCAGAGTATCTGGTGCTAATGAAACGGTCTGTTCCTCGCATTTTCATCGAAATCTCTTGGTTGAGTCTGAATCGATTCTATAGGTTGGGTATCGAGCAAAGAATCCTACTAATCCTAACCAACATAGTATTGAGTGGGCAAATGTCATAACTGGATATATGAAGAAACAGCTGAACGAAATTGCACTTCCAAGTGCCCCTCGACCCGGACTCAACATAAAACAAACCTTCAAGGGTGTACTTGCTGATATGGAGGGGAGAGAGAGGTGGATATCACGATTTACATATTGGTATGTAAACCATTAAGTTTTTTGAATTTGACAATTCAACGTCCCCAAAAGCTTGAAGCTCTTGCGTACGTTCTACGCAGAAGGACTCGTAGATCATCAGGCATTCCTTGTATGGTTTGTTAACCAAATGGGCACTTGTAATCTCGCCCAAGCCGGATTTCTTAGTCGACTTGCAGATGAGTACTTACCCCCGATCATGACCAGCCGTGCACTGGCGAGACCATTCGTTGAAGCATGTCTTCACAAAATGTCGGAGGTGTGCCCAATATCTTGGGGACGTGAAATTGAGTCTTTATTCATTCCATAGATTCATGACACAGCACAGGGTCATCTGTTCGACACAGAAAAACAATTATGTATGATACTTCAGGTTAGTCCAGATTTTGACTTCAGTTTTACTTTGAGCTGATCAGATCAAGCGAATTTGTCTGGCCTCGCCCGATGCATTTGTTTGTCCACGGATGTGGCTATCGCATTCAGCACTCATCAAGAATGCCATTATCGCAGACACTATCGAGACAGCCACCGGAGTTGAGCCCATTACTGACAGGGCTACTCAAAAAATTCAACGGTTGATCAGTGATAAACTCTATGACATTCAGATGCGGAACGAGGCTATGCTTTTTCATAACCCTCCTACCAAGGGAGTCGGGCGTCTGGCTAGAGCGGTCAACGATGTAAAAGTTAGTACCAACTTCTTTTTTGTCCCTTCGCCACGGTTCTGATCCATTCCTCTAAGCTACTCAACTCCATCTCGGCAACTACTGATATAGTAACCTTATCCTTCTTCAAGGACGAGCTGGACAACACACTTGCATTTAAAGAAAAACTTGATATGTTACTTACCTGGAGTGTCACGCCTTTACAATACGGTGATCATCGACCCTTCGCTGCCGTTACTCTCATACGGTCATGGAGAGACAGGGCTTGCGAACGCGCTACTCGTCGTGATATCGAGACTCCAAATGACTTCCTTCAGGATCAGCTGTTCGACTGGCTTGACACCTCAGAAGTTGCTGGAGAAATAAAGAGTATTAGACATATTGCTCTCCTCTATGAAGAGTTGGTGAAGCGGGAGTTGTTCTCGTATGCGAAGTACATCCAAAGGTTGATTGCACGAGGAGAAACGGGGCTATCTATAACTGAAGTATGTCCCTTCGGTTCGAGTTTTATGATAATTAAACCAGTTTTTCTAGAGTTTCGAATCCCGACACCGCCAGTTCTTGCGTTGGATTCCTCTACACAGTTCAACCTTGTCTGACTTGAATCAAAGGAAAGTGACGTTGTATGGTGTTAGGGTTCGAGAGACACCTGAAGACATCGTCGAGCGGGAAATCCGGAAAGGGGTTCGTCTTATTCTTCCTGAACTCTTTGGTGGCAAGGTCTCTTCATATGACTTCTGTTCGTACTCTAATTTTCTCAATAGGCGAACAGGGGAATTCCAACGTATGTAATTCTACTGTCCTACTGGACAGGTGTAAGACACTCGTCAATGCTACTCGGTTTGAGCAATCACGAGTTTTCAAGCATTGGTTCCTACCCCGGCTACAGCAATACATCACCAGGTGAGTCAGCTAGCTCAATTTTCAGGATGTCTTCCTTGATTGCTTGTATGAGCAGCCTAAAATCTACCATCACAAGCTCTACTCTCCTGCGCATATACTGTATTTCTGTTGAACTTATGTTTTACTCAAAATACTTTGATTGTATCCTTGATGTATGCTTTTATCTCGAATGTGACGGTATACCAAATTCTAATTTTCTATACAGCTCACACTCCATTTACTCCCAAAGACCTCATATCCCGAATTACTTGTCACTATCATCGATACTCTTCACCGCTTTGCGACTATCTGGTCGTGTATGGATATCCGACAGAACATTGTTCTTGCCCTTGATACCGCCCATCAAGCCTGGAAAACACAAGGCATACAGTCAAGAGGATTGCTCTCATTAATGGTGGAATTCGATCGGGACCGTCGGTATCTCAGTCCTGCGTCAAGAGAGCGTATAGACTCTGATCTCCACCACTTCACGCTGGTATGATTGAACGGTCTAATTTTGAACTTACTGACCATTGCTAAAGGCTCTGCGACCAGTCACGAAGCGACCTGACATAGTTCCTGATGTCCTTCCCGAAATTCTTATGATGGCTGCCGATACAGAAGCAGAGGCCCCTTCTTTACTTGCCAATGGCCTTTGGATCAAATATCGCACCTCGCCTGACTGGGCATGGAAGGTCTGGGACAACGCTATCGCAAGCTTGCGTCAGCTCCCGGCAATGAACCCGGACGCTGTCCAGCGGAAGGCTTGCGCGTTGAGATACGGCACCTTCTTGTGGCAGGTTGACCAGCATCTCCCGGATGGTTTAGATGGTGATGTACAAAGATGGTTTGGTGGCCCCGGTCAGAATGAGATTGCTGCACTGGGTGCTGAAGCTTGGGAAGTTGTCACAGTGGTTCTGTTGCATCTTTGCGTTCATGGTGCCCTTAAGACGACAACCATTCTAACGGGTGTGGTTTATCCGGCTTGGCAGCTTGGAGCTTCCGAGCCTGGTGTTGAGGTTCAGGTCTTTCTCAATGCTGCCAACAATATATTCCAGCAGCTATTGCTACAAGAAAATCCAAATTCAAGTGGCATCCCTCCAGTTGATCTCTTCGATGTCCAGTGTCTGCAGACGAGACGGCGTGCTGTATACGAAGAACCTCACTTTTCTTGCTTGGTATCCCATATTCCTCTCCTGATATATTTGGAGAACAAATCAGACATCTCAATTGACACTAGGGCAGAGCTTACCTCGCTTCGAAACCGATTATGCTATGATATCCATTTTCGTCAGGGTGCTTATAGAAATCTGGATGTGATTCGAGCAGCATTTGAAGACTCTCCCTATCTATCTGAAACGTCTTCAGCTGATTTGGGACAGCACATCATTGCAGGTCTACGGATTATTTTGGGTGAAAATGTTGATGGTGGGTGTCAAATACTGTCTAGCAGGTCACGAAATTAAATAAAGTGCGAACAGAAACGGATATGTATGATTGGCCCGAAGTAACCTGCCTTCTGAGCCCCTGGAAGATTGTCGCCACCACGATACAAATGCAGTTCTCAGTCAAACAATTAGGGAAGGCTCTCTCCCAGGAGTCTACACGCGATGCTGCGAGTGGTAATCTCAATAAGTTGTCTATCATGCTTTTTCATCAATCAATGACTTCGGAGGAGGCGTACTATGTCGGGGAGATGGCACGAGGGGCTGACATTACGGTTGCTAGCAAGGTCAGATGTCCCTGTTATCTTATCTACGGCATGACTGATGATATGTCGGGATATCCTTTTTTGCACTTCAGTTTATTGCCAACGGTTTCAAATGTATCAACGAGTTGCTTCAGGAATTGAAACCTGGGCAGATGACTGATGTTACCGATAAGCTCCGCCGAGTCGGAGAGTTACTGCGCGCTTTGGTGTATATCGCTCAACCGTTCTGGAAAGAAGGGCCTCTGCTCCTGAATCTTGATTCGATGGTTCAAAACGATTTCGTGGTAATTTTGCGCGATAAACTTTCTGTGATCAGGTCGACCCTTACTGAATCAAATGGATCTATTCAAGTCCCCGTTAGTAGTGGTGAAGATCTGTCAATGACCATTTCACAACAGGTGGTCTTGTTAGTTCGATTGCTACAGTTCGACCTTGGTTTCCGCGGTGCATGGACTCCCAAACTCAGAGATCTCAGTTCGGAACTGATCAACGATCTCTTTCATCTTGCCTTGGTACGTCTGTTGATTCTTGTACGCATACTGAAGTTTATATCCTCGTTCTTGCAGCATTATGGTACAGCAGACCACCTGAATCCTGTCGTTTACCCACTTCTTGTTGATACACTCCTATACCTAATAGACGGTAAGCTATGGCCTATTGCAGTCTGGGTTTAGGGTTCATGATTATTGACAAATCGTTCCCCATTCCAGAAGTTCCCCAACCCGCAAAACCACTATCCTTTGATCCATTTAGATACTACCCAAGAACGCCAGTTTTTGAACTACCTACCGATCTTCCATTGGAGTATCGTAGACAGATTCTCTCCTTACTCTCGTTCCTGTCAACCAACAGCGCTTCCAACCTCGTCAACTCGCACTTGGACTCAGCTGGTACCCTCGTGTTTGATCATCCAGTCGTCAACAGGCCTTGGGAATGGATTGAAAATCTGGGTGAACCCTCTTCAGTTGATGGCGCCACCACCAAGGATGAAGACCGAGACCGTGATGAAAAGATTAGACTCAAGACAAGGTATCTGGTCAAAAACTCAGGATCTTTATCACTTGAACTTTTTGGGGCAAAAATGACCGGTGATGGCGTCGTGGAGAATACTACAAGAGAGTGTGATGTACAGGCCGAGAACATACGAGCATTTGAAGACGGTTTGTCTACTGAAGGTGTTTTGGTAAGAGATTGGAGGGAGAGTCGAATTGATGTCGGACAAGAACCTTCACCGACATCGGGGTCTGGCGAAAGGACGATTCAAAGCGCTATCAACGCAAGTGGCAACGGTGATGGTGATTTGGAGTCTGGGTCCGCATCTGGCCGTGCGAAGAGTGAACAGAAATCAACATCGATGAGGGCGTCACCAGCTTCTTCTGCCGTTTCACGAAGCTCTGCGAAAGGGTCTATTACATCGTTGAAGCAGAGTCCAACAATGAAATCGAGATTGAATCAAGCAGATATCGGGGTCGGCACCTCTCAGAGTGTGACTACCAAACGCAAAGTGGAAAATGCTGATGAAACTGAAATCATTGAGGGGCCTGTGCAGGTTCGAACCGCTCCACCCGCCAAACGTGCTCGATCTAGCACTAGTAAGGCTGCAGGGAAGACTGCGGGAAAGACTGCGGGAAAGACTGCAGGGAAAGCGGCTGGCAAGGCAAAGGCGAAGAAGCGGTGATAAGATATCTATCTCATGTTTTGTGTGTTCATGACTATTTTTTTGTACCTCACACTCCTTCATTCTTTGTATATCAGTCATCATATTAATATAACAGTGCTTGATAGTATCAGCAGTATAGGCCAACATGCTCTTGTATGACTATAGAACAATTGAGGTGGAAATATTCAATGGAAAAAGTATCAATGGAAGAAGCATCAATGAAAGAAGCACCAAGCAGTTAATGTTCCCTAGTGTAGTAAAAATAACTGGACCAAGGGTCAGTGAAGCGCCCAAATTGATCCATAGAAGACCGATCTGGTGGGATATCTACTCCTTCCTCCTTGTCAGCAGCCGAGATAGTTCGCACAAGGGACTTTAGCGCATAGACTTCCACTGGACGTTGATTGACTCGCTTTCGACAAGTGGGGCATGTGTATTCAGGTACAGGCTGTTGCAATCGTTGTAAGTGATGGTGGAGGTCGGGATGTCGAAGGTATTCTGGTCGAAGGATAGTTTGCATATGTGCAATACACATGTCGGTCACTTCCCGACGCCAATTGGGGTTTGCTTGTATGAAGCGTGCATGTGCCATTCCGAACCAATCATGGAGGCAGGAGAGACAGAAGGTATGACCGCAATCAGGTAACCTATTTCATAACAAAGTGAGCACATCACACTGGTGATGTTAGGAGAAACGTACAGGTAAGGGGTGTACATGCGACGTGTGCAGATCTCACAGTTGAGGACATCTTCAACCTCTGAAGATCTCTGTCATAGAGAGAGGTATTGGAACTTGAAGAGGAATTCTATTGTAGTTTAGCGACCTACCAAGACGAGTTTGCCATTCGCAGGCTGATCTTGTGACGCCTTGACCTTGACCTCGTTAAGTTCTGCGCGGACCTTGGCGAGCTCTGTAGTGAGCGAGTTATAAGCCGTTTTATACTTGTCCCTCTCCTAAGGTGAGAGAGGATAAGTGAGGTGACAAGGAGTAGCAACATAGACAAACGTGGGTGCGGCTCTTGACCTGGCGGTGCAGGTTTGCAGCGATGGACTCTTGAGAGAGCGGTACCTCGCCCTCATCAGACGAAATTTCGATTACATCCTTATCATATATCGGAGCTTTCAGCTTCGGCTTGTGCTTTGTCTTAGTTATCAATGGTTTCCGTCGTCTCGGTGGCACACGAAAATGGACATCAGGGCTGCTGAGCTCAAGGATGTCTGGAGAAAGATTTTTGCGCTTTGAGGGACGTTTCTGAGCGACAGATGATGATCTTGAGCGTGCACAAGTTTTACGAGGAGGAGTTTGCATGGGTGGCATTGTGGAGGAACTGTTTTGATTGTATTGTATTGCATCACCTGTTATAACTTAGTAAAGCTAATCTGACGCGCCCCTTGAACATAAGGCACGTGACGTTTTATACAGTTGATGGAAGCTCATCAATACACTGTTTAATTACTCGGAATGTCTCCCCTTTGTCATAAAGCAATCGACCACAATCCTTCTTGCTGCACTTTGCCCCCCAGCAAGCCTTGGCTTCTGGCCAATCATTAAGTCCAGAAGTAAGCACAGTATCCCCTTGCGGATGTCGGTCCATCTCGAGAACAATTCTGTACTTCAGTTCTCTCCAAGTGTGATACTCAATAATTGAATCACACTGAACGCAGTTTGCGGCAATCCCAGAAACAAAGGGGGGGTTATCTAGTCTGTTGCGTAATCTAACCGTCAAGGTCGATCAGTTTGTTGCTAGTAGGCGGTTAATGCAGAGACACACAGTTCCCGTCTTTGATGACGTAGATTCAGCAGATCAAGAAGAGCTTTGGAAGGTAGTTGCTGCAGTGTTTCCTGGTAGCAGGGATCGAATAAATCGAGTTTGAGTGTTTGGTTAGACGCTAGTTTGGCTTCTTTTTCCCACCCGTACCGGCAAGCAAATGAATAAAGACGGAGGGGGTGATCCAGAATGCTCTGTGTAGAGGCTAAAAGTCGCAGAATTGAAATTGGCCCAGGCATTTCATATTTTTCGGCAACAAAGAGAATCTTCTCGATCAGATCACAGTCTGTCATGGGTGGCACTTCCAGGCCGCAGACCATCTGAAGAAGCGGCTCAAGTACTTCAGCGTCCTCATCTAAGTAGATCACATCGTCGACAGGGGACTTGGACCTGCAGATATCAGTCTGAGACCCCCCGAGAGCCCAAGAAGGGAAGGCCTCGACTTACGGTGGCAAATTGTACATGGTCCTAAAGAACCCTGATGTAGTCTTCAGGGTATAAGAATGCACACGAAAATAAGTCCGGCCTCCACGAGCAGACAACACAACATCACCTTCCGGCGATGCGAACAGTGGATGAAATTGGTCAGTCACAGACTGGTCTTGCACATCCATAGCATTGTCCATGGGTAGACTTGGCAGAACAGGAGTCCATCCATCAAATCTTTCTTTCGGCGATTGCATGATCCCAGATCGATAAGAGGGAAGAAAGAGTCGGGGACTTGGAGGAACTCTACAGTCGGAAAGGATTTTGTTGCAGATGCAGCCCCTAATTCTGGAATAGTGCTAGCGGATTAGGACGGACCGAAGTCAACTCCGGTCCAAAGCTTTCACATTCTTCACATTTCTGAACCTGACTCTAACTATGTCCTCTGTCCCTCGTCAGCGCTGGATTGTGTATGCCCCTGACAAGACTGAAGAAGGCACTTTCGAAAAACGCCTCTCGGTCAGGCCAAAGCATGTCGAGAGCGCGACGGCCAACTTCGGTAAAGGGATTATCCGTACGTAGTGAGATTTTCTGAAACTCGTTTCTTAGTTACTGGATTTAGGTGTTGGTGGTGCTATTTTAACCCCCGAGTCTGTCGCAACCCCAGATGCGCCGAAGAAAATGATCGGCTCTGTATTCATCTTCGAGGCAGATAATATCGATCGGTGCGTCCCCGGTCTGGCCCTACATTCCGTCGGATATTGAAATGACAACAGAGTTTGGGAGATAGTGAAGGCGGACATCTACTATACCTCAGGAGTGGTATGTCGCATAAGTCATTATGATCACAGACTAATGACTAATGTTATGTCAAGTGGGATCCCGAGAAGTTGTCAGTTCTTCCCTACAATATTGCCACGCCTTTCAATGTTGTACCATGAGCTATCATCGCTTAAAGTTTTCTGTACTATCTGAGGACGTTCTGCCGTTGTCGGTTCTTTTGCCAATGCATGTCAAAATTTGAGGTCTTTTGTTTACCCGCTCGTCAATGAAACTGATTAAACCTGCTTTTATTTTGTACTTTGTGCATGTATACGTGGGAACAGACTGGGAACAGACTGGGCTTCGCAAGCCAGCACCTGCTGACAAGGCTTCATCCAGTCACTTATCGCAGTCACACTCTGATCTATCTTCCCCGTTCAGGTTGCCGGAATGGCTCATCTCTCCCGTCCTTTCTTCCATAACTGTTTTCAGCTTTCCGGTCTTTCTCGTACCTGCAGGACGATCACCCCTGTAACATCTGTTTTTGGACCAATTCAGCGTCATAAAATGTCTTCTGTTGCAGATTATGAATATATCATAACGTCTCGCCCAGAGCCCCATGTTCTGCTCATCCAGTTAAACAGACCGAAAGCACTTAATGCCTTGTGTAGCCCGCTGTTCAAGGAATTGAACCAGGCACTCAAAGGTGCAGATAAAGATGACACAGTTGGTGCAATGGTGCTGACTGGGTCGGAGAGAGCTTTTGCTGGTTAGTAGACATTGAGTTAGATTCACTAAATGTGGACTAATGATAGTATGCTTTCATTACTAGCTGGAGCAGACATCAAGGAAATGAAGGACAAGCAATGTGAGTTTCTTGTCATTGTCTTGAGCTACATCTCTTATACATGTACTGATACAAGTTCAAAGTCGCGGATGTGTATCAGAACAGGTTTCTCGAAGACTGGGCGGACATAACTAAAATCAGCAAGCCTATCATCGCCGCTGTTAGCGGATTTGCAGTACGTTCCAGTGGGACATTCGATCGCAATGCCTAACTGAAAGACTTCGAAGCTCGGAGGAGGCTGCGAACTCGCACTCATGTGTGATATCATCCTCGCCTCACCAAGTGCCAAGTTTGGTCAACCTGAGATCAACCTCGGTGTAATTCCGGGTGGCGGAGGTTCTCAGCGTCTTGCGCAACTCGTCGGTAAATCGCGAGCTATGGAGATGGTCTTGACTGGTCGAATGATTACGGCTCAGGAGGCAGATAAGTGGGGTATGATCAGCAGGATTGTTGGAGAGGGCGAGGGACAAGTGGTTAAGGACGCTATTGCGATGGCAAAGGAAATTTCTGAGAAGAGTCGGATTTCAGTGCAAGCTGGCAAGGAAGTTGTCAATGAAGGTACTGCATCTCAATTGAACATGTGAGTTCTAGGGAACTAATGGATACATTACAGCCTATGAGACAACATTAACGGAGGGATTGAAGTATGAGAGGAGGATTTTCCACGGATTGTTTGCTACTAATGACCAAAAGGAAGGCAAGTAACTGGTTTTCTGTGCTCCAAAACATGCAACTGATGTAT
>Ga0154006_1000636_pt1 | contig 11883 bp, 10 predicted proteins | sample TSFL090MetaG_FD_104747 | JGI IMG/M metagenome (GOLD analysis project Ga0154006, IMG submission 104747) | Attine ant fungus gardens microbial communities from Florida, USA - TSFL090 MetaG | ecosystem: Host-associated > Fungi > Mycelium > Unclassified | place: USA: Florida, Wakulla State Forest... | reverse complement strand
GGATAGTCGCCGCTGTCGTAGCGCAGCGGGCTGCCGTCGCGATAGATGAAGCCCGCGTCGTACGGCATCTGTTCGGGCTGGATCAGATTGCGCCAGCGCAGCTCCGCACGGTCCATGCCGAGCGCGCGCGCGGCCTTGTCGAGAATGCGCTCCATCGCAAACACCGCTTGTGGGCGGCCCGCGCCGCGCACGGGCGAAGTGGCGCACTTGTTCGTGTAGACCACGTCGAGCTTCGCGCCCATCGCGGGGATCACGTAGGGGCCGGGCGTCGTCGTGATCGAGATGTACGGCGTGATGATGCCCCACGGCAGGAACGCGCCGTTGTCATGCACCATCTCGAGCTTCACGCCGCGAATCTTGCCGTCGCTCTCCAGCGCCATGCGCACGGTCCACCACTGGTCGCGCTCCTGCGTGACAGCGAGGAAGTGCTCGCGCCGGTCCTCGATCCATTTGACGGGACGCTGGAGCGCCACCGCCGCGATCGCGACGAGCGCCTCTTCCGGATAGAACGGCAGCTTCGGACCGAAGCCGCCGCCCACGTCGTTCATCAGCACGCGCAGCTTTTCCGCGTCCCATTCGAGCAGCTCGACGAGGTTCTTCTTCTCGTGGTGCGGCGCCTGGCCCGACGACCACACGGTCAGCTCGCCGTTGGTCGCGTGGTATTCGGCGAGATAGCCGCGCGTTTCCATTGGATGCGCGGAGCCGCGGTTCTGCCAGTAGGTTTCCTCGACGACATGCGGTGCGTTCGCGAACGCCGCGTCGATGTCGCCGAACCCCATTTCGATATGCGCGACGACGTTGTCTTTCGCGTCGGTGTGGCACAGCGGCGAGTCGGCGCGCAAGCCGGCGCGGCAGTCGGCCACGGCGGGCAGCGTGTCGTATTCGATCTCGATGAGGCCGCAGGCGTCTTCGGCGATATAGCGGTTGTCCGCGACGACGAACGCCACCGCTTCGCCCGCGAACGTCACTTCCGTCGACGCAAGCAGCTCCTGGGTGCGCTCGAAGCGGATCGCCGGGTTGGGCAGCATCGACGGCGCACGCCCGCGCGCGCGTCCGCTCAGGTCGGCGTGCGTGTAGACGGCGTGCACGCCCTTGAGTTCGCGGGCGGCCGTGCAGTCGATCGAGACGATCTTCGCGTGCGCGTGCGGGCTGCGCAGCACGGCGGCCTGCAGCATGTTCGGCAGATGCACGTCGTCCACATAGGAGCCCTGGCCTTGCAGCAGCTTCTTGTCCTCGGTGCGCATCACGCGCCGGCCGATATAGCGCTGGTCGGTGGGCGGGCCCTTCAGGTCGGAAATATCCATCGTGTTACTCCGTAGCGTGGGCTGCCGGTGCGCCTGCGCGCTGTTCGCGGATGCGCTGCGCCGCGAGCAGGGCGGCGGCGACGATCGGCTGATAGCCCGTGCAGCGGCACAGATTGCCCGTGATCGCTTCGCGGATTTCGGCTTCGGTCGGCGAGTCGCTTTCGTTCAGCAGTTCGGTCAGCGTCATCAGCATGCCGGGCGTGCAGAAGCCGCATTGCAGCGCGTGCGATTCGGTAAATGCTTTTTGCAGCTCGTTGAGCGTGCCGTCGGCGTGGGCGAGGCCTTCGACGGTCATGAGCGAGCGGCCGTTCACCTGGGCGGCGAGCGTGAGGCACGCGCGCGCGGTGCGGCCTTCGATCAGCACCGTGCAGGCGCCGCAAACGCCGTGCTCGCAGCCGTAGTGCGTGCCGGTGAGATTGAGGTCGTGACGCAGGAAGTCACCCAGCATGCGGCGCGGTTCGACTTCGCGCTCGTAAGCGGTGCCGTTGACGACGACTCTAACGGTACGAGTCTCCATGTCCATCTCCTTTGTCACTCTACGATTGTCTTGCGACGCGCGAGAACGCCGTCTTCAGCGCTCTTTCGGTCAGGACGCCGGCAAGATGCTGGCGATAGTCGGTGCTCACGTGCGCGTCGGTCATCACGTCGAGCGCGCGGGCGGCGTCGCTCGCGATGCGCAGCGCGTCTTCGTCCATCGGACGGCCGCGCAGCGCGGTCTCGACCTCGTGCATGCGCACGGGGCCGGGCGCGACGCCGCAGATCGTGAGCGACACGCGGTCGATATGTCCGCGCGCATCGGCGGTGCAGAGCGCCGCGACGCCGACGATGGCGTAATCGCCATGGCGCCGCGCGAACTCCTCGAATGCGTAGCCGTGGCCTTCGGGCCAGATGTCGAGCGAGATGCCGGCGAGCAGTTCGCCTTCTTCGAGCGCGGGCGTCATGTACATCAGCGCCCAGTCGGCCATTGCGAGCTCGCGGGTCGCGACGGCGCCGTCTTCGTAGCGCGCTATGGTCAGCACGCCGTCGAGCGCGGCCGTGAAGCACGGCTGCTCCGACGACGGATCGAGCTGGCACAGGCTGCCGCCGAGCGTGCCGCGGTTGCGGATCTGCTTGTGGCTCACGAGTTGGTACGCCTCGCGGATCAGCGGCGCGCGCTGCGTGACGAGCGGCGACAGTTCGATGTCGCGCTGGCGCGCCATCGCGCCGATGTGCAGGCGGCCGTTGCGCTCCTCGATGCGGGTCAGCCCATCGACGCCGTTCAGGTCGATGAGGTGGCTCGTCATCAGATACCGGAAGTTCATCATCGGCATCAGCGACTGGCCGCCGGCGAGCAGCCGCGCATCTTCGAGCGTGCCGAGCAGATGCACGGCTTCGTCGATGGTGGTCGGCGCGTGATACTGGAATTCACTGGGTTTCATGCGTACTCCGAGAGTGCGGCGACGGCGGCGTCAGTGCTGCTGCTTGAGGCCGAAGAGCCGCGCGAAGAAGTTGCGGATCGACTGCCACATCGCCTTGCGCATGAGTGCGCCGGCGTCGAGCGGCGCCGGTGCAGGCGGCGGACGGCGCGCTTCGGTGGCGGGCCGCGGCGCTGCGGGCTCGCCGGCGTCGGCGGCCGCCCCCCGTGCTGCGGGCGCGGGGGCGGCCGGGGCCGCATGCGCCGCGTCCGACTCGATGAGCGCGGTGAGGTTCTTGGCGAACTGGTTGAGCAGTTGCTGCGAAAGGGCTTCGATCATGCCCGCGCCGCGTCCGTATTGCGCGACCGTGCCCGACAGATTCACTTCCGAGACGACGTCGACCTTCGTCTTGCCGCCGTCGGCGTCGGAAACAGCGGCGTTGATCTGCGCGTCGGCGCCGCCGCGGCCTTTGGTGTCGGTGCCGCTCGCGGACACCACGACCGAGCGCTCGGCGTCGTTCTGTTCGGCGATCTTGAATTTGCCCGCGAATTTCAGCGTGAGCGGGCCGAGCTTGACGGTGAAGCCGCCCTTGTAGCTGCCGTCGGGCTGCTGTTCCTTGAGTTCCGCGCCCGGAAAACACGGGGCGGAGCGTTCGATGTCGATCATGGTCTTCCACACGTCCGAAGGCGGTGCATCGACGGTGAAAGACGAACGGATGGTGATTGCCATACTGTCTCCTCGGAGCGATCGGCCCGCGCGGGCGCCGCTCCACTTATTCGGTCACTACTGAGCCGCGCGGGCGGACTCGCGTTTCATTTCATTGAGCGACGGTCGACAAAAAGTCGTCGAAGACCGTTGCGAAGATGTCGCGCATGTCGAACGCGCCGAAGTGCGCGGCGCCCGGAATCACGACGAAGCGGCCGTTCGGAAGCGCGTCGGCGATCTTCTGCGAGACTGCCGGCGGAATGCTCGCGTCGGCATCGCCCGCGACGACGAGCGCCGGCGCGCGCACGCGCGGCAGCTCGCCGAGATTGTCGAGCTGCGAGATCGCTTGCCAGTTCGCGCTCCAGCTATACCAGTCGTCGGCGGCGAGACGCGCGCGGCACTTCTCCACGAGATCGGGGCGCGGCGGGTTGGCGGCGAACCAGCGCGTGATCGTGTCGTCGATCACTTCGGACATCGAACCTTTTCGGCTCATGTCGCCGCGCGCGAGAATGCGCGGACGCACGTCGTCGGGGAAGCCGCCCGCCGTGGCGCAAAGGATCAGCGCGCCGGCAAGCTCGGGAAACTGGATCGCGACGCGCTGCGCAATCATGCCGCCCATCGACACGCCCACGAGCGTAGCGCCGGCAAGACGCTCCTGGCGCAGCACCGCGGCGATATCGGTGGCATGGTCGGCGAGCGTGACGGGGGAAGTGACGGCGCTGGAGTCGCCGTGGCCGCGCAGGTCGATCGCGACGACGTCATACGAGGCGGCCCACTGCTCGACGTATTCGTCCCACCAGCTTCGATCGACGCCGATTGGGTGAAGCAGCACCAGCGGGCGGCCGGCCCCGCGACGCGAGTAGGCGATGCGGCCGGCCGGGATTTCGCAGAAAGTTGAATGGGACATGACGTGTACAGGTAGGGCACGAGGGAATACTGGCATTTCGCACGACCAGCTAGCGGGTGGGCGAGCCACGGCGCAAAACGGCGGCGAGCGTCTACGGAGCATGCGCGCCCGGGATCAGATGACGAAGCGCGCGAAGTCTTCACGAACGGCGCGCCGTTTTCAGGCCGCGGCAGCCGCTTTCGCCTTCAGGTCGAGCACGACGGCCTTCGCGCGGCGCAGCCCTTCGGCGGCGACGGGAATGCCCGCATACACGCCGGCCTGCAGCACTACCTCGGCGATTTCCTCTTCCGTCACACCGTTGTTCACGGCGCCGCGCGTGTGAACCTCGAACTCGTGCCAGCGGCCAAGCGACGCCAGCATCGCGAGATTGAGCATGCTGCGCATCGAGCGCGTGAGGCCCGCGCGGTTCCAAACGTTGCCCCAGCAGACGTCTTCCGTGTACTCGAGGAACACGGTGTCGAAAAGATGGGGGTTCGCGTTGCTCTGCGTGTGGCTCGCGCCCAGCACTTCCTTGCGGATCCGGGCTCCGATGGCGCGACGTTCGGATAGCGTGATGTCTTCCATGAGTATCCTTTGGTGTGTTGTAGGATTGTATAATGAGAGGCAGTATCGGAGCTTCGCGGCGGAATGTCAATATGATTGTATTACGAAGTGTCGTGGCTCCATTATTTCATCAGGCAAGGGACGAATGAATACCAATAGACAAGTAGTACGGCCGGTGGCGACGCTGCGCCAGCAGGTGATCGACGGTTTGCGCGCCTGTATCAGCGACCTGACGTTCAAGCCGGGCGACCGGCTGGTGGAGCGCGAGCTTTGCGAAATGCTCGGCGTGAGCCGCACGTTGGTTCGCGAGGCGCTGAGTCAGCTCGTCGCTGAAGGGCTCGTGCAGATCATTCCGCACAAAGGTCCGATCGTCGCCGTCATGACGGGCGAGGAGGCGAAGGGTCTCTACGAAGTGCGCGCCGTGCTCGAGGCGCTGGCCGGCCGCCAGTTCACCGAGCGGGCCACGGAGGCGCAGCGTGCCGCGCTGAAGCAGGCGCTGAACGAACTGGCTTCGATGCGCGACATGCAAGGTCAAGAGGGCACGATGCTGTTCCTGAAGCAGAAGGCGCAGTTCTACGACGTGATGCTGGAGGGCGCCGGCAATCCGGTGCTCACCGAGATGCTGCGTCTCGTCCATACGCGCGTGATGATGCTGCGCGCAACGACGCTTTCGCAAGAAGGGCGCCTTCCGCAAAGCTACGACGAGATCTCGGCGATCGTCGACGCGGTGATGCGCAACGACCCCGACGCAGCCGCGGCGGCGTGCAAGCGGCACGTCGAGCAGGCCGAACGGCTTGCCGTGGAAGTGCTCGCGGTCGAAGCCGCCGTCTAGGTGTACGGTCCCGAAGGCCCCGTCTGCCGCTTGCGCCTGCGTGCGCGGCACGTCGGGGCGGTCGGTGCAATTCGCTCGCGACGTGCCGGCGCGCTGCCCGTGCGGGCAAATGGCAAGCGAGCGAGGGCACGCTTCGCCACTCCTCTATGCGCTTTGCATAGCGCATTCATCCTCCGGCGTGCGCGCCGCGCTACCTCCTCCCTTCTGCCGTTCCTGGTGTCCAGTCTCCCGTGATGCCTGCCGTAATACAATAATCTGTATTGCAATGTAATTGCATTACGCTATACTGCGCCAAACGATAAGATCGGGCGATGCGAACCGCATCAAGCTCGCATCAAACAGGCCGCTCGCCTGAGCGGCGAAAAGATTAGGAGACGGGAACGATGGGCACATCGCAGGGCATCAATGCGGCGCCGGTAGCTTCGGCCGAGCCGCAGGGACTCAGGTTGACGCGCTACCAGTGGCTGGCGCTGACCTCGGCGTTCCTCGGCTGGATGTTCGATTCGATGGACCTGAATCTCTTCACGCTCGTGCTCGTGCCGAGCGTCGGCCAGTTGCTGCACACCACCGACGCCACCCAAATCAGCAAGATCGGCAGCTACATCATCGCGGGCAAGCTGCTCACGTGGGGGATCGGCGGCGTGCTGTTCGGCGTGGCTGCCGACCGCTTCGGCCGCTCGCGTGTGATGGGCTGGACCATCCTCATCTACGCGGCCTTCACGCTCGTCAGCGCATTCTCGAAAACCTGGACCCAGCTTGCCGTCGCGCAGGCGATGGCCGGTTTCGGCATTGGCGGCGAATGGGCGGCCGGGGCGGCGCTAGTCGCCGAATCGTGGCCCGGACGGCATCGCGCCCGCGCCATGCAGATCATGCAGATGGCGTTCGCGTTCGGCTTTCTCGCGGCGGCGCTCAACAATCTCGTGCTGGGAGAGTTCGGCTGGCGCTGGGTGCTCGGCGTGGGCGCCGCGCCCGCGCTCGTCACGATTCTCGTGCGCCGCTTCGTGCCGGAGCCGCAGCGCTGGGTGCAGGTGCGCGACGCGGTCAACGCCGAACCGGCCATCCAGACGTTCACCGCGATCTTCGCGCCGGTGCTGCGCCGCAAGACGATCGTCGGCGTGATCGTGGCTTCCGCTGCGATGCTGGGATGCTGGGGCGGTCTCACGTTCCTGCCGAGCTGGATTCATCAGCTTTCCTTGGCGTCGGGCGAACATCGCGAGATCGGCAAGACGGTCAGCTACGCATTTATCCTCATGATGATCGGCGCGACGCTCGGCTATCTGACGCTGATTTGGATGCTCGATGCACTCGGCCGCCGCATGTCGTATTTCATCTTTTCGGCGGGATCGCTCGCGGTGTCGCTCGTGCTGTTCACGACGTCGCACGATATCACCCGCGTGCTGTGGCTCATGCCCGTGTACGGCTACTTCACGATAGGCGGGTTCGGCACGTTCGCTTCTTATCTGCCCGAACTCTTTCCCACCCGCGTGCGTGCGACAGGCCAGGGCTTCTGCTGGAACATGGCGCGCGCGTTGACGAGCATCGGCCCGATTGCGGGCACCGCGGTGGTCGCGAAGTTTGGCTCGTTCCCCGCGGCTTCGGCGGCGGTGTCGCTGCTCTACATCGTCGGGATGGTGTCGATCTGGCTGGGTCCGGAAACAAAGGGCGTCCCGCTCGACAGCTAAGGACAGCTGATAAAAACGGACGGCTCGTTCGCCCCACGAATACCGGTGTTTCCTTCGTGCGATGACGCTCGATGGAAACGGGCGCGACGCGGCCGCAAGGCGCGTAGCCCCACTGCAACCCCGCTTTGGTCAATGGAACCCACCTTGAGCACAGACATGCCGCAACCAGGCGCTTCGACACGAAACGGCATTGAGGAACCTCCCGCGCGCGTCTTCGAAGTCGGCATCAACGAGCGGCTGCCGCTTTCGCAGCTCGCCGTGCTTGCGCTTCAAAACGTGTTCGGCATGACGGGCATGTTCGTTTTCCCCGGGCTGCTCGGGCGCGCGTTTCATTTGCCCGATGCGCAGATTGCGTATCTCTACGGCATGACGTTCATGGCGTGCGGGATCATCACGATCCTGCAATCGGTGCTGCTGTTGCGCCTGCCGATCGCGCAAGGCCCCTACGCGGGCAGCTTCGGCGCGCTGCTGGCCGTCGGCCATTTGCAGTCGGGCCGGCTCGGCACGGCGTTCGGATCGTTCTTCGCCGCTTCGCTGATCTGGTGCCTGCTCACGGTGCCGATCCGCGGGCGCAGCGTGGCGGGTTTGTTCGCGCGGCATCTGCGCGTGCCGATCATCTCCGGAATGGTCGTGATGTTGATCGTGGTGCAGATCGCGAGCGTCGCACTGCCCACCTGGATAGGCAGTCCTAAAAGTCCCGGCTTTCCGGTTGTGAATCTGCTTTCGGGCGCCGTTGCGGTGGCCGGTATCGTGTTCGCGATGCTATGGGGCGGGCGTCGTCTGCGCCGCGTGGCGATCCTGCTGGGCCTCGCGCTCGGCACGTTGACCTATACGCTGTTCCAGCCGGTTTCGTTCGCTGCGGTGGCCGCCGCGCCGCTCGTCGTGGTGCCGCACATCTTTCCGTTCGGCTTCGGCGTGCGCGCCGATCTCGTGGCAGTGTTCCTGCTCGTGCTGATTCCGGCCGGCATGGGGTCGATGGCGCTCTATCAAACCGTCGCCGGATGGGGCGAGGAATCGCTCAGTCCAGGCCGCATGTCCGAAGGGCTGTTCGGCGTCGCGCTCGGCTCGGTGGTCGCGGCGGTGTGGGGCGGCTTCAGCACGATTGCGTATCCGGACAACATCGGCATCCTGCGCGCAACGCGCGTCGGCTCGCGCTTCGTGACGTTCACCGCCGGTATTTTCCTGATCGTGCTCGGCGCCTGCGTGAAGTTCGACATGCTGCTCGTCGTCGTGCCGATTCCGGTGATCTCGGCCGCCGCGACGCTCCTGTTCGGCATCGTCTTCATGCACGGCGTCCACATTCTCGAACAGGTCCAGTGGGATGACCGCCGGTTGATCGCATCAGGGCTCGCGTTCCTCGTTGGCCTCGGCGGCCTGTTCGTCTCGCCCGAAGTGATGCACGCCATGCCGCTGATGCTCCAGCTCGTGCTTCAGCAGCCCGTGATCTCGGGCGGCCTTACACTCGTCGTGCTGCACTCGCTGCTTTGTTCGAAGCAGCCGCAGCCAGAAATGGCAGCGCCCGCCCGCGCGCGCAACCGGGTGTAGCCGGGAGCGTTGAAAAAATCATCCGGGCGGGCGGCCCCGTCTGGACGCTTCACGGTGACGTTGTTGTTCCTGAAGATCGAGGCGCGAACGTCGAAGAAAGGTTCGATCGCACGATCTTGATATTTTGTATTGCTAATCAAAAAGAAGGAGATGTGCGAAGGCGGTCCCGCTTCGCAGCCGCGAATCGAATGTTTGGAGAGCTGGAGACAGAGATGAAAATAAGACTGGGGGTAACGGCGCTCGTTGTCGGCGCGGCGCTGTTCGACGAGACGGCCCACGCGCAATCGAGCGTGCAGCTCTACGGGCTGCTCGACGCGTTCGTTGCGTACAAGAAGCCGATGAGCGGCAAGTCCACCGTGATGGCCGGCAATGGCGGCATGACGGCGCCGTACTTCGGCATGCGCGGCAGCGAGGATATCGGCGGCGGCACGAAAGTCATCTTCGATCTCGAAGGCTATTTCAACATCCAGACCGGCGCGATGGGCCGCACCGGCTTCCCGCATGACGGCCTCTTTTCGCGCAACGCCTACGTCGGAGTGACCGGCCGCTACGGCACGGCGACGGCCGGCCTGATACCGCCGCTGCTGTGGTTCTCCACGATCACGTTCAACCCGTTCTTCAATTCGTTCGTGTTTTCGCCGATCGTGCTGCACAGCTATGTTGGCGTGAACGGGCAAGGCGTGTTCGGCAACGCGGGCGAGTGGTGGAACGCCGTGTATTACGCGTCGCCCTCGATCGACGGCTTCGTGGGCCGGGCGATGTACACGTTCGGCGGCGAGCCTGGCCACCTCGGCCAGAACAAGTGGAGCGGCCAGATCTCGTACGACAACGGCGGCTTCGCGACGTCGGTCGTCTATCAGCAGATCAAGTACAGCCTCGACGCGGGCGACCTCGACACCGTGCTGCCGGGACTCACCACGCAGTCGGTGGTGAACGTGGGCGCCTCGTACAACATGGGCTTCGTGAAGTTGTACTGCCAGTATCAGCACGTTTGGGATGCGATCTCCACAGGCGATGTCGGCATCGATACCGGCCAGCTCGGTTTCTCGATTCCGGTGGACGAGGGCAGCATTCTCGGCTCCGACGCGTACTCGAAGAGTTCCGGCAACAGCTCGGTCTATCGCAACACCTGGGCTCTGTCGTACGACTATCCGCTCTCGAAGCGCACCGACCTCTACGCGGCGGTGCTGTCCGATCGCGGGAGCCGTATGTCGACCGGCACCACGATAGGCGGCGGCATGCGCACGCAGTTCTGACCCGGCGCCGTCGCGACGGCGCACGAGACCCGCCGGTTCCTTTGCACAAGAGAGAGGCGGGCACACGAATTGAACGATTTCAACGGAGGAGATATGTTTGAGTTTGGAGAAGCAGGAAGCGGTGCATGCAAGACGGCCTTGAGGCGCTCGCTCGTCACACTGAGCTTGCTGGGCCTGTCGAGCGGCGCCGCTTACGCGCAAAGCAGCGTTACCCTGTACGGTTCGCTGGATGGCGGCCTGCGCAATCTCGTGAACGGCACCAAGGCAGGCGGCGCGGCGCTCACGATGGCATCGAACGGTGTCTACAAATCGAATCGCTGGGGCTTCCTCGGCATCGAGAACCTGGGCGGCGGATACTACATTCGATTCAATCTGGAAGCGGGCTATATCCTGTCGACCGGCGCGAACAGTAGCAGTACCAATCAACTGTTCCAGCGTAACTCGACGGTCGGGTTCGGCGGTCCGTTCGGACAGGTCGACATGGGCCACCAGTTCACGCTGCAGCACAGGCTGATCAAGGACTTCGAGCCATTCGACCTGCACTACCTGGGCATTACGGAAGCCGCGGCGATTTCGGGCGGCACGAGTGGCCGCGACGACAACGCGATCTACTATCACGGCGACTTCGGTTCGTGGACGCCGCGCGCGTCCTACGCGCCGGGCGGCGTGCCGGGCAGTCTCGCCAGCGGCTCCATGCTCGCGGGCGGTGTGAACTATCACACCTCGCTCTTCAAGTTCGGCGCGGGCTATACGCATCGCTCGACCCCGCTTTCGGGCACATCGAGCAATTATTTCGGCAACGATCAATACACCGCGGGCGGCGCGGTGACGCTTGGTCCCGTTCAGCTGATGGGCGGCTATTCGCTCGTCATGCAGTCCGTTCCCTCCACGATGCACGGAAAGACGCGTAACCAGTACACGTGGGCGGGTTTCCGCTATCACACCACGCCGTACTTCAATATCACGGGCGCATACTACGACGACAAGAACACGACGAACGGCGTGGACGGCAGAAAGGGCGTCGCCATTCTCGGCATCAACTATCTGCTGTCGAAACGCACCGAGCTTTACGCCGATATCGACTACACGCATTTCACGGGCGGCTACGTGACCAACGTCACGCTGAACCCGTCGACGCATGCCAAGCAGACGGGTGTCTCGTTCGGCATGAATCACTGGTTCTAGCATGCGTTGCGCGGTAGGGCGCCGGACGCGGCGCTCGTCGCGTATTCTCGACAGTGGCGGCGCCGGTCAGTTTGGCGGCCCGAGCGCACGCCGGCGTTAATCCAGGCGGTAACGGGAGCGATCGAGGTAAATCGTTAGCAAACGTATGTGGCGCTTTTCGCGGGATATTTTTGTGCGGAGTGAAAATGATTCAAGATCCAGCCTAATTATCAAGCGCCATGTCACGGGTCGGCGATATGGAGCCATTCCAGGGGCGGCGTAATGGCGCCACCTGAGGGTCGGCGCATAGGCGCCAGTAGCGCCGGAGTAAAGGTATGGTTCGAACTTTCCAAGTCGGTACGCTCCCTTCTTTTTGAACGGAGCGTCGATGGCCAATCGGAGGTTCGAATTGTTTGAGTATCGCCAAATCCTTGTCGGTATGCGGCAGGGCGACTCCGATCGCGACATCGCGCGCGGCGGACTGGTCGGCGCTGTTCTGCCGCAGCACGCGCGGCGTCGCGTTGCAGCACGGCTATCGCGCGAGCTTCATG
>Ga0154006_1000629_pt1 | contig 11930 bp, 10 predicted proteins | sample TSFL090MetaG_FD_104747 | JGI IMG/M metagenome (GOLD analysis project Ga0154006, IMG submission 104747) | Attine ant fungus gardens microbial communities from Florida, USA - TSFL090 MetaG | ecosystem: Host-associated > Fungi > Mycelium > Unclassified | place: USA: Florida, Wakulla State Forest... | reverse complement strand
TCCTCACCGGCCGTGCGGCCGCTGGCGGCCTGGCGCTGATCGTCTCCATCGGCAACCTGGGCGGTTTCGTCGGCCCCTCGGTGATCGGCTTCATCCGCGAGGCGACCACGGGTTTCACTTATTCGCTGATCTTCGTGGCCGCCGCATTGCTCCTGGGAGCGGTGATCATTCTTGCGCTCGGCGACCCCGCCCGGGACCGGCGCTAACTTTTCAGGAGTCCGGCTCATGAGCTTTTTCGCACCTCCCCCGACCATCGACACCACCGTCTTCACGCGCTTGCCGGATCATTTCCGCAAGCCGCGCAAGAATGCCTGGAGCGATGCCAACCGCGGCGGCCTGCCGATCGACTCCTTCCTGGAAGGCCCATCGTTCGACCGCCAGGGGCGCCTGTATGTGACCGATATTCCGTATGGCCGTATCTTCCGCATCTCGCCGCAGGGCGGGTGGGAACTGGTCACGGAATACGACGGCTGGCCCAACGGACTGAAGATCGACAAGAACGGCCGCATCGTCATCACCGACTACAAGCGCGGCCTGGTGCAGCTCGACCCGGATACCGGCGCCGTCTCGCCGCTGCTGGAAACGGTGGGATCGGAAGGCTTCAAGGGCGTCAACGACCTGGTGTTCGGGCCGTCCGGCGACATCTATTTCACCGACCAGGGCCAGACCGGCTTGCAGGACCCGAGCGGCCGCGTCTACAAGCTGTCGGCCGACGGCCAACTGACTTGCCTGATCCATACCATTCCCAGCCCCAACGGCATCGTCTACGACCCGGCGTTCAATCACCTGCTGGTGGCGGTGACGCGCGCCCAGCAGATCTGGCGCATCCCGCTGCACAGCAGCGGCGTGGTGGGCAAGGTCGGCGTGTTCGCCAATCTGCACGGCGGCATGGCCGGCCCGGACGGCCTGGCGCTGGATGCCGAGAGCTGCCTGTACATCGCCCATACCGGTTTCGGATCGATCTGGCGGCTGTCGAAGTTCGCCGAACCCTTGCTGCGCATCCGTTCCAATGCCGGCATTTCGACCACCAACCTGGCCTTCGGCGGTCCGGATGGCAGGCATCTTTTCATCACCGAATCCCAGACCGGTTCCATCTTGCATGCCGAGGTACCGGCACCTGGCCTGACGATGTATTCGCATGCTTGAGCGCGCGTGCACGATCCATCAATTACCTGTAACCGCTTTTGCAAAGGACCATCATGAGCACTCCCCAACCCGATCTCATCCGCGACTTCGAACGTGTCGATGCCGCCGTCGTCAGCCAGGCTGCCGAGTTTGCCGCTTCCATCCTGGCCGACGTGGCCGGCCGTCGCGGTACCTTGAGCAGCCGCATCGCGCCGCTGTCGCCCAGCATGCGCATCGCCGGCCCGGCGCTGACGGTGGAAGTGCGCCCTGGCGACAACCTGATGATCCACGCCGCCATGGCGCTGGCCAAGCCCGGCGATGTGCTGGTGATCGATGGCAAGGGCGATGAGACCTGCGCGCTGATGGGCGAGATCATGGTGTCGCAGTGCAAGGCCATCGGCCTGGCCGGCATCGTCATCTACGGTTCGGTGCGCGACACCGAAGCCATTCGCGAGATCGGTTTCCCGGTGTATGCCGTGGGCGCCAATCCCAATGGCCCGACCAAGAACATCCCGGGCCGCGTGAACTGGCCGGTGTCGGTGGGCGGCACCAGCGTGCAGCCGGGCGACCTGATCGTCGGCGACGCCGACGGCGTGGTGGTGGTCGAGCGCGAGAAGGCCGCGTCGCTGCTGGCCGCCGCCGCCAAGAAGGTGCAGGACGAAACCAAGCGCCTGACCGAGATCCGCACCGGCGGCCCGCTGCGTCCGGGCTGGCTGGATGGCGCGCTGCGCAAGGCCGGCGTGTTGCAGGAAGGGGAAACCCTGTGAGCACGGCAGCCAAGAAAGGCGTGGTGCTGGTGACGGGTGTGGACCTGGCGCCGCCGGCCGTCGAGATCCTGCGCGACTACGAGCTGGTCTTCGCCGGCGCCAAACCGACCGAGGATGACCTGCTGAAGTTGTCGGCGCAGCACCAGCCGGTGGCCATCATCGTGCGCTACGGCGGCGTTTCGGCGCGCGTCATGGATGCCAGCCAGAAGCTGCGCGTGATTTCCAAGCACGGCACCGGCATCGACACCATCGACAGCCAGGCCGCCCAGGCGCGCGGCATCGCCGTCAAGGCGGCGGCCGGCGCCAATGCGCCGGCGGTGGCCGAGCACACCTGGGCGCTGGTGTTTGCCTGCGCCAAGAACGTGGTGGGCCTGGATGGCCGCATGCGCGAAGGACACTGGGACAAATCCACCCACAAGAGCCTGGAGCTGAACGGGCGCACCATCGGCCTGGTCGGCCTGGGCGCCATCGGCCGGCGCGTGGCCCTGACGGCGGTGTCGCTGGGCATGCGCGTCATCGCGCACGATCCGTATGCCAAGGAAGCGCCGGCTGGCGTGCAACTGGCGGATCTCGACACCCTGTTCGCGCAATCCGACGTGCTGTCGCTGCATTGCCCGCTGACCGCCGACAACAAGCATATGATCAACGCGCAGTCGCTGTCCCGCATGAAGGACGGCGCGATCCTGGTCAATACCGCCCGTGGCGGCCTGATCGACGAGCAGGCATTGATTGCCGCGTTGGACAGTGGCAAGCTGCGCGCGGCCGGCCTCGATAGCTTCGAAAAAGAGCCGTTCACGCTGCCGCATCCGCTGCAAGGCGTGCGCAATGTGGTGCTCAGCCCGCATATCGGCGGCGTGACCGGGGATGCCTATATCGCCATGGGCACCGGCGCGGCGAGCAATGTGCTGGCGGTGCTGGAGGCTGTGGCGACCGCCTGATCCATCATCATCACAAGGGCCAGCCGTGGCAGACAGATCAAACGGCGGCCCTTTCTTCCGAAAGAGAGAGACATGCAGACAACCGTCACAGACGACAAGCAGCTGGAGCGGGAAACGGTACGCAAGGTCACCTGGCGCCTGTTGCCGTTTCTGATGCTGTGCTACCTGTTCGCCTTCATCGACCGCGGCAACATCGGCATGGCCGCCTTGCAGATGAACCAGGACATCGGCCTGTCGCCGCAGATGTTCGGCTTCGCCGGCAGCCTGTTCTTCATCGCCTATTTCATCTTCGAGGTACCCAGCAACCTGGCCTTGCAGCGCTTCGGCGCGCGCAAGTGGCTGGCGCGCATCATGATCACCTGGGGCGTGATTTCGGCCGCCACCGCCTTCGTGCAGGGGGCGCATTCGCTGTACTTCGTGCGTTTCCTGCTGGGCGCGGCCGAAGCCGGCTTCTTCCCCGGCGTGGTGCTGTACCTGACCTACTGGGTGCCGTCGGCCTACCGCGCGCGCATCGTGGCCTTGTTCATGGTGGCCATTCCGGCCGCCAGCTTCGTCGCCTCGCCGGTGTCCGCGCTGTTGCTGCAATTGGATGGCATCGGCGGCATGCGCGGCTGGCACTGGCTGTTCATCATCGAAGGTTTGCCCACCGTGCTGCTGGGCCTGGTGTGCCTGTTCTACCTGACCGACAAGCCCGAGCAGGCGACTTGGCTCGACACCCGACAACGGGAGTGGCTGACCTCCACCATGCAGCGCGAAGCCGCCGCCCGCGCCGCCAAGACCCATGTGCCGCTGTGGAAGCTGTTCAGCAGCGCCCACGTCTGGGGCATGGCGCTGGTGTGCTCCTGCGCCTCGGCGGCCGGCAGCGTGCTCAACGTCTGGCAGCCGCAATTGCTCAAGTCGTTCGGCCTGAGCGTGTTGCAGACCGGCCTGGTCAATTCGATTCCCTATGCCGTCGCCTCGGTGCTGATGGTCTGGTGGGGCCGCCGTTCGGACCGTACCGGCGAGCGCCGCTGGCATACCGCCATCCCGCTGCTGCTGATCGGCGCCGGCATGGCGCTGGCCTCGGTCACGCACGTGTTGCCGATGGTGGTGGTGCTGCTGTCGCTGGTGCTGATCGGTGCCTATTCCTTCAAGGGACCGTTCTGGGCCATGGCCACCCACTGGCTGGAAACCGGCTCGGCCGCGGCCGGCCTGGCCGGGATCAATGCCGTCTCCAATCTCATCGGCGGCGGTCTGATGGTGAATGTCTATGGCTGGGTCAAGTCGGCGACCGGCAGCTATTCGATGGCCTTGCTGCCGATGGTGCTGATGTCGCTGGCCAGTGTGAGCATCCTGCTGTTGCTGAGCCGGAAATCGCGCCACGCCGCCGACGCGCTCCAGGAGGCAACCCGTTAGGTGGTTTGTCGGCCGGGGACGATCTCCGGCTGGTCGGACCGATTCCGCAGCGTTGGGCCGGTATCCGGCGCTGCGGTTTTTTTTGCCTTGGCAGAAGGGCTTGCCGGGTGCTTGACAGCACGGATACCGCCGATTAGGATGCATGCACATCAATGTATATGCACATATCTGCGCCCTGGCGTTTCATCTGACACTGGCCACCATGTCCCGTCCCCGTTGTTCCTGCTCCCCGCTGCGCCGCCTGACCCGGCGCATGACGGTGATCTATGACCATCACTTGCAGGCCGACGGCCTGACCATCACGCAATATTCGCTGATCAGCCGTATCGGGCGCGAGGCGCCGGTGGCCAACCTGATGCTGGCAGCCGACATGGGCATGGATCGCAGCACCTTGAGCCGCGCCCTCAAGCCCTTGATCGGCGCCGGCTGGATCGAGACGGTGGATTTGCCCGAGGATGCGCCGGGCGACCGCCGTTCCTTCGCCTTGCAACTGAGCGCCGCCGGCCGCGCCAAGCTGGATGCGGCACGGCCCAACTGGCGCCACGCGCAGGACGAGATCGACCGCCAGCTCGGCCCCGGCCTGGCGCGCGAACTCGACGACGTGATCAACCGCGCCTACAGCCTGCTGCAAGAAGTCTGAAGCAAGTATCGGCAACACGGCGAGAACCCTTCCAACCACAGCGTCTTCCCTCACCTCCTTCACTTTCTCCGACTCCGATGAACAACCTTACCCAATCGATCGCCGATACGGTCAAGCCGCGCTTCCATTACGCCTGGGTCGTGGTGGGCGTGATCTTCCTGGTGCTGCTGTGTTCGGCCGGCATCCGCGCCACGCCGTCGGTGATGATCCTGCCGCTGGAACAGGAGTTCGGCTGGAGCCGTTCCACCATTTCCTTCGCCATCTCGGTCAACATCGCCCTGTATGGCCTGATCGGCCCGTTCTCGGCGGCGGCGATGCAGCGTTTCGGGGTGCGCCGCGTGGTGCTGGTGGCGCTGATGCTGCTGGCTACCGGCACGGCCTTGAGCACGCTGATGCACATGCCATGGCACATGGTGCTGTCGTGGGGGCTGCTGGTGGGCGCCGGTACCGGCGTGGCGGCCAATACCCTGGCCGCGACCATCGTCGGCCGCTGGTTCGAGGCGCGGCGCGGGCTGGCCATGGGTTTGCTGACGGCCAGCGCGGCTACCGGGCAGATGGTGTTCCTGCCGCTGATGGCATCGATGGTGGGCAGCTTCGGCTGGCGTTCGGTGGCTTTCCTGGTGTCGGGTGTGGCGGTCGCGGCGATTCCGCTGGTCTGGCTGCTGCTGCCGGAAAACCCGCGCGCCATCGGCCTGAAGATGTTCGGCCAGACCGCCGAGGCGCCCGAAGACACCAGCAAGAAGAACCCGTTGGCCATCGCTTTTGGCGCCTTGCGCAGTTCGGTGCGGATGCCGGATTTCTGGCTGCTGTTCTTCAGTTTCTTTGTCTGCGGCTTGTCCACCAACGGCTACATCGGTACCCAGTTCATCGCCATGTGCAATGACTATGGCATCAATGAAGTCGGCGGCGCCAGCATCCTGGCCGCCATGGGCATGCTGGACCTGATCGGCACGACGCTGTCGGGATGGCTGTCGGACCGCTACAACCCGCGCGTGCTGCTGTTCTGGTACTACGGCCTGCGCGGCGTGGCGCTGATCTTCCTGCCTTACGCCTTCGGCTTGCAGTATTACGGCCTGACCATTTTCGCCATCTTCTACGGCCTGGACTGGATCGCAACCGTACCGCCGACCGTGCGCCTGGCCAATGATGTCTTCGGCCGCCTGGCCGCGCCGGTGGTGTTCGGCTGGATCGTCGCCGGCCACCAATTGGGCGCGGCCACGGCCACCACCCTGGCAGGTTACATGCGGGCTACCCTGGGCAACTACACGGCGTCGTCGATCATGATGGGCATGGCTTGCCTGATCGGCGCGGTGATGGTGTTGCGCATCAAGGGCAAGCAGGCGACGCCGGTGGCGGCCGCGGCCTGAAGGGCGGGGCGGGCTGTCGGGGCGCGATGTTAAAACGCATCGCTCGCCTATTGGTGAAATGAGTTCTAAAATGCGCCCATGTCCGCGCCTGTTCTCCCCGTTTCCTCCTTGCCTCCCGACGCCACTGACGAAGACCATGCCGCGCCGCGCCGCCGCGTGTCGCGCCGGGGCGGTGGCGGCATCACCTTGCGCGAGGTCGCGCAGTTGGCGGGGGTCGCCCCCATTACCGCGTCGCGCGCGCTCAACACACCTTCGGCGGTATCGCCCAGGGTGCTCCAGAAGGTGCGCGAGGCGGTGCAGGCGACCGGGTATGTGCCCAACCTGCTGGCCGGCGGCCTGGCATCGAGCAAGAGCCGGCTGGTGGCGCTGGTGGTGCCGACCGTGATCGGGCCGGTGTTCCAGGGCATCGTCCATACCCTGACCGAGTCGCTGGGCGCGGCCGGCTATCAGGTCATGCTGGGCCAGAGCGGCTATGAGAATTCGCGCGAGGATGCCTTGCTTGAAGCCATCATCGGCCGCCGTCCCGACGGCGTGGTGCTGACCGGCATCATGCGCGCACCCGAGGTGCGCCAGCGCTTGCTGGCCAGCGGCATTCCGGTGGTGGAGACCTGGGATCTGACGCCCACCCCGATCGACATGGTGGTGGGTTTTTCCCATGAAGATGTCGGCGTCGAGGTGGCGCGCTATCTGCAGGCCGCCGGTCGCCGCGCGGCGGCGGTGGTAGGCGGGCGCGACGAGCGCAGCCAGCGCCGCATGCAAGCCTTCGCGCAAGAGGCGGCCCGGCTGGGCATGACGGCCGCCGGCACCGTGCCGATGCATGCGGTCAGCGCGCCGACCACCCTGGGGCAGGGCCGCAGCGGTCTGGCCGACCTGCTGGCGCGCCAACCCGATATCGATGCCATCTTTTGCAGTTCCGACCTGCTGGCGCTGGGCGTGATGATCGAGGCGCAAAGCCGTGGCATCGTCATTCCAGATCAGTTGGCCGTGATCGGCTTCGGCGACCAGGAATTCTCGAAGGATCTTCAGCCACGCCTGACCTCGGTGCATGTCGACGACATCGCCATCGGCCGTCATGCCGCGCGTTTCATCATCGACCGCGCCGCCGGCGCGGAAGTCGGCCCGCGCGTGGTCGACGTCGGCTTCACCATCATCCGGCGCGACAGCGCCTGACGCGATCGAGACCTCTCCGGCAAGAGTTGTTGCGCTGCGTCATAATGACGGATTCGGCTTTTCGCCGTGTCATTTTCGCCATCCCCGTCATGGAAAAGATCATTGTCTGCGTCATTCCCGTCTTCCTGCTGCTGATCGCGCTGGAATTCGGCTATGGCTATGTGCGCCGGCGCAATACCTATCGCCTGGCCGACGCCGTGAGCAGCCTGTCGCAAGGCGTGATCAGCCAACTGGTGGCGCTGGTGACGCAACTGTTCCAGGTGGGGCTGTATGCGATGACCTACCGCGCCTTCGCGCTCTTTCCGGCGGCGCGTTTCTGGCAGGGCGCGCTGGGCTGGACGGTGGCCATCGTGCTGTTCGACTTCTGCGACTACTGGCTGCACCGCATGGGGCACGAAAATGCCTTGATGTGGGCGGCCCACTCGGTGCATCACCAGAGCCAGGATTTCAACTTGTCCACCGCCTTGCGCCAGGAAAGCACGGTGGTCTTCATCGGCTGGCTGTTTTACCTGCCCATGGCGGTGCTGGGCGTGGAGCCCGAGCAGTTCGGCATCGCCGGGCTGGTGGTGCTGGTCTATCAGTTCTGGATCCATACCGAGCACATCGGCAAGCTGGGCTGGTTCGACCGCGTGTTTTCCTCGCCCTCCAACCACCGCGTGCACCACGCCGTGAATGACCAGTACCTCGACAAGAACTACGGCGGCATGCTGGTCATCTGGGATCGCCTGTTCGGCACCTTCGCCGAAGAAAAGGAAACGCCGGTGTACGGCACGCGCACGCCCTTGAACAGCTGGGACCCGATGTGGGCGGTCTTGTCCGGTTACTGGCAACTGGCGCATGGCGCCGCCCAACTGCCGCGCTGGCAGGATCGGCTCAGGATCTGGTTCAAGCCGCCGGGCTGGCGTCCGGCCGGCATGGCGCCGTATCCGCCGTTCGACCTGGAAGCGGCGCGCAACCGCTACGAGGTGCGCTTGCCGCGCATCGCCCAGTGGCTGGCGGCGGGGCAGTTCGTGGTGCTGCTGGCGGCTGCCGCGGCCTTGCTGTGGATCGCCGATGCACAATCCTACCTGCACCTGCTGGCAGCCGGCGGCGCCTTGCTGGCCGGCTTCTGGGCGCTGGGCGCCTTCATGCAGCGGCGGCTGGGCTGGGCCTGGATGCTGGTCATCGATCTGGTTGCGGTGGCGGCTGGTGTGTTGATGTGAGGTGGTACGGCTGTACGGTCTTTTCCCTGATCTGAATAGTCAGGCTGGAAATCGGTAGTTGACACGCTAAATTGGTAGCGCTACCATTTGTGAAACTTGATTTGGTAGCGCTACCAAATCGAATCATGACGACACCGGGCCAACAGGGCGCCGACCGGGAATGGCCCGCAACACGCAGATAATGAGGAATGCAGCAATGACCGCCACTTCAACCGCCGCACCGACCCAGACCCACACGACCCAAGGCAGCCCGAAGATCGTGGACATGCGCGTCATCCCCGTCGCCGGGCATGACAGCATGCTGCTCAACCTGTCGGGCGCGCACGGGCCGTATTTCACACGCAACATCGTGATCATCACCGACAATGCCGGCCACACCGGTGTGGGCGAGGTACCGGGCGGGGAGGGGATCCGCCAGACGCTGGAAGATGCACGCAACCTGGTGGTGGGCCAGCCGGTGGGGCATTACCAGGCCATCCTCAATCGCGCGCGTGCCGCCTTCGCCGACCGCGATGCCGGCGGGCGCGGCTTGCAGACCTTTGACCTGCGCATTGCCGTGCATGCGGTGACGGCGCTGGAGGCCGCGCTGCTGGACCTGCTCGGGCAGTTCCTGGAAGTGCCGGTGGCAGCCTTGCTGGGCGAGGGGCAGCAACGCGACGAAGTGGAGATGCTGGGTTACCTGTTCTATGTGGGCGAGCGCGGCAAGACCGATCTGCCTTACCTGTCGGCGCCGGACGAAGCCGACGACTGGCTGCGCCTGCGCCATGAAGCGGCGCTGACGCCGGAAGCGGTGGTGCGTCTGGCCGAGGCGGCTTACCAGCGTTATGGCTTCAACGATTTCAAGCTCAAGGGCGGCGTCATGCGCGGCGAGGAAGAGATCGCCGCCGTCACCGCGCTGGCCGAGCGTTTCCCGCAGGCACGCATCACGCTGGACCCGAACGGCGGCTGGCTGCTCAAGGACGCCATCCGTCTGTGCCGCGACCAGCATGACGTGCTGGCCTATGCCGAAGACCCGTGCGGCGCCGAAAACGGTTATTCCGGCCGCGAGGTGATGGCCGAATTCCGCCGCGCCACCGGCTTGCAGACCGCCACCAACATGATCGCCACCGACTGGCGCGAGATGGGCCATGCGATTTCATTGCAGTCGGTGGACATTCCGCTGGCCGACCCGCATTTCTGGACCATGCAGGGTTCGGTGCGCGTGGCGCAGATGTGCCACGAGTGGGGGCTGACCTGGGGCTCGCACTCCAACAACCACTTCGACATTTCGCTGGCCATGTTCACCCATGTGGCCGCCGCCGCGCCGGGCAAGATCACCGCGCTGGACACTCACTGGATCTGGCAGGACGGCCAGCGCTTGACCAAGGTGCCGTTCAAGATCGAGGGCGGCAAGGTCAAGGTGCCGGCCAGGCCGGGCCTGGGCGTGGAAGTCGACATGGCGCGCATCGAAGAGGCGCACCAGCTCTACCGCAACATGGGGCTGGGCGCGCGTAATGACGCCGTGGCCATGCAGTACCTGATCCCCGGCTGGAAGTTCGATAACAAGAAGCCTTGCCTGGTGCGCTGATTGTTTCACACGGGGGTGGGGCAAGACAGCAGCAAGCATGACTGAACAAGGAGAGCGTCGGGCCGGCCGCAAGCCGGCCATTGCGAGACGCCATGCCATGACGGTTTTTCCGATCGGGGCGCCGGGAGCGGTGCCTTGACGTGACCTGATCAACGCTGAAAGAAGCTGAAAAAAGGAGACAACCCGTGACCGCATCCATTCATCCGTCCGGCGCGCCCCAAGCGCCCGAGGTGGCCAACACGCCGCTCATCCGTGCCGTGAGCAAGATCAAGTGGCGCATCCTGCCGCTGTTCGTGGTGATGTTCATCGTCAATTACATCGACCGCGTCAACATCGGTTTCGTGCGCACGCATCTGGCGGCCGATCTCGGCATCGGCGCGGCCGCCTTCGGGTTGGGCGCAGGCCTGTTCTTCGTCGCCTATGCCGTCTTCGAAGTGCCGTCCAACATGCTGTTGCAGCGCTACGGCGCCAAGGCCTGGCTGACCCGCATCATGTTCACCTGGGGGCTGGTGGCCGCGGGCATGGCCTTCGTCCACAACGAAACCAGTTTCTATGTGATGCGCCTGCTCCTGGGCGTGGCCGAGGCCGGCTTCTTCCCCGGCGTGGTGTATTACTTCACGCAATGGCTGCCCAATCAAGAGCGCGGTCGCGCGATGGCGGTGTTCCTGGCCGGTTCGGCGATCGCTTCCATCCTGTCCGGCCCGATCACCGGTGCCTTGCTGCTGGTGGAAGGTGGCGGCCTGCGCGGCTGGCAGTGGATGTTCCTGATCGAAGGCGGCTTCTCGATGGCGTTGTGCTTCGTGGTCTGGTTTCTGCTGGATTCGACACCGCGTGATGCCAAATGGCTCTCCGGCGAGGAGCGCGATGCCGTGGCCGCGGCGATCGATGCCGAGCAGGCGCAGCGCGCGGCCAGTCGTCCGCCGCATGTGTCGATCTTCACGCTGCTGCGCGACCCGCAGATCGTGTTGTTCTGCTTCATCTATTTCGCCATCCAGCTGACCATCTACGGCGCGACGTTCTGGTTGCCCACCATCATCAAGAAGATGGGGCATTTCAACGACTTCCAGATCGGCCTGTTCAACTCCATCCCGTGGATCGTGTCGATCGTGGCGATGTATATCTTCGCCGTGCTGGCCGCGCGTTTCAAGAAGCAGCAAGCCTGGGTGGCGCTGGCCCTGGTGATCTCGGCCGCGGGCATGGCGATCTCGGCGCAGAGCAGCCCGGTGCTGGGATTTGTCGCGGTGTGCTTTGCCGGTATCGGCTTCAAGGCGGCATCTTCCCTGTTCTGGCCGATCCCGCAGGGCTATCTCGATGCCCGCATCGCCGCCGCCGTGCTGGCGCTGATCAACTCGCTGGGCAACCTGGGCGGTTTCTTCGCGCCGGCCACCTTCGGCTACCTGGAGCAGAAGACCGGCTCCATCCAGGGCGGATTGTATGGCTTGTCGGTGGCGTCCCTGGTGGCGGCCGTGCTGGTGTTCCTGGCGCGTACGCGGCCGGCGCCGCAAGGCAAGGGTGGTGCCGTCGGCGGCACGCCGGCCGGCTCGGATGATGCCAAGGCGCGGGTGAAACTGCCGGCGTAAGACGCATCAAGGGCATCAGGCCACCGGGTGTTGTTGCACCTGGATCCAGCCTGGGCCCGAATCGTTTCTCCGAGGGTCTCCTCGTTTGCGCTTCGCGTGCCGTTCTTCACGGCGGTGGCGAGGCGCTTTTCTTTTGCGTGTCCGCCCTCATCCGGGTCAGGCAGCGGTTTGCGCAGCGC